>Ga0316204_10000739_pt1 | contig 106576 bp, 99 predicted proteins | sample 6monrhotite_MG_2_FD_205661 | JGI IMG/M metagenome (GOLD analysis project Ga0316204, IMG submission 205661) | Microbial mat bacterial communities from mineral coupon in-situ incubated in ocean water Damariscotta River, Maine, United States -... | ecosystem: Environmental > Aquatic > Marine >...
CACGGCATATTGACCCCCGATGAGGCCTATGACAGCAAAACAGAACCAATGAGATTGGCAGCCTAAATGAAACCCTGATCCACCTTAACAAGGCTGCAAAATGGTCGAAAATCTAGGACCACCTCTAGCTATGTGGTCATGCGATGTAGGGGAGACGATCTTTACTTGTGCGATATTCAGACGCTTCGTTATGCAGACGAGGCGAAAGTAGCACCCCTGTACGCGCAGCTCAGACTTTGGGCTCCGGTCGATAGTAAAGGTTCATACACGCTCGAAAGCGTCGCGTCTATTCTTGCTGATATTGACGAAATGCTGCAACTGGCACGTGTTCATCCTAACAGGCCATAGCAGCCATTCGGCAGCCTGAGATGAATGGAAGCAAAGTCCCGCAACGCTGCCCCTGGCACAAATCATGGACACTGCGCTTACGGCCCCACTGCCGACGTTCGCGCTCCCTGCGCCAGACGAACGGTCCCCGGCCAAAGCAGACATGGTAAAAACATGCGCCGGCTCTACGCAAACCGCTTACAATCTCGCTTACTGAAATAAACAAGGCCCCGGGAAACCGGGGCCTTTCAGTGTCTTATCTGATATTAAGGTATCAGGTATTAATTCTTGGCGTAGAATTCGACGACCAGGTTGGGTTCCATCATCACCGGATAAGGCACATCGCCCAGGGTGGGTGTGCGCACGAACGTGGCCGTCAGTTTCGAATGATCGACGTCCATATAGTCGGGCACATCGCGCTCGGGCAATTGCGTGGCTTCCAGGATGGCCGTCATCTGCTTGGAACGGTCGCGCACTTCGACCACGTCGCCTTCCTTGACGCGGTACGAGGGGATGTTGACCTTTTTGCCGTTCACACGGACGTGGCCGTGGTTCACGAACTGACGCGCGGCGAACACTGTGGGCACGAATTTCGCACGGTACACAACGGCGTCCAGACGACGCTCCAGCAGACCGATCAGGTTTTCACCGGTGTCACCCTTGACCCGCTCGGCTTCGGCATAGATGCGGCGGAACTGCTTTTCCGTCAGATCGCCGTAATAGCCCTTGAGCTTCTGCTTGGCGCGCAGCTGGATACCGAAATCCGACAGCTTGCCCTTGCGGCGCTGACCGTGCTGGCCGGGGCCATATTCACGACGGTTGACGGGCGATTTGGGGCGACCCCAGATGTTTTCGCCCATGCGGCGATCAAGCTTGTACTTGGCAGACGTGCGTTTTGTCACGGCTGATCTCCTTCTTTTGTTGCACCATCATCCTGCCCGAAAACCGGTATCCGCATTTCGGGATGATGATCGCGTGAAGGGCGTTGTCCTCTGCCCCGATTTTGCGGGACCGACAGGAAACCCCTTGCGGGGGCCACCAACACCAATGAAGGCGCGCTTATACGCCGCGTCCGGGCAGAGTCAACGCCCCTTTGGCGCGCGCGCCATGGCGGCGCATTCGGCGTGACGGTGGCAGGTCAGGATATGGTCGTTGACCAGCCCGGTGGCCTCCATGAACGCATAGACGATCGTGGGGCCGCAAAATTTGAACCCGCGCGCCTTGAGGTCCTTTGACACCTGCGCCGACATGCGAGTCGACGGCGGCACATCGGCCTGGGTGGCAAAGGCGTTCTGCAATGGCACCCCGTCCACATATTTCCACAGGAACTGATCGAACCCCTCGGCCGCGTTAACCTCCAGAAACGCCCGCGCATTGCCAATCGTCGCCTCGATCTTGCCGCGATGACGGATGATACCGGGATTGCCCAGCAGCCGCCGCACATCCGCCTCGCTCCATTCTGCAATCACCTCGGGGTCGAACCCGGCAAAGGCCTCGCGAAAATTATCGCGCTTTTTCAATATGGTAATCCAGCTCAGCCCGGCCTGAAAGCCGTCAAGGATCAGCTTTTCCCAAAGCGTGCGCGCATCATATTCCGGCACGCCCCACTCGGTGTCGTGATAGTCCACATAAATCGGCTCAAGCCCCGCCCAGCCACAGCGTCCGTCCATTTCAACCTACCTTTGGTTAATGTGGAAAATTAGAACAAAATGCAAACATTAAGACGCTTTTTACAACTTGGGAGTCAAGGTCGCCATACGTTGTGTTCACAGGGTTGCTGCCGCTCCATGCCGAATTTCAAGCCGATAGACATGGCGATTGGCGCCGAAAACCCGCTGAATGCCGCCGTGATGAACCGCGACCGCAACACGCTGGAGATGGTGGCAGAAGCGGTCAGGCACAACCAGACCCTGCTGGCCTTCCAGCCCGTGGTTGTCCCCGGGCAGGACAACCGCGTCGGATTCTACGAGGGGCTGATCCGGGTGATCGACGATACCGGGCGGATCATTCCGGCCAAGGATTTCATGCCGGTGGTCGAACGCGCGGAACTGGGGCGCGAAATCGACGTGGTCGCGCTGAAACTGGGGCTGCGTACCTTGCACCAGAATCCGTCCATACGGTTGTCGATCAACATGTCCGCCCGCTCCATCGGGTATCAGCGCTGGATGCAGACGCTGAACCGCTGGCTCAAGAAAGATACCTCGGTCGGTGAACGGCTGATCCTCGAAATCACCGAAAGCTCGGCCATGGATCAGCCGGAACTGGTGGTCGACTTCATGGATCGGCTCAGCGCACGGGGGGTCTGTTTCGCGCTGGATGACTTTGGTTCGGGCTATACCGCCCTGCGCTACCTCAAGGATTTCTATTTCGACATTCTCAAGATCGACATGCAGTTCTGTGCCGGCATCGCGGATGACCGCGACGTACAGGTGCTGACACAGGCGATGATCCAGATCGGGCAGCATTTTGACATGCTGGTGGTCGCCGAAGGGGTCGAACGGGTGCAGGACGTCGAATGCCTGATCGGGATGGGGGTGGATTGTTTGCAGGGATATTACTTTTCCGCGCCCGAAGTGCGACCCAGCTGGCTGCATGGTCAGGGCGGCAAAAAGGCGGGCATCCGGGCCTGATACACGCAGTTCATTTGCGCCGCCTTTCCGAATCCGGTATCGCATCCTCAACGCGGGGCAGTCTGGGGTCCGCACAACGTCCCGATCGGGGTGCCACCCGGACCGTCCTCACGGTAACCTAAACTGAGGATTTGACCCCATGACCAATATCGTCATCGCTTCCGCCGCCCGCACTGCCGTTGGCAGTTTCGGCGGCTCTTTCGCCAACACCCCTGCCCATGATCTTGGTGCCACCATGCTCGAAGCGATTGTGGCGCGTGCCGGGATCGACAAATCCGAAGTGTCGGAAACCATTCTGGGTCAGGTCCTGACAGCCGCTCAGGGGCAGAACCCGGCGCGTCAGGCCCATATCAATGCCGGTTTGCCCAAGGAAGCCGCCGCATGGTCGATCAACCAGGTCTGTGGCTCCGGCCTGCGCTCTGTCGCACTCGCCGCCCAGCACATCGCCCTTGGCGATGCCGACATCGTCGCCGCGGGCGGTCAGGAAAACATGACGCTTTCCCCCCATGCCGCCGCCCTGCGCGCCGGTCACAAGATGGGCGACATGCAATATATCGACACCATGATCCGCGACGGTCTGTGGGATGCGTTCAACGGCTATCACATGGGCCAGACGGCTGAAAACGTCGCCAACCAGTGGCAGATCACCCGCGACATGCAGGACGAATTCGCCGTCGCCTCGCAAAACAAGGCCGAGGCCGCGCAAAAAGCAGGCAGATTCGCCGACGAAATCACTCCCTTCACCGTGAAAACCCGCAAGGGTGACATCGTCGTGGACAGCGACGAATACATCCGCCACGGCGCCAACATCGAAGCGATGGCCAAGATGCGCCCCGCCTTCACCAAGGACGGCTCGGTCACCGCCGCCAACGCCTCCGGCCTCAACGATGGCGCCGCCGGTGCCCTGTTGATGAGCGCGGAAAACGCCGAAAAGCGCGGGATCGAGCCACTGGCGCGTATCGCATCCTACGCCACCGTCGGTCTTGACCCGTCGATCATGGGCGTCGGCCCGATCTATGCGTCCCGCAAGGCGCTGGAAAAGGCAGGCTGGAAGCCCGAAGATCTCGATCTGGTCGAAGCCAACGAAGCCTTTGCCGCACAGGCCTGCGCCGTGAACAAGGACATGGGCTGGGATCCTTCGATCGTGAACGTGAATGGCGGCGCCATCGCCATCGGCCACCCCATCGGGGCCTCGGGCGCGCGCATCCTCAACACCCTGCTCTTCGAGATGCAGCGGCGCGATGCCAAAAAAGGTCTCGCCACGCTCTGCATCGGCGGCGGCATGGGCGTTGCCATGTGCCTGGCGCGCGACTGATCCAGATCAAGACGAAAATTCAAGGCGGCGCAAATCTGTGCCGCTTGCATCCCACACCCGACAGATGACGACAGGCACGCAGCGCACGTAATAATGTTGCGTGCGCCCTGCATATTGTGAAACAAAGACACTGAACTTACCGGAGGAGAACCACCCATGTCCCGCACAGCCCTTGTCACCGGAGGCAGCCGAGGAATCGGAGCCGCCATTTCCACCGCCCTCAAGGACGCAGGCTATTCCGTCGCCGCGACCTATGCGGGCAATGACGAGGCTGCGGCCAAGTTCACGGATGAAACCGGCATCAAGACCTACAAATGGAACGTCGCCGATTATGACGAATCGGCCGCCGGAATCGCGTCGGTCGAGGCCGATATCGGCCCCATCGACGTCGTTGTCGCCAATGCGGGCATCACCCGCGACGCGCCTTTCCACAAGATGACGCCGGAACAATGGCATCAGGTGATCGACACCAACCTCACCGGCGTGTTCAACACCGTCCACCCGGTCTGGCCCGGCATGCGCGAGCGCAAGTTCGGCCGCGTCATCGTGATCTCGTCGATCAACGGTCAGAAGGGCCAGTTTGCGCAAGTCAACTATGCCGCGACCAAGGCGGGCGATCTGGGCATCGTCAAATCGCTGGCCCAGGAAGGCGCGCGCGCAGGCATCACCGCCAACGCGATCTGCCCTGGCTATATCGGCACGGACATGGTCATGGCGGTGCCGGAAAAGGTACGCGAATCGATCATCGCACAGATTCCGGCCGGACGGCTTGGCGAGCCAGAGGAAATCGCGCGCTGCGTGGTGTTCCTGGCGTCCGACGATTCGGGCTTCATCAACGGCTCGACCATTTCGGCCAACGGCGCGCAATTCTTCGTCTGACCACCCGATTTGTGCATCATCGGTGCACACTCTGTGCACGCGCTGTGCACAGGTTGTGCATCGCGGTTTTCCAAAGAAAAGGGCCGGCGCATCCCTGCACCGGCCCTCTCCTTGTCCCGTAAGATGGCGCGCGCGCATCAGCGGGAAGTCTTGCTCCCGAACAGCCAGCCCCAGGCTTGGGCGAAGGCGGCGCCACGCTCGGCATGGGCTTGCTCAAGGCCGTTGCGGATGGCGGGGTGTGCAGATGTCTCGAACATGATGTGATCCTTTTGCGATGTGTCTTTGCGTGTGTTCCTGAGGTGAATATGTCGTTTCGAGTGTCTTTCGACAAACGAGACTTTCCCTTGCTTCAGTTAAGCTGTACTTGTCTGACGCATGGCTGACCGATTGCCCCCTCTCACTGCCTTGCGCGCCTTTGATGCCGCCGCACGCCACATGTCCTTTGCCAAGGCGGCAGAGGAACTTTTTGTCACGCCCGCCGCGCTCAGCTTTCAGATCAAGTCTCTCGAAGAGCATCTGGGCACGCAGGTCTTTCGGCGATTGAACCGCGCCGTTGAGTTGACAGAAGCAGGCAAGGCGCTGGCCCCCGGTGTCGCGGACGGATTTCATATGCTGGCCGCCGCCTGGCGGGCGGCTGAAAGAACGATGGACAATCAAACCCTTACCGTGACGTCCGGCCCGGCATTCACCGCCAAATGGCTCGCCCCGCGTCTGTACGATTTTGCACAAGCGCACCCGGAGGTCGAGTTGCGCTTTTCCGCCTCCCTGAAGATGATGGATTTCGGACGCGACGCCATCGACGTCGCAATCCGCTTTGGCTATGGCCCTGACACGGGTCTGTATTCGGTGCGGCTGGCCCAGGAATGGGTCTGTCCAGCGATGACACCGGCCCTCGCCAAACGCTTTCCCACGCCACAAAGCCTGATCGAGGCGCCACTTATTTTTGACGACAGCATTAGTTTTCTCAAACCTCAAAGCGATTGGGAAACATGGTTCCGGGCCATGGGAATCGACTTTGTCCCGACACAGGGTCCGCGCTTCAGCCAGGCCGATCACGCAATAGACGCCGCCCTTGCCGGGGTCGGTGTGGTGCTGGGGCGGCGTGCCCTTGTGGTCAAGGAACTGGATGAAGGTCGTCTGGTCACACCGTTCAAGACGGCGCTGGACACCGGCGTGTGGTTCCGGTTCCTGTGCGCGGACGGGGCGCAGGACCGCCCCCAGATCGCCGCGTTTCGCGACTGGATCATCGCCGAAATCGCCAAGACTGAACACATCACCCGGGCGATGACCTGCGTGCCTTCCGCGGATTTTCAACGCCCGTGACCAAGCCGATTGCCACACTCATCGGGTTTGTCGCTGTGCTGCTTTGGGGGGTTCTGGCACTGCTTGCCGTCGGCTCCGCCCCGACGCCGCCCTTTCTGCTGAACACTTTCAGCTTTGCGATTGGCGGCGGCCTCGGGTTGATCTGGACAGCGGCCTCTGGTGGGCTGGGCCAACTGCGCGCCGTGCCCTTGCACGTCTACGTGCTGGGGACGCTCGGGCTTTTCGGCTATCACGCCCTTTACTTTTCAGCGCTGCGCCTTGCCCCGGCGGCCGAGGCCAGCCTGATTGCCTATCTGTGGCCTCTGCTCATCGTGCTGTTTTCCAGCCTGCTGCCGGGCGAGACCCTGCGCACGGGCCACGTGCTGGGCGCGCTTGTCGGTTTTGCCGGGGCGGCGCTGATTGTCACCGGAGGCGCTGCGGGGTTTCGCTCAGAAGCGGTTGCCGGCTATGCGCTGGCGCTGGCCTGTGCGCTTACATGGTCCAGCTATTCAGTGATGTCGCGTCGTTTCGGCACGGTGCCAACAGCGTCGGTGGCTGTGTTTTGCATTGCCAGTGCCGCGCTGTCCTTTCCGCTGCATCTGGCCTTTGAAACACCTGCATGGCCGGTTGGAACGCTCGGATGGACAAGCGTCATCCTGCTGGGCCTGGGGCCTGTCGGCCTTGCCTTTTATGTCTGGGACATCGGTGTAAAGCGCGGGGACATCCAGTTGCTGGGCACCGCGTCCTACGCGGCACCGCTGTTGTCTACGCTTGTTCTGATTGTGGCTGGCGTCGCCGCTCCGACATGGTCGTTGGCCGTGGCTGCTGTGCTTGTCACTGCAGGGGCTCTGTTGGCGGCACGCGCCAGCCTGAAGCGGGCTTAACCCGACAATCGGGTGATTTCTTCTTTTAGCTTCAGCTTTTGTTTCTTGAGTGACGCAACCTCGACATGGTCAGCACCCGGTGCGCGTTGCGCCATATCGACCTGCTCGCTCAAGGTCTGATGCTTCTTTTTCAACTCTTCGAGATGGGCTGTGATGCTCATGTAGTCCTCCTTGCTGACAAAGTGCCGTATCAGCCAAGCACATGACGCACGTCATGTCACGCTGCACCCGCACAATGTGCATATCTGAACTGGTTCGACCTTAACGACGGGTTAAATCCGCAGCGACGCGCCTGCGCGCAAGACTGCCCGGATTTCAGGCGTATAGCTGTCGCCATCTGCCCTGTGCCGGGCACCTTCGTGCAGTATGATCGGAGCGTGCAGGCGGAAATCGGCGCGCCCGTCCTTGCGTGCCCGGAAAATTACCAGTTCTGCGGCTTTTCCGACCCGGGGACATATGGGCCAGATCGCCGGGCTGCCAAGTCGTCCGTGTGCCGCGGCCAAAAGGTCAGGCACCCGTTCGGCGCGGTGAATCACATGCAGAAACCCCTTGTGCCGCAATCGTTTCGCCCCGGCATCCACCCAGTCGTGCAAGGGTGTACGCAACCCGCGCGCCGCCTCGCGCCCGGCATCCTGCGCCTGTCGCCCGGCGGCACGGTCAAAGAACGGCGGGTTGGCCAGCACGTGATCAAAGCTGCGTGCGCGCAGATGTTCCGGCAATGCGGCAAGGTCGGCCTCAATCACGTCAAGCCCGTTGCGGACAGCAAGGGCGGCATAGTCCGCCTGCCGTTCGACGCCGATCAGGTCAAGATCCGGCACCCGCGCACCCAGACACAAGGCCGCGGCACCCACGCCGCAACCAAGGTCCAGAACCGATTCGCCGGCACGCGCCGGAACCGTCGCGGCCAGCAGAACCGGGTCGATCCCGGCCCGATACCCTGCACGCGGCTGCCACAGGTGCAACCGCCCGCCAAGAAAGGCATCATGCGTCAGGTCAGTGTCCGAGATCGATGTCATTGTCTTTCATCGCACGCAATGCTGCGTCATAATCGGCTTCGCGCACCATCAGACGGCGCGGAAAAATTCCGATGCCACCTTCCAGGATGCTCATGTTTACGTCCATTTGAAAGCAGTCTATATCCTCGCCTTCAAGAAGGGCCGAGGCAAACGCGATTATGGTCGGGTCAGTGCTGCGCAAAAGTTCCTTCATATCATGGATGTAGAGGCATCTTTGGCCAAATGTCGAGGGGGAACGGGGTAAGCGTATGGACGCATCCGACATCGCAAAACCACATGATCGTCTGGCCGCGTGGCTGGCAGACGACATGGAGGCTGTCAATTCCCTGATTCAGACGCGTATGGCCTCGCGCCACGCACCGCGCATTCCCGAGGTGACACGGCATCTGGTGGAAGCGGGCGGCAAGCGCCTGCGCCCGATGCTGACGCTGGCCGCGGCGCATATGTGCGGCTATTGCGGCCCCTATCACGTGCATCTGGCGGCCACGGTCGAATTCATTCACACCGCGACCCTGCTGCACGACGACGTGGTCGATGAAAGCGCGCAGCGGCGCGGGCGCCCCACGGCCAACCTGCTGTGGGACAACAAATCCTCCGTTCTTGTTGGCGACTACCTGTTTTCCCGCAGTTTCCAGTTGATGACCGAAACCGGAAACATGGAGGTGCTGCGCATTCTGTCGGATGCCTCGGCCACCATCGCCGAGGGCGAAGTGTTGCAGATGACGGCGGCACAGGATCTCGCCACGGACGAGGCTGTGTACCTGCAAGTTGTGCGCGGCAAGACAGCGGCCCTGTTTTCTGCCGCGACCGAAGTAGGCGGCGTCATTGCAGGTGCCGACGCGTCGATTGTGCGCGCCTTGTTTGTGTATGGCGACGCGCTTGGGGTCGCCTTTCAGATTGTGGACGATCTGCTGGATTATCAGGGCCAGGCTGCGGCCACAGGCAAGAACATCGGTGACGATTTCCGCGAACGCAAACTGACCTTGCCGGTGATCAAGGCGGTGGCAAAAGCCGACGCGGAAGAACGCGCTTTCTGGTCACGTACCATCGAAAAGGGCCATCAGGAAGACGGCGATCTGGATCACGCGCTTGCCTTGCTGCACCGTCACGACACGCTCGAGGCAACCCGTCAGGACGCCATTGCCTGGGCGGAAAAAGCCAAGGCATCCCTTGCCCAGTTGCCCGGTCATGACTTGCGCGACATGCTTGTTGATCTGTCGGACTACGTGGTCGATCGGATCAGCTGAGGCACCGCATTGCGCCCGCCGTTCAGCCGCCCGGCCCGCACCCACCAATCCGGATGTGCGGCACTGATCGCATCCGCCGCGGCCTGCGCCAGATGCATCCGCTCGAAAATGCCGAAACACGTAGCACCCGACCCGGACATCCGCGCAAGCCGGCACGTGCCGGTCTGTTCCAGCGCGTTCAGAACCGTGCCGATGGCAGGGCATTCCGCGACCGCCGGGACGTGCAGATCGTTGCGCTGCGCGCGCATCCAGTCCAACGCGGCATCCCGGTCCTCAAAACTGACTGGCCATGGATCAAGGCCTGGGTTGTCCCTGATCGTCAGGCCCGAAAATACAGTCGGCGTAGACACTTGCACGCGCGGGTTCACCAGCACCGTGGCATAAGGGAAAAAGTCGGGAACGGGTGTGATCTGTTCTCCGATCCCCCTGACGCGGGCCGGGTCGCTCAGGACGCACATGGGCACGTCGGCCCCGATGGACAGCAGGGCATGGGCATCCTCGGACGTTGGCGCGCGCGGGCTTGCCATCCCTTCGACGGTGGCGCGCAAAAGCAGCAATCCGCGATAGGTCGCCGCCGCATCCGCCGACCCGCCCCCAATGCCAGAGGCCATCGGCAGATGTTTTTCCAGTGCCATCGACAGGGGGCGATCCGGAGTCCAGAATTTCTGGGCCGCATGCCACATGATGTTGTCATCACTGGCGAGTTCCGGAACACCTTCGGGCCCGCTGACACTCAGCTCTCGTGGCCCGTGTTCGGTCAAGCTGATCCAGTCGCCAATATCCGAGAACGCGACCAGTGAGTCGATCAGATGATAGCCGTCCGGGCGTCGCCCGGTGATGTGCAGTGCAAGGTTGATCTTGGCCGGTGCAAAGACGCGGACCTTAATCATTGGCGACCTTGAGCGGAGGTGCGCCTTCTTCTTCCAGAACGACGTCCAGGCCGACCTCGAGCTTGCGGCGCATCCGGTCGGGATCGGCTTCGCCATCCGTATCCTCGGGATCGACAAAGCTCAGCGCACGCATCCACTGGAACTGTGCCTCGCGTTCACGCCCCACGGCCCAATAGACGTCGCCAAGGTGGTCATTCACCACCGGATCGACGGGCATCAGTTCAACCGCGCTTTCCATATGTCCGACCGCCTCTTCATAGCGGCCCAGACGATAGAGAACCCAGCCAAGGCTATCCACGATATAGCCACTTTCCCCGTTCGTGGCATCGACCGCGTCCTCGATCATGGCCAGCGCTTCATCGAGGTTGATCTGTTTTTCAACCATCGAATAGCCGAGATAGTTCAAGACCTGTGGCTGGCTCGGGTTCAGTTCCAGTGCGCGGCGGAAATCGGATTCTGCGGCTGGCCAGTTATCCTGCCGTTCCAGCGTGATGGCACGGGCGTAATGCAAGAACCACGCCCCCGCCTCGCCCTCTCGGGTCAGGTCAATGGCACGGTCATAGGCGGCAGTGGCCTCCTCGAACCGGTCCTGCTGGCGCAAAACATCCCCCAGCGTCGAATGCACGATGGGCAGATCGCCAAATCGTTTGGCCAGTTGTTCCAGCACCTCGATCGCCGCGTCCGGCTTGCCCGACTGGCGCAGCACCGCCGCGCGCCCCAGTTCGGCGGCGTGAAAGGCCGGGTGGTCGGCGGGCACTTCCTTGTAGACAGCGGCGGAAAGTTCGTATTGCCCCAACTCTTCCAGCAAATCGGCCACCAGCAGCAGTGCGTCTATCTGTCCGGGTCGCAGATATCGGGCAAGGCGCGCATAGATCAGCGTGTAATCCGCACCTGCATCCTGGCGCAATGCACCGGCCACGGAATAGAAAACCTCGGCCGCGCCGTCCCGGGCTGACGTGATGTAGGAAAACGGCAGCGTCTCCCCCGCCTCCAGCGCCGCGACCATCGCACTCAGCTCCGGATCGGAAGACGACCCGAACGCCGCCGCGAGCGAGGCAACGGCGTCATCATTGCGGCCCAGCTGCGACAACACCTGCGCGCGCGCCATCGCACCGCGCCGGGTGCGCTGAAGCGGGCCTGCCTCGGACAGGAAAAGCGCCTCGGACGCTTCGAAATCTTCCAGAAACGCCAGAGCCATCGCTTTGTGGTAGAGTGCAAATCCACGCAAACCACGTTCTTGGCTGATGCGGTCGAATTCCGCCATACCGTCGTCGACACGGCCCGCGCCGACCATCGCCCACGCCCCCAGCAATCCGTCCACCAGCGGGCCGATTCCGGCGGTGTCGGCATCACGGGTCAGATAGGTGTCGTAGTCCTCGCGCGCGAGCAGGTCGGCGACCACTGTCATGTGGGCGGCCTGACTGCGCAGCCCCTGGCTTTCAAGCAGCTTGGCAACAGGCAAGGCACGGTCAACCCGTCCCAGCGCCAGTTGGGTCGCGATGGTGTCCTCCATCAACCCGATATTGGACGGGTCACGCGCCAGGGCTTCGGTGTAATAGCGTGCCGACGCCTCAAAGTCGTTGCGGATGGCCGCCTGACGCCCGGCCAGATACGCGCCCGAAGGCACCTCGGCCCATGCGACGTGTGGCGTCAGTGCGATGCTTGCGGCCAACGCGGTGCGATAAAGAAAGCTGCGGATCACGGGGTGTCACCTGCTGGTTGGAATAATGCTCGTGCGCAAGCTAGCAGGTCTGGCCACGGGCGCAACGTGGCCTCGCGAAATGGTTAGAATAACGCGCGGTGTGCCCATGCAGGAAAACCGGGCAGTATGCATTGCCCGGCTTCCCCGGTCCCAACGGGATCACTCACATGTTGGGATAGTTCGGTCCGTCCCCGCCCTGCGGTGTGGTCCAGGTAATGTTCTGGGCCGGATCCTTGATATCGCAGGTCTTGCAATGAACACAGTTCTGGAAGTTTATGACAAAGCGCGTGTCCTTGCCCTCTTCCTCGACGAATTCGTAAACGCCGGCCGGACAATACCGCGCCGACGGGCCTGCATATTTTGCGAGGTTCACGGCGACGGGCACCGAGGCGTCCGCCAGCCGCAAATGCGCAGGCTGGCTTTCTTCGTGGTTGGTAAAGCTGAACGCAACATTGGTCAGACGGTCAAATGACAGTTTGCCATCGGGTTTGGGGTAGTCGATGGCCTTGTGCCTGGATGCCTCTTCGGTCGCATCCGCATCGTTCCTGTCATGGGGCCGGGTGCCGAACAGCGAAAACCCGATGGTGTTGGTCCACATGTCGAAACCGCCCAGCACCAGCGATGCCGTCAGACCATATTTGCTCCACAACGGTTTGACATTGCGCACTTTTTTCAGGTCAGCCCCAATGGCCCCTTCGCGGACTTCATGCTCATAACCGGTCAACTCATCGCCTGAACGGTCGTTCCTGATGGCGTCGAATGCGGCCTCGGCGGCCGCCTTGCCGGACAGCATCGCGTTGTGATTGCCCTTGATGCGGGGGACGTTGACCATGCCGACCGAACAGCCCAGAAGCGCCACGCCGGGTGCCACCATCCTGGGCATCGACTGGTATCCGCCTTCGGAAATCGCGCGCGCGCCATAAGCAACACGTTTGCCACCCTTCAGCAGTTCTGCCACCATCGGATGATGCTTGAAGCGCTGGAATTCCATATACGGGAACAGATGCGGATTTTTGTAATTCAGATGCACGACGAAACCGACATAAACCTGATTGTTCTCAAGGTGGTAAATGAATGATCCACCGCCCGCGTTCTTGCCCAGCGGCCAGCCCAGCGTGTGGGTGACAGACCCGATCCGGTGCTTGTCGGGGTCGATTTCCCAGATTTCCTTCATGCCAAGGCCGTATTTCTGCGGCGCGCTGTCCCTGGCCAGATCGTATTTCGCTATGACTTCCTTTGACAGCGACCCCCGCACGCCTTCGGACAGGAACACGTACTTGCCGTGCAACTCCATACCCGGCTCGGAGTTCTCACCGATCGAGCCATCTGCCTCCAGCCCGAACACGCCCGCCACGACACCCTTGACCTCGCCCTTGTCACCATAGACGAGTTCCGAACACGCCATGCCGGGGAAAATCTCGACCCCCAGGTCCTCGGCCTGCGCGGCCATCCATCGGCACACATTGCCCATCGACACGATATAGTTGCCGTGGTTGTTCATCAGCGGCGGCATCGGGAAATTGGGGATGCGGATCTGCCCCGCCTCGCCCAGCAGATAGAACTTGTCCTCTGTCACGGGAACGTTCAGTGGCGCGCCCTTTTCCTTCCAGTCCGGGATCAGCGCGTCAAGGCCACACGGGTCAAGCACCGCCCCCGACAGGATATGCGCACCCACTTCGGACCCTTTTTCCAGCACAACCACGTTCAGGTCCGCGTCCAGCTGTTTCAGGCGGATGGCTGCCGACAGACCGGCGGGGCCCGCACCGACGATCACAACGTCATATTCCATCGTTTCGCGTTCAATCTCGGCCATGTCGGACCACTCCCCGTGTCACAGGCGGGGCCGGTCCCCGCGAAAAACATTTGAATGTGGCTAGCCCAGCCCCGCTTCATATGCAATCGCGACACGGCGTAAAATCAACCCCCGCTGCGATGCGTCACAAAACCTTTGGCGTTTGCCGGGATTTGGCGCAGGGTGCCGGGGCAGACGAAACAGGAGGTTCAATTGGCCATCACCCTGCAAGTGCTTTACCCGGTCGCCGACGGCACACATTTCAATGATGCCTATTACGCCAGAACACATATGAACCTCGTGACCGAACATATGGGGCAGCACATTCAGCACGCCGTTGTGACCAAGGGCATGGCGGGCGGGCCAGACACACCCCCCGCCTTTCATGCCATCGCCACATTTGTCTTCGCGGACAAGAACGCGCTGGATGCAACGCTTGCCGCATCGGCGCCGGTGCTGGCCGACATCCCGAACTTTACCAATGCAACGCCGCAAATGCTGATCGGGCAAATGTACGCCTAAGGGTGCACCCACATCGCGCTGTCGGCGTATTTGTCGGCCTTCCACCAGTCGGTGCGGCCCGCGTCGTAGTTGAAATTGCGTGATCCCGCCTGACTTTCCAGCGGCGCTGACACCGCGCCGCCGGGCAGGCGCCGGGCGCGGTGGGTTTCGGTTTCAGGCACCACCATCGACACGTGCCCCGATGCCCCGTCATTCTTGCGTCGCGCGATGATCAGGCAGACCGCGTCCAGATTGGCATGGTTCTGCAAATCGGTCGCCGAAAGCACCCGTTGCCAGCCAAACCGCCCTCCGTAGGCCGCCAACCAGCGAAACAGGTCGTTGGCGCGCATTTCCTGAATGGTATTGCCATAAAACGGCACCACAGTCGCTCCACCCGCAACCGCGGCCAGCGCCGCCTCTGTCCACCACACGCGCGGCAGGTAGACTCCGCAAAGCGCACAGAAATCATGGGCGTACACATTGCAGAACGTCAGTGATCCGCGCGGCGCATAGCGGGCGTGCCGGGTGACGTTTTGCGGGTTCAGAAAGGCGATCACGTCATGAACACTGTCGCGCAACAGATCAGGCGTGGTCCCGCCACGGCCCGGCATCCCCGGTTCATTCAGCGAATGGGCATTGGCCTTGGCTGTTCGTTTCGTCACCGTGGCCGATTTGCGCGGCATCCACACCGGTTCGACCCTGTGTCTGGCGGGCGGTTCCAGTGGCGCGACCGGCATCGCGGGCGTCAGGAATTCGCGCGCGGCATACCCACGAAAGTCAGTGCCGGACAGCGTTGCCTCGATCTCGCGAATCCCGCTTTGGCGCTCGGACCAAAGGCACGCACCGGCCAGCCATCCGGCAATTCAGCCACCACATTCTTGGTCTCGGAGCTGCTGATCTCGGGTTTACTCCGCAGCCGCAGCGAGGACGACATCGTATCAACACGCAGCCAGGGGCCCGTCGCCTCGGGCAAGAGCGGCGCAAGAACACGCGCCTGCCCGTCCTGCGGCGCGACAAACGCCGACCCATCCGGCGCCGCAATCGCACGCAGACGGGTGACATAGTCGTTGATGTGTTCTCCGTAATACGTGGCACCGTCGAAGTGCCCTGTTTCAGCCCCTTGTTGAGGCGGAACCGGCCCGTGTTATAGGTGATCGCAATGGTGCAAAACTCGAAATCGGTGATCGACGTGCGGTTCTGCAGGCCCCGCTTTTTCTGGCAGGATATCAGGTCACGCAGTGCCTTGCCCAGCGTCTCGGAAAACCGCTCGTAGCAGCGCTCAGGAAAGTAATCCGGGTCGGTCTTGAAAAACTGCAAGTCCAGCTGAAACACGCCAAACCCATGGCAGAACTTGCTTTTGCGGTTCTTGGCAAAGCCATAGCCCGGCACATGTTCGGACATGTCCAGCAACGCCTTGCGCGCAATGGCGAACATTTCCCTGCCACGTGGCACCGCCTCGAGATCGGCGCGGGTCTGGGGAAAGACACGCGCCCCTTGTCACGGTCCAGCGTATCGCCACAGCACAGACGCACGATGTCGCTACGTGCCAGCCCCTTCTTGCGCGTGGGGGCCAACAGACTTCCGGTTTCCTGACAGGCAATCGCGCTCAGCATGTCGGGGTCAAATACGGTGCCATCGGTGGCCGCCTTCAAGCTGGTCCAGAACGTCTCTTTGAACCACGCCATGACGGATGTCTTGACCATGCTGAAATCTCCGAAAAAAACGCGCAAAATATGGCCAAAGGCTAGACCGGGCGGGATTTTGGATCAAGAAATTCCACCTATGCGCGTCTCTTCAGGTCTCGGGCTTGTCCCCCAACAGGTATCGCGGGCCCGTGCCACGCTGCCCCGCGCGATCAGCCGGGTTATAAAGGGCGCAGGCTTCGAGGCTCAGACACCCACAGCCGATGCACCCATCCAGCGTGTCCCGCAGACGCTCAAGCCGCGAGATGCGGGCGTCGAGCTCTGATCGGAACGTCGCACTGATCCGCGCCCAATCCGCCTTGGTCGGCGCACGGTGCCGCGGCAGGCGGTCCAGCTCGACCCTGATCCGGGGCAGGGTGAACCCGAATTGCTGGGCAATCATGACAAAACTCAACCGCCGTATGTCAGCCCGCTGAAACCGCCGCCGCCCGGCGCTGTTGCGCCAGGGGGCAATCAGCCCCTCCTCTTCGTAATAGCGGATGGCGGACACGGCGAGGCCAGTACGCGCGGCAATCTCCCCGATACTCAGACCTTCTGTTGCAGCCATGAAAAACCTCTTGACCTCAAGTGGACTTGAGGTGGGACACTGCCCGTAGAAATCACGAAAGGAAAGCCGAAATGGGCGCAGCAGCACAACTTGAACACACCAACTTCACTGTCACCGACCCCGATGCCACCGCCAGATGGATGTGCGATCTGTTCGGCTGGCACATCCGCTGGACCGGTGGCTCGCGCGAGGTCGGCTATTCCGTGCACGTGGGCACCGACACCCACTACCTTGCGCTCTACGTTCCCAAAACAGGCGGCATCAACCCGCGCGAAGACAACTACACCACCAGGGGCGGGCTCAATCATATCGCCGTGGTGGTGAACGACATTGCCGATATGCGCATCCGCGTCGCCGATGCAGGCTTCACACCGGGCGAACACTTCGATTATGAACCCGGCCAGCGCTTTTACTTCCACGACCACGACGGCATCGAATACGAAGTGGTGCAGTACGACTAGCGCACCTGCTTCTCTGATTTGAAAAAATCCCGGGGGAGGCCGCAGGCCGGGGGCAGAGCCCCCTGTCTGCAAAACGGCAAGCGCACCGCACCAAAGGCAAATCCGCTTGCATTCCACCGGTCCATTGGGTCAGGTAAGTGCCAAGCAATCTCTTCGGCGGCGCTGTAACGGTGCCGCCGCACCTTATCTGGACGACGCCCATGGAAAAGATTCCAATGACCCGCGCAGGGGCCCAGGCTCTGGAAACAGAACTGAAGCAACTCAAGACCGTTGAGCGGCCCGCCATCATCAAGGCGATTGCAGAGGCGCGCGAACACGGCGACCTCAGCGAAAACGCCGAATACCATTCGGCCAAGGAAAAACAGTCCTTTATCGAGGGCCGCGTCAAGGAACTGGAAGGTGTGATTTCGCTCGCGGATGTGATCGACCCCACCAGGATGTCCGGCGCGATCAAGTTCGGGGCAACCGTGACACTGGTGGACGAGGACACGGACGAGGAAAAAACCTACCAGATCGTCGGCGAATACGAGGCCAACATCGAAAAGGGCCTTTTGAACATCAAGTCGCCAATTGCGCGGGCCCTGATCGGCAAGGAAGAGGGCGACAGCGTGGAAGTCCGCACACCCGGGGGCGAAAAGTCCTACGAAGTGCTGAAAATCAGCTATAGCTGAGGCCATGGCTGACGACACCAATCCCCCCCCTTCCCGTCCGACTCCGCTCGGGATCTATGACAGGCCGCGTCAGGCCGGCGTGACATCGGTCGAAGTGGTGGCGCTGATCCTGTCGGCATTCTGGCTGCTTGGGGCGGCGGCGTTCTTTTTGCTGTCCGACACGGGGGCCGAAACAACAGGGGCCGAGGGGCTGCGCTTTCTGATCACGATGCTGGCGGTGTTCATGCCCGTGGCGATGATCTGGGTCGCGGCGACGGCTGCACGCGCGTCCCGCGTCATGCGCGAAGAAAGCCAGCGCTTGCAGACCGCGATCGACGCCATCCGGCAGGCCTATATCGCGCAGCAACAGGGGCGGGACGTGACCAGGGAACCCTCGGTTGCCCGCAAGCTCGACGAGATTGCCGCCGCCACGCGCAACACCGAAACCGCACTGGCGACGTTCCACTCGCGCCGCGACGCGGACACCAGGCCGCGCGTCGATGCGGCCCCCGTGAACACCGGCGATCAACCCGCCTTGGCCCTTGGCACCTCAGTCGAAGACATGGCACCACCCCTCGCGACCGAAGATTTCATCCGCGCCCTCAATTTCCCCGAAACCACCGAGGACGAAGTCGGTTTTGCCGCCCTGCGCAAGGCCATGCGCGACCGCGGCACGGCACAACTGGTGCAGGCTGCCCAGGACATCCTGACCCTGCTCAGTCAGGACGGCATCTACATGGACGATCTGCGCCCGGACCGCGCCCGCCCCGAAATCTGGCGGCAGTTCGCAAGCGGCGCGCGGGGCCGCCCGGTCGCGGCCCTGGGCGGCGTGCGGGACCGGTCCTCGCTTGCGCTGTCAGCGGGCCGCATGAAACAGGACCCGATCTTTCGCGACGCGGCCCATCACTTCCTGCGACGGTTCGACAAGACGATCTCGACTTTTGCGGAAACAGCGACAGATGCCGAAATCGCCGCCCTCAGCGACACCCGCACCGCGCGCGCATTCATGTTGCTCGGCCGGGTCGCCGGGACGTTCGATTAACAGACCCCGAAACCCGCCCAGGGGATAAACCGGACAGGATCGCCGGGGTGGATATGTGCCGCATCATCAGGCAATTCCACCAACCCCTCGGCCCAGGACAGCCCGCTGATCCGCCCCGACCCTTCCGAGCGGAACACGTCGGCTTGCCCATCCCGCATTCGGGCGCGCAAATACTCGCGCCGCCCCGCCTTTTTGCGTTTCTCGAATCCCGCTGGCACCTGGAACCCCTGCGGCTCTGACCACCCTGCACCGGCCATTTGCGCCAGCGCCGGTGCGCCAAACACCAGCGTGCACACCATCGCCGCCACCGGATTGCCCGGCAGCCCGAATACCGGCGTGCCCTGCCACATGCCCAGTGCCAAAGGGCGCCCCGGCTTGATCGCGATGCGCCACAGCGCCATCGCCCCCGCTGCGTTCAACAGGGCCGACACGTGGTCTTCGTCCCCCGCAGAGGCACCGCCGCTTGTCAGTATGACATCGACCTTTCCGGCGTTTGCGTCCAGACGCGCCGACAGGGCGGCACGGTCATCCGCGACATGCCCAAGGTCCACAGCCTCATGGCCCATCCGCGTCAACAGCCCCAACAGCATGGGCCGGTTCGCGTCATAGATCTGCCCCGGCCCTGCCGGCTGTCCGGGTGGCACCAATTCATCGCCCGTGGACAGGACGCCAACCCGCAAGCGGGCGCGGACCTGCACCTCACCCACACCGACGGCGCTGAGCAAGGCAAGATCGGCAGGCGTCAATTGTCGCCCGGCGCTGGCGACCCGTCCGCCCGCTTTCACATCCTCGCCCGCCGCGCGCGTGTTGACCCCCTGTTTGACCGGCCCATGAAAGGCGACGGTTTCACCATCGCGGGTCACGTCCTCTTGCAACACAACCGTGTCGACCCCGTCAGGCAGCGCAGCACCTGTCAGAATGCGAATGGCATGGCCCTCTGGCACAACCATGTCGGGCGCACGGCCTGCGGCCATCTGCGCCGCAACCAACGGCAGCCGGTGCACGCCCGCGCCCCGCCCACCGGCAAAGCCATAGCCATCCACAGCCGTGTTGGGCAGCGCGGGGTGGGCGCGCACCGCGTCGATGTCACTTGCAAGAACGCGCCCCAGCGCATCCGCGACCGGCAGTGCCTCGACCCCGACAACCGGGCCCAAACGCGTCCTCAGATCGGCCAGCGCCACATCCACCGGCGTCCAGTTCACCCCCGGCGGCAGGGCGAAACAGTCGTTCTTCAGCGGCGGCGGGGTGCCGTGCAAACCCGCGCGCAATGGCCCGCCATGCCCAGCGCCAAGGATCCACCCCTCCTCTGCATCCCCTTCGCGCAACATCGCATCGAGACGGTCGACCGACTGGGCGGCAAACACGTCCGCCATGACCCGCACCTGCGCACAATCCTTGATTTCGTCCTTGCCTCGACGGGCGGCCACCACGTCGGCCAAAAGCGACGGATAGACTTCGGCAAGCACGATGGGCGTGTCAGGTGGCTGAAACGGGGCAACGGCCAGACCGCCACCAAATCGCGCGCGCAGCCGCTGCAAACGCGCAATCCCCAAAAGCGCCTGGGACCCGACCGACCCGGTTGTGTAAAGCTTCCAGCAGGGTTGCGCAGACGGGATCAGCGCCTCGACGCGCCGTCGTTCGGCCATACCGTGGCCGTGGCGGTCGCGGCCCCTGGCTGGCAGATCGGCGTCGGCCAGCGGTGCAGGACACCCCCAGAACGGACCGACGCCGGGAAACAGACGGTTGAGGTCGCGTGCCACGTCAAACCGGTTGTTGGTGTTGTCATCCCTGTCCTCGACACGCCCGGCCAGATCCGCCCACAGCGCCAATGGGTCGTCTTTGCCGCAGACCGCGCGGGCAAACCCCTTGGGATAGCCGAACGGAAAATCGAACCCGGCCAGCACCCGTTCGCCTTGCGCGATGGCCTCATCGAACTGGGCGCACAGTGCCTCGATCACGTCCGAACGCGTGCGGTGATAGGTGCACGTCGTCGCCCCCGACCGGTGCACCACCGCCATCCAGATCGCATCCGCGCCGGGTTTCTTGGGCGACGGGGCCCTGGAGGCTGACCAGTCCACCACGATGATCCGCTCAAATCCCTTCACAGCCCCACCTCTGCCAGAATGAAATCCGCGATCGCGGCGGTATCGTCCAGATCGAACACAGGCCGGTCCAGCGCCATTTCGGTATCGCTCGCCACCGCCCGAATGGTCGGATCGTCCGGCGCGATCAGCGCGTTGCCCGTCACAGCGCGATGGGCCTCGACCTTGGGATGGGCGTCGCGTTTGTACCCTTCAACCAGCACCAGATCGACCGGTGACAGCTTGACCAGCAGATCCGTCAGCGACGGCTCGTCCGCACCGCGTATTTCATGCATCAGGGCAAAGCGGTTCGCCGATGCCAGCAAAACCTCGCGCGCGCCCGCAACGCGGTGGCGGTGACTGTCCTTGCCCGGGTGGTCCACATCGAATGTGTGATGGGCATGCTTGACCGTCGACACGCTGAACCCCCGCCCGGTGATCTCGCTGACAAGGCGCTCCATCAGGCCGGTCTTGCCCGCGTTCTTCCAGCCCACAACACCGTAAATTTTCATAACATCGCCTCGGCCGTTGCCAGATCGTCCGGCGTGTTGACGTTGAAAAACGCCGCCTCGTCGGCAAATTCCGCCATCCGCCCGCCGTGCCGGTCGCTCCATTGCACGACCTTGCGCACGCCGTCATGCAGGGCCATGCGCAGATCGTCACGCAAGGCGACGGGCCACAAGCCAAAGGTCGGATGCCGCACCAGCCCGCGTTTGGGGTCCGGCGTCGCGGCCAGAACCAGCGGGCGGTTCATGCCTTCGCCGGCCAGTTGCAGCCGCGGGACCAGATCGCAGGGAAAAAACGGGGTGTCGGCGGCGACTGTGACGATGCTGTCCGCACCCATGCCTGCAGCCCAGTCCAGTCCGGCAAGAACCCCCGCCAAAGGGCCTGCAAACCCGTCCACACTATCGGCGACAACCGGCAGATCCAGATGCGCAAAGCGCCCCGGGTCTCCGTTGGCATTCAGGGCAAGGCCATCCACCTGCGGATCAAGCCGTGCAATCACATGATCCAGCAGGGTCGCATTCCCGAGGCGCAGCATCCCCTTGTCACCGCCCCCCATCCGCGTGGCCTGCCCTCCGGCCAGAATAATACCCAGCGGCGGGGTCATGCCGGTGCGCCCTTGCGCCGGTGCCTGGCCGCATCTTCGGGCACGGCGGCGGGGTCCGCATCGCGCACCAGCCGCTCCTCTCCGCTGAGGCAGACAAAGCGCTGCCCACGCATCCGGCCGATCAGGGTCAGACCAACCTGCCGCGCAATTTCAACGCCCCAGGCGGTAAAGCCCGAGCGGGACGCCAGCGCCGGTATCCCCATCAATGCCGTCTTGATCACCATCTCGGACGTCAGGCGACCGGTGGTATACAGGATCTTGTCCCCGGCCCCGGTACCCGTCGCCATCATCCAGCCCGCGATCTTGTCGACGGCGTTGTGGCGGCCCACGTCTTCCATATAGACCAGCGGGCGATCCCCGCAGCACAGCACCGTGCCATGGATCGCCCCCGCTTCAAGGTACAGTGACGGCGTGCGGTTGATGGTCGCAGCCAGTGCATAAAGGTCCGAGGTGTGGACCTGCGTGGCAGGCAGGGTCAGCCCCTCCAGCCCCTCCATCATGTCGCCAAAGACAGTGCCCACGGCACAGCCGCTCGTGCGCGTCTTCTTCTTCAGCTTTTCCTCGTGATCGGTCGGAACAGCGGTGCGCACGATGACGGTTTCCAGCTCTTCGTCATAGTCCACGCCAGTGACCTCATCTGCCGCGCCCAGCATCCCCTGATTGCGCAGGAACCCGAGGGCCAGGTAATCGGGATAGTCCCCGATGGTCATCGCCGTGACGATTTCCTGAGAGTTGAGGAAAATGGTGAGCGGGCGTTCCTCGATCACCGCAATCTCGGTCGTGGCACCGGTATGATCATGCCCCGTCACAGCCCGCGTCAGCCGGACCGCCTTGGGGTCGGGCGCGATCAGATAGCCGCTGGTGTCATCGCTTTGCGCCAATTGCATCCCCTTTGCCGGACAGTTAATCCTTCTGGTGTCCAACCTAAGGCCCCCTCATGCCCTTCACCACCACCAAATCCGCCTTTTGGGCGGGCGTTCGCGACGGGGCTCCGTTCATGGCGGTGGCGGGGCCGTTTGCGCTGCTCTTCGGGGTGCTCGCCACCGAAGCGGGCCTGAGCGTGTTCGAGGTCATGAGCTTTTCACTGGTGGTGATCGCGGGGGCGGCGCAATTCACCGCCCTGCAACTGATGCAGGATCAGGCACCGACGGTGATCGTGCTGCTGTCAGCGCTGGCGGTAAACCTGCGGGTGGCGATGTATTCGGCGGCTTTGACCCCCTATCTGGGGCGCGCACCGCTCTGGCAGCGGGTGTTCGCGGCCTACCTTCTGGTCGATCAAAGCTATGCGCTCAGCCACGCCCGATTCGAGGCAGACGCGTCCATGACCGTCCCTCAGCGCATGGCCTATTATTTCGGCACGTGTTTTCTGGTGATGATTATGTGGTTCGCGGCCAGCTATGCGGGCGCTGCCATCGGCACAACACTGCCCGTGGGCCTGCCGCTCGACTTTGCGCTGCCGATTGCGTTCCTGTCGATGGTCGCGCCGATGATGCGCACGCTGCCGCACCTGATTGCCGCCGGGGTGGCGATCGCGGTGGCGCTGCTGGCCGTCGCGATTCCCTATTCCCTGGGTCTGATCGTGGCCGGGACTGCGGGCATGATGGCAGGCGCGCAGGCCGAATTGTGGCTCAAGACCGAACCGATGATACCACCGGACGAGCGTGAGACATGATCGAGAAAGACACCCTCTGGATCGTGATCTTTGGCCTTGGGATCGGCAGTTTCCTGTTGCGCTTTGCCTTTCTCGGATTTGTCGGGGACAGGCCGCTGCCCGCGTGGCTGGTGCGGCATCTGCGCTATACGGCCGTTGCCATCCTGCCCGCACTGGTGGCCCCGCTGGTTGTCTATTCGGGGCAGAACGGAACCACCGACCCGACCCGCGTCGTGGCCGCACTGGTCACGCTGGGTGTGGGTATCTGGACACGCAACGTGTTTGCCGCCATCGGCGCCGGGGCCGCAGCCTTGTTCGTGCTGGTCTATCTGCTGGGCTAGGCGCTGACGCTCATACCAAGTCCTTGATCCTCTTTCCGGCGGCATCGGCAAAGACACCCGCCAGATCGCCCGTTGCCGCCTTGATTCGCGCATTCCCGTGCCGGTTCAGATGGTCGAGAAAGCGTTGCAGCATCTCGACCTCGCTGATCTTCAGCTTGCGATCAAACAGATCGTCCACGCTCAGACAGCCCGAAACGATCGGGCCGATAGCGGCGGCGGCCATGCGTTGCACATCCCCCGAGGCCATGGCCATCTGCATCAGATCGCCGCGCATGTGGCGCACCGCACCGGCGACCACCTTGCCCTTTTCAGTGGTGTTCAGACGCGCCTCGACCGCGCGCGATACGCCTTTGAAAAATCCGGTCGGCGCACTGCGGCTCTGTGTCAGTGTCACGGCACGCCGCGCCCCGGCGCCGCCGACCGCATCGCCGAACAGGGCGTCAAGGAACCCGGCAAACCCGCCCGCGCACAGCGTATCAAGATCAAGCGAGTCAAAGACGTTGCGGATCGGGCAGGCCAGCCCGAAACTGTCGTTTCCCGCCGCCGACCCACCCCCGGCAAAGTGCAGACCCACACAAGGATTGGGATCGTCACCATCCTCGTTGATGTTGAAAATCAGCTTTCCGGAATCCCCCTTTCCGTTCACCGTCTCGCCGACCTCCAATGGCTCCATCTGGAACAGATCGCAGATGCCTGCGTCCTGCCCGTCGATGGGAAAGACCTGCGCCGTCGGATACAGCGTGATGCGCCCCTGCCGGTACTCGGTGATAGAGCCGTACATTTCCACATGTTTGAGCAGACCAACGCCAGCCGTGGCAAAGACGGCCAACCCGATCTCGGGCGTTGCAAGGCCGATGTCGGCGGTGTTGTCCACCGATCCGATGCTCGCATCCGCATAGCTGCACATGGATTCAGGGTACGGTGCCATTCCTGTCAGCGGCGTCAGGGGGGCGGCGCGCTTGACCGCACCCAGACGCAGCGTGTCGCCGTCGGGCAATGTACCGCTCGAACCCTGATTGATCGTCGCGCCGATGTTGGACCCGATCACATGGCGGTTGGTCAGAAAGACGATGCTGTCATCGGTCTTGTCCCAGACCCAGCCGCCCAACGTGCCCGCCAGCATCGGATCGACCTGCTGAAAGATGCGCGACCCGCCCGGCGCGGGGCGGTTGAACGCACCGGGGGTGAATTCCAGTTCCGCAGGAGGCAAGGCGATCACATCCGTTTTCGCCGTCATCTCCTCGCCCGAGGCCGGATCGACAAGGCGCAGCGTTTCAGGAATGCGGCGGCGCGGGCCAAGCGCTGCGCGCGCCTGCTTGGCCTGTACGACAAAGACAACCGACAACGTGTCGGTAAACTTGCCATCGACCCGTTTGAAACCCAAGCCAATGCGATGGGCGTTGAAGCGGCGATAGCTTTGATCGAGAAATCCGCGCGACACAAAGCTGCGCAATTGGCTTTCGATATCCATTGGGGCCTCCTGAATGACGTGCCGTCCGGGCCCCGAAGCCTGATAACCAATTGAAATAAATCGCGTTTACAAGATCACAAAATTGATTGCACCGAGGCGGTCAGGCGAAATGAGATGGGTTCATCATATGGACATTCCACCGGTCTGGCAAAAACAGGCTGCACAAACTCAAGCCATCGGCCACCTTCCGCGCATGCACCGTGCCAGCCTCAGTCCGGCAGAACGATCCCGGCAATGCCTTCCACGATTCCACCTTCGTCATCTTCAAAGTATTTCTCTTCGACGACTCCCGGGCGCGTGGCCAGTTGTTCCATCAGACGCCTGGGGAACATTGTCGAACCGATGTCGGAAAATCCGGGCACATTGCGCAACACGTCTGTCGCGGCACTGGTGCAAAAGCCGCGCGCCGCGGCACCGTTCGTTGCCGCCAGACGCAGGGCAATGGCCGCCTGTTCGGGTGTGACCTCGAACGTCTGGCTGACCACATGAAAGGTGCTGCGCGCGTGCGCGCTCTTGTACCCGGCAAGAACGGCCGGGGTGATACCGTACAGAACGTCCTCCTGCTCGGGCACACGTTCGTTCACAAACGATCCCGCAGGGTCAAAGATCACACGCTGGCTGCCATTGATCATCAGGGCCGAATGCGCGCCGCGACCGGTGCGGTTGCTGATCATGGTAAAGATGGTGAACGTATTCGGCCCCGGTTCGCGATAGGCCGACGCCGCAACCCGCTCATCAGAGGCATATGGGATGGCAGGGGCCTGCGCGCAGGCCGCCAGAAACGCCATCAGCAAAAAAGCGGCGCCAAGACGCAACATGATCATTCCTTTCACCGGAATCAGCCCAATCAGGTGATGAAGATCGCCATGCCGACAATGATGACAAGGATCACGATCACCGACCACTTGGTCCAGCCGACGAAACCGTCAAAGGTCTTTTCGTTGGCCGAGATGTCCATATCGCCGTGCTTGTGCTCTGCCATGTCCTGTCCTCTTTTCAAATCCGTTCTTCGCGCTTTAGCGCATCGCGCGGGTGCTGTCACTCATGTCTTTGACGCGCGCCGTTCACGATTCTTCGAGGTCCTGCACCAGACGGAAACCGATACGGTTGGGTTCGGCCTGCTCGACCGCCTTGGGCAGTGCCCGCAGCATGACGTTCATTTGCGTCACATGCTGGATCAGCTGGGTTTTTGCGCCCGCAGGATCACTGCCGTAAAAGGTCACGATGTCGGGGTCGAAATACCCCATGCCTTCGATGCGCAGCACCCCGACATCCCCGCCGGTGAACCCGATGGCGACTTCGTGTTCGTTATCAAGGCCCTCTTCGAAATTCTTGAGGTACATCACGATCCGCTCATAGGCCCACTGGGCCGGGCTTTTGTTGGCTGCGGGGGTTTTTTTCACCGCATCCGGCACCGGCGTGGTCGAGAGGTTGGGCATGTCGGGATCGCTGTGCACCTCGTAACAGCGCGGCAATGCGTCGGCCTCGGCGGCTTCGGCGGCGGTGTTGATCTTGTTATCCATGGCTCACCCCTTGCGCTGATACAGCCAGGCCCCGTCATCGCGGCGTGTCCGGGTGGCCTGCCCTTTCTGGTAAAGGTGCGACAGATGCGCGACGGCTTCAACCAGCGCCAGACCATATTCGCCCTCTGCGATGCTGCGCCTGAACAGCGGCGCAAAGCAGTCAGCGGCGGATTTGGGAGCATCAAGATAGCCCAGCAGCCGGTCCAGCGCCCCGTGGTGATTGTCGATCAGTTGCCGCATCCGCGTGGGCAGACCCGTGAAAGGCAGCTTGTGCCCCCCCAGCACCAGATGGTCGTCGCGCGCCAGCAGCTCAAGACGCTCGCACGCCTCCAGCCACTCGCCAAAGGGGTCCGCCATCGGCTCTGTTGCGTAGACCCCTATGTTGGGGCTGATCGACGGCAGGATTTGATCGCCCGAAATCACCAGATGGTCGTCCCGGCTCCAGAAGGTCGCGTGTTCGGGCGCGTGGCCATTGCCCATGTGGATGTCCCACGTGCGCCCGCCCATCTCGATGCTTTGACCCTGCTGAATGCGGGTGAAACCCAGCGGCATGGCCTCGACCACATCGCCAAAGTTGAACGGGCGCTCGCCGCTGCGCTGTTCCAGCACGGCGGGGTCCATGCCCGCACTGCGCCAGAATGCCAGCGTTTCGGGCAACGGGGCGGATTGCACATCCAGCGTCAGCATCCGCGACAACAGCCATGCGGTGCGGGTGGTGATCAGCTCGGCGTCAAATTCGGACTGGAACCAACCCGCAAGGCCGACGTGATCGGGATGGTGGTGCGTGACGACGACACGGGTGACCGGCTTGCCTGCCAGCGGGCCATTCATCAGCATGGCCCACATCCGCTTGGTCGTTCGCGAGGCAAAACCAGTGTCGATCACAGTCCATCCGTCGCCATCATCCAGCGCGTAGACGTTCACATGATCAAGCTTCATCGGCAGCGGCAGACGCATCCACAGGACGCCGGGGGCCACCTCGATGGCCGCCCCACCCGCAGGTGGCGTCTCCCAGGGGTATCTCAGGCCCGCAGGCGCACCATCTGCCACGCTCAGGCCGCGAATTCTTCGGGTGTCAGGGCATAGACGTCATAGTCCCCGGCCTGCGCCTGCGTCAAAAGGCTCGCATGTTCGGGCAGCAGGCGGGCAATGTAGAATTCGGCCACCTTGCGGCGCGCGCCCTGGGTATCGGCCAGGGCGGACTTCAGATGCACATGGCCCCCAAGAACACGGGCAAAGGCACGCAGGTAAGGCACCGCACCCGAAAAGCGGACGCGGTGGTTCTGCGCAATCAGCCACTCGGTTGTCTCGCGCAGCGTTTCGCAGGACTGCCAGACCGCCTCTGCCAGTTCGGGCAATACATCCCGGGCCGTTTCGGCGGCGGCTTCGATTTCGTCCATGACAAGGTTTGCTGCCTCGCCCCCGTCCATCATCTTGCGCGCAACAAGGTCCATGGCCTGTATCCCGTTGGTGCCTTCGTAAATGGTGGTCACCCGCACATCGCGCGCATATTGGGCCGCGCCGGTTTCCTCGATAAACCCCATGCCACCATGGACCTGAATGCCCATGTTTGCGACCTCGTTGCCGATGTCGGTGCCGAACGCCTTGGCAATCGGGGTCAACAGGGCCGCGCGGGATTTCCAGCGCGGATCGCCCGTCGCCGTGGTCATGTCGATGGCCACCGCACACATCAGCGCAATGCCGCGCGCGGCATAGGTTTCGGCCCGCATGGTCATCAGCATCCGGCGCACATCGGCATGATCAATGATGGTGCCCGTGTCACCTTCGGTCTTGCCCTGCCTGCGCTCCAGCGCATAGCCCAGCGCATGCTGATAGGCCGCTTCGGCCACGCCCACGCCCTGCCCGCCAACACCAAGGCGCGCGTTGTTCATCATGGTGAACATGGCCGCCATGCCACCACCCTCGGCGCCGACCATCCAACCGATGGCCCCGTCATATTGCATCACACAGGTGGGTGATCCGTGCAGGCCCATCTTGTGCTCAAGGCTCACCACCTTGAGGGCGTTGGCCACACCCGCATTGCCGTTCTCGTCCGGCAGGTTGCGCGGCACAAGGAACAGGCTGATGCCCTTGGTTCCCGCAGGGGCGCCGGGCAGACGCGCCAGCACCAGATGGCACACATTGTCGGTAAAGTCGTTGTCGCCCCACGAAATATAAATCTTCTGCCCGGTGACGCTGAACGTCCCGTCGCCATTGTCCTCGGCCTTGCTGGTCAGCGCGCCCACATCCGATCCGGCCTGCGGTTCGGTCAGGTTCATGGTGCCCGACCACTCGCCCGAAATCAGCTTGGGCAGGTACAGATCCTTGATGGCGTCACTTGCATGATGCTCAAGCGCCTCGATCTGACCCTGGGACATCAGGGGTGCCAGTTGCAGCGACAGACACGCCGCACTCATCATCTCGTTCACCGCACTTGTCACGGTCATCGGCAGGCCCATGCCGCCATATCCCGGGTCCGCCGCCATGCCGACCCAACCGCCTTGCGCTATGGCCTTGTAACCTTCGGCATAACCGGGCGACGTGCGCACGACACCGTTTTCCAGACGCGCCGGATGCAGATCGCCCGCGCGTTGCAGCGGCGCCATGATATCCTCGCACAGCTTGCCCGCCTCGGTCAGGATGGCCGAAGTCACGTCGCGTGATGCCTCGGCGAAACGATCGGTTGCGGTGACCTGCCCAAGACCGACAATATGGTCGAACAGAAAGGAATAGTCGTCGACGGGGGCACGATAGGGCATGTCAGCAGGCTCCGGGTCTCAATGGCTTGGCAAGCGCGAGGGCTGCGCGTAAATGGGCGTCTTTGAATGTATGCATGCGACTGCCCGCAGGCTATCGCAACTCAAACGCGGCGTCACGGATCGAAATGAGCGAAATGGAAACGCAAAGGCTTGCTTGTGACGCCTCGGGTGTGCGCACCGCTGCTGACATCCTGTGCAAGGGTGGCCTCGTCGCCTTTCCCACGGAAACGGTCTACGGCCTTGGCGCCGATGCCCGGAATGGCAAGGCCGTGGCGCGTATCTATGCGGCCAAGGGGCGGCCCGCCTTCAATCCGCTGATCGTGCATGTGTGCAGCCTTGCGGCTGCACGACGCTACGGCGTGTTCGACGCCGACATGATGCGCCTCGCGGATCAGTTCTGGCCCGGCCCGCTCAGCCTCGTTGTGCCCCTGGCCGCCGATCACGGGCTGTCACCGCTGGTCACCGCGGGTCTCGACACCGTCGCCCTGCGCGTGCCTGAACACCCACTGGCCCAGACGCTCCTGACGGAATTCGACGGCCCCGTCGCCGCCCCTTCGGCCAACCCGTCCGGGCAGATCAGCCCAACCAAGGCAGATCACGTCATCGCGGGCCTCGCGGGCCGTATCAACGCCGTCATTGACGGCGGCGCGTGCCGCGTGGGCCTCGAATCCACTATCGTCAGCGGCGCGCCCCCCGCCCTGTTGCGCCCGGGCGGCGTCGCACAGGAAGACATCGAGGCGCTGACCGGCCCACTGGCCCGGGCAGGTACAGGGATCACCGCGCCGGGCCAGCTGAACTCGCACTACGCCCCCCGCGCAGCCCTGCGGCTGCATGCGCGCACGGCACACTCCGGTGAACTGCTGCTGGGCTTCGGCTCCGTCTCAGGCGATCTGAACCTGTCCCCAACCGGCGACCTGATCGAGGCGGCGGCCAACCTGTTTGGCCACCTGCACATGCTGGATGCACAGGACCGCCCCATCGCCGTCGCGAGGATTCCCGACACCGGACTCGGGCGCGCCATCAACGACCGTCTCGAACGGGCCGCCGCACCACGCTAGGCTCATACAACTTCTTCTGACCGCAAATACCACGGGGGAGGCGCGCCAGCGCCGGGGGCAGCGCCCCCATCGCACCGGCCATCAGGCGCGCCCCGCCACACCCGACAGAACCAAAGGATCAATGCCAAGGGTCGCAAGGGCCGCCGCCCACTTGTCACGATTGTCCGTGTCAAAGACCAGCTCAGCCTCCGCATCGACCGTCAACCAGCCGTTGCGGGCAATTTCGCCCTCCAGCTGGCCCGCGCCCCAGCCCGCATAGCCCAGCATGATCAGCGCATTGCGCGGACCCTCCCGGGCCGCGATATCTTCCAGTATGTCCAGTGTCGCGGTCATGCCAAAGGACGCGCCGACCTCCAGCGTCTTGAGCCGCGAGCGGTATTCGGTGCTGTGCAACACGAAACCACGCGACGTCTCGACAGGCCCGCCGATATGTACCTGGGTGTCGCGCGTGTCCGGGTCCGCCGCGATATCCAGCTGTTCCAGCAACGCACCCAGATTGACGTCGCGCGCGGGCTTGTTGATGATCAGACCCATCGCGCCCTCATCCGAATGGGCGCATATGAAAATCACCGACCGGTCAAAACGCGGATCACCCATGCCCGGCATGGCCACCAGCAACATGCCTGTCAGGTCCAGCGAAAAGGGGTCGGCCATCAGCGTCTCCGGGATCAGATGGCCCCACCATGCCGCCCCCGCCCGTGCGGGACAAGGGGCCAGCACGACACAGGCAAGGGCACGCGCACCGGATCGTGACTTGGATTTCATCGGCTTCAGCGTCATGAAGAAGGCATGACAGTCCCGACGCCCCTTCTCGCCGCCGCGTTTGCGCTCGCCGCTCTGCCCGTCTCCGCGCAGAATGCGTTCACCATCCCGGTCACCTCCGAGGTGCTGGAGGGCTGGAAACTGCCCGACGGGCGCCGGGTGGCCGCGCTCCGCCTCACGCTGGCGCCGGGTTGGAAAACCTATTGGCGCAACCCCGGCGACGCGGGCATCCCGCCCACCTTCGACTGGAGCCAAGCGCGCAATCTCGGTGATATCTCGATCACATGGCCCACGCCGTCGGTCTTTGATCTGAATGGCCTGCGTTCGATCGGCTATTCGGAACAGCTGATATTGCCACTGCACGTGACGCCGTTGCGCGCGGACACGCCGGTGCGCCTGAAGGGTACGATGGTGCTGGGTGTCTGCGCCGAAATCTGCATCCCGCACCAGATCGACTTTGACACCCTTCTGGATGCGCCCGACACCGTCCCGACACCCGCCATCAAGGCGGCCATGACCGACGTGCCCTACAGCGCCGGCAAGGCCGGGGTGCGCGCCGCAACCTGCCGCCTCCGCCCGACCGAAAATGGCATGCAGATAGAGGCGCGCGTGACCCTGCCCTATACCGGTGCCACCGAATTCGCCGTGATCGAGACCGGAACGCCAGAACTGTGGATCGGCGCGGCGCGCACATCGCGCCAGGGCGACACGGTGACAGCCATCAGCGACATGGTGCATCCAAAAGGCGGCGCATTCGGGATCGACCGGTCCGATGTAAGGATCACGATCCTGGGCGGCACCTATGCGGTGGACGTGCAGGGCTGCACCGCTGGATAAGGATCAGACCACGCGCCTGCGCAGACTCTGAAACACCAGCACACCCAACACATAGGCGACAAGGCCCAGCGCCACCACGCCCGAGCCAAACAGCATCAGGGCGGCTGGCATCGCGCCGCTGTCAGCAAGGGACGGCAGGGTTTCCAGGATCGGCGCGGGCAACCGCCCGAACACGATGGCATGTCCCATCGTGGCCGCAAACCACCCCAGCACCACCACCCACAACATGACAAAGCCATAGCGCACCGCCGGTACGGGCGCGCGCAGCCCACGGCGCATCGCCCCGACTTGCCGCCCCACATCATGTTGTATCGCCACCAGCGCAGGCACCACCAGCAGGACCAGCAACATGCCAAAGCCCAGGCCATAGACCAGCGTGATGATCGTCGGCTTGAGGAACTGTGCCTGCTGGCTGGTTTCGTAAAGCAGCGGGGTCATGCCCAGCACCGTGGTCAGCGTCGTCAGCATCACAGGACGCAACCGATCCGCAGCGCCGTCGATGATCGACGGGACCAGGCCCCGTTCTTTGGCATATTCGTCGATTGTCGTGACCAGCACGATGGAATCGTTGATGATGATCCCCGTCATGCCCAGCAGGCCCACGACCGTGAACATGCTCAGGGGGACATCCCACAGGGCGTGACCGTAAATCGTGCCAACAAGGCCGAACGGAATGATCGCCATCACCACAATGGGGCGCGTCCAGCTGGAAAAAACCCATGCCAGAACAAGGTAGATGCCCATCAAGACCAGCGTCAGACCGGTCAGCGCATCCTTCAGGAAATCGTTCTCCTGCTCACTCAGCCCCGATTGCAGGTAGTCGACCTGCCGCTCGGCGGCGATGGTCGGCAGGATGTCATCGGCGAGTGTCTGGTTGATCTCGGTGGCGCGGGCCGGATCGTCTTCGGAAATGTCCCCGGAGACTGTAATCAGCCGGATACCGTTCTCGCGGCGCACCGTGGAAAAGCCCGTGCGGCTGGTCACGCTCACAATGTCGGCCAGCGGCACATACAACCCTTCGGGCGTGCGCATCTGTGTCCGGTCGAGAAAATCCGCCGTCAGTTCCCCGGACGGCAATTCGACCCGGATCTCGGCACTGCGCGGCCCGTCCGGATATGTCGCAGCCTCGATGCCGTTCAGGCGATCGCGCAGGGCGCGGCCCAATGTGTCGATGGTAAAGCCAAGGGCCTGCCCCTGCGCCGTCAGATCAAGGATCAGCTCTTCCTTGTCATAGGCCAGATTGTCCTGGACCGCGCTAACCTCGGGGTATTGCAGCAACGCGCGTTTCAGATCCTCGGACGCGGCCTTGAGGGTGTCGGTGTCGGCGCCAAAGAACTGCACATCCAGCGCATCGCCCCCCGGCCCCGACCGCCAGCCGCGAAAGCTGACCGTTTCGACCAACGGATGATGCACCACCGCATCCTGCAACTGAGCCACAAAGGCAAACGAGGAATAGGGGCGCAGATCGGCGTCGATCAGTTCGATGGAAATCCCGCCCAGCAGGTCATTGTCCTTGGTGTCCGTCCCGGCCAGACCCCGGCCCGCATTTCCGCCAATCTCGGCGATGACATAGTCGATGGGGTTGCGCCCGTGACGCTCCTCCAGTTCAGCGCCCAGCGCCTCGGTGGCCCGCTGCATTTCCCGCATCATGGCCAGCGTGTCCTCGCGGGTGGCCCCTTCGACCATCGCAAAGTTGCCGGTGACCGACCCGCGTTCAGGCGCGTTGAAGAAGCGCCATTGCACATCGCCCTGAATGAACAAGGCGACCTGGCTGGCCAGCACCACGCAGACGCCGGCCACAACCGCATAGCGGGCTACGATGACCCCCGCCATGAATGGCCGGAACAGACGCTCGCGCATCCATTCGAACCCGCGATTGATGATGGCCGACGGGGCATCCAGCCCCTTGCGGCCCATTGCGGCAACCCAGGCGACCTTGGCCCTGCGGGGTGACAGCAGGAACAGCGCGGCGGCAATGGCCGGGCCCGCCACCAGATAGGGCACAGCCGCACGCCAGTCCGTCACCGTGTCGGGCCACGCAACAAAGCTGAGCGCCCCGGACACCACAGCCGTCAGAACCGCAATGCTGGCAACGGCGACGGCCAGCCGCGCGCGGCTGAACCGGGTGTGGGCCGACCCGGCAAGGGCGTGCGCCATGTGATGCGGCAGGATCAGGAAGCATTCGACCAGCGAGGCAATCAGCACCGCGATCACCGTAAACGGAATGTCGCGGATCAGATCGCCAAAGTGCCCCCCGATGGCGGTCAGACCGAAAAACGCGATCACCGTCGTCAGCGTCGCGGCAAAGACCGGCATGGCCATGCGTTTGGCCGCGCTCTCGGCGGCAACTTCGGGCGGCTCGCCATAGGTGCGAAAGCGGTGATCGGCATGCTCGCCCACCACGATGGCATCGTCCACGACGATCCCCAGGGTGATGATCAGGCCGAACAGCGAAATCATGTTGATGGTCAGACCGCCCGCATACATCAGCGCAATCGCCGCCATCAGCGCGACAGGAATACCTGCCGCGACCCACAGCGCCGTGCGCGCGTTCAGAAACAGGAACAACAGGGCGACCACCAGCCCCAATCCCACAAGGGCGTTGTCCACAAGAATGTCCAGACGGGCGGAAATCGCCTCGGCGCGGGTGCGGATCAGTTCCACGGTGACGGCAGGGGGCAAAGTGGCCTGCAGGGCATCGGCGGCCTCCTGCACCTGCGCCTGCATTTCGATGGCATCGCCCCGGTTCGACCGGTCCACACGGATCGACACCGCCGGGTCATCGCCGACGAAATAGCTGCGGTCGCGATCCGCGCCCAGTTGCTCGATCCCGGCGACATCGCGAATGCGCAGCTTGGACCCGTCCGGGTTCGAGCGCAGAACGATACCCCCGATGGCGTCGGGTGTGCGTTTCTCGGTGCCGGTGCGCACACGCGCGTTGGCCCCGGTGACATCCCCTGCCGGGTCGGTGTCGACCTCGGCGGCGATGGCGGCGGCGATCTGGGCCATGGTGACGTCATTGGCAATCAGTTGCAGCGAAGGCACCTCGATCAGAACCTGCGGCGCGGCAATGCCACGGATCGACGTGCGCGTGACACCCTTGGCAAACAGCCGCGTCACCAGTTCATCCGCGAACAGGCCCAGTTGCTGCGTGTCCACGGGGCCCGCAATCACCACATCCGTGACCCGGTCGCGCCACGCCCCGCGCCGTACATTGGGCTCGTCCGCATCATCCGGCAGGGTGCTGACCTGATCCACAGCCGTCTGCACGTCATCCGCCGCGCGCCCCATGTCCCAACCCGGTTCGAATTCCAGCGTGATCGTCCCCGATCCTTCCCGCGATGCGGCGGACGAGGATTCGACCCCCTCGACCGCCAGCAATCCCGGCTCAAGCACCTGAACGATGGCCGCGTCCACGTCTTCGGCACCCGCCCCGTCCCAGCTGACGCTGACCGTCACATTGTCGACGATCACATCCGGAAAGAACTGCGCGCGCATGTTGGGCATCGCCGAAATCCCGGCGGCAAGCATGACCAGCAACAGCAGATTGGCGATGGTGCGGTGACGCACGAAATAGCTCAGGATGCCACTGGCCGCCTTCGGGATCGCACGGGCCATCGGCTAGCCCCCCATCCGGCTCTCGATGCGCTCTACCATCCGGGCAGGCACACGGGCTTCGGCCAGTTGAGCCAGGACGCGGGCCTTGGCCTCGGCCGGCATCCGCGGATTGCCTTCGACAAAGGCGATCAGACGGGCCCGGCGCTCTGCGCTCAGTTCCAGCATCTGCGGCTCTGCTGGCACCGCAGCGGCGGCCTCGGGGCGCAGGGGGCGCACGGATATGCCGGGGCCCAGCAGGGGCGAACGCGCCTCGACCACATCGCGCCCGGCAATATCGGGGCTGCGCACCAGCACATCGTCCCCTTCGCGGTGCATCACCTCGACAGCCAGCGCTTCGAGGCGGTTGTCCTCGCCCAGCACCAGAACCCTGTTACTGGCATCCACCGCCGAGGCGGGCAAACGCACCACATTGTCCAGCGGTGGTTCCTGTACCGTTACGGTGACAAAATCGCCCGGCTTGAACCCGCGCGCCGTTCCAAGCCGGGCAAAGATCAAACGCCCGGTCTGCATCTCGCCCGACCCCGCACTTGCGCGGTTGATCACACCGGTGGCCTGCAAATCGACACCCGACACCTCCAGCGTGGCGGTGACCGGCGCCGCCATGATCTGACCATCCGGGTTCAGAAGGCGGGCATATTGCGCGGTCGAGACGCGAAAGGCGACTTCAAGCGCATCTGCGTCAATCAGCACCGCCAGCTTTTCATTGGCGGATGCAAGGCGCCCCGCGACTACGTCGGTCTCGCTCAGGGTGCCGTCGAACGGGGCGATCAGCGTGGTGTCCTCCAGCGCGCGCTGTGCCTCTCCCCTGGCGATGATGGCACGGGCCAGTTTGGTCTGGGCCTGATCAATGCGGGCCTCTGCGATCGTGACGGCCTGACGGCGCGATAGCACGGACTGGCGCGCGGACGCCGCGGCCAGTTCCGCCACCTCGACCGCAGCGGCGGTCCCTACGCCACGGCCCGCCAGATCGACCTGGCGTTCATAGGCGCGTTGCTGCAGGTTCGCCTGTTCCTGCGCCGCCGCCTGTTCATCCAGCGACAGGGCAAGGCCGCGCTCGGCGTCGCGCACCTCGGCCTCTGCATCCAGCAGATCCGCCCCGGCCCGATCCAGGGCCGCTTGTGCATCCGCGGGGTCAATGCGCACCAGAACCTGCCCCGACTTCACGACACCGCCATCCTCGAACCCGTCCGCCAGTTCGACGATCCGACCCGTCGCGGCGGCGCGCAATTCAAGGCGGCGGCGGCTTTCCACTTCGCCGAATGTCTCAAGCACAGGCGTTTCCGTTCCCGGCTCGGCACGCATCACACTGACCGCGAACACGCGTTCACGGGCTGGCGGGGCGACAGTCTCGCGGGCCAGCCGATCCTGCACGGCAACGCTCACCAGTTGTGCGGCATAGGCCAGCAACCCCAGGGTGATCGCCGCCAGAACCAATCCGATCAGACTTTGTCTTATGAAACGCATGTTCTCACGCTATTTTCCGGTCTTGCCAATTAGATAGCACTTTCAGCGGCCTTTCCAGTGATGCAAGGGCACAAAGCTGTTACGCAGTCGCAGTTCATTTCCGTCGCTTATGTTCGTCCAGACGCGGCAGAATCTCGACAAAGTTGCAGGGGCGGTGGCGAAAATCGAGCTGCCTGCCCAGAATTTCATCCCACGCATCCTTGCATGCGCCGGGGCTGCCGGGCAGTGCAAAAAGGTAAGTGCCATTGCGCACACCACCCGTTGCACGGCTTTGTACCGCACTTGTGCCGATCTTGTTCAGCGACACCATGGTGAACACGGTGCCAAAGGCGTCGATCTCCTTTTCATAGACATCCCGGTGCGCCTCGACGGTCACGTCGCGCCCCGTCAGCCCGGTGCCCCCTGTCGAAATCACCACGTCGATCTGCGGGTCATCGCACCAGGCGCGCAACTGTGCTGCGATCTCGGCGCGCTCGTCCCGCAGCACCTTGCGGTCGGCCAGCACGTGCCCGGCCGCCTCGATCCGCCCCGTCAGCACATCGCCGGACCGATCCTCGGCCAGACTGCGGGTGTCGCTGACGGTCAGCACCGCGATGCGGACCGCAATGAAATCAAGGCTTTCGTCGATACGGCTCATGCGCGCTCCAATATGGCAAGACGGGCCGCAAGCGCGGCAAAAACGGATGCGGATACCCAGTCGAGCACCCGGCTGCCGCGTTTCAGGCGCTGGCCCACACTGCTGGCAAACACACCGACAGCGCCGTTGATTATGAACCCGCCAAGGCTCAGCACAGCGCCGAATATCAGGAACTGGCCCAGCACCGATCCCGCTTGCGGATCAACAAATTGCGGCACAAGGGCCAGCACGAACAGGATCACCTTGGGGTTGGACAGGTTCACGAACAACCCGGCCCGAAAGGCGCGGCGCGGCGTGATGACGGGCACATCGCCCACCTGCCCGGCGCGGCCCACGGCCTGCACCGCCAGCCACAACAGGTAGGCAACACCAACCCAGCGGATCACCTCGAACGCCACGGGCACGGTCGCGACCAAAGCGCCAAGGCCCAAACCGGCCAGCGTTGCATGCAGGAATGCACCCAGCGATATGCCCGCACTGGCCGCCACAGCCGCGCGCGGCCCCGATCGCATCCCCTGCCCCAGACAGAACATCATGTCCGCCCCCGGCGTGAGGTTCAGCGCCAGACCAGCAGGGATGAACGCAAGCAACATCAGCGGATCAACCATCGCGCAACCACGCCTTCAGGCTCAACAAATCGGCCCACGCCTCGCGCTTGAACTCGGGCGAGCGCAGCAGGTAGGCGGGGTGAAACATCGGCAAGGCAGGCTTGCCCGCGGCTTGCGTCCACTCCCCCCGCAGGCGCGTGATGCCGCGCTTGCCCAGCAGGGCCTGACAGGCGTGATTGCCCATGATCACCAGCACATCCGGCTGCGCCAGCGCGATATGACGGTGCAGAAACGGCTGCATCATCGCGATCTCGTCCGGTTTCGGGTCGCGGTTCTGCGGCGGACGCCATGGCAGCACATTGGTGATGTAGACTGAATTTGACTGCCCTGCCGCATCGCTGGGTGAGGGCGGATCACGGCTCAGCTCAATCGCCGCCAGCATCTTGTCCAGCAACTGCCCCGCACGGCCCACAAACGGGCGGCCTTCGCGGTCCTCGTCCCGGCCCGGCGCCTCGCCCACGATCATCACGCGCGATCCCGGCACACCATCGGAAAACACCAGATTGCGCGCCCCCAGTTTCAGGTCGCAATGCTCATACGCGGCCATGGCGGCACGCAATCCCTCAAGGTCCTGCGCGGCCCCGGCGGCAGCGCGCGCAGCCGCAACGGCATCGACCCCGGGCGCAGGCCCGGACGGGGCGGCCTCTGGCGCCGCCGGATGTGCTGGGGCGGCAAGGGCGGGCCTGGCCACGGCGGCAGGCACCTCATAGCGGTTGATGGGCGCATCCGCGATGCACTCATCCACGCCCAGTTCGATCTGCCAGGCCAATGCGCTCAGCGCGCTGTGATACTCTGCCGATTCCATGGCGCGATCCTACGCCTGCTCGAGCGGAACCGGAATGCCTCTTGAACGGCCACGCGATATGGCAAACCGACTGCTTGCCGCGCGCCCATACCCAAGCCTATAACCCGAGCGAGCAGCGACAGGGACCGCCATGACCTTTACCCACCGCCACCTTCTGGGCATCGAACATCTGCGACCCGAGGAAATCGTGACCCTTCTGGACCTGTCAGAAACCTATGTCGATCTGAACCGGGCCGCGGAAAAGCACGGGGATGCGCTGGCGGGCCTGACGCAAATCAACATGTTCTTCGAAAACTCCACCCGCACGCAGGCCAGTTTCGAACTGGCGGGCAAGCGGCTGGGGGCGGACGTGATGAACATGGCGATGCAGGCCAGTTCGATCACCAAGGGCGAAACCCTGATCGACACGGCGATGACGCTCAATGCGATGCACCCCGACCTGCTGGTGGTGCGGCATCCGCATTCGGGTGCCGTGGACCTGCTGGCGCAAAAGGTGAACTGCGCCGTGCTCAACGCAGGCGACGGGCGGCACGAACACCCCACGCAGGCGCTGCTGGATGCGCTGACGATCCGGCGCGCCAAGGGGCGGCTCCATCGCCTCAACATCGCGATTTGCGGTGATATCGCCCATTCCCGCGTGGCGCGGTCCAACATCATCCTGCTGGGCAAGATGGAAAACCGCATCCGCCTGATCGCACCGCCCACCCTGATGCCTGCCGGGATCGCGGACTTCGGCTGCGAGGTCTTTGACGACATGGAACAGGGCCTGCAGGACGTCGACGTGGTGATGATGCTGCGCTTGCAAAAAGAACGCATGGACGGCGGTTTCATCCCCAGCGAACGCGAGTATTACCACCGTTTTGGCCTCGATGCCGAAAAACTGTCCCATGCCAAACCCGACGCCATCGTGATGCACCCGGGCCCGATGAATCGCGGGGTCGAGATCGACGGCACACTGGCCGATGACATCAACCGCAGCGTCATTCAGGATCAGGTGGAAATGGGTGTCGCCGTGCGCATGGCGGCGATGGACCTGCTGGCGCGCAACCTCGCCAGCCAAAGGGGCGCGGCATGAGCGCGCCCATCGACATCCCCGCCTATCAGTCCGGCGTGATCCGCGTCTTTGCCCTGTCGATGAGCGATGCCGACGCCAAGGCGCTGAAATCCGACCCGTCCGCGCGCGCCGCGTCCCTCGGGGCGGAAGTGGACGCCGAGCAGGTCGAAATCTTTCCCGTCAGCGACCTCGAAGGGGTCGGGCTGGCGGGCTATCTGATCGAAGGCAACGCAGTGCCCGCCGCCGACATCGCTCCGGACCGCGCCAAGCTGGACCGGCTGGGCGGCTGGGTGATGATCGTGTTTTCGCGCGCCTTCAAAGGCGAAGCGACGACCCTCACACTCGCACCCTCGCTTACCTTGATCGGAACCTACGGCGCGGCGGGTGTCGACTGGCGGGCCACCGAAACCATCCGCTCCGAGGCGGCCAAACCCTACTCCGGCGTATCAAAGGCGGGCAGGAAACGCCCGTCTGATGCGGCCATGTCGGGACGCATCGCCATGCTGGTGCTGATCGGTCTGGCACTGTTTACATGGCTTTTCATCTGGATCGCCGGTTAGGGCGGGACCCGCGTGCCAGAATTGGCGCAACGTTGTCAGGGACAAGAACAGCAGCCTTTCAGGTCTGCTCTGCGAAGGCCCGCAATGAGCCCATAATTCCGGATGCTGCAATGTGTTCGAATGTCGGCTTAGCCACTTTTGTCGAAATAAGTTTCCTACCCTGTAGAAATTGGGATGTCTCCAATCGTCTGTCTAGGGGCTGTTGACGTTCAGCTGCGGCAAATCATCATCGCAATGGTAGATACTCTTGATCTCGCGGTAGATCGTTGACGGTGCACGACGCAGGGCGTCAGCGATCTCATTGATCGGTAACTTCGCTGCAAGCCATTCGGCCAGTTTGCGGCGTTCGTCGAAGTTCAGGTGAGGGTAGCAGCGTCCCATTGGTCAACTCCATGCAAGGTTCTGTTTAGATACAGAATTCGCACTTCATTTGTGGATCCGCCCGTCTTCATTTTATGAATGAGCCTGGACAGCAGGTTCGACGCCTCGTTCGGCTTATTCCCAAACTGAACGCAAAGCAAAAAATATGAAAACGCAAAACATTGGCAAGCGGAACAACAGGAGGCATTCAACCTGTCATAGCCTCGTCTGACTGAAGCCAGCTTACAACCGACAGGCGCTTGGAATTCATATGATCCATCAGGGTTCGGGCCAAGTTTGCACTGTCGCGCGCGACGAGAAACTTCAAGATTCGCTCATGCTCTTGGACAGCTTGATCCCATCGTCCTTGCGTCATGTTGGCCAGATAGCGGGCACGTTGCATCCGCAGTGACAGAGCCTGACATGAGGAGGCCAACGTCCCGTTCCGAGCTGCAAGCAGAATGGCGAGGTGAATTTTCTGGTTGATACTAAAGTAACTGTCCAGATCACGCGCCTCATAGCTTTGCAGCATTTGAGCGTGCAATTCGCGGACCTCGTCAATTTCGGCGTCAGTGATGTTTTGACAGGCCAACTCACCGGACAGCGCTTCCAAGGCACCTAAAACCGGAAAGACCTCTTCAACCTCTTCAATCGTAACGCGGGTCACCCAGGCACCGCGATTAGGCTCAAGCCGCACCAACCCGTCCGAGGCAAGCACCTTGAGCGCCTCACGCAGCGGCGTGCGCGAGACCCCGAATTGGTCACAGAGCAGTTTTTCCGGCACCTTGGAGCCGGGTTCCAGTTCCGCATTGATGATCAAGGTCTGAAGCCTGCCCACCAACTCGTGATGCAATGACGTACGAGTGATCGCCTGTGAGTTTAAAGTTTGCATGTTAAGGGCCCTGATCTCACTTTTTAAGTGCCATTTCCAGTAGGCGCGCCATGTGGATGGGTTTGCGTGGGGTCAGGTCGGCGACCTGATGTCTGCAGGATGTGCCATCTGCAACAATTAGTGTATCGGTGTCCGCTTTCCTAACTGCAGGCGCAAGATCTAGTTCTGCCATAGCGCGGGATATCTCGTGTGACTGCTCACCATACCCGAAAGCGCCCGCCATACCACAGCAGCCTGTTTCAACGGTTTCAACTTCCGTATTGGGTAACAGAGCCAGAGTTTTTTCGATACTCGACATGACCCCCATCGCCTTTTGATGACAATGCCCATGCAGTAGAACCTTGGGGGCGGGGGAGGTGAGTGGCAATTGAAACTCTGGATTACCTTCCTGATCTGCGATGTATTCCTCTAACATACGGGCCCTTTCGGCGAGCTTTGCCGTGTCTTCGCCAGGCAAAAGCGCCGGAATTTCGTCGCGCAGGGTCAGCAGGCAGCTGGGCTCTAGCCCGATGATTGGCAGGCCTTGTTCAACGGAGGGCATCAAAGCGTCAACCATCCGCTGCGCTTCGACCTTTGCCTCGTTTATCAAACCGGCAGACAGGAACGTGCGACCACAGCACAGCGGGCGTTCCCCTTTTGGAGCTTGCGCGAGATGCACTGGGACGTCTGCCGCATCCATGACTTTGAGCGTGGCGCGCAGGTTTTCAGGCTCAAAGTAGCGGTTAAAGCAATCGGCAAGAATGACTGCTTTGGGGGCATCATGTGGCCCGGCCTCACTGTCTTTGAACGGATGCTTCGCCCATGTCGGCAGATTGCGTGAGGCGGTGAAGCCTGTCAGTCGCTCCGTCAGCTTTGCCAGCCCCGGAACGGTGTTGCGCAGGTTTGCCACAAACGGAAAACGCGCCGCCCATGGAGCATAGCGCGGTAGAAATGCGGTAAGACGTTCGTGCAAAGACAACCCGTGCTTGTGCACGCGGGCCGCCTGCACTTCGATCTTCATCCGCGCCATGTCCACGCCCGTAGGACATTCGCGCTTGCAGCCTTTGCACGACACACACAGCTTCATCGTCTCAGCCATCTCGTCCGACGTCAGCGCATCGGGCCCTAATTGCCCCGAGATTGCCAGGCGCAGCGTGTTTGCGCGGCCCCTCGTGAGGTCTTGCTCCTTGCGGGTCACGCGGAAGGACGGGCACATCACGCCGCCCTTGAGCTTACGGCAGGCGCCATTGTTGTTGCACATCTCAACAGCGCCTTGGAAACCGCCGGCGCTGCCTGTCCACTCGGACCAGTCAAGGCCGGTCTCGAACTCGGGTACTGTATAATCGGGGCCATAGCGGAACAGGCTGCGATCATCCATTTTGGGCGCGTCGACAATCTTGCCGGGGTTGAACATGCCCTGCGGATCAAACCGCCTTTTGACCTCGCCAAAGCTGGACACCATGCGGGCACCGAACATCTTTTCATGAAATTCCGACCGAACCAGCCCGTCGCCATGTTCGCCTGAATGGGAGCCTTTGTATTTGGCGACCAGATCAAAGCACTCCTCGGCAATTGAGCGCATGGTTTTGACGTCCTGATCCAGTTTGAGGTTCAGAACCGGCCGCACATGCAGGCAGCCTACCGACGCATGAGCATACCATGTGCCGCGCGTGCCGTTGCGTTCAAAAATTTCCGTCAGACCAGCGGTATAGGCAGCAAGATCGGGCAGTTCCACAGCGCAGTCCTCAACGAAGGACACCGGTTTGCCGTCGCTTTTCATCGACATCATGATGTTGAGGCCCGAGCTGCGCAGATCCGCGATCCGTGCCTGCATGGCAGGATCAGGCACCGGCGTCATACCGCCCCAGTTCTTACCCGTGCCGGACCAGGAAAACCCCAGATCGCCCATCATCTCTTCCAGTTGACGCAATTTTTGTCCATGCAGGCTTGCATCTTCTTCGGCAAACTCAACCAACAGCAGAGCGTCTGGTTTGCCCGTAACAAATTCCTCGATGGTCTGGCGGAACATCGGGATATCGCGGGCCAGCCCGATCATGGTGGCGTCCACCAGCTCGACACCCTGCGGATTCAAGGTGACCAGATGCTGTGCGGCATCCATCGCCTGATGGAAAGTCGGGAAGTGGCAAACGCCCAGTACCTTTTGTGAAATTATGGGCCAAAGTTTCAGCTCAATCGCGGTGGAATAGGCGAGCGTGCCTTCGGAACCCACCAGAAGATGTGCGAGGTTGTTGGGCGCGTCGCGCGGTACAAGCGCGTCAATGTTATAGCCACCGACCCGCCGCATGACCTTGGGAAATCGGGCGTCGATTTCTGCGGCCTCGCGGGCGCCAAGGTTCAGCAGATCATCTGTTAGCGATTGCAGCAAGGAGGATGCAGAGGAGCCGACCGGTCCAAAGTGATGCTTGCTGCCGTCCGCCAGAAAGGCGTCAATCGACAAAACGTTGTCACGCATCATGCCGTAGCGCAGGGATTTTCCGCCACACGAATTGTTAGCCGTCATTCCGCCAATAGTCGCCCGCGAAGCGGTCGAGACATCGACAGGGAACCACAATCCGTGAGGTTTAAGCGCACGGTTGAGATCGTCCAGCACAATGCCGGGGCGCACAACACAGCGCTGGCCCTCCACATCCAGTTCAAGAATATCTCTGAAATACTGTGTGTTATCCAGCACAAGCGCTTCGTTCACCGTTTGCCCACATTGCGACGTGCCACCGCCACGCGCCAACATCGGCAGTCCTTGTTCGCCCGCAATGTCGATAGCAGCGGATATGTCATCTTCGGACTTTGGGGAAAGCACCCCCAAGGGCATCATCTGATACAGCGACGCATCCGTGGCATAGCGGCCCCGCGAAAAAGTATCGAACATCAGATCACCCTGAACTCGGGTTTTCAGAGCGTCATGGAGATCAGACATGTGCGGTCCAGCGTCTTTAAAAGGTGATCATTTCGGTTGACTTAATTATGAATTCAAAATTACCTTGGTACAACTGAAAAGAAAAGTTGCGGGTTAAAAGGGTCTCCCTTGACCGCGACAAACCATCTGGATGTGAGACCCAATATCATGAGAAAAGCCGGCCGCCATTTTCTGCAAATCCCCGGCCCCAGTGCTGTGCCTGACCGCATCCTGAGCGCCATTGGGCAACAGACCATTGACCACCGTGGTCCCGATTTCGCCAAAGTGGGGATGAAGGCGCTCGACGGGCTGAAGACCATCTTCAAGACGCAGCAGCATGTGTTCATCTATCCCGCTTCCGGCACCGGCGCGTGGGAAGCGGCGTTGGTCAACACATTGTCACCCGGTGACCGCGTCTTGATGTTTGAGACAGGTCACTTCTCGACCCTCTGGAAAAAGCTGGCTGAAAAGCTGGGAGTGCTGGCGGAGTTCATTGAAGGCGACTGGCGAGGCGGGGCGGACCCCGACCAGATCGAAGCCTATCTGTCTGAGGACAAAGGCCATGAGATCAAGGCCGTCTGTGTGGTGCATAACGAGACCTCGACAGGGTCCGTATCGCCCATCGCGGAAGTGCGTAAAGCCATTGACCGTGCAGCGCATCCCGCGCTTTTCATGGTCGATACCATTTCTGGCCTTGCCTCACTGGACTATCAACACGACGAATGGGGTGTGGATGTCACGGTGTCTGGATCGCAAAAGGGCCTGATGTTGCCCCCCGGCCTGTCGTTCAACGCCGCCAGCGCCAAGGCGATGGCTGCAAACAAGGCGGCACGACTGCAAAGATCCTATTGGGATTGGGCCGAAATGGTTGGCCCGAACCAGACTGGCTATTTCCCCTATACCCCAGCGACCAACCTTTTGTACGGGTTGAATGAGGCGGTTGATATGTTGCACGAGGAAGGGCTCGACAACGTTTTTGCCCGCCATGCGCGGCACGGTGCAGCGGCGCGGGCCGCAGTGCGCAAATGGGGGTTGGAAGTGCTCTGTACCAAACAGGGTCAGGAAAGCGGTGTGCTGACGGCGGTTAAACTGCCTGTGGGTCACAGTGCGGATGCGTTCCGCGCGACTACGCTGAAAGAATATGATATTTCTTTGGGCAATGGCCTGTCGAAGGTCGCAGACAAGGTGTTCCGCATCGGACATTTGGGCGATTTCAATGATCTGATGCTGGTCGCAACTCTGGCCGGTGTCGAAATGGGCCTGAAACAGGCGAACGTCCCGCATGAAACGGGTGGGGTTCAAGCAGCAATGGCATTGCTGAGCTAAAAAAGACCCCGAAACAGGGGCGAAATATTAGAAAATTCAATCTCTGGGAGGAGACCATCATGAAGATAATCGCAAAACTGCTTGCAGCAACAACAGCTATCGGGATGGCGACAAGTGCCTATGCTCAGGATATGACGTTGAAATTCGGTCATGTTGGCAACCCGGGATCGCTGTTTGAAGCATCGGTTGATAATTTTGCTGCTTGCGTAAACGATGCCATGGCCGGCGCGGTTGAAGTCCAGACCTTCGGGTCGTCCCAGTTGGGCAAGGACAAGGAACTGCTGCAAAAGCTGAAGCTCGGGCAGGTCGATTTCTCGCTGCCTTCATCCGTGATGTCTTCGGTGGATGACACCTTTGGTATCTTCGAGATGCCCTACATCATCAAGGACCGTGACCACATGCGCCGGGTTCAGGATGCGATGATGGACCAGTTTCAGGCAGCGGCCAACGATAACGGCTATCACATCGTCGGTCTGGCCGAGAACGGCTTTCGCAACATCACCAACAATGTGCGTCCGATCAACCTGCCTGCCGATCTGGAAGGCATTAAACTGCGCACGCCAAATGGCGTCTGGCGCCTGAAGATGTTCCAGGAATATGGCGCGAACCCCACGCCGATGGCATTCTCTGACGTGTTTACCGCGCTGCAAACCGGTGTTATCGACGGGCAGGAAAACCCCTATGCACAGATCGCATCAGCCAAGTTTCAGGAAGTGCAGAAATATCTTTCCGTGACAGGTCACGTCTATACGCCAGCGTATATCCTGATGTCGAAGAAGAAGTTCGACGGTCTGGATGCAAATATGCAGGCGGGCCTGACGGATTGCGCCAACAAGACTCAGGACTTTACCTACGAGAAAGCGGCAGAGCTGGAAGAGAGCCTGTTGAAAGTGATCGAGGATGCAGGTGTCGCTGTAAACACGGCCGATAAGGACGCCTTTATTGAAGCCTCCAAGCCGATTTATTCCCAGTTTGCGGATGAGGTCGATGGTGGTCAGGAAATGATCGATACCGTGCTTAGTCTTGGCAACGCGAGCTAACCAGACAACAGGTGGCAGGCAATTTGCTTGCCACCAGACCTCAACGCCAAATCCCGTCAAACGGCACGCACCCGCTGCGCGGTTCATGGGGCGTGATGTCCGGTATCCTACAGGTCTGACCCACATGGAACATGCTGCCTATCCGACACTGTCGCGCATCAACAGGGTGCTGAGCAGGGTACTCGAATGGATCACGATCAGCCTGATGGTCCTGCTGACATTGATCGTGACCATGGCCGTAATCGCCCGCCTGATGGGGCAAAGTTTCTCTTGGTATGATGAAGTTGCTGCCATCATGCTGGCTTGGATCACCTATTACGGTTCCGCACTGGCGGCCTTGCACCGGCGTCACATCGGCTTTGACTCGGTGTTGCTGGCCATGCCGCAAAAGCTGCGCGTCGCCGCATTGCTTTTGGGCGAGGCGATTGTGCTGCTGTTCTTTCTCCTCATGGCCCGCGCCGGTTTTCAGGTGCTTGATGTGTTGGCCGGAGACACATTGGTTTCTCTCAGATGGGTGCCGATCCAGTTCACCCAATCCATCATCCCTATTGGAGCGATCCTTTTCATGCTGTGCCAGATGCTGAGCCTGCCGGGATTTCTGAAGCTGACAGCCGCCGGTATCTCGCTGGAACATGCAGAGATCGATGAAGAAGTCGAAACCGAACTTGAAAAAAACAAGGACCGCGTCTGATGCTGATGGCCGCTATTTTCGTTGCGATGCTGATCATGATCTGCATCAACATGCCGATCGCCGTTGCCTTGGCAATGTCCGGCGTTCTGGGCCTGCTGGCCACTGAAGGGCCTGACAGCCTCGTCACTATTGCGCTGGATATGTACGATGGTTCGACCAAGTTTTCGTTGATCGCCATTCCGATGTTTGTGCTGGCTGGTGCCATCATGAACGCGGGCGGGATCACCGACCGATTGATCAACTTCGTGACCGCGATCATCGGGTTCATTCGCGGCGGTTTGGCAATGGTCAACATCGGCGTCTCATTGTTCTTCGCTGAAATCTCTGGCTCAGCCGTGGCCGATGTCGCGGCGATGGGTTCGATTCTGATCCCGCAGATGAAAAAGCGCGGCTATTCCAAAGAGTTCTCCGCTGCGGTGACGTCATCCTCAGCATCGCTGGCGATCATTATTCCGCCGTCGATCCCGATGATCCTCTATGCGGCCTCGGCAAACACTTCTGTTGAGCAGTTGTTTGTCGCGGGTGTTGTGCCGGGGCTGCTGGGGGCAGCGGGGCTGATGACAGTCGCTTATCTCTTTGCCAAAAAGTACAATTTCCCCACAGAGGCCGCATTCAACCTCGCTCGCCTGCGCGAAACGTTCATTGACGCGCTGCCTGCATTCACCCTGCCTGTGATCATTCTTGGCGGCATTTTCGGGGGTTACGTAACAGCAACCGAAGCCGCGGGTCTTGCGGTTCTGGCCTCGATTCTCGTCTCTGCCTGGTACGGCAACCTTGATTTCGGCCACCTGCGCCGCGCGATGTTGGATGGCGGCATCCAGACCGCGGTTGTCATGCTGCTGGTCGCTGCATCGGTGCTAATGGGTGGGTTCCTGACACGTGCACAGATCCCGCAGCAATTGGCCGAGGGCATCCTGTCGATCACTGATCAGCAATGGGCGATTCTGCTGATCCTGAACTTCTTCTTCCTGATTGTGGGATTCTTTCTGCACTCGGCTGCTGCGATCATCCTAGTGATCCCGATTGTGATCCCACTGATTACGGCGGCAGGCATTGACCCGGTGCACTTCGGACTGGTGGTCACGCTCAACCTTGCCATCGGACAACAAACGCCGCCTGTGGCTTCGGTGCTGATCACCGCCTGTTCGGTCGCGCGTGCCAACATTTGGGAGGTGTCCAAGGTCAACATCTGGTTCGTCGGCGTGCTCTTGGCGGTGCTAATGCTGTGTACCTATGTGCCCTCCGTGCCGATGTTCCTTGTGGAGTATTTCTACCGATGACAGAGCAGAGCACTGAGATTACCGATGAGGTCCGCGACGGTATCATGTGGATCACATTCAACCGCCCGCAGGCACGCAATGCGCTGACCTTTGGAATGTATGAACGGCTGGCGCACCTTTGCCGGAGTATGCCCACGGACGGGTCTGTGCGGGCCGTGGTCCTTTCGGGTGCAGGCGGCAAAGCTTTTGCCGCTGGCACCGACATGACGCAATTTCGCGCCTTTGAAACACCACAAGACGCGCTGGACTATGAGGCGCAGATCGATGCGGTCTTGGAGGCGGTGGAGCGTTGCCCTGTGCCGACGATTGCAGCAATCCACGGAGCCTGCACTGGCGGCGGCGGGTCCATTGCGGCGGCCTGTGATATCCGTATCGCCTCCGCTCACTTGAAATTTGGTTTCCCGATTGGACGCACGTTGGGGAATTGCCTTGCTGCTGGCAATTTAGCGCGGCTTTCTGAACTCATAGGGGCAGGCCGTGTGCGCGAGATCATCTTTACGGCGCGTTTGATCGAAGCAGAGGAAGCGTTGAATGTTGGGTTGATCAGCGAAGTACTCCCTGACGAAGACACATTGCTGGCCCACGCGGGCGAACTGGCCGAGCGTGTTGGGGCTATGGCCCCCCTGACCCTGCGGGCCACCAAAGAAGCGCTGCGCCGCAACCGTGCGGCGTTGAAAGTGGAAGACGCTGATCTGATTACCTCTTGCTACATGAGCGATGACTTCCGCATCGGGATGGAGGCATTCTTGGGCAAAGCCAAACCCGTTTGGACGGGTAAATGACCGAAAGGACCGGACCGCTTAAGGGCATGCGCGTCATTGAACTGGCGCATATCATGGCCGGCCCTGTCTGTGGATTGATGCTGGCGGATATGGGGGCCGACGTCATTAAGGTGGAAAAGCCCACTGGCGATGACAGCCGCCGCTTTGTTCCGCCCGAGATCGAGGGCGAATCCGCTGCTTATATGATGATGAACCGCAACAAGCGCGGCATCTCGCTGAACCTCAAGGACGCAAGCGCCGTCGACATCCTGCGCAAACTGCTGGCCGATGCCGATGTGGTGATCGAGAATTACCGCAAGGGTACGATGGAAAAGCTGGGCCTACCCTATGAGGAACTGGCCAAGGCCAATCCGCGCCTGATCTATTGCGAAATCTCCGGCTTTGGCCGCACGGGGCCTTATGCTGAACGCGGCGGTTTCGATTTGATCGCGCAGGGTATGTCGGGTTTGATGTCGATCACAGGAGAGGGGCCAGGGCGCCCTCCGGTCAAGGTGGCGGCACCAATATCCGATATCAACGCCGGGATCATCGGAGCGATGGGTGTCTCTGCCGCCTATGCCAATATGTTGCAGACCGGGCTTGGCCAAAAGGTGGATACCTCTCTGTTTGAGGCCGCGATTACCCAGACCTACTGGCAATCTGCAATCGCCTTCGCCACAGGAGAGAAGCCAGAGCCCCTTGGCTCTGCGCATCCGATCAATGCGCCATATCAGGCGTTTCAGACCAGCGATGGTTGGCTGAACGTAGGCGCTGCGAACCAAAGCAACTGGTTGCGGTTTCTTGATGTGATTGCGGCACCTGAATTGGACGAAGATCCCCGGTTCTGCTCAAACGCGCAGCGTGCCCGCAATTTGCCTGCGCTGGTTGAGATCCTGAATACCTATCTCGTGCAGGACACAACGCAGAACTGGCTGACACGGATGGACGCGGCAAAGCTGCCTGCCGGACCAGTTAATGACATCTTGCAAATGCACGCCGATCCGCAGGCGCTGGCCCGCGACATGATTGTAGAGGTCGATCATGCGACCGTCGACAAAGTCAAGACAATCGGCCATCCAGTAAAGTTCAGCCGCACACCCGCGCAGGTTTCCTATGCAGCCCCAGTTTTAGGCCAACACACACGCGAAGTGCTAGGTGAAATGGGATATGACGCAGCTCAGATTAAAGCGCTCATACAGTCTCAGGCAGTGGTTGCCGCGTGACCCTGCATACCAAAAGGAACGACACATGACCCTCACCCTTGAACAGGCGCAAAACATCATCAGCGATTGCCTGAGTTGGCGTAAATCTAATGGTCTAAAACCTTTGACGATTGCCGTACTGGACGCAGGCGGTTGCCTGCTGGCCCTGGCCCGCGAGGATGGCACCAGCGCGCTGAGACCAGAAATTGCCCAAGGCAAAGCCCGGGGCGCGGTCCAGATGGGGCTGGGATCACGTGCTCTCTACGAAAGGGCAAAGGTCGAACCGTTTTTCATTCAAGCAATGAATGCTCTGTCAGATGGCTCACTTGTCCCAGTGGCGGGCGGTGTTCTGATCAAACAGGGTGGGGTTATTTTGGGCGCAGTAGGCATCACCGGTGACAATTCTGACAACGACGAGGCCTGCGCGATCTTCGCAATCGAAAAAGCAGGTTTTGTGGCAGATGGCGGGTAGCTACCAACGCAAACACAAACCCATGCATATTGCGCGGCTGCTGGAACGTGCTTTGCGAATGTGAGGCGGAGGATGCCAGACCAATCCGGCCATTGGTCAGATTGATCTCACACGGTGCAACGTCTATGCCAATCGGGACCTCACAACATGGAGCTGCTCAATGTCTGACTACGTTATCCCCGCGCCAGCCGTCACGTCGATCCCGGTCGCATCGGGCGGTGCCTTTCCGGTGCGTCGCGTCTATTGCATCGGCCGCAACTACGCGGCGCATGCCATTGAGATGGGCCACGATCCGGACCGCGAGCCGCCGTTTTTCTTTCAAAAGAACCCCAACAATCTCGACACCACCGGGGACTTCCCGTATCCGCCCCATACCTCTGACGTACACCATGAGGCCGAGTTGACAGTCGTGCTGAAATCAGGCGGCACCAACATCCCGGTCAAAAGCGCCATGGATCACGTCTACGGCTATGCCTTGTCGCTGGATATGACCCGCCGCGACCTTCAAGGCGAGATGAAAAAGGCGGGCCGCCCCTGGGAAATCGGCAAGGCCTTTGAGCGCTCGGCACCCATCGGCCCGATCCACACCGTGGCAGAGGTGGGCCACCTTGATGAGGGCGCTATCACGTTGAAAGTGAATGGCGAGCTGCGTCAGGAAGGCGACCTTAACCAGCTGATCTGGAAAACGCCTGAGATGATCTCCTACCTGTCGGAATATTTCGAGCTGGCCGCCGGCGACGTGATCATGACCGGCACACCGTCTGGCGTGGGCCCCGTGGTCAAGGGCGATGTCATGGAAGTGGAAGTGGCCGCACTTGGCACGCTGTCCGTCACTGTCACTTAACGAGAACCTGTGAAATCCGCGCGCACTACGGGCATGCCGTGGGGCGCGCCCCCTTTGTTAGGTTTTGTCCAAAGGTGCCTCGTCCATTGAGGGAAGAATGCGCTCGTAGACAGAATGCAGGTGTTGCCTCATGCACTGCGCGGCAACGTCACGGTTGTTCGCCTCAATCGCCTCCACGATCTGATTGTGCTCCAAAAAGCTTGAGTAGTTTTCCTCGGGCTTCAGAGTCTTGCGTGGCTGCCCCCAAACCATGGCGCGGCGCACCACGTTGAGAGTCTCAAAATAATACAGGAACAGCTTGTTCTTGGCAGCGCGCGCAATGGCAAAATGCAGCTTGTTGTCCCAAGCCTCGTAGCTGCGCCAGTCGGGCGCTTCACAGCAGCGCGCCGCGCAGGTGCGGATCTCTTCCATATCTGTGGGCGTGCCGTGCATGGCCGCGAGACGCGCGAGCTCCGGCTCAATAGCAAGGCGAACCGAGGCGACATGCTGCGGCGTCACCTGATCGCGCAGATATGAGACGTCTTCCAAATTCAAAACCGGGCGCTCCCCCACAAAGGTGCCACGGCCAACATGGCGCCAGATCAGCCCCCTTGCCTCAAGCAGCGCCAGGGCACCGCGCAATTGGTTGCGGGTGACATCCAGCCGTGTGCACATCTCCCGCTCGGGCGGCAGCTTGTCGTTGTGACCATGGCCGTCAGACGCAATCATCTGCCGGATGCGCTGCACGAGGAGTTCGGTTTTTGACACTGCGTTCCACCCAATCAGGAAATTGGTCGGTTGATTTCATGGGTGAGAGCGTTCTTTGTCAAGAGTGCGAGTGTAGAGGAACCGACGTCACTGTAACGTGACATCGGGCATGGTCTCGCAAAAGCATACGACAACACAAGCGATCGGAGGGGAGACCAGATGAGACTGGCAACGCTTTCAATAGGGGGTCACCCCTGCGCTGCGATTGGGCTTTCAGATGGCAGGTGGCTTGATATCGGCAAGGCAGGCGGGTCACCAAGCAGCCTGCAGTCCATCATCGAAACAGGCGATGCGGGCATTCGCGCCCTGGCCGCGCAGGCCGAGGCCGGCAAACATGCAGATGCGGCCATAGCGGATCCCAGACTGCTGGCCCCGATACCGGTGCCGCGCAAGAACGTATTCTGTGTCGGGCGCAACTACGCCGGACACATCGCCGAAGGGGATCGGGCGCAGAAACAAAATGTTGGCGTCACAGAATACCCGGTTTATTTTACCAAGCCCTCCACCTCCGTCGTGCCGCCGGATGGCGATATTCTATTGTTCCCGGAGGTCTCGACCTCCATCGACTATGAGGTGGAACTGGCCGTCATCATCGGCAAGCCGGGGCGCAACATCCCAAAGGCGGCGGCCTATGACCACATCTTTGGCTACACGATCCTGAACGATATTTCCGCGCGCGACGTGCAGCGCCGCCATGGCGGGCAGTATTTCAAGGGCAAAGGGTTTGATGGCTCCTGCCCGATTGGGCCGTGGATTGTCACCGCTGATGCGATCAGCGATCCGCATCAGCTGTCTATCGGCCTGACGGTGAATGGCGAGCAACGCCAAGATGGCACGACCGCTGACATGATCTTTGACATTCCAACACTTATTGCGTCCCTGTCCGAGGGCATGACGCTGGAACCCGGTGACATCATCGCCACCGGCACGCCGTCTGGCGTGGGATATGCGATGGACCCCCCCCGTTTTCTGGCAGCAGGTGACACGGTCGTGTGCACCATCTCGGAAATCGGGGAGCTGAGGAACTCTGTCCGCGTCGCCTGAAACAGGTGCCGCACCAGAAACAGAGACCGCAGCACGAGATTAACACCAAGGGAGGAGACCCAAAATGACAACCAGAAGAACATTTACAAAGCTTATTGCCGCGATCCCAGTGGCCGGGCTTTTGAGCACGGGCGCAATCGCGCAGGAACTGCGCGATATCACCTTTGTGCAGCCCAGCCCATCGGCGATTAACTCGTTCCCGGTCTTTGTGGCCATCGGCGAAGGTTTCTTTGCTGACGAGGGGCTCAACGTAACGGTCGAGGCGATCAACGGCTCAGGTGCCGTTATTCAGGCCCTGTCGGCTGGTCAGGCACAATTTGGCCGCCCCGGCCCCGGCCCGATCCTTGCCGCCCGGTCGCGCGGCGTTGACGTCGTCCACATCTATAACGTGGCCGCGCGCAGCAACTTTGGGATTGCGGTGCAGGAAGGCTCCGATATCCAGGATATCGAAGGTTTGCGTGGCCAGGTGATCGGCACCGGCACGGCGGATGGCGCCGAGGTGGGCTTTGCCCGCAACGTGATGTCCAGCGCAGGCATGACCGCCGGAACTGACTACGAATTCCTGACCGTTGGCGATGGTGGCCCCGCAACTGCGGCCTTTCTAAATGAAGAGATCGTGGCCTATTCCGCCTCGACCGCTGACACCGCCATCCTGAACCAACGCGGCATGGCCGTGCGTGACATCACGCCCGCCGAGTTTGGCCGCTTCTTTGGCAACGGCATCGCGACCATGGGCGACATCATCGCCAATGACCGCGAGCTGGTCGAAGCCTGGAGCCGTGCATTTGCCAAAGGTCACGCCTTTGCGTTGGATGATGCCAACCGCGAGGCCGTGTTGAAGCATCTGGCCGACGGTAACCCGCAGGAAGGCGAGGACAAAGAGTTCCAATCCGCCCTGTTTGATGCCGTGCGCTCCAAGACCATTTCGACAAGTCCCGAAAACGGTCTGGGCTGGTATCCTGCCGAGGTTTGGGCCGAATGGCAGGACGCGTTGGTCACCGGTGGTGAAATTGAAGCGCCGCTTGACGATCTGGGCGCGGCCTGGACCAATGAGTTCGCAGCCATCGGAAATGCGGCCGCTAGCGAATGAGCACCGCGTTGGAAGAAACGAAAGTCGGCGCACCTTTGGGTGCGCCGGTCTATGAACTGAACCGGGTCAGTAAGACCTATGCGCGCAATCTCGTGGTCGCCCTTCAGGATGTCGACCTCACGTTGCGCAAGGGCAGTTTCACTTCGGTGATCGGGTCAAGCGGCTGTGGGAAATCCACGTTGCTCAAGATCATGGCCGGGCTGATCCCGCCCACCCATGGCCGCGTCGTGCTACAAGGAGAGCCGGTGACCGGCCCGCGTCGGGACATCGGCATGATGTTCCAGCAAGCGACGCTGTTCCCGTGGAAAACGGCTGTCGAGAATATCGTGCTGCCCATCGAAATCCGCGACGGCAAGGCCGCGGCCAAAGCGGCCATGACCAAGGCTTATGAGTTGTTGGAGATTGTCGGCCTTAACGGTTTTGAAAACGTCTACCCCAATGAGCTGTCCGGCGGCATGGCGCAGCGGGCCTCCATCTGCCGGATGTTGATCACGGAACCTGCCGTGTTGCTCTTGGATGAGCCGTTCAGCGCGCTCGATGAACTGTCGCGCGACATGATGAACATGGAGCTGCAACGGATCTGTCGCGAGCAGGAAGCGACCGCGTTTCTTGTGACCCATTCAATTCAGGAGGCCGTGATCCTGTCAGACGAAATCGTGGTGATGAAGCCGCGCCCGGGCCGTGTGTCCGAAGTCGTCAAGGTTGATCTGCCGCGCCCGCGCACGCTGGACATGATGACGACGCCCGAATTTGGGGAAATCGTCGAATATATTCGCGGCCAATTGGACAAGGGAGAAGACATGTGACCGATCTTTCAAACAACCCATCGTCCTCGCAAGATGCCGACGCCCTGGAAGATACCGTCTGGGTCCAGGAAGTCGCCTTCATCGACTCCGTGCCCCGCTGGATCGCGATGACGTTTGTCTTCGCCGTGTTCATTGGCACATGGCAATTCGTGACCGCCTTTGGCTTCGTCTCGCCTATCATCCTGCCCACGCCGTGGGAAACGCTCGAAGACATGATCTTTGTCGGCAAAAATCTTCTCACCGGCGGATACATGCTGACCGCGCTGTGGATCACCATTCTGGAGGTCATCTATGGATTTGCCCTCGCTATTGCCATCGGCTTCACCCTCGGCGTGCTGGTCGGGGAGACGGCCTTTGGCGAAAAAGCACTGATGCCCTACCTCGTCGCAATCGACACGATGCCAAAGGTGGCCTTTGCGCCGCTTTTTGTGGCCTGGCTGGGCTTTGGGATTGAATCCAAAGTGGCGCTTGCCGCCTTTATCGCCACCTTCCCAATTGTGGTCGGCACCGCCGCCGGGCTGCACGCCGCCGATGAGAACGCGCGCATGCTGTTTAAGACTATGGGGGCCAGCCGGATGCAGGCGCTGATCAAGATGAAGCTGCCCTCCGGGCTGCCGCAGATATTCACCGGCCTGAAGATCGGTGCCGTCGGCGTGATGGCCGGCGCGATCACCGGCGAGTTTCTGGGCGGCGGCAAAGGGTTTGGGGAGCTGATCCGCGTCGCAGCCTCACAGCTCAACACGCCACGCGTCTTTTCGTTGATCCTGTATCTCAGCCTTGTGGGCCTGACGCTTTACCTGCTGGTGCAATTTGCCCAGCGCAAAGTGGTGTTCTGGCACAAGGAAAACGTGGGCTCTTACGATGGCTGACGCCGCGCCGATCAGCCCCGAGGCGCTGCGCGACTTCGTCGTAAAGGCGCTTGCGTCCCAAGCCGTACCTGCGGGGGATGCGGCAAAGGTCGCCGCCCTCATGGTTGAAGCTGACGTCTACGGCTATGCGACCCATGGCGTGTTTCGTTTGCGGCAATATCTGGCGCGTCTGGCGGGTGGCGGCTGCAACCCGACACCTGCGGTCACCGTCGCGCATGAGACAGCTGCCACAGCCCTCATCGATGGCGATGACGGTCTGGGACATCTGGCAATGGATGCCGCGCGCGAATTGGCGATGAAGAAGGCGCGCGAGGCCGGGATCGGCTGGGTTGGGGTGCGGCGCGGCAATCATGCGGGTCCGCTTGCGCTTTATGTGCGACCACAGGCCGAGGCCGGCTTGCTGGGCATGGCCGCCGCGGTGGGCAGCGCCAATCATGTTCCGCCCTATGGCGGGTCCGACCTGCTATTGGGTACGAACCCCATTGCATTTTCCGCACCAGCCGACGGCGCAGATCCATTTGTTTTTGACATGGCGACGACCGTGGCGGCCATGGGGAAGATCAAGACGCTTTTGCAGCAAGGCGAACCCATGCCTGAGGGATGGATGGTTGGTCCTGATGGCAAACCCCTGACCGACCCCGCCCGCAAATCCGACGGCTTTTTGCTGCCCATCGGCGGCCCCAAGGGCTTTGGGCTGTCGGTTGCCATTGGGCTGATGGCCGGAGTGCTCAACGGTGCGGCTTTCGGCTCGGACGTGGTGAATTTTACCAACGACACGACGTCCTCGACCAATACCGGGCAATTTGTGATGGCTCTTGACCCCGCCGCCTTTGGGATTTCGGATTTTGGAAAGCGCGCCGAACATGTGTTCGACGAGATGCGCGCCTCACCGCCGCTGCCCGGGTACGATCCCGTCCGCATGCCCGGCGAAGGCAAGACCGTAGCGGTCAAAGCACGCATAGACCGAGGCCTTGATCTGAAGCCCGCCCTGCGACGCGATCTGGACGCGTTGAAGGCTGAATACGGGTTTGACGCCACCCTCGCCTGATCCCACACGTGTGTCTCGGACACGACGCCGTTGCTGGAGCCTTTCAACATGAAGAAAACAGACCAGATTGCCATTTTGGGCGCCGGATTGGCGGGGCTGACAGCGGCCAGCGCATTGGCGGACGCGGGCCATAACGTGACCGTTTTCGAAAAGGGCCGTGGTCTTGGCGGGCGCATGGCGTCGCGCAGGAAAGATGGGTGGCGTTTCGATCATGGGGCGATTGTCCTACGGCCGAGCGACGATGATTTCGCAGCCTTTACCGCCCAAAACGATGCCGAAGGCAATGCCGCCTATTGGAACGACGCAGCGGGTTGGATAGGGCTGCCGGGTATGAGCGGGGCCGTCAAACCGATTGCCAACGGGCTGACGATCCATACCCAAGCCGAGGTCACCGCGTTAGAGCGCGGTGTCGACGGGTGGGTCTTGCAAGGGCCAACGGCTGCTGCGGGACTACAGTTCCACCAGCTCATCCTCGCGATCCCGCAGCCACAGGCGCACCGGCTTTTATCACCATGGCCGCAGCTTCAGGCGCAGATTGAACCCGCCCAAATGGATCCATGCTGGACGCTTATGGTTGGTTTTGGCGCTCGGCTTCCGACCGACATGACCTATTCGAACGACGGCAATGGCCCCATCGCCGTGATCGCGCGCGAGACTGCGAAACCGGGCCGGGATTTGCCCGGCGACGGTTGGGTCATCCAGGCAAACGCTGACTGGAGCCGTACCCATTTGGAATGGGACCGCACCGCGGTAGAAACCGCTTTGATGGACGCCTTCTTTGCGGCACTCGGATGCAATGCTGTTTCGCCAAATATCAGCATGGCCCATCGTTGGCGCTATGCCCTGACATCAAGACCTTTGGGGCAATCCTACCTGAATGATGCCTCCCTGGGGCTTTCGATCTGTGGCGACTGGTGCCTTGGCTCTGGGGCTCAGGATGCCTTCAACAGTGGTCGCCGTCTTGCAGAAGCGCGGTTGTCAGAATGAAGCCCCGGCCAGAGGCCGTCAATAAATTGATAACGGACAGCGAAAGGAAACGACCTTACGATCACGCGGTGCGGATCGTACCGGTCAATTGCGTGCCATCGACGGCACAGGCCGCGCGAAGCTTAGCTTCGTTGCCTTGCGAGACCTGTCCGATGAGGTCGCCGCGCGCCTGTAAGCCACGGGTATCGACGACGATGACAGTGTGGCGATTGTCCTGCCCAATGGCCCAAAAGTGGCCATGGCCTTTTTCACCGTCGCGCGAGCGGCCACATCCGCACCACTCAACCCCGCGAACCAGGCTGCCTTTTGGCGATCTCGTCAGGGACGATTTAGGCGGGCCTGCCCAAGGGGCGCGCAAGCGAAGAACCGCTGCCGGTGGAGTTGAACCGGGCGCTGGCGGAGATTGGGGTGCTGTGAGGGGTAAAGTCTGCTTCGAGCCCAACCTGTTCATTCGGGCGCGTACAGCGAATGGCAGCTTCAAAGCTTCATGCTTGTCGTGGTATGAAATGTGATCAGTGGTAAAGGACCCTTGAACGCATGCTGCACCATCGGATCATTGGAACCGGCTCGCCCGTTGTCCTGCTGCACGGCGTAGCGCTTGACCATCGCTACATGATGGATGTCATGGAGCCCGGCTTTAGGGGAGCGGGTGCATGGAAGCGCATCTATGTGGATATGCCTGGACATGGTGAAAGCCCCGCAAGCGATGAAATTCAATCTCAAGATGATCTGCTCAGCGCAGTGACGGATTTCATTAACGCGAAATTGCCGGATGAGCCTTTCGCAATCGTTGGTTTGTCCCGCGGAAGCTACATTGCCCGTGGGCTCGCTTATACGATGCCAGAGCGCGTTTCCGGCGTCGCCCTGATCGTTCCCGGCGGCAACCCCTCCTCCGATCCCAGCAGGCTTCCCGACCCACAAGTGATTGAGGGGAACGCCTCTATTCGATTGGAATTGTCCGAAGCCGAAATCTGGGCACATGACAACATGTCCGTTGTCCAGCGTTGGGACATTGTTGAAAAGAGGCGGCAGATCATCGCTCCAGCGCGCGCCATGTTCGATGTAGAACAGGACGCTCGTGTCATGAACGCTTTTGAATTCAGCTTTGCGAAAGACGAAGAGGCGACACCTGTCACTGTGCCAAGCTTGATTGTCGTCGGCCGACAAGACAGCATCAGCGGTTATCGCGATGGTGTCGACCTCATGCACAGATTTCCGCGGGCGACACTGGCTGTGTTGGATACTGCTGGCCATGCTTTGGCATTGGAGCGTCCCGAGGTGTTCCACTCTTTGGTTCGTGATTGGCTAGACCGAATGTGAATCGACAGCGGACGTCCACGCTATGTCCGCTGCTGTCCCGCCCAACCGCCATTCACCCTTTCTTAACAAACGCCACCGCGCGCCCAGTTAACCCCGCCGTTTTTCTCAAAAGTGCACCGCGCGGTGCACAGGCTGTGCACGCGCTGTGTACGGGTTGTGACTCCCCCATCGCCCTTGTTTTCATGGCGTTAACCTGTGTATCGCAAACCCTGCGTCACAACTGTTGCGCGTACGCTGCCCGTGGCCTCAGCCCAACCGCTTCAGCAGTCCGCGCAAGACTTGCCGATCCGCATCATCCACCCCCGCCACGCGGGACCGCCACAGCGTCGCCTGAGAGGCCAGGATCAGGCCGTCCGACAGCACCTTGAGGTGGTTGGCGCGCAGGGTCTCGCCGCTGCTGGTGATGTCGGCAATCGCCTCTGCCGTCTCGTTCGCCACCGTGCCTTCGGTCGCGCCCTGGCTGTCGACCAGCTGGTAATCCGCCACTCCGGCTTCGCGCAGGAAATCGCGCACAAGCCGGTGATATTTCGTCGCGATCCGCAGGCGGAACCCGTGGCGCTCGCGAAAGGCGGACGCCACCGCATCCAGATCGTCCGTCAGGTCCACATCGACCCACCCGGCAGGCACGGCCAGCACCAGATCGGCATGGCCGAACCCCATCTCTGCCACCGGGTCAACCTGTTGTTCCCACAGGGGTAATTTCTCCTGCACGAGGTCGGTGCCGGTGACGCCCAGATGAATGCGCCCGGCGGCCAGTTCGCGCGGAATTTCGCCTGCCGACAGCAGCACCAGCGACACCCCGTCAACCCCTGCGACCTCGCCCGCATATTCCCGGTCCGACCCGGTGCGCACCAAGGTCACGCCGCGTCTGGCGCACCAGTCAAAGGTCTTTTCCATCAGCCGCCCCTTGGACGGCACACCCAGTTTGATCGTCATGCCGACCCCTCCAGCAGGGCCATCAGGTCGGGGCGCAGCACGGCCCCAACGGCGGGAATTTCCGTGCCCCCGCCAAGACGCCGTGTCAGCGCGTCATAGCGTCCGCCCGTGGCGACCGGCGGCAGGTCGGGTCGGGATTCTGCATAAAAACCAAAGACAAAGCCGTCATAGTATTCCATCGACGTGCGCCCGTAACTTGCCTCGAATTCCAGTTTGTCCACGTCTATCCCGCGCGCGGCCAGCGCCTCTGCACGGGCATCGACACGGGCAACGGCCGGGCGGATGGCCGGAAGGTCAACCGTGAGGTCATGCAGTTGCAACAGCGCAAAGGGCAGCGTTTCGCGCACCGACAACAGCGCATCAAGGCCGTCCATCTCGGCCCCGCTGATCGGAGCCTCGGCCGCGTCTTCCGCCAGCGCCCGGATGCGGGCATCGACTTCGGCCTGACTGCGCAAACCCGTCAGCGGCGCGCCCGCGCCACCCGTGCCCGCCAGCAGGGCACGGCGGCTTTCGGGCACGGGCGTCCTGCCCCCGAACCGATCCAGCAAGGCGCGAAAGCGACGCGGGCGCCAGATGTGGCGGCGCAGCGCCGCCTTGCGCCGCCCGGATGTGTTCAGCCCCTCGACAGCCGCCATCAACACGCCGATGTCGCCCGTCGCAGCGCGCAGAGCCAGCGGCGCAACCGTTTGAGAAATCAGTGAAAACACCTCGGCATCCGCCGCCGCCGGGTTGGAGCGGTCAAACACCTCGTACCCGACCTGCAGGTATTCGCTGGCGCGATCCGGGTCTTGCTCCTGCCGGCGAAACACCTCGCCGGCATAGGTGTAGCGTGCCGGATCCGCTCCGTTCGCCATGTGCATCTGCACGACGGGCACCGTGAAATCCGGGCGCAACATCTGCTCGCCCCGCATCGCGTCGCTGGTCACATAGGCGCGCGCGCGGATGTCTTCTCCGTAGAGGTCCAGAAGCAGGTCCGCCGGTTGCAGCACGGGCGGGTCGACCGCCTGCGCCCCTGCGGCAACAAACCGGTCACGCAAGGCCAGGGCACGGGCACGCAGATCGCTCATCCTGCCAGTATCTCGCGCACTTTGGCCAGCATCTGGTCGCGCGGCACTTCGAACTGGCTGGGGCGGTCTTTCCATTCCTCATGAGTGGCGGTTTCAGCGATTTTTGCGCCCAGAATCAAGTCCTTGATCTGCACCACGCCGCGCTCCTTTTCATCGCCACCTTCGATGATCGCGATGGGCGAGTTGCGCTTGTCCGCGTATTTGAGCTGGTTGCCGAAGTTCTTGGGGTTGCCCAGATAGACCTCGGCCCGGATTCCCGCTGTGCGCAGTTCCGCCACCATCGCCTGATAATCCGCCATACGGTCGCGGTCCATGACCGTGACAACGACGGGGCCATGGGTTTCGGCGTCGATACGCCCGGTGGCGCGCAGGGCGGCCAGCAGACGGTCGACGCCGATGGAGATGCCCGTCGCGGGCACTTCCTGCCCGGTGAAGCGCTTGACCAGATCGTCATAACGCCCGCCCCCGGCGACCGAGCCGAAGTTGCGAATTCGGTTCTTTTCGTCAACAATATCAAAGGTCAATTCGGCTTCATAGACGGCGCCCGTATAATAACCCAAGCCTCTTACGACGGTTGGATCAATAACCGCACGATCATTGTGATATCCGCCAGCCTCCAAAAGCGCAGTAATATTTTTTAGCTCTCGGATGCCGTCAAGGCCGATTTCAGATGCACCTACAACCTGTTCCAAGTTGCGAATTGTGTCGGCATTGTCGGCAGACTTTGCATCAAGAAAATCGTGTACATTCATGCATTGCTCATCGCTCAGCCCTGCACCTTTCGTGAAGTCTCCACTTTCATCTAGTCGACCTTCGCCAATTAGAGCCATAACACCAGTAATTCCCAACCGATCCAGCTTATCAATCGCACGCAGCACAATCCCGCGTTCAGCTTCCTTGTCATCTCCAGACAAGCCTGCCGCCTCCATCACACCATTCAAAACCTTCCGGTTGTTGATCCGGATCACATAGTCGCCGCGCGCGATCCCCACAGCCTCCAGCGTATCCGCCAGCATCGCGCAAATCTCGGCATCTGCCGCCATGCTGGCCGTGCCCACGGTATCCGCATCACACTGATAAAACTGGCGAAACCGCCCCGGGCCCGGCTTTTCGTTGCGCCAGACCGGACCCATCGTATAGCGGCGATAAGGGTTGGGCAGGTCATTGCGGTGCTGGGCATAAACGCGCGCCAAAGGGGCCGTCATGTCATAACGCAACGCCAGCCAGCCGCCATCCTCTTCCTGCCAGGCAAACACGCCCGCGTTCGGGCGATCGACATCCGGCAGGAACTTGCCCAGCGCCTCGACCGTCTCGACAGCACTGCTTTCGAGCGCATCAAACCCATAGCGATGATAAACCTCCGCGATTCTGGCAAGCATCGCCGTGCGCTCGCTCACATCAGTACCGAAATAATCGGCAAAGCCCTTGGGCGTCTGGGCCTTGGGGCGCGGGGTCTTTTTGGGCTTGGCCATGGTGCCACTCCGGGTAAGGTTCGGGCGCGTCCTATCGCAGGGCGGATAAGGGGGCAAGGTGCGCACGGCTTGCGCAGGCCTCCCTTTTGCCCCACATGAGGGCCATGGACCGCCGCATAGATGCCCTGGAAGAACAAATCGCCCACCTCATCCGCACGGTCGAGGACCTGAGCGACATCGTCGCACGGCAGGAAGGCGAACTGACGCTGCTGACCAGGCGTGCACAGATGTTGATGGCGCGCGAGGCAGAACGCGAGTCCCAGGGCGGTGGCGGTGTCGTCGTCGGGGATGAGCGGCCACCACATTATTGAAACAGCACCGGTTTCGCCCCTGATACCTGCGCCCTTCCGGTCAGCGGCAATGCCACCCGTCAGGCAGAGGGACAGGATTTCCCATAAAAAAACCGGGCCGGTTCATAGGATATTAAGGTTAATGCCTTTTGATCGAACAGCGCCGGGAGCAGGGATGCGAACCGGCGTAATCGGAGAAGGTTTATGGTCCCTATGGGGCCGGGGATCGGATCCGGTCCTTCTCTGATTTGAAAAAATCCTCCCCGAAGGGTCGGTAAATCAAAGATTGCGCCCTCAGGGTGTTTTCACGGACAGGGCCAACAGCGCTCCGTCGTGCAACAGAATGTCCGCCCAGCGTGCGTTGTCGCCAAAGTTTTCGTAGACGCTGACAAAGGCGGTCGTTCTTTCGAGCCGCGAAATCCGCGGCCCGCACGGTTGGGTGCGCCCGACATTGCACACCTTGGCCTTTACCTTTTCATAGGCGCGGTCTGTCGTCGAATAGGGGTATTCGCTGGCCGGCAGCCCATAGCGCAAGTGTTCGTGAAATTCGGGCGTGCCGAAAATCGCCAGCGCAGCCGTGAACTGGCGCGCGCAGTTGTCGCTGAAGCCGGTGACATAGAAAGACCTTGGCCCGGCACTGTCGGGCGCGCTGTCAAACAGGTAATAGCCCGGCCCCTTGCCTGCCGCCTGTTCCACAAGTTTGCCGAGATCTCGGGTGCGCATGTCGCAGACGCGGGCGACCTCACCGAACGGCAGAACCGTACCCGGGCGCACATCCCGCAGCGCCAAGCCCGCAGTTGGCGCAGGTGCTGCGCGCCCAAAGAGACGGCGGCGTTTTTGCGGTTCCACAAGGTCCGGCGACGGTGGCGCCGTGATTTCGGGTGTCAGTGCCGCGACCTGCACGTCTTGTGCCTGCGCATCGCCGTCGGTTTCGCCGGGGAACGCGCGGTCGAGGTCAAATCCCTCGTCTGTCCCCTCATACATCTCTTCATTCATTTCCGGGGGGGCATCGGCGACGGATGCAGCCCGCAGCCAGTTCAAAAGACCTTTGGGCTTTGGCGCAGGCGCCGTGGATGGCGTTTCCATCGCCACGGTCTCGCCGTCTTCTGCCGGGGCCTCGACGTTCAGGCCGCCCGCCACCGGCACGCCATCAGCCGAGGCTTGCGTAGGGTCCGCCGCGATACTGTTCGCCGGGCTACCTTGCGCATCGGGGCGCTTGCGGAAAAGCCCGGACAGAATGCTTTCTTCGCGCGCCAGTTCTTCCTGGGTCGGCAATGCGGTGCTGACCGCGGCGTCGGGCAACGCGACACCATCCGACACACGCTCGACCCCGGCAAGCGGATCGCCACATGCGCCAAGCACCAGTAAAGATGGAACAATCGCCCACGCCTTGCGCATATCGTTTTGCCTCCCCCGCAGGAGAAACTAGCGTCAGATCACCCGGACGTCCAGTCAGCCGGGCGGACGCCGCCTACAGGTCCTGCACTTCGACCACGCCGGACAGCGACTTGATCGCACCCTTGACCTGCGGGGTCACCGGGAATTCCGCGCCAAGGTCCATCTCGACTTCGCCCGGCAGGCTGTCATCCATCAGGCAGACGGTGACCGGGCCGCGCCCGGCGCCTTTTGCGGCCTGCGCAGCCCCCTCCAGAACGCTTGCAACCAAAGACAGCGCCGACGGGGCGTCCACGAAAATGCGCAGGCCCATGCTGCCCACATCCGCCACGACCGTGTCGATGGGCGCGACGGACCGGCCCAGCAGCTTGAGTTGATCCGCCTCCATCGTCGCCTCGACCGTCACGATGACCTTTTCGCCCGCGATCAGAAAATCCTGCGCCTTTTCAAGGCTGTCCGAGAACAGCGTGACTTCGAATGCACCGGCAGTGTCCGACATCTGGCAAAAGGCAAAGCGGTTGCCGCGCGCCGATTTGCGCACCTGCAGGCCCGCGACAACTCCGGCAAGTTTGGCCACGAGGGGTTGGTTTTCCGCCTTTGCCGTCACCTCGTCCAGCGTGATCACGCCCTTGCGCTTGAGCGCACCCATGTAGTCATCCAGCGGATGACCCGAAAGGTAGAACCCGACGGCCTTGAATTCCTCGCCCAAGCGTTCGGCGGGCAGCCAGTCTTCCACCGGCATCAGGCGCGGTTCGGGCAAATCATCACCCGCCTCACCAAACAGCGACACCTGATCGGAGTTCTTCTGATCGTGCACCGCCGCCGAATAGGCTGACAGCGCATCCAATGCGTCGAACACACGGCGGCGATTGGGGTCAAGCTGATCAAAGGCCCCCGCCCGCGCCAGCATTTCCAGGGGTCGCTTGCCCACCCGTTTCAGGTCCACCCGGCGCGCGAGGTCGAACAGGGTGGCAAAGGGCTTGTCCGCGCTGTTGATTGCGCTCGGGTCCGAGCGACGCCCCTCAACAATCAGTCGCATCGCTTCGACGCCGACATTCTTCAGCGCACCCAGCGCGTAAACCAGCGCGCTGTCCACCACCTTGAACGTCGCATCCGACCGGTTCACGCAAGGCGGCACCCAGGGCAGGTCCAGCGATTTGCGCACCTCCTCGAAATAGACCGCCAGCTTGTCCGTCAGGTGGATATCACAGTTCATCACTCCGGCCATGAACTCGACCGGGTGGTTCGCCTTGAGCCATGCTGTCTGATAGCTGACCACCGCATAGGCCGCCGCGTGGGACTTGTTGAAGCCGTAATTGGCGAACTTGTCGAGCAGGTTCCACACCTCGATCGCCTTGGCCTCGTCCACGCCGTTTTCGCCCGCCCCTTTCAGGAATTTCGGGCGCTCGGCGTCCATCGCCTCCTGAATCTTCTTGCCCATCGCACGGCGCAGCAGGTCGGCACCGCCAAGCGAGTATCCCGCCATTTCCTGCGCAATCTGCATCACCTGTTCCTGATAGACGATGATGCCTTGGGTTTCGTCCAGAATGTGGTCGATGGTGGGGTGCAGCAGTTCGCGCTCGCTCTTGCCGTTCTTGACCTCGCAGAACTTGGGAATATTCTCCATCGGGCCCGGTCGATAAAGGGCGACGAGGGCGATGATGTCTTCGATACAGTCCGGTTTCATGCGTTTCAGCGCATCCATCATGCCCGAGCTTTCCACTTGGAACACTGCCACCGTTTTGGCCGAGGCATAAAGCCTGTAACTCGCCTCGTCATCCAGCGGGATGCCGCCAATGTCGTTCTCCATCCCCGGCGCGGGCGTGTAGAGTTCGGTGCCGTCCGCCGCAATATGCAGCGGCCTGCCCGAGGCGAGGATCTGATTCACCGCATTCTGGATCACCGTCAGGGTTTTGAGGCCCAGAAAGTCGAACTTGACCAGCCCCGCCTGTTCCACCCATTTCATGTTGAACTGGGTCGCGGGCATGTCGGATCGCGGATCCTGATAGAGCGGCACAAGTGCGTCCAGCGGCCTGTCGCCAATGACCACACCGGCGGCATGGGTCGAGGCGTTGCGCAGCAACCCCTCGACCTGTTGGCCATAGTCCAGCAGGCGTTTCACCACTTCCTCGTTGCGCGCCTCTTCGCGCAGGCGGGGTTCGTCGGCCAGCGCCTTTTCGATGCTGACGGGTTTGACGCCCTCGACCGGGATCAGTTTGGACAGTCGGTCCACCTGCCCGTAAGGCATCTGCAACACCCGCCCGATATCGCGCACCGCCGCCTTGGACAATAGCGCACCAAAGGTGATGATCTGCCCCACCTTGTCGCGCCCGTATTTGCCCTGAACATAGCGAATGACTTCCTCGCGCCGGTCCATGCAAAAGTCGATGTCGAAATCGGGCATACTGACCCGTTCTGGGTTCAGAAAGCGTTCAAACAGCAGGGCATAGCGCAACGGATCCAGGTCGGTCACCGTCAGCGCATAGGCCACCAGACTGCCCGCACCCGACCCCCGCCCCGGCCCCACTGGAATGCTGTGATCCTTGGCCCATTTGATGAAATCGGCAACGATCAGGAAATAGCCCGGAAAGCCCATGCCCTCGATTATACCCAGCTCGAAATCGAGGCGTTTCTGGTATTCTTCGACCGATGCCGCATGGGGGATCACCCTGAGCCGTTCGACCAGACCCGCATTGGCCTGTTTGCGCAATTCTTCGACCTCGTCATCGGCGAACTTGGGCAGAATGGGATCACGGCGATAGGCCATGAAGGCGCAGCGCCGCGCAATTTCCACCGTGTTTTCAATCGCCTCAGGCAGATCGGCGAACAGGGTCACCATCTCGGCCTGGCTTTTGAAGTAGTGCTGCGGGGTCAGGCGCCGGCGCGGTTCCTGTTGATCGACATAGGCGCCATCGGCAATACAGATCAGCGCATCGTGACTTTCATACATGTCAGCCTTGGGGAAATAGACGTCATTTGTGGCCACCAGTGGCAGGCCCATCCCATAGGCCATCTCGATAAATCCGCGCTCGGTCAGACGCTCGGGCTCGGGGGCGCCATCCTCGCCCGGATGGCGTTGCAGTTCAACATAGAGACAGTTGCCAAACACCTCGGCCAGCCGTGTCATCAATGCCTCGGCCGCCGGGCGCTGACCGGCTTGCAACAGCATACCCACAGGTCCCGCAGGCCCGCCCGTCAGGCAGATGATGTCGCTGGAATGGCCTGCCAGTTCCGCGACCGTGACAAAGGGCAACTCGGACCCCTCGCGCAGATAGAGGCACGAGTTGAGCTTCATCAGGTTTTCATAACCTGCCTCGGACTGCGCCAGCAGAACCAGCGGTGCAGGTGCGCGGGGCCGTTCACCGGGACGCGGTGTCACGTATTGCAGATCGACCTGGCACCCGATGATCGGCTGCACGCCCGCTCCCGCCATGCCGACGGAAAACTCCAAGGCGGCAAACATGTTGTTGGTGTCGGTCAGCGCTATGGCGGGCATACCGGACTTGCGCACCAGATCGGGCAGCTTTTTCAGGCGCATCGCCCCTTCAAGCAACGAATATTCGGAATGGGTGCGCAGGTGAATGAATCGGGGGGCATCTGTCATACACGCCAGACTAGGGCCAGCTTGCCCCCATATCCAGTGGTGCCGCAAAGTTATGCACACCAAATCAGCGTCACCCGCCCAATCGCAATGCCTCTTGCAATGTCCCGACCGCCCCGCATAGCCTGAACGCAGTTCTGCCCTGGCTTTGCTTCTACGCCGCATCGAAGCTGCCAATCATAACGGGCCAAAGGTAGCGCGGCAGGTCAAACGCATGCACACGACATTTCTTCTCAACGGAAGGCGCGTCACTGCTGACACAACTCCGACGACAACCCTGCTGGACTGGCTGCGCGAAGAACAGCACCTGACCGGCACCAAGGAAGGGTGCAACGAGGGCGATTGCGGCGCCTGTTCGGTGATCGTCACGGACACGGACGGCGCGCGCGCGCTGAATGCCTGCATCCTGTTCATGCCCCAGATCGAAGGCAAGGCGGTGCGCACGGTCGAAGGCATCGCGGCCCCCGATGGCACCTTGCACCCCGTGCAAGAGGCGATGATCAGGCACCACGGCAGCCAGTGCGGCTTTTGCACCCCCGGCTTCATCACCTCGATGGCCTGCGCGCACCTGAACGGCGCGCGCGATCACGACACGCAATTGGCCGGAAACCTGTGCCGCTGCACGGGTTACGCCCCGATTGTCCGCGCCGCACAAGAAGCGGCAGAGGCGCCTGTGCCCGATCACATGAACGACATTCCGCTTCTTCTGACTGAAAATACCACGGGGGATGAGCCGAAGGCGATGGGGGCAGAGCCCCCGACCACGCCCGAAGCGCTTGCCGACTGGCTGGATCAACACCCAGACGCCACCTTGATTGCAGGGGCAACGGATGTGGGCCTGTGGGTGACCAAGGGTTTCCGCAAGCTGGGGCCGGTCGCCTTTCTGAACCGCATTCCCGCACTGGCCGGTGTGACGGTTGCGGACGACCATTTTCGCATCGGAGCGACCACGACGCTCAGCGAATTGCACGATGCCATTGCGCCTCATTACCCCGGCCTTGCCGAACTGATCCGCCGCTATGGTTCGGTGCAGGTGCGCAATGCGGCCACTATCGGCGGCAATGTCGCAAACGGATCGCCCATCGGCGATGGGTCTCCCGCGCTGATCGCGCTGGGAGCCACACTGCACCTGCGCAGCGTGAACGGACCGCGCACTATGCGGATCGAGGATTTCTTTGTCGACTATGGCAAACAGGACCGCGCCAGGAACGAATTCGTCGAGGCTATCACCGTCCCGCGCCAGGGCAATCACTTGCGCTGCTACAAACTTTCCAAACGCTTTGATCAGGACATTTCGGCGGTCTGCGGCTGCTTCTGGATCAAGACACAGGACCGCAAGGTCACAGCCGCCCGTCTGGCCTTTGGCGGCATGGCCGGCACCCCCAAACGCGCGGCCCGGGCCGAAGCCGCACTGATCGGCCAGCGGTGGAGCGAAACAACCGTGGCGGCCGCCATGACGGCGCTGGCACAGGATTTCACACCAATGTCGGACATGCGCGCGTCGGCCAGCTATCGGATGGAGGCGGCACAAAACATGCTGTTGCGTGCATGGCTCCAGGATCAGGGACAGGAAACCAACGTGCTCGAGGTGCAACCGTGAGCGTCGCCAGCCCCCTGCCGCACGACGCCGCGCACCTGCACGTTACGGGCGCCGCGCGCTATGTGGATGACATGCCAACGCCCGCCGCAACGCTGCACCTGGCCTTTGGCCTGAGCACCTGTGCCAGTGGCGCGATCACCGCACTGGACCTGAACGCGGTGCGCGATGCACCTGGCGTGGTTGCGGTGCTGACGGCAGAGGATCTGCCCTTTGCCAACGATGTCTCGCCGTCCGCCCATGATGAACCGCTGCTGGCCGAGGACACCGTGCACTATTTGGGCCAGCCTGTCATTGCGGTGATCGCCCGCACCCATCTGCAAGCCCGGTTTGCAGCCCGGCAGGGCAAGATGGATATCGTCGAAACCACACCGATCCTTTCGATCGAGGATGCGCTGGCCGCCGATGCACGGTTCGAGGACGGCCCCCGCATTTATGCCCGCGGGGATGCGGCCGGTGCGCTCGATACGGCCCGAAACACGCTCAGCGGCAGGTTGCATATCGGCGGGCAGGAGCATTTCTATCTCGAAGGGCAGGCCGCGCTCGCCCTGCCCGGCGAGGATGGCGACATGCATGTCATCTCTTCCACCCAGCACCCTACCGAAATCCAGCACAAGGTGGCCGAGGCCATTGGATTGCCGATGCACAGCGTGCGGGTCGAAACCCGGCGCATGGGCGGTGGATTTGGCGGCAAGGAAAGCCAAGGCAACGCGCTTGCCGTGGCCTGCGCCATCGCCGCGCGTCTGACAGGACAGCCCTGCAAGATGCGCTATGACCGGGACGATGACATGATCATCACCGGAAAGCGGCACGATTTCCGCATTGATTACGATGTCGGCTTTGATGATGAAGGTCGCATCACGGCCCTCGATTTGCGCCAGTATACCCGCTGCGGATGGGCCATGGATTTGTCCCTGCCGGTGGCGGACCGCGCGATGCTGCATGCCGACAATGCCTATTGGCTTCCCGACATCCGTATCGAAAGCCACCGCCTGCGCACCAACACCCAAAGCGCAACCGCCTTTCGCGGCTTTGGTGGCCCGCAGGGCATGTTGGGGATGGAGCGGATTGTGGATCATGTCGCCGCCGAACTGGGGCTTGATCCTCTCGCGGTGCGCCAAAGAAACTTTTATGCCTCCGGCGGTGGTATTTCCGGTCAGAAGAAGCAAACAACGCCCTATGGCCAGCCGGTGACTGATTTCATTCTCGACGGGTTGGTGGATCAACTGCGCGAAACTGCGGACTATGATGCACGGCGCAGTGAGATTGGCGAATGGAACGCGACCAATCCGGTGCTGAAAAAGGGCATAGCCCTGACCCCTGTGAAGTTCGGGATCAGCTTTACCCTGACCCATCTCAATCAGGCGGGCGCGCTGGTTCATGTTTATGCGGATGGGTCGATCCACCTCAATCACGGTGGCACCGAGATGGGCCAGGGTCTGTTCCAGAAGGTGGCGCAGGTGGCCGCAAGTCGTTTTGGCGTTCCAATGGACGCGATCCGGATAACCGCGACCGATACGGCCAAGGTGCCCAATACCTCGGCCACCGCGGCCTCGTCCGGAAGTGATCTGAACGGGATGGCCGTCAAGGCGGCCTGTGATACCATTCGCACGCGGATGGCTGAACATCTGGCGCAAGTGCATCAGTGCAAACCTGCTGCCGTGATCTTTGACAAAGGCCGTGTCCGCGCCGGCGATGCCGATTACAGTTTTGCCGAAGTTGCCGCCATGACACATCAGGCCCGCGTCAGTCTTTCCGCCACGGGGTTTTACAAAACACCCGACATCGAATGGGATCGGATCAGGGGCCATGGCCGGCCGTTCTTTTATTTTGCCTATGGCGCTGCGGTCACCGAAGTCGTCGTGGACACATTGACAGGCGAAAACCGTATCTTGTGCGCCGACATCCTGCATGATGCGGGGGCATCATTGAACCCGGCGCTTGACGTCGGGCAGGTCGAAGGCGGGTACGTGCAAGGTGCGGGCTGGCTCACCACCGAAGAACTGGTGTGGGATGACAAGGGAGGTTTGCGCACCCACGCACCGTCAACCTACAAGATACCCGCCTGCAGTGACAGGCCCGACGTGTTCAACGTAGCCCTCTGGGACGGGGAAAACCGTGCCGACACGATCTATAAATCCAAGGCGGTCGGCGAACCGCCACTGATGCTGGGTATCTCGGCCTTTCTGGCGCTGAGCGACGCCGTCGCTGCCTGTGGCCCTAACTATCCCGACCTGCACGCCCCTGCGACGGCGCAATCCATTCTGGCCGCGATTCACAGGGCCCGCGATGTTTGATCGGGACGCCCTGATTGCAGCCTGCTCGGCCCACGGCCGTGTCGTGCGCGTGGTGATCGCCGCCGTCCATGGCTCTGCCCCGCGCGAAGTCGGGGCGGCGATGATGGTGTGGCGCGGCGGGCAATCCGGCACCATCGGGGGCGGAGCGCTTGAATTCGAGCTGGCGCAGGCGGCGCGCAGGCTGAACCGGGATTCCCGAACGTGGCACGCCCTTGGCCCTGATCTGGGCCAGTGCTGTGGCGGTGCCGTCGAAGTCATCAGCGAAGTCTATGATCTGAACCGCGCCCGCGCTCTGCCCGTTGATCTGGTCGCACGCGGGCCCGAGCCGATGCCGCTGCCGGTCAAACGCGTCCTCAGGGACGCGCGCAATCGGGGACAGGTGCCGGACGCCCGATATCTTGATGGCTGGATGATCGAAGGCGTGCGCGCGCCGGATCATCCGCTCTGGATCTGGGGTGCGGGTCATGTGGGCCGTGCCCTGGTCGATGTCTTGCACCCGGTGCCGGGTATCGCGATCACATGGGTCGATACGGCGGCGGATCGTTTTCCCGAAAGCGTCCCGGAAACGGTGCGGGTCGTGTCTGCGTCTCAACCTGCCCGTCTGGTGCCCCATGCGCCGCAGGACGGTGACCACCTTGTTCTGACCTATTCCCACGATCTCGATCTCGCCCTGTGCCATGCGTTGCTGCAATACCGGTTCGGCAGTGTGGGGCTGATCGGGTCGGCCACCAAATGGGCGCGGTTTCGCAAACGGCTGACCATGCTGGGGCACAACGGCGATCAAATTGCACGCATTACATGCCCGATTGGCGACCCCGCCCTGGGCAAACAGCCACATATGATTGCGATAGGTGTCGCGCATCGGTTACTGATGACACGCAGACAAGCCCAAGTCCGGGCCGAGGTGCACGCATGACTACCCCGCTTCTGGCTCTGTCGGGCCTGACCAAGGCCTATCCCGGCGTCATCGCCAATGACCACGTCTCTCTCAGCATCGGCGTGGGTGAAATCCACGCGCTATTGGGCGAAAACGGAGCGGGAAAATCAACGCTGGTCAAGATGATATACGGGTTGGTCAAGCCCGATAGCGGTGCGATGCAAATGCACGGGGCCGACTTTGCGCCAGTTGACCCACGCGCCGCGCGCGCTGCGGGGGTCGGCATGGTGTTTCAGCACTTTTCCCTGTTCGATGCGCTGTCGGTCGCCGAGAATATCGCACTGGGCATGGAGGCGCCGCCGCCCATGGCGACCCTTGCCACCCGCATCCGCGAGGTGTCCGAAACCTACGGTCTGCCGCTTTCACCGGACCGCACCGTCGGGGATCTGTCGGCGGGCGAACGGCAACGGGTGGAAATCATCCGCTGCCTGCTGCAAGACCCCAAACTGCTGATCATGGACGAACCCACCAGCGTGCTGACCCCGCAAGAGGTCGATATCCTGTTCGAGACCCTGCGCAAGCTCAAGGCCGACGGCACCGCGATCCTTTATATCTCGCACAAGCTCGAGGAAATCCGCGCCCTGTGTGATGCCGCCACCATTTTGCGGGGTGGCAAGAATGTCGGCACCTGCGTGCCACGCGACACTTCGGCGCGCGAAATGGCCGAACTGATGGTGGGGACCACACTGGCCACGCCCAAAAGTGCCGCACATACGGCAGGCGATGTGATCTTGTCGGTCACGGGGCTGTCGGCGGTATCGCCCTCTGCGTTCGGCATGGCGCTCCGGGACATTTCGTTTGAGGTGCGGGCCGGCGAAGTGCTGGGCATTGGAGGAGTTGCCGGCAACGGCCAGGACGAAATGCTTGGCGTTTTGTCGGGCGAATTGCAGTGCGCACCGGGCATGGTGACCTTTCGCGGGAAGGATCTGGCAGGCATCGGACCAGAGCAGCGGCGTGGTCTTGGTGTGCTCAGCGCGCCCGAGGAACGGCTGGGCCATGCTGCGGCTCCGGATATGTCACTGACGGAAAACGCGATGCTGACCGGGATGGCCCGCGAAGACCTCGCGCGGGGTGGCATTCTGAACTGGTCCAAGGCGCGCGAATTCGCCGAACGGATCATCGAGGCTTTCGATGTGCGCACCCCCGGTGCCCATAACGCGGCACGGTCGCTGTCCGGCGGCAACCTGCAGAAATTCGTGATCGGGCGCGAAGTGTTGCAACGCCCCGAGGTTCTGGTGGTCAACCAGCCCACGTGGGGCGTGGATGCGGCGGCGGCGGCGGCGATCCGGCAGGCTTTGCTGGACCTGGCGGCCGGGGGGACTGCGCTTGTGATCATTTCTCAGGATCTGGACGAATTGATGGAAATATCTGACCGCTTCGCAGCCCTGAACGAAGGACGTTTGAGCGCGCCCAGGCCGACTTCGGATCTGGATGTGGAACAGATCGGCCTGATGCTGGGGGGCGCCCATGGGATGGAAGTTGCACATGTCTGAACACGCAAGAGCCTTCGGCGGCGGTTTATTTGGCGAACTGAAGCAGGACAGGTGCACATGATCCGGCTTGAGAAACGCCCCCAACCGTCGCAGGTGATGTCCTGGGCAACGCCGCTGCTGGCGGTGCTGGCCACTATGGTGTTCGGGGGTCTGTTGTTTGCCCTGCTGGGCAAGGACCCGATCCAGTCGATCCTGATCATTTTCTGGGAACCGCTATTCGGCGAGTTCTCCTTTTTCTATCGTCCGCAATTGCTGATCAAGGGTGCGCCGCTGGTGCTGATCGCCATTGGTCTCGCCCTTGGGTTCAAGGCAAATATCTGGAACATCGGGGCAGAGGGGCAGTACATTGTCGGTGCCATTTGCGGCGCGGCCGTTGGCCTTGCCTTTTATCCGCTGGAGAGCGTGTTCATCTTTCCGCTGATGATTGTCGCGGGCGCCTTCGGCGGATGGGTATGGGCGATGATACCGGGCCTGTTGAAAGTGAAGTTCGGCACCAACGAAATCCTGGTCAGCCTGATGCTTGTCTATGTGGCCGAACAACTGCTGGCCTCCATGTCGCTGGGATTGCTGAAAAATCCCGAAGGTTTCGGCTTTCCCGGATCGCGCAACCTGCAACAGTACCCGTCCGCGTTCAACGCCGAGATCATTTCGGGCACCGGGATGCACTGGGGCGTGGTCGCAGCACTGATTGCCGTGATCTTTGCTTATGTGCTGCTGACGCGTCACCGGCTGGGATTTGCCATTCGGGTCACGGGCGAGGCACCGCGCGCCGCCAGGTTCGGCGGTGTGAACCCCGCCCGTCTGATCCTGTTCTGCCTTGGGGCATCGGGTCTGCTGGCAGGGCTTGCCGGTATGTTCGAAGTGGCAGGCCCCGCAGGCCAGATCAGCATTGATTTCAACGTGGGCTATGGGTTCACGGCGATCATCGTGGCGTTTCTCGGGCGGCTCAATCCGCTGGGGATCCTGGCCGCCGGACTGCTGCTGGCGCTGACCTATATCGGCGGTGATATTGCACAGTCACAACTCGGGCTTCCCGCCGCAGCCATTCAGGTGTTTCAGGGGATGCTGTTGTTTTTCCTGCTGGCGCTGGATGTTTTGACAAACTATCGCGTGCGCTTTGGCACGGGGGAGGTCGCCTGATGGACCTGAGTGCGATCAACCCCATCCTGCTCATCGCCGCCATGATCGGTGCCGCCACCCCTATCCTGCTGGCCGCCATCGGCGAGTTGGTGGCGGAGCGCGCGGGCGTGTTGAACCTCGGGGTCGAGGGGATGATGATCACCGGGGCGGTCTGCGGCTTTATCATCGCTGTCAACACCGGCTCGCCGACGGTTGGCTTTGTCGCGGCGGCGGTTGGCGGGGCGGTCCTGTCCCTGCTCTTTGCGTTCCTGACGCAGATCGCGCTGGCCAACCAGGTCGCGTCGGGGCTGGCCCTCACCCTGTTTGGCCTCGGGTTGTCGGCGCTGATGGGCCAACGCTATGTCGGGATCAAACCGCCGCGCACCGAGGCGACGCCGCTTGGCCCGCTGGCGGACATCCCGGTCATTGGCCCGATTATCTTTGGCCATGACCTGATCGTCTATCTGGGCCTGGTCATCGTTGCCGCGACATGGGCCACGCTGAAATTCACGCGGGCGGGTCTGATCCTGCGCGCGGTGGGCGAAAACCACGACGCGGCACACGCGCTCGGCTACAAGGTCAAGCGCATCCGCACGCTTGCCATCATGTTCGGTGGCGCCTGCGCGGGACTTGGCGGGGCCTATATCAGCCTTGTCCGCGTGCCCCAATGGACCGAAGGCATGACGGCAGGTGTGGGATGGATCGCACTCGCGCTGGTTGTCTTTGCGTCATGGAAACCCTGGCGGGTGCTGCTAGGTGCCTATCTTTTCGGCGGAATCACTCAATTACAACTGAACCTGCAAGGCGCGGGCGTTGCCATTCCGGTCGAGTATTTGGCAATGTCCCCATATATCGTGACAATCATCGTTCTGGTGATTCTGTCGAGTGACAAATCGCGCGCGCCGGGATCACTGGGGCGCATATTTCACGCCTCGGGATAAGAGGCGCATCAACCAAGGGGGAAACCTAAACATGAAATTCACCACACTGATGGCCAGTGCGGCCCTTGCGCTTGGCCTTGCCAGCGGCGCAATCGCGGACGGAGACGAGAAAACCAAGGTCGGCTTTGTCTATGTCGGACCCATCGGCGACGGCGGCTGGACCTATGAACATGACAAAGGCCGTATGGCGGTCGAGGCGGAATTCGGCGACAAGGTCGAAACCGTCTATGTTGAAAACGTCGCCGAAGGCCCGGACAGCGAACGCGTGATGACGCAGATGGCGCTGGATGGGGCCGACCTGATCTTTACCACATCCTTTGGCTATATGGACCCGACAATCAACGTCGCCGCCAAGTTCCCGAATGTGAAATTCGAACACGCCACGGGCTACAAGCGCGCCGACAACGTATCGATCTACTCGGCCCGTTTCTATGAAGGGCGCGCCATCCAGGGCCATATCGCCGGGAAAATGACCAAATCCAACGTCGTCGGTTATATCGGGTCGTTCCCGATCCCCGAAGTGATCCGCGGCATCAACTCGGCCTATATCCATGCCAAGAAGGCAAACCCGGATGTCGAGTTCAAGGTGATCTGGGTCTATACGTGGTTCGACCCCGCCAAAGAGGCCGACGCCGCCAAGGTGCTGATCGAACAGGGCGCGGATGTCGTTCTGCAACACACCGATTCCACAGCGCCCCAGGCTGCGGCGCAAGAGGCGGGCAATGTCGTGACCTTCGGCCAGGCCTCGGACATGGGTCAGTACGCGCCCTTCCCGCGCGTGTCCTCGATCATTGATGACTGGGCACCCTACTACATCGCACGCACCAAGGCCGTGATGGACGGCACATGGGAGAGCACAGCCACATGGGACGGCATCGGCGCCGGCATGGTCGGCATCGGTGAAATCACCGACGCCGTGCCTGCGGACGTCAAGGCCGAAGCGTTGGCACTGAAAGCGGCCCTTGCTGACGGCTCCTATCACGCGTTCACCGGCCCGCTGAACAAGCAGGATGGCACGCCATGGCTGGCCGAAGGCGAAACCGCCGATGACGGTACGCTGGCTGGCATGAATTTCTATGTCGAAGGCATCGAAGGCGAAATCCCGCAGTAAGCGGTTGCGCTGATCAGACATGAAAAGGCCTCGCTATTTGCGGGGCCTTTTTTGTTCCGCGGGTAGTCTCGCAAACTGCATGCACATGTTGCGTGATCTTGAACCACGGCCATGATCCCCGATCTGACGCCCTTTCAATCCACCTTTGTTCCAGATCGGGTTGCGTATACTATCCCTTTGACTGGAGGGGGATATGGCCGACACAAGAAGCTTCGAGAAAATGGAACGCGAGGGCTGGAGCACACCTGCCATCGCAAAGGGATATGCCGACGGGTTCGAGATGGCCTCGCGTCTCGTCGCGCAAAAGTTGACGGATGCAGTTGGTGCAGGGCCGAACACCAAGGTTCTTGATGTGTGTACCGGGCACGGTGTGGTCGCCGCAGCCCTTGTTGCAAGAGGCGCGACTGTCATTGGGTTGGACTTCTCGGAACCGATGATTGCCCTTGCGCGATCAAATGTCCCCGATGCGCGGTTCGTTCAGGGTGATGCGATGGCGCTCGATTTTCCCGACGAAAGCTTTGACGCCGTAACGATCGGGTTCGGTGTTCCACATTTTCCCGACACGCCCCGTGGCTTTGCAGAGGCCGCCCGCGTTTTGAAACCGGGCGGAAGAATTGCGTTTTCGATCTGGCACGGAAAAGGATCGGACGGCTCGTTCGGTTGGCTTTTTGACTCCGTCGGGCGTCTTGCGGATCCAACGATCACATTGCCGGAAGGCCCTGATGCGCATGTGCTTGTAGATATCGCTGTTGCCAAGCCAATGGTCGAAAGCGCGGGCTTTGATGACGTGCAGTTGCTGGAGGTCGCTTCCGAAGTAACTGTTCCCAGACCGGAAGCGTTGTTCGAGCTTTTCGATGGCGGCGCTGTGCGCGCGGCTTCGTTGCTTAATCGACAACCCAAAGAGAGACGGGATGCCATTCAAAAAGATCTGGCCATGCGTACACGCTCAGAAGCGACAAAGGGGAGGCAGGGCTATCTTGTTCCTGCTCCATCCGTGGTTATTTCCGCCGTTCGCACCTGAAACTGTTTGGTTTCAGCCATAAGAGAGTGCCAAACGCGTCCAGGCGCTGGGGGTCCGGCAAGCCGAACCTCAGCGAACCCTGCCGGTTGTTCAGTAACGCCTACAGCGTCACCCACGCCGCGTTGCGGGCGGACGAACGCACGCAGGCGTCGATGAACTGCACACCGCGCAACCCGTCCTGAATGGTCGGATAGGTGACCTCAGCCGCGACGGCTGTCCCGGCGCGATGGGCCTCGATTGCGTCTGCGGCTTCGGCGTAGATGTTGGCGAACCCTTCCAGATAGCCCTCGGGATGACCCGGTGGAATACGGCTCATTCGGGCGGCGGCGTCACCCGCCCCGGCCCCGTTGCGCGTGATCTTGCGCTTTGGCTCCCCAAAAGGCGTATGCCACAGATAGTTCGGATCCTCCTGCGCCCATTCCAGCCCGCCCTTGTCGCCATAGACCCGGATACGCAGCGCGTTTTCGTTGCCCGGCGCAACCTGAGAACACCACAGCATCCCCTTGGCCCCGCCCTTGAACCGCAGCATCACATGACCGTTGTCATCGACCTGCCGCCCCGGAACGAACGCGTCCAGATCGGCCGCGAGGCTTTCTACCTCAAGCCCGGTGACAAAACAGGCCAGGTTGTGCGCGTGCGTGCCGATGTCCCCGGTCGATCCACCAGCGCCCGAGCGCTCCGGATCGGTGCGCCATTCGGCCTGTTTAAAGGTTTCCTCCTGCGTCAGCCAATCCTGCGGATACTCGACCTGCACCACGCGCATGGTGCCGATCTGACCCGCCGCCACCATCTCGCGCGCCTGACGCACCATGGGATAGCCGGTGTAATTGTGGGTCAGCACGAACAGCGCATCCGAGGCCTCTGCTGCCTTCACCAGCTTTTTGGCATCTGCCAGCGTCGAGGTCAGCGGCTTGTCACAGATCACATGAATCCCGCGTTTCAGAAACTCGCGCGCGGCGGCGAAATGGACGTGGTTCGGCGTCACAATCGACACCGCCTCGATCCCGTCCTTCAGGCGGGCTTCGCGGATCGCCATCGCCTTGAAATCGTCGTAAACGCGCGGCAATCCCAACGCCTCACCGCTTGCGCGCGCCTTTTCCGGGGTCGAGGACAGCGCCCCCGCCACCAACTCGAAACGATCATCAATGCGCGAGGCAATGCGATGCACCCCGCCGATAAAGGCGTCATTGCCGCCGCCCACCATGCCCAATCTGATCCGTGCCATCTCTTTTCCTCTCAAAGACCGGTGCGCACCGATCCATCTTTGTTTCGCCAGATAAACCGCCCCCGGAGGGCCGCTCAGCCCTCCGCGCCGGACGGTTCATTCAATCCCGAGCATCCTGCGGTTGGCCGCCTCGTCCGTGCCGCCATCGGCAAAGTCGTCAAAGGCACGCTCGGTCACCCGGATGATATGGTCAGAGACAAATGCCGCCCCTTCCTGCGCGCCGTCCTCGGGGTGTTTCAAACAACACTCCCATTCGACCACGGCCCAGCCATCGAAATCATTGGCTGCCATCTTGGAAAAGATCGCCGCAAAATCGACCTGACCGTCGCCAAGCGACCGGAAGCGCCCGGCGCGATCCACCCATGGCTGATAACCGGAATAGACACCCTGCCGCCCGGTCGGATTGAACTCCGCATCCTTGACGTGGAACATCTTGATGCGCTCGGCATAGATGTCGATATTGTCCAGATAATCGAGGCATTGCAGCACGTAATGCGACGGATCATAAAGCATGTTGCAGCGCGCATGATTGTCCACACGCTCCAGAAACATCTCGAAGCTCACACCGTCATGCAGGTCCTCGCCGGGGTGGATTTCGTAACAGATGTTGACGTCATTGTCCTCGGCGTGATCGAGGATCGGACGCCAGCGGCGCGCCAACTCGTCAAAGGCGGTCTCGACCAGCCCGGCGGGGCGCTGCGGCCAGGGATAGACATAGGGCCAGGCCAGCGCGCCCGAGAACGACACATGGTTCCTGATCCCCATATTGGCCGAGGCCGAAATCGCCTTCATCACCTGATCGACGGCCCATTTCTGTCGCGCCTTGGGGTTGCCATGCACGCTCGGGTCGGCAAAGCCGTCAAAGGCCGCGTCATAGGCCGGGTGCACCGCCACCAACTGCCCCTGAAGGTGCGTTGACAATTCGGTGACCTCGACGCCGTTTGCCGCCGCCTGCCCCTTGAACTCGTCGCAGTATGTCTTGCTCTCTGCAGCCTTGGCCAGATCGAACAGGCGCGCGTCCCAACTGGGCACCTGCACGCCTTTGTAGCCGCAGTCGGCGGCCCATTTCGTGATCGCGTCCCACGAGTTGAACGGAGCCTCATCGCCCGCGAACTGCGCCAGAAACAGCGCCGGGCCCTTGATGGTCTTCATGTCTGATCCTCCCAAATCCGTGCCCTCACTGGGCCATGTTTTCCTTTAGATATATGTCGATGCGGATGCGTTCCTGTGCCGGGTTGATCGGCATCCGGTCGCTGTTGGCACGCATGATTCGCACGGCACTTCGCACAAGGTGACCCGCATCCTGACTGATGACCGCATCAAAGCGCCCCCGGGCAAGGGCACCGCGCGACAGCGGCGTCAATTCGTGGGCGATCACCACCGGGCGGCGCGCCGCCTTACGTGTCTCGAAATGCCGCAACAGCCCGTCATTGCCCGCAGCCGAAGAATAGATTCCGATGATGTCCGGGTTGTCTGCAAACGCATCGGGCAGCAGGCGTTGGATCAGGTCCGGATCGTCGCGCCCCTCAAGCGACGCAAGCACGTCGAGATGCGGGAAATCGCGCGCCATCACCTCGTCAAAACCCAGCCTGCGTTCAAGATGATCGCGTGCCAGCATCGACCCGGTCAGCACAAGCACCTTGCCGTGTGTATTGCCCAGAAACCGGCCCAGCAACTGCGCCGCCGTACGCCCCGCCGCGATGTTGTCCACACCCACATAGTTGTCCCGCTCCGAGCTTGGGATGTCGGACACCAGTGACACGACGGTTACGCCGTGCTCTTTCAGATGCGCGATGGAGTCCCGCACGGATGGCGTTTCGGGCCCAAAGATGGCCACGCCATCCACCTGCCCGGGATCAATCGCATCAATGGCGCCTGCCAGCGCCATCGGGTCAAAAGCGGCAACGCGCACAAAGGAAAGCTTGGTACGTTCGTGGCGCAGACCCCGCGCCAGCAACTCGATCTGCGCCTTGAGCAGCGCTATGAATTCGTTCTCGTTCGACGGCAGGATAAAGGTGAAATGATAGACCCGGCCCCGCGCCAGGTTGGCCGCGGCCGTATCGCGGACATAGCCGAGTTCGGCAATCGCCTTGTTCACCTTGCGCACCGTGACCTCGCGCACGCCGGGGCGCGCGTTCAGAACCCGGTCGACCGTCGCAAGGCTGACCTCGGCGACACGGGCGATGTCGTTGATCGTCGGGTTCGAAAGGGTCGGGTCAGGGTGCTTCACGGGTGTCCTTCTTGTTGTCTCACATGGCCTCTGCCAGCCCTTCAAACAGGCGCGCCACGGCTTCTGCGCCCGGATCGTTATGGCCCAGCAGGTTCTCTTCGGGCACGTAAGAGGCGCGGCCCGCCTTGGCGCTGCCCATGCCTGCCGTCCCATCTGCGCCGGCACGCGCCGCCGCCGCCGCCGCGGCGATCCCGTCTGGCAAGGCGGCAAGAGCCGGGGCCAGCGCATCAATCATGGTACGGTCGCCTTTCTGCGCGCCGCCCACCTGGCTGATCCGGTCCAGCCCGGCCATCAGCGCCTTGGGTGTCGGCTTGCCATTCGCGCAGGCATCGCCCGTCGCGCCAAAGAAGATGGCCATAATCACACCGGATGATCCACCCATGGTCTGGCTCAGTTCATTGCTGATGGCGCGGAACAGTTGGGTGAGGTCCGCCAGCGGCATCCTATCCAGCGCGCCCTTGAGCGCGCGCGCCGCCGTGGCCAGAGTACTGCCGGTGTCGCCATCGCCCGACTTGGCATCCAGCGTGTTCAGATCATCCTGCGCCGCAATCAAAAGGTCACAGCACTGCGCGATGATACGTGCCGTCTTTTCATTGGACGACGGGATCGGCTGGATCGGGCTGAGGCCGTCTGGCAGCGGCCGGACGCTTACCGGGGCGATGTCACTTATGCCCGGCCACGCCGCCAGATGAACGGGGGTGGCCAGATGCCCGATGTTCGCCTCGTCCACCGGCAGCACCGACACGGAAAATCCGTGCATATCCAGCGAGGTCATCAGGGGCGCGGGGCCAATGATGTGCCTGATGTTCTTGGCTTTGGGCGAGGTCACGAGGCAATGGGCGAGGATCGACATTTCAAGCGGCGTGGTCGACCCGAGATTGTTCAGGATCGCCACATGCGTGCCGGTTTCAATCCTGGCGCTCAGCTTGTCGAGGACCATGTCCATGGCCGAATGCGCACTCTCCAGCGCCACCTGCTCGACCCCTGCCTCGCCGTGAATGCCAAGGCCCAGTTCGGCCTTGCCTGCCGGAATGCGGTTTTCCTTGGCAGAGCCGGGCACAGTGCAGGTGTCCAGCGACATCCCGATCGAGGACATGGCGGCAATGGTGCGATCCGCAGCGGCCCGCACCTCGGCCAGATCGGCGCCGTTTTCGGCAAGATCGCCTGCGATCTTGTGCACGAACAGCGTGCCCGCCACCCCGCGTGGCTGGGGCAGATGCGGCAGGGCGATGTCGTCATCCACGATGACCATCTCAACATTCAGCCCAAAGGCACGCGCGCGCTCTGCCGCCAGACCGAAATTCAGCCGATCCCCGGTATAGTTCTTGACGATCAGCAGGCAACCCGCCTTGCCGGTCACCGCCAGAATGCCCGCCAGCACCGCATCGACGGAAGGAGAGGCAAACACCTCTCCGCAGACCGCAGCCGTCAGCATGCCCCTGCCGACAAACCCCGCATGGGCCGGTTCGTGGCCAGACCCGCCGCCCGAGATCAGCGCGACCCTGGATTTGTCCCAGTCGGCACGGCACACCACCTTGATATGGGGATACCCATCCAGTCGGCTCAAACGTCCACCGGAGGCTTCCAGCAACCCGTCAACTGCATCCGTAACAAGCGTGTCCCTGGCGTTGATAAACTGGCTCATGTCGGTGTCCTTTCTTCAGAAAATCCGCGCGCCCTGGGCGTCAAAGCACAGCGGGTTCTTTGGTGCGATCCTGATATGCGCGCCGGGCGTGTATGTCGTGTGGGGATCGGCGATCGTGGTGATGGCATGGCCGTTGAGGATCAGATGCAGCCGCGCCTGATCGCCCAGATGCTCGACCCGCTGCACCTCGGCCTCCTGACCTTCGCCCTGTTGGATATGTTCGGGGCGCATGCCCAGATGGGTCGCACCGGCAGGCGCACCACCAAAAAGGTCCGCAGGCACGATGTTGATGCGGGGCAGCCCGAGACGCGAGGCGACATAGAGGCTGTTGGGGTTCTCGTAGATGTCACGCGGCGTGCCGTATTGTACCAGCCGGCCCTCGTTCAGCACGCCCACCTGGGTCGCCATGGTCATGGCCTCGATCTGGTCGTGGGTGACGTAAAGCAGGGTCGCGCCAAGGCTTGCATGAATCCGCTTCAGCTCGACCCGCAAATCGGTGCGCAACTTGGCATCAAGCGAGCTGAGAGGTTCGTCCATCAGGTAAATCGACGGATCGCGCACCAGCGCCCGCCCGATTGACACACGCTGCATCTCGCCGCCCGACAACTCGGTCGCCTTGTTGTCCAGCTTGTGCGCGATCTGCAGAATGCCGGCGACTTCGGCGACCTTGCGCGCGATCTCGTCCGCCGGGGTCCTGAGGATGGGGGATTTCAGCGGAAAGGCCAGATTGTCCCGCACGGTGAGATGGGGATAGAGCGAGTATTGCTGGAAAACCATCGCCACATCGCGCTGCGCCGGGGTTTCGCCACCGACATTGCGGCCACCGATCCAGATCTCGCCGCCATCCGCTTTTTCCAGCCCCGAGATCAGACGCAGTGTCGTGGTCTTGCCCGCGCCCGTTGGCCCCAGCAGCACGACAAACGCCCCGTCGGGGATGGTCATGGACACATCCGCGATGCCCACATCCTGGCCGTAGGATTTCGACAGGTTCTTCAGAACAACCTCAGCCATGGGCCAGCACCTCGTCATTCAGTTCCGAACGCAAGGCCTGCCCGCTGCCCGCGTCAAAGAGCGTGACGGTCCTGGGATTGAAACTCAGCCCCACCTGTTCACCCACCGTCGCGACCCGGGTGCTGTCGATGCGCGCCTTCAACTCGCCGTTGGGCGTATCAAGGGTGATGATCTGGGTCGTGCCGAGATATTCAGAGGCAAGCACTTCGCCGCGATAGTCGCCGCTGTCAGACAGGGTCACATGTTCCGGGCGCACGCCAAACACCAGCTTGCCGGAGGCGCCTTGCATTTGGCGGGGAACGTGCATGGTTTGCCCATTCAAACTGACGCTCTCCGCGCCGTCAGCCAAAGACCCGTCAAAGCGCAGGAAATTCATGGAAGGGGAACCGATAAAGTCCGCCACGAACATCGTCGCAGGCTTGTCATAGATCTGCTGGGGGGTGCCGAATTGTTCGACCACGGCGTTGTTCATCACTACGATCTTGTCGCCCATCTGCATCGCCTCAAGCTGGTCGTGGGTCACATACACGGTGGTGGCCCCCATGCGGTCATGCAAGGCGCGTAATTCTTCGGACATGTGTTCGCGAAATTCCGCGTCCAGCGCGCCAAGGGGTTCGTCCATCATGAACGCCTTGGGTTCGCGCACAATCGCGCGGCCAAGGGCCACGCGCTGCCGATCCCCGCCCGACAGCCCGCCCACGGGACGGTTGAGAATGCCGGTGATGCCAAGGATCTGCGCGACCTCTTCGACCTTGGCCTTTACATCGCGGCGCGCCATGCCCTGACTGACCAGCGGATAGCTCAGATTGCGCCGCACGTTCAGATGCGGGTAAAGTGCAAACATCTGGAAAACAAAGGCAATGTCGCGCTTGGAGGGCGGCAGTTGGCTGATCTCTTCGCCATCCAGATAGATTTCCCCGCTGGTGGGCAGTTCCAGACCCGCAATCATGCGCAAGGTCGTGGTTTTGCCGCAACCCGACGGGCCAAGCAGCATGAAGAATTCGCCGTCTTCGATGGTGAAACTGCTCTCTTTCACCGCGTTGAAACTGCCGAAATCCTTGCGGATGCTCTTGATGACGATCTGGGCCATGTGCCGCTACTCCTTGAAGTGGGACACGATGATGAACATCACGGTGCCCACCAGCGTGACGATGAAGGAATAGGTGTAAAGCCACAGCACGAATGGCTGCATCAGCATGAACACGCCCAGACCGATGAGAACGGTTGCCAGCATCTCCCACGGGCCGCGCCGCAGACGCATGAGACCGGACATGAAGTTGCTCATTTGCGCACCGCTCCGAACGTAATGCCCCGCAGCAGGTGTTTGCGCAGCAGGATGGTAAAGATCATGACGGGCAGCAGGAAGATGGTGGCACCCGCCGCAACCGCAGGCCAGTCTAGGCCACCCACACCGATGATCGTGGGAATGAAGGGCGGCGCCGTTTGCGCCGTGCCCGAGGTCAGCAGCACCGCAAACGCATATTCGTTCCACGCAAAGATCAGGCAGAAGATGGCCGTTGAGGCGATGCCCGTCGCCGCCTGTGGCAGCACCACTTTGTAAAAGGCCTGAAACCGGGTGTATCCATCAATCAGCGCCGCCTCTTCATATTCCAGCGGAATCTCGTCGATAAAGCCCTTGAGCAGCCAGACCGCGAGCGAGATGTTCACGCCCGTATACAGCAGGATCATGCCCAGATGCGTGTCGCTCAGGCCCAGTTGTCGGTACATCAGGAAAATGGGGATGGCGACGGCAATGGGCGGCATCATCCGCGTACTGAGGATGAAAAACAGAAGGTCGTCCGCCAGCGGTATCTTGAAGCGGGAAAAGGCGTAGGCCGCCAATGTACCGAGGAAAATCGACAGAAAGGTCGACCCGAAACCGATGATGACGGAGTTCAGGAACCGTTCGCCAAACTTCGAAGGCCCGGCGATGACCATGTCGTATTCGCGCACGATCTCTTCGTACCAGGTCTGGGGTGGATTGGCCTCGAGGAACTCGGGCGTTTGCCGTGTGCGGGTGGTGAACAGATTCACATAGCCTTCAAGCGTGGGTTCGAACACCACCTTGGGCGGATAACTGATCGCATCCGACGGTGATTTGAACCCGGTCAGCATGATCCAGGCCAGAGGCACCATGGTGACCAACGCATAGATAATGACCAGCGTGCCTGCGAACCACTTGGACCGTTTCGACGGCTCTGTCACGGAAAAGCTGCTCATCGTTCTTTGACCTTGTTCAACGCTTTGACATAGATCGAGGCCAGCCCGAATACGGTGACAAAGAGGATGATGGCATAGGCCGACGCATAGCCCGTCCGCCACTTTTCAAACGCCTCACGCTTGAGGTTGATCGAAGTAAGTTCCGTGGTGGACCCCGGCCCGCCCCCCGTCAGCTGCACCACCAGATCGAACATCTTGAAGTTCTCGATGCCCCGGAACAGCACGGCCAGCATCAGGAAGGGCAGCACCATGGGAATGGTAATCGTAAAGAACTGGCGCAGCTTGCTGGCGCGGTCGACTTCGGCGGCTTCGTAGATATAGTCGGGGATGGATCGCAATCCGGCAAGGCAGATCAGCATCACAAACGGGGTCCACATCCACGTATCCACAATCACGATGGACCAAGGCGCCAGTTGCACCGATCCCAGCATCTCGAAACTCGACGGATCCTTGCCCGAGATGAACGCCACGATGTAGTTGAACAACCCGATCTGCGGCTGATACAGGAATTTCCAAAAGTTGCCGACGACGGCAGGCGACAACATCATGGGCAGCACGATGATTGTCGTCCACAGGTCGTTGCCCTTGAATTTCTTGTTGATGAGATAGGCCAGCGTGAACCCGATCAGCACCTGGAAAAAGATCGTCCAGAACAGGAAATGCGCCGTGGCCTGCATGTTCAGCCAGATGTCGCTGTCGGTCAGGATACGCTCGTAATTGCGCAGACCCACATAGTCGACGTCGCGGTTGGGGCGGTTGGCGCGAAAGTTGGTAAAGCTGAGATTGACCGTCCAGATCAGTGGAAAGATGTTGATCGCCAGCAGCAGAAAGATGGTGGGGCCGACAAATATCCAGGCGATGGCGCGGTCGCTCAGACCCTTGATCTTGCGCGCCACCCGATCCGGGGTCGCCTTGGCTGCGCGTGTGTCTGGGGTATCGGTCATCGACTCACATCTTTCCTACGGCAAGGCGGGGATATCCCCGCCCTACCTTCGAGATAGGACCGTAGGGCGGGGTTCACCCCGCCACATGGGTTTGCTCAGAGTTTGCCTTCGTCTTCGAAGACCTCGGTCCAGTCCTCGACCAGCTTGTCCAGCGCCTCTTGCGCAGTGCCCTGATCAGCGACCACGTAGTCATGCAGGCGTTTCTGCATGGCCAGCAGCAATTCGGCATAGGCCGGTTCCTGCCAGAAATCCTGTACGGACCCCATCGCTTCGAGGAAGTCACCGGCAAACGGCGCGCTGTCCTTGAAACCGGGATCGTTCAGGACCGAGTTGTGGGCCGAATAGCCGCCCAGTGACCACCACTTGGCCTGCACATCCGGATTGGCGAACCACTTGATATACTCAAGCGCCTGATCCTGCTTGTCGCTGTAAGCGACAACCGAGATGCCCTGGCCACCCAGAGTCGAACCGGCCTGGTTCTGGGGCGGGTTCACAAAAAAGTCGATCTTGTCCCCACCGGTGGCCGGATCGGCATAAAGGCCGGGGAAGAAGGCGAACCAGTTCATCGCCATTGCGACCTGACCGGATTTGAACGCGTCCAGCGATTCACCCATATACGAGTTCGTATAGCCCGGAGGCGTCGCTGTTTCGTAAAATTCCTTGTAGAATTCAAGCGCTTCCACTGCCTCGGGTGAGTTCACCGCGCCGTCCATGTCGTAGGAACCCGGCGTATTTTCATACTTGAACCCCCAGGGATAAAGCGCAGACGTCACGCCCATCGTGATCCCTTCGGAGCCGCGCTCGGTAAAGATCGAGGCGCCATAGACAGTCTTTCCGTCAATCTCGCGACCCTGAAAGAATTGCGCGATCTGCAGCATTTCCCTTTGGCTTTGCGGTTCCCGCAGATCCTGACCTGTTGCCTCTTTGTAGGCGGCCTGAATGTCCTCGCGCGCGAACCAGTCCTTGCGATAGAACCAGCCGTTCGCATCGCCCATGGCGGGCAGCGCGTAGTAGTTTGGCGTGCCCTTGGGCCATGTGGAATAGGCATAGACCGTTGCCTCGGCGAAGTCGTCCATACTGATGCCCTCGGCATCAAAGAAGTCGTTCAGCTTGACGTAATGGCCATTCTCCGCACCGCCTCCGATCCACTGGCTGTCACCAATCAGAAGGTCGCAGAGCTGACCGCCCGAATTCAGTTCATTCAGCATGCGATCTGCGAAATTTGGCCACGGAATGAACTCGAAGCTCATGGAGATTCCGGATTGTTCCTCGAATTCCTTGCTGAGTTCGACAAGCGCGTTCGCGGGGTCCCACGCGGCCCAGCACAAGGTCAGTTCCTGTGCTTGAGCCGAGCTGGCGAATGACGCCGCTGCAATGCTCAAAGCGCTGGCTGAGGCCAGTTTTAAATGTTTCATAGGTTCTCCTCCCAGAGTGAAATCGACAGTTCAAATGCCGTCGGCGAATCGTCAATCAGACGACTCAAACGCTATTTGAGGTGCGCACCTCACGTCCACACATTTTTTGAGGTGCGCACCTCATTCCGTGAAAAATGTCGGCCAAGATGCTGTTTTTTAATTGGATTATTTTAGTGAGCCATGCGCGCGCGCTGCACAGAGACGATAGGCGCAGCCGTGAAGGTTTTTGACACGATGCCAGCACAGGTAGTGTTGCGCGGCCAGTGCGCGCACCTCAGCCCGGGAATATCCGCGCCATCTGCGCATCGAAGAACACCCATGTCATCGTCGCCTTGTTTCCGGCATACCCGTCGTACTGCGATTTCCCGGTGTCATTGGGCAATCCCGCCCAGATCTTGGCAAGATTGTTCATGAAGTCCTGCCGCGCCAACTCTCCACCCAAAAAGCGGAGCAGACCTGCCTCACGCAACAACATGTCCGCAAGCTGATCCTGCACTTGCGGGCTGAACCGTGCCCTCGGACTGATACCCAGACGCTTGACCAACCGGCGCAGCGTCGAGGGGATGAACTGATAGCGCCCGATGGCGTGGGGCTGGCCGGGGGTTTCGTCGATCCAGTCGAAAATCTCTTGCAACGTCAGCGATGTCGGAGGCCCGTCCGGCAGAATTTCGGCCCCGTATTGCACGGCGTCATACCCTTTGGCCCCTGCCTCTGCGCGGGCGATCAATGATCTGAGTTTCCCGACCGGGCCGACCCTTGGTGCCGGGGCTGATGCGAAAGCCGACGGGACCGCAATGGAAACGGGTGTCGGGGCAAAAAGGCTGCCGCCGCTTTTTCCCGCAAACAAACTAGGAGAGGACGGCGCCGACGCAGCCGTCTGAACATAAAGCGGGGCGCGTTCGATCAGAAGATCGCCGCGGCTGGTCATCGGCAATGCCTCGGCCCAGGCAACGGCCACCTGAACACATAATACGACGCAAGCCAACGGGCCCCAAACACGCTCCATGCCAACCTCATTCTGAAATCATCGCAAGGGCAGATGTGGCGGACAAGCGTTGACAACCCATTGCCAACGCGCCGTTTCACCACCAAAACTTCATTCAAATGCGATCTAAATGCCGCTCAGGGCCGCGAGAGATTTTACGCAGTCCTTCATGACGGTCCTGCGCATCATGTACGTCGAAGCGGTGGCATACTTGCCCGGTCAATGGTCGGGCCAGCGACGGGCTGTTCACAAACGAAAACGGCCAAGGTCATGGGCTTGGGCATCTGATCCCCAGAGCGATGCACGAAGCGGCGGGTTACGCCGGCATGGCCGACCGCGTAGGATTGGCGGGACTGCGTCTGCTTTCTGGTGCGGCCTTTGGTTTCGTCGCCGAATCGCCCGACGATCAATCTGACCTCTTGGCGCGCCCACTTGTCCTTTGTGTCGGCAGGCGCTCACAAATGGCGCTCGAAAACCTCCCACAGCGGCATCAAGCCTTTTACGGTGCTCAAACTGGCCTTGATCACGCCTGTCTCGCGCCAGTCATCCGCCAACGGCGCGCTGACCGCGAGCGCCTTGCGTTTCAACAATGCCCCGTGAGGGTGGTGGGAGTCGTAGGGTTTCGGCACCTTTTTCAACGGCTCCGGCCCCCAATCGCTCAGGCTTGCGCCCACGGACGCAACGGCCCCGTCCAGCGCCTGTTGCACGCCGTCCCCCCACCGGTCGATGAACGCGCGATAGCGGATCAGGCTTTCGCCCTGCAACCCCATCACCCCCGTGCCCAGCACAAAATACTCCGGGCTCAGCCCCCAGAACCACGACGGAGCCAGAACATCCTTGTCGGCGGGTGACCACATGACGTGCAGATGGGTGTTGAGCGGTGTCTTGTCCTTGGAAAAGCGGACATCGCGGTAGACGCGAAACACTTTCGGGCGGTGCGCCTTGCCGGTCAGGCGGGCCAGCTCCTCGGCCATCAGGTCGGCAAAGAATCCGGCAGGCGCCGCGATGGCCGTTTTGTAGTGATCCTTGCGGGGGGCGAACCACTCTTTGGAATTGTTCCCCTGCAACTGGGTGAAAAAGGTCAGGGCCTCGTCCACCATCGCCTCAAAACCATCCGCCATAACGCCACCTCTTCCCTGAAGACAGGATGACGATACCATATGCACTTTCGCGAGCCACATGTGCATTCGTTCATGGATCAAGACCCATGGTCTGTGCCGCGTCGACTCATCTCCGGTGCATCCGATCAGGCACGAAATGTGCAGGGCCTGCGCGCACTCGTGGCCCGACATCCGCGATGTTCCGCGACCCGTATCCATTAAGCGTTGCGCGCACGCTGTCTGCGTGGCACCAATTCGGGCATGATCACATCTCCAGACGGCACCCCGCTCTCGCCCCTGACCTTTGGCACAATGCAGTTCGGCGGCAATGCCGACCCGACCCAAAGCCGCGCAATGTTCGACGCCGCGCGCGCCCGGGGGATCACTCATTTCGACACCGCCTATGTCTACAACGGTGGCGCGTCCGAAACGCTGCTGGGCGGTATGATCCAGCAGGATCGCGATGGCCTGATCATCGCAACCAAAGCCGCCTATGAGGGAGGATCGAGCCGCGACAACATCCTCAAAGGTTTTGCAACCTCGCAAACCCGGCTGCAACTCGACATGGTCGATATCCTGTATCTGCACCGCTTTGACGACGAAACGCCGCTGCAGGAAACCTTTGACGCACTGGCAACGCTGAAACACGCAGGCAAGATCGGCCACATTGCCGTATCCAACTTTGCCGCATGGCAGGTGATGAAGGCCCAGGCCGTCGCTGCGCAATTCGAAATCCAGATCGAAATGGTGCAGCCCATGCACAGCCTCGTCAAACGCCAGGCCGAAGTCGAAATCTTTCCCATGTGTGTCGATCAGAACCTTGAAATCGTACCCTATTCTCCGTTGGGCGGTGGACTGCTGACCGGCAAATATGCCTCTGGCGGCACAGGCCGGCTGACCGAAGATCACCGTTATGCCGCGCGCTACAATGTGGACTGGATGCACTCGGCGGCACAAAAGCTCAAGACTCTCGCTGACGATCTGGGCACCAGTTCCGCCACGCTGGCCGTGGCCTGGGCGATGGCGCACCCGGCCCGCCCACGCCCCATCATATCGGCACGCTCACCCGAGCAACTGGCGCCCTCACTTGCGGCGCTGAGTTTCGAGATGACGCGCGATCTTTATGCGCAGATCACCGCCTTCAGCGTCACACCGCCGCCGGCCACGGATCGGATCGAAGAGGCATGAGCGACATCATCGTGATCGGCGGGGGCATTGCAGGTGTCTCTGCCGCGGCACGGCTGTCCGCGGATGCCAACGTCACAGTGATCGAAGGCGAGAGCGCACTTGGCTACCACGCGTCCGGCCGCTCGGCCGCGTTGTTCGAAGAGAATTACGGACTGCCTTCCGTCATCGCCCTCAGCCGGGCAAGCGCGGAATTCCACAGACCTTACCTGAGCCCACTCGGCTTCTTGCTGGTCGGGCGTGCGGGTGAAGACGACGCATTCGAGGCTGACGCAAAAACCATGAAATGCCCAGAGATTTCGCTGGCACAGGCGCGCTCTCACGTGCCGATCCTGAACGATACAGTCACCCGCGCCGCCTACCATCCCGAGGCATATAACGTCGATACAGATCGCATGATTCAGGACTTTGCCAAGACAGTGCGCGCAAATGGCGGGCAGGTTCTGACAGGAAATCCCGTGACCGCCATCACCTTCGACAAGACCTGGAAAGTGCGATTCGGCACCGAAACCCTGTTTGCCGACATACTGGTCAATGCCGCCGGAGCCTGGGCAGACCAGATCGCCGTGATGGCGGGAGTTCACCCCATCGGGATCACGCCGCTGCGTCGCTCCATGGCCCGCATTCCTGCCCCCGGCGGGCACGACGTATCGCACTGGCCCATCTTTTTCGGCGTCGGCGAAGCGTGGTATGCCCGTCCGGATGCGGACGCATTGCTGGTCTCTCCTGCGGAGGAGGACCTTGTCGAACCACATGATGCGTGGGCCGATGACATGGTGCTTGCCGAAGGGTTGGATCGCTACGAACAACACGTCACCGAACCAGTGACCCGGATGACATCCTCATGGGCCGGACTGCGAAGCTTTGCCCCGGATCGCACGCTGATTCTGGGGCATGATACCAGGAACAAGCAGTTTATCTGGTGTGCAGGGCAAGGTGGTTATGGCTTTCAGACAGCGCCCGCCGCCAGTCGATTGCTGGCTGACCTCGTCCTCGGGCACACGCCTGACATCGACGGCGAAACCCGGCGCTCCGTCTCTCCTGCCCGCTTTCACGAAAGGCCCCAATGCTGATCCGCATCCTTTTCTTTTCCCTGTTGCTGGTCGCGGCCTGCACCCGGACGCCCGCGCCATTCAGCGGACCGATGGTGATCGGCGACACCGATCCGGTCAAATTTTCAGGCCGCCAACCCACCACCTTCCCGGTGCGCGGCATGGACGCCGCGCGGTTCCAAACCTTTGTCGACTGGGAACGGGCCAAGTCGGTCGGTATCGAATTCGCCTTTCTGAAGGCAACCGAGGGCGGCGACCTCAAGGACATCCAATTCGATGACCACTGGCGCCAGGCAGGCCGCGCGGGGATCAAACGCGGGGCCTATCATTTCTACTATTTCTGCACGACGCCCGAGGTACAGGCACAGTTCTTTATCGACACGGTTCCACGCACACGCGGCTCTCTGCCGCCAGTGCTGGACATGGAATGGAACCCGTTTTCGCCCAGCTGCAAACGCCGCCCCGATGCGGCCACGGTCCGTAATGAAATGCAACGCTGGATGGATATCGTGACTGCCCATTTCGGGCAGACACCCATCATCTATACCACGCCCCGCTTTTACCGCGAGAACGGGTTAAGTGCTTTCAAAGGCGTTGATTTCTGGCTGAGGACAACCGCCAAGGCCCCACGCGAAACCTTTCCCGGCCAGCCGTGGCGTTTTTGGCAATACACCGCCACCGGCACTCTGCCCAACACGCCCGGACCGGTGGACATCAACGCCTTTAACGGCACTGCCGAAGCGTGGGAGGTCTGGTTGCAGCAGCGTACAATCCGGTAGGGCGGGGTTACCCCCGCCGCCACCTCATCCGTCCTTGCGAATGACTTCGTTCCTGGGATCATATGGACTGTCCTGCACGACCTCAGCGTTCCAAAGCCGGTCAAACATCCTGACCTGCAGCTTGGTTCCCGGTGTCGCCAGTTCGGGTTTGACATAGCCCATGCCGATGGATTTCCCGAACGCCACAGAATAGCCGCCCGAGGTCAGGCGCCCGACACGGGTCTCGCCCTGATACAGCGCCTCGCGCCCCCAGGGATCGGCATCATCCGGTCCGTCGATCAGCAGCGTCACGCATTTGGAACGCACGCCAATCGCCTGCATGGCCGCCTTGCCGTGAAACTCTTTGCCAAGGTCGACAAAGCGCGGCAAATCCGCCTCAAGTGGCGTCGCATCGCGGCCCAGTTCCGTTCCGAACGCGCGATAGGATTTCTCCTGACGCAGCCAGTTTTGTGCGCGCGCCCCGACCAGCTTCATCCCATGCGGCTCGCCGGCGGCAACCAGCTGATCCCAAAGGTAATTCTGCATCTCGATGGGGTGGTGCAGCTCCCATCCCAACTCACCGGTATAGGCCACGCGGATCGCGCGCACAGGACACATGCCCAGCTCGATATTACGCATAGAGAGCCAGGGAAAGCGCTTGTTTGACAGCGCCGTGGCAGGATCGGCATCCTTGATCAAAGGCGTCAGGACATCCCGCGATTTCGGTCCGGCAAGGGCAAAGACACCCCATTGCGTGGTCTCTTCCGCCTGATTGATCCGACCAAATGTCGGTTCCATATCCTCGATCGCCTTGTAAAGGAAATCCTGATCATAGGCCGTCCAGGCCCCCGCCGAGACGAGGTAGTAGTCATCCTCGTCCAACCGCACGATGGTATATTCCGTGCGCGTCGTTCCGGCGGCTGTCAGGGCATAGGTCAGGTTGATGCGCCCGGTTTTCGGCAGCTTGTTGGTGGTGAACCAGTCCAGAAAGGCGGTCGCGCCGGGGCCGGAAATCCGGTGCTTGGTGAAGGCGGTGGCGTCGATCAGACCGACGTTGTCGCGGATCGCCTTCGCCTCATCGACCGCATATTGCCACCAGTCCCCACGGCGAAACGACCGGGCGTCGTGGTCAAAATTCTCCGGCGCGTCCAGAGGGCCATAGTAATTGGGTCGCTCCCACCCGTTCACAAACCCAAATTGCGCGCCCCGTGCAGCCTGACGGTCATAGGCAGGCGAGGTGCGCAGCGGACGACACGCGGGCCGCTCCTCATCCGGGTGGTGCAGGATATAGACGTGATCATAACATTCCTCGTTCTTGCGCGCGGCAAACTCGGTTGTCATCCAACTGCCGTACCGCTTGGGATCAAGCGATGCCATGTCGATCTCTGCCTCGCCCTCAACCATCATCTGCGCAAGGTAATAGCCGGTGCCCCCAGCCGCCGTGATGCCAAAGGAAAAGCCTTCGGCCAGCCACATGTTGCGCAGGCCCGGCGCCGGACCAACAAGCGGATTGCCATCGGGGGTGTAACAGATCGGCCCGTTGAAATCATCCTTGAGGCCGCTTTCCTCGCAGGACGGCACGCGGTGGATCATGGCCATGTACTGCTCTTCGATACGCTCCAGATCAAGCTGGAACAGGTCGGCGCGGAAACTGTCGGGCACGCCATATTCAAAGCGGGCCGGGGCGCCTCGCTCGTAAACGCCTAAAATCCACCCGCCACGTTCCTCGCGCACATAGGATTGCGCATCCGCGTCGCGGATCACAGGGTGCTCCGCATTGCCGGAATCGCGGAATTTCACCAGTTCCGGGTCCTGCTCCATAACGATAAACTGGTGCTCGACCGGAATTGCCGGGATCTTGATACCCAGCATCCGGGCGGTGCGCTGCGCATGGTTGCCGCTGGCAGTGACAACATGTTCGGCAGTGATCACAACCTGTTCGTCGGAAGGCACCAGATTACCGCCCTTTTCAACCATCCTGGTGGCCGTCACTTCCCACGCTTCACCATTCCAGTGAAACGCATCCGCCTGCCACTTGCGTTCGATCATCACGCCGCGCTGGCGTGCGCCCTTGGCCATGGCCATGGTGACATCGGCCGGGTTTATGTAACCGTCGGTCTGGTGATACAGCGCACCCTTCAAGTCCTCCGTGCGGATCAGCGGCCACTTTGCCTTGATCTGATCCGGGGTCATGAATTCATAGGGCACTCCGCAGGTCTCCGCGGTCGAGGCATACAGCATGTATTCGTCCATGCGTTCGGCCGTTTGGGCCATGCGCAAGTTGCCGACAACGGCAAAGCCGGCGTTCAGTCCGGTCTCTTCCTCAAGGGTCTTGTAGAACCTGATCGAATAATCATGGATGTGCGTCGTCGCGAAAGACATGTTGAAATAGGGCAACAACCCGGCGGCATGCCATGTGCTGCCGCTCGTCAACTCGTCACGTTCAAGCAGCATCACACCGTCCCACCCCGCGCGGGCCAGGTGATAGGCAATCGAGGTGCCCACGGCGCCACCACCCACAATCAATGCTTTGACTTGCGTTTTCATGTCCCGACTCCCTAGCACAGACAGATAACTTCTAGAAAACCCAGCGCAAACGCGCGCCAACAAGCCGACCGCTCGCAGCGAAAAAACGACGCGCATCCCGCATCTGCGTTCTCTTGACCAGAAATACCACGGGGGAGTCCGAAGGACGGGGGCAGAGCCCCCCGACAATCGGGCCGTGTGCCAGCGCGACCGCCGGATCAGGGCAAGCGGGTGAAGGCCGCCAACGCGATGGGCTTCGTCCCGTTTGACGTCCAAAGCGCCAGCACAAGCCTAATCCTGACGCGTTCGGAAAATCTTGCCCGGATTCATGATCCCTTGCGGATCAAGCGCGTCCTTGATGGCGGCCATCACCTCGACGGCTCCTCCCAACTCCTTGACCAGATAAGGCACCTTGCCTTGCCCGATCCCATGCTCGCCTGTACAGGTGCCGTCCATTCTGATGGCCTCGTCAGCCAGAAAAGCCGTGAATTCCTCCGCACTGGCCACCTCGCGCGCATCCTCCATGTCGATCAACACGAGGGAATGGAAATTCCCGTCCCCGACGTGACCCACAATGGGGGCCAGCAGCCCCAATTCCTCCGCCTTGGCCTGTGCGCCCGTAACCGCCTCGGCCAGCCGCGAGATCGGCACGCAAACATCCGTCGAAATCCCCTGCGCGCCGGGGCGCAACTGCAATGTTGCCCAATAAAGATCGTGGCGCGCCTTCCACAGCTTGTTGCGCTCTTCTGCCGTGCCCGTGGCCGCAAAATCAAAACCTCCTGCATCCTCGGCGATTGATCCGAACATCTCGGCCTGTTCCACCACCGCGTTGTCCGACCCGTGAAATTCCAGCAGCAGCAAAGGCGTTTCCGGCAGATCGAGCCCGGCATAGGCATTGGCCGCGCGCACGTTCAATTCATCCATCAACTCGATCCGGGCCACGGGAATACCGTACTGGATTGTGGTCATCACCGCCTGACAAGCCGCGTCAATGGTCGGAAATGACATACGAGCGGCGTGGATCGCTTCCGGTATGCCCTGCAATTTCAGCGTCACCTCCGTGATCAGGCCCAGCGTCCCTTCCGATCCGATCAGAAGACGGGTGAGATCATACCCGGCGGATGTTTTTTTCGCACGCTGCGCGGTGCGGATGATGCGTCCATCCGCCATCACCGCCTCAAGCGCCAGCACATTGTCCTTCATCGTCCCATAGCGCACCGCATTGGTGCCCGATGCCCGCGTCGACGCCATGCCCCCAATCGAGGCGTTCGCGCCGGGATCAATGGGAAAGAACAGGCCCCTGTCGCGCAAATAGGTATTGAGCTGTTCGCGGGTCACACCCGGCTGCACAACACAATCGAGGTCCTCTGCATTCACCGCCAGGATCTGATCCATCCCGCTCAGATCAACGGAAATGCCCCCCGCAGGCGCGTTCACATGCCCTTCGAGCGAGGTCCCGGTGCCGTAGGGAATAACGGGTACCCGGTGCGTGGCACAGACCTTGACGATCTCGGAAACTTCTTTGGTCGAGGTTGGAAAAACAACCGCGTCCGGGGCTTGCGCCTTGATATAGGTGGTGGTGTGTGCGTGCTGATCGCGCATCGCCAGATCGGTATGAAACCGGTCCCCGAATTGCTGTTTGAGGATACCCAGCGCAGTTGCAATCCCATCCTCGTTTCGTGGCAAATCAACGGCTTGTGCCATGATTGTCGTTCCCCTTCGTGACCGGATTCAATCGCCCAGCGCAATCCCTTCGCGGCGCGGATCGGCCCCGCCCTGCAACCCATCACCAATGGCAATCGCATGCAGGCCCGAATTCAAATCACGCACATTCACGTCATAGCCCATTGTTTCAAGAGCCGGAACCAGATCAGTTGCCACCGTCCCGTCTTCCACATCAAACGTGCCAAATCGGTTGACGGCATGGGGCATGCTGATCGCCTGCTGCACATCCATCCCCCAGTCGAGATAGGCAATAATCGCCTGTGCGGTATAGCCGATGATCCGGCTGCCACCGGGGCTGCCAATGGCCAATACGGGCGCGCCATCCTTCATCACGATTGTCGGCGACATCGAAGATCGCGGGCGTTTGCCCGGTGCGATGGCATTGGCAATCGGCACACCACCGGAATGGGTGGCAAAGCTGAAGTCGGTGAGTTCATTGTTCAGCAGAAATCCCCGCACCATGAGACGCGCGCCAAAGGCATTTTCGATGGTCGTTGTCATTGAAGCCACATTGCCTTGTGCGTCCACGATCGAGATATGCGACGTCGATGGCAACTCGATGCTTTGATCATCCGCCCGGATCAGGGCGTGATCAAAGGCAGGTGTGCCGGGTGCAACCTCGTCCAGGGCGACCTCTCCGCCCAGCAAGGCGCCGCGTTCCGCCAGATAGGCCGGGTCCTCCAGACCCGCCGTCGGCATCGGCACATAGTCACTGTCGGCCATGTAACGACCGCGATCTGCAAAGGCGAGGCGCGAGGCATCCCCGATCAGCCGCCAGCTTTCGGGATTTTCAGCCCCGAGTGCTGCCAGATCGTAGCCGTCAAGCATCCCGAGGATCTGCCCGACGCTCAGCGCCCCGGACGACGGCGGCCCCATCCCGCAGACTTGGTAAATGCGATAACTCGCGCAGACCGGCGCACGTTCCCTGACCTGATAGACGGCAAGATCAAGCCGGGACAGCACACCGGGATTGGCCGAAAATTGCTGAACCGTCGCCTCGATGTCCGCCGCGATCTGACCGGTATAGAACGTCTCGGCGCCGCCAGCGGCAATGGCGCGCAAGGTTGCGGCGTAATCCGGGTTTTTCAATGTGGCACCAACGGTCAGCGGTACACCCCCCGGCAAAAAGTAGTTGGCGGTGGCCGGGAACATCGCCAGTCGCTCGGCGTCACGCTCGATCAGTTCGGCCAGCCGGGGCGACACCTCAAACCCTTCGGTGGCCAGATCAATGCCCGCATCCAACAGGCCGTCCCAGGGCTGATTGCCCCAGCGCGCATGCGCCTCGGCCAGCAGCGCAGGCGTACCGGGCGTGCCAACCGACCGGCCGCCGACAACCGCATCGAAAAACCCCATCGTCGTGCCGTCCTCGTTCTGAAAAAGGGTCGGCGTCACCGCCAGAGGCGCGGTTTCGCGGCCATCAAGTGTGGTCAGGGTTGCGCTGGCCGCGTCATACCACACCAGAAACGCGCCGCCGCCCAGTCCCGAGGATTGAGGCTCGACCAGGCCCAGCACGATCTGGACCGCAACAAGCGCATCGGCCGCTGTACCGCCTGCGGCCAAGACATCCACCCCGGCCTGCACCGCGAGCGGATTGGCGGCCGCCACCATGTAGTTCGATGCCGTCACCGGCACGTTCGCGTCCTTGGAGGCCAGGGCCGATGCGACGCGCACGGACGACGCATCAATCGCAGCGCCGACGGTGCTGCCTTCGGGTTGAACTGCATCAGCCGTCTGCTGGGCAAGGACAGCCCCCGCCATCAGGGAAAAGGCAATGGTCAGATAAATGCGCATCTTTCTCTCCTACCGGGCAAATGCGGCTGTCACACAGGCCCTTGACTGCAAAGCCTGTCGATGTCCGCCGTCTTACAACATCGACGGCACCACCTGATCAGGTGGCCGGTGCCCGTCGTCGAAGGTCTTGATATTAATGATGACTTTCTCACCCATCTCGATCCGGCTTTCGCGGGTCGCCGACCCCATATGCGGCAGAAGAACGACATTTTTCAATTCGCGCAAGCGCGGGTTGACCTGTCGCCCCCCCTCATAGACATCAAGGCCAGCGCCCGCGATCTCGCCTGCGCGCAGCATCCGGGTCAGCGCATTTTCATCCACCACCTCGCCGCGCGACGTGTTCACAAGCACCGCGTCCGGTTTCATCAGCTTGAGGCGGCGGGCGTTCATCAGGTGGAACGTGGACGGCGTATGTGGGCAGTTCACGCTGATCACGTCCATGCGCGCGATCATCTGGTCCAGGCTTTCCCACCAGGTCGCCTGCAATTCATCCTCGACCTCCGGGCGCAAGCGGCGACGGTTGTGATAGTGGACCTGCATGCCAAAGGCCGCAGCACGGCGCGCCACGGCCCGGCCAATGCGCCCCATGCCCAGCACACCCAGACGCCGCCCCGCGATCCGCCCGCCCAGAAACGCGGTCGGCGACCAGCCGTCCCATGTCCCGGCCTGCATCGCCGCCAGACCTTCGGGCATCCGCCGCGTTACCGCCAGAATCAGACCCATGGTCATGTCCGCGGTGTCCTCGGTCAGCACACCGGGTGTGTTGGACACCAGAATGCCCCGCTGACGGGCCGTTGCGACGTCGATGTTGTCCACACCTGCCCCATAGTTCGCGATCAGCTTCAACCGGTCGCCGGACTGTCCGATCATCGCCGCGTCAATCGTATCGGTAATTGTGGGCACCAGAACGTCAGCCGTCTTCATCGCCTCGACAATCTCGGCCCGACTCATCGCGCCGTCGCTGTCGCGCAACCGAACGTCGAACAATTCGCTTAACCGGGTTTCCACTTCTGCCGGCAACCGTCGCGTAACGACAACACTCAAACGATCCTTTGGCATGTGCGCCCTCCCCGGCCTTGGCGTTTTCGCCATTTCAGAGCATGGTGGCGGAAGTGAGCACGGGGCACAAGAACCTCGGCCATTTCAAGAGGCAAGAGATGCGTAAATCTTCACACATCGTGAATACCCTGGGCGCCATGATCTGCATTTTCCTGCTTGCCGGGCCCGTGGTGGCCCAGACTGTGGGTTCCGTCACCAATTTGCCGGTGCCCCGTTACGTGTCTCTCAAGGCCGACGAAGGAAACGTGCGGCGCGGCCCATCACTGTCCCATCGGATCGACTGGGTGTTCACACGCCGCGACATGCCGCTGCAAATCACCGCCGAATACGGCAACTGGCGGCGGGTCGAGGATCGCGACGGATTGGGCGGTTGGGTGCATTACTCCCTTCTTTCGGGGTCCCGCACCGTTTTGGTCGAACAGGACATGCTGACCATCCGCACCCGCCCCGAGGCCGAGGCCCCAGTCGCCGCTGCACTCGAAGAGGGGGTGATCGCGCGGCTTGGAAAATGCGACCTGGAATGGTGCCGGATCAGCACCGCCGGCTACAAGGGCTGGGCCCCCAAAACCCGCCTTTGGGGCGTGACCATGGACGAAGTTCGCGACTAGGTTTCCGGCAACGCGACCTGCCGGAAACTCCGTTTGCAAACGGTTCAGCCGGGAATATTTATCAATCAAACCAATATTTTACGCGCGACAGAGCGTTTGAAACCGACATCAAGGCCGCGTGACATTTTCCTGCGACACTTGCGCTGTTCTCTGACCTCGCTGACACTATCACCCGCATTCCTGACCTTGATATCGCAAGCAACCCCTTCAGTGGTTATTTGAAAGCAACCTGCCCTTCCGGGCTGGCCATTCCGGCCCGCTGGGGTAGTCTTGGCGAAACGCAATTCTGACACTGGACGCTTCTCATGCACGCCATTTCATATTCTGCCTTCGGGCCAGCCGCGGACGTTCTGGAGTTGAGCGAGATGCCGGACCCCACACCGGGGCCGGGCGAAGTGCTCGTGCGGTTGTCCTTTTCCGGAGTGAACCCGTCGGACGTCAAGGCGCGGTCAGGTTCCCGGCCCGGTGTCACGAAACCGCCCTTTGATCGGATCATCCCGCACAGCGACGGATCAGGTGTTGTCGAGGCCCTTGGCGCTGACGTGACAGCGCATCGGATCGGAACCCGCGTCTGGATATGGAACGGCCAATGGCAGCGGCCGCACGGAACGGCGGCCACGCATATCTGCGTTCCAGCCGAGCAGGCCGTGCCACTGCCCGACTCCGTGTCGCTGGAAACCGGCGCCGTTTTGGGCATACCCGGCCTGACGGCGGCCCATGCCGTTTTTGGCGGGGGCGATGTGCTGGGCAAAACCCTTTTGGTGCAGGGCGGCGCCGGGACGGTCGGCCTTTTGGCCGTGCAATTGGCCAAATCGGGTGGTGCGCGTGTCATAGCGACAGCGCGGGGCGACGGATTGGACGCTGCGCATAATGCGGGTGCGGACGTGGTTCTGGATTACACCCAAGGCAATTTGGCCAAGGCCGTTCTGGATGCCAATGACGGCGAAATGATCGACCGCATTATCGAGGTCGAATTCGGGATCAACGCAGCCGTCGATGCCGAGGTGATCGCACCCAATGGCACCATCGCCGCCTATGGTTCGGCCAAGGCGATGACGCCCGAGTTTCCCTTTGGGCCAATGCTGTTCAAGGCCGTGACCATCGACATCCTGCTGATTTACCTGCTGCCACAGGCCGACCGTGCACGGGCGATCAAGCTCTTGCATGGCGCGCTGGTCGCGGGCGCGCTGACCTGCCCCATCGCCGAGGTGTTTGCGCTTGGCGATAGTGCTGCGGCCCATGTTGCTGTGGAAACGGGCAACAGGTCTGGCGCGATCCTTGTGGATGTCCAGCAATGATGCGCCTCCTGATCTTGCTGCTCTGTCTGAGCGCCGGGCCGACTTTTGCGCAATCCACTGATCAGCCCCGGGGCACGATCGAGGTCGAAGACAGCGCGACACAGGACGCCGCGATCGCGGTGCGCATTCGCGATATCCTTGGTGAACTCGAAGGCTATGAAGAGGTGACTGTCACCGTCTCTTCCGGAATCGTCACCCTCCGCGGCACCACGATCGACGCCCCCAAAGCCGACCGGCTGAACGACATTGTCGCGCGGGTCGCAGGTGTCGTGACCATCGAAAACGAGGTCGCCGAGACCACGGATGTCGTTGCGCGCCTGAATCCGGCCGTCGAACGGTTTCGCGCCCGCATTTCGCAAACCGTCGCGATGCTGCCACTGATCGCTGTGGCAATGCTGGCGTTTCTTGTGGTGTTGTTTGCCGGGGTCTTGCTGGCCCGCATGCGATACCCCTGGGATCGCATCGCGCCCAATGCCTTTATTGCCAACATCTACCGACAAATCGTGCGCATGGTATTCTTCATCAGCGGATTGGTGATCGCACTGGATATTCTCGGGGCGACGGCTCTGCTGGGTACAATTTTGGGGGCCGCCGGGATTGTCGGCCTCGCTATCGGTTTTGCAGTGCGCGACACGGTCGAGAATTTTATCGCCTCGATCATGCTGTCGATCCGCCAGCCGTTCCGGCCCAATGACATTGTCGAGATCGAAGGAGACGTCGGCAAGGTCATCCGCCTGACAAGTCGCGCCACCATCCTGCTGAGTTTTGACGGCAACCACATCCGCATTCCCAACGCGACCGTGTTCAAAAGCAGGATCGTGAACTATTCGACCAACAACGAGCGCCGGTTCGACTTCGAAATCGGTGTCGCCTCGGACGCCGACCTGATTCAGGTTCGCACCTTGACAGACCAGGTGGTCGCAGACCTGCCATTTGTATTGAAGGACCCGGCGCCGATGTCGTGGGTCGAACGGATTGGCGACGGTGCCATAATTCTCGTTGTGACAGGATGGATCGACCAGAATGACACATCGCTGGCACTCGCCAAGGGCGAGGCGATCCGCATGGTCAAGGCGGCCATCGAATCCAAAGGGATCGAAGTGCCCGACACCACCTATCGAATTCAGATGGTCGGTAACACGCCGGCCATTACGCAGGCAGGCACGCCGCCCTCCCAACCCAAGGCTCCGAAGGCAGCGCCCGTCGTTGCCGCAGATGTGGAAGACACATCAAAGGCGGCCCTGGACCGCATCGCCGAAGCAGAACGAAACGACCCCGAAACGCCGGATCTGCTGAGCGACGGCGGGCTGACGGAATGATCGGTTTTTTCCTGTATTGGGGCTTGCGCGCTGACCTCTGGCAGATTAACTAGCGCGTCACGTTGGGATGTAGCCAAGTGGTAAGGCAACTGTTTTTGGTACAGTGTACCGTAGGTTCGAATCCTACCATCCCAGCCAACCATTTTCACAAAACCTGTGATACCAGACGCACGGTGAATTAACTGCGTGGTTTCCGTGGGTTGTAGTAGAGGGTGATCTTGGCAGACGCAAATACTTCAGGAAATATGCCGACGATAGCCCGTTCGTCTGGAAAGCCGATTTCCGCGATACGCGAAGCGAGTG
>Ga0316204_10000740_pt1 | contig 106525 bp, 102 predicted proteins | sample 6monrhotite_MG_2_FD_205661 | JGI IMG/M metagenome (GOLD analysis project Ga0316204, IMG submission 205661) | Microbial mat bacterial communities from mineral coupon in-situ incubated in ocean water Damariscotta River, Maine, United States -... | ecosystem: Environmental > Aquatic > Marine >...
CGATTTAAAGAGAGGATTGAAGAGCTGACGACTAGGCAGGCCAAGCCGAAAGGGAGGGGTGGTGACAGGAAATCGAAGAAATATCGTGAAAGAAGTGAAATCAATCGAGTCTGACCCTATCGATTTGGGTTTTGGGCACAAGTCGATTTAAAGACCGGATTGAAGCGTTGACGGCGAGGCAGGCCAAGCCAAAAGGGAGGGGTGGTGATAGGAAATCGAAGAAATATCGTGAAAGAAGTAAAATCAATCGAGTCTGACCCTATCGATTCTATCGATTACTGACCCTATCGATTATTCCTGCGTTTATATCATGAATCGAGCGTGGCTGATTATCCATATGTAATTTTCCTCCCTCTACAAAATGTAGCGTAGCCTAAAAGCTTAGATACTTAAATGACCGCATATGACTGCCACCTCAACCGGTCATTCGAAAAGCGCTCTGCCATCTTTAACGATTAACGATTAGTTTGGGCTTGAGATACCCTTCAATATTTTTTGCAGCTTCTTTAAACTCTTTTTTATATTCATCCTCATCCTCATTCTCATCATAACTTAGCTCATCATACATAACTTCCCTTTTCTTTTTGCGAATACCTCTAATACTTTCTTTTTTGGACTCATCAGTATCTGGGTCGATGAGTTCAAGATGGTGTCGGACATTTGTAAGTAGTTCATGTTGTAAATTGAAGATAGCCTTAAAGAGATCATTAAGTTCGACCCCCCATAGAGCCTCTGCTTCTAATAAATCAGCATACAAGCTTGTTCGCTCCGTTTGAACTTTATCCCATCGCGTTCGATATGCCTCTGATGTACCATAGAAGCGGATTTGTTCACGTGTCATAGTTTCTTCTTTATCTTTTGGCGGATGTGGCATCTCATGCCCCCATATAACTGGATGCCTGACTCCGTTGATAACATCACGATACTTATACAACGAAACCAGTAAACGACGAGACAAGTCATATTCAGCATGTCCAATCAACTGCTTTCGCCAAATACCTAGTCCTTTTACAGCCACATAGGTACCAACAAATGCAGCGCTACTTATTATAATATCTTTAAATATTGCTATAGTTTCAGAGCACATAAAATCAATCTCCTTGAGGGCGATTGTAACCTAATTACTGAACGTCCGCTTATGGTCAAGATGGGCTGGACAGCAAGCAGATTAAAAGGTGGAGAAACCTCTGGAGAGATTGTCGGAGTCTGATCTGGCAAGAGAAGCTATTGATGCTCCAGTGAGTGAAGAGGTTATTGAACTATTTTTGTTTTTTAGCGAAAAAATATCCAAAATATTAAATTTTGAAAGAAATCATTCTCTAAAATAGTCAGAAAAGACATTTTAGAATGCAAATATTTGATAAATTTTACACATCAGACATTTTAAATTGAGAACATATATTTTGGGTAAAAACAGAGATTTGAACATTTTTTTTGAATCAGTAGGATTTGATTTTTTATAAGAGTCAGGAGTTTATGTATGTCCAAAGCAACCGCGCGCCATATTTTGGTGAGTACAGAAGAGAAATGTAATGAGTTGAAAACTGCGATTGAAGGTGGTGCCGATTTTGCGGAACAGGCAAAAGAGCATTCCAGTTGCCCGTCAGGTCGTCAGGGTGGTGATCTTGGTGAATTTGGGCCGGGTATGATGGTCAAAGAGTTTGATGCTGTGGTTTTTTCAGCTGATCTAAACACCGTTCAGGGGCCTGTTCAGACTCAGTTTGGTTATCATCTGCTGGAAGTAACCAGTCGCACGGACTGAGTTGTTTAAAAGTGATTTTGAAAACAGGTGCCTTATTAGGTGCCTGTTTTTTTTATAGGTCCTTGTGCAGACGCCGAAGACGTAAAACATCGGCAAACATCAGCAGTGGATCTGCAATCATGCGAACACGCGAATTGGGTTCGTTGATCCATTCAACTGGAATTTCTACAAGTTTATAACCAAGCCTGGATGCAAGGAAAATCAGCTCAACATCGAAGCTGAAACCTTCGAGTTTTTGATGTGTAAATATCGCTTGGGCTGATTGGGCTGAAAATGCTTTAAAGCCGCACTGTGTATCCTGTATATCCAGCCCGACGATTGAGCGCATGATAAAATTAAAGCTCTGACCCATATGTTCGCGTAACCATGATTGATGCAGGGAAATATCTGATTCAGGATGCTGGCGAGAGGCAATGACCACTTCTGCGCCTTTCTCGATGGCATTGAGAACCTTCTCGGTCTCACGAATATGCGTGGAATGATCGGCATCCATGAAGAGGCGAATATCACCACAAGCTTCCAGCATACCACGTTTGACTGCTGCGCCTTTGCCTCTGTTTTCCGGCTGTACTAACACCTTTAATTGAGGTTTATCGGCTATCATTTGCTGTGTTTTTTCAACGGTTGTATCGCTGCTTCCATCATCAACAACAATGATTTCAAAATCATCGAGGAATGTTTGAGTCAACCATTTGTAGGCTTCATCAAGGGTTGCAGGAAGGCGCTCTGCCTCGTTGAAGGCAGGGATGATGACAGATAATTTCATAAACCCTGCTTGCTATCAGGGGTGATGACATACAGCAAATAGCCGCCCTGATTGATAGCAGGTGCGGTTCCATGCAAATGTTTGAGCAGCTTGAGAGATTCGCTTCGCATCACAATGGCGTGAGGTTTTTTGATGGCCGAAAGCATCTTTTCACCCGCTTGCCCAAGCACTACCTGATAAGGGCGTTGGGCATAAAATGATATCGAAGGTGCATTATTCAGATTGTAATTGTAGATAGGCATATCAGCGGGTAACTGTTTGACGGCTGCTGCAATTTTCATGGTAGGAGCCTGGATAAGTTTGCCTGCAAACGTTCCAAGGCCGGTGAATAGTGCGCATTGGAGAATGATTCCGGTGACTGCAAATCGAAATACATGACTGCCCGATGGTCTGCGGCTGTGCCAACCCAGCCAAATAATAGCCATGAGTAACATCGCACCTAAAAAAGAGATCCATTGGGGTGGGTGAATGCCTTGCGAAACAATCGCAACGGCACGCGGATGATGTACCAGCTCTGTCAGATAGGGGTAGAGAAAAGGGAATGTCAGTAACAATAGCGCCAGTGGCAGCAGCAATAGCGCTGTGCCCCAATAGATGCTTTTGGATACATACTCTTTGTTGCCAAAATGAAAGAGTGCTGCGGCAATCATCAGTGCGGTGCCAGGATATATGGCGGATATATAGTGAGGCAGTTTGGTCTGGGCAAATGTGAAAAGCAGAATGACAAGCAGTGTCCAGGTCAGTCCCAGTTTTGCGATGGATATCAGTGTGTCGTTCGAAGCTCTTTGTTGCCAGGTTTGTCGACTGGCCCAAACAAACCACGCCAGCCATGGAAGCACAGAGGCAATAAAAACGACAAAATAATAATGCCAGCCACCACCGTGCCCCTGCATGGGATTCATGGCGCGGCCAATATTGTGTACGACGATAAATTCATAGAGGAATTGAGGGCCATGCATGGCAAGTATCATCAGATACCACGGTGTTGCAGTGATGAGAAAAAGACCAAGGCATGAAAACCAGGGGATTTTGCACAGTGTGGCACCCAAATCTCTTGCCAGCAGGCGATCGACGATGATGATCAACAGAGGAACCACTGCACCTACGGGGCCTTTAATGCTTACTGCGGCTCCCATCATGGCAGCGGCAATCAGTGCATGTTTCTTTTCTCCGAATTGTCGCCAAAGGAAATAGTAGAGCAGGCAGGCAGCAATGAAGAAGTTGAGTACGGCATCAAGAATTGCTGCATGACCTAACAACCCAACCTCAAACATGGTGAGGAAAATCAGCGCTGCTGAAAGTCCGAAGCTGGGAGAGTGTATTTTGTTACCAAAGCGAAAAATCAGAAGCGCGGTGAATAGTGTGAAGAGTGCGGATGGCAGCCGTGCTGCAAACGCATTTTCTCCAAAGGCAAGAAATGAGAGATCCATCAGGTAATAGGTGAACGGTGGTTTTTCAAAAAACTGAATGCCGTTGGCTGTTGGAACGATCCATTCACCAAGTCGCATCATATCGATGGCAGTTTGGGCATAAATGGTTTCATCATAATCAAACAACGGCGCCATACCCAATGATGGCAGGGTCAAAATGGCCCAGAGGAGTATTAACCCGTAAGGATAATGTGCTTCAGAAATGCTGGATAACTGTTTCATGGCCTGCCTTGTAAAGAGTGGGGCAACCCTAGGGATAATTGAAGATGAAATCAGCCATTGTATCTGTTTGTGATGGGTTTGTGGTGGACTTGTGGCGAAATACTCTGTCATGTCAGGCAGGCATCTATGGGTAGGCTGATATCTCCTGCTATGCTACTTTACTGCGCGTATGAAAAAACAACATCTCTTTTTTATTTTGAAATTGCTGCTGACAACAGGGCTGCTGCTGGCGGTCATTAACTATGTGGACTTAACAGATGTCTGGGAACGCATTCGGGCTATTAACCCATTGTGGTTGATCGCATCGCTTGCTTGCCTTGCGTTGGGGTACATTTTGTGTGGTTTGCGCTGGGCATGGATTGCTGAAGGGCTTGCAATTCATGTCTCCAAACGCCGGAAAGTAAAACTCTATTTTCTTGGCATGTTTGCCAGCCTTTTCCTGCCTTCAACCATCGGTGGCGACGTGATTCGTGGTGTATTGCTTGCAAAAACCGAGGGCCGCAAAGGTATGGGTGTGAGTGCGGGTGCGAGTGTGATTCTGGATCGTGTGAATGGCATGTATGCTTTGCTTTTGTTACTGACGATTGCGATGTTTTTTTTCGATTGGTCATTGATCTGGTGGATAACCTGGTTGGGCGTGGTGATCGCTGCATGGGCAGGCATGTTGTTTTACCCACTCATTGATAAACATCTGATGGGTCGCTTGCCTGAAAAATTAGAGAAATTGAAATCATTACCCCTGATGGAAAGGTCTTTTCAGAAGATGTGGTGGCGTAGTTTGCCGATTTCATTTTTGTTTCAAGTATTGGTTGTGCAGGCACATGTGTTTCTTGGTATGGCAGTGGGCCTTGAGATGAGCTGGGCCGCATTTTCGATTATGGTGGGACTGGTTGCATTGATGGCAACATTGCCTATTTCGTTAAATGGTTTTGGTGTTCGTGAAGCAGGTTATGTCAGTTTTGCGGTTTATTTTGGGGCCAGTGGTGATGCAGCCACAGCGATGGCAGCACTTTGGATTATTGTATTGGGTGTTGCTTCTTTGCCAGGTGCATGGGTGCTGTGGCAGATGGGGGGGATGAACTCAATGCGTGGTAATCAAAAATAAGATATGTGAAAGCACGTGCGGGCTCAGCTTGTATCAATAGCCTCGCAACTCATCTTCAACTCATATTTTCCCGCAAGCGGAGAACCATTCGTTCGGCACGTTTATTGATATAGTTCTCAAGATTTTCAAATGTTTTTGAGTGTTGATCACGCATGATTTTCATGGTGTTTCGATCTAATATCAACATGTCCACATCACTTGATGCAATTGCTGAATAGGCGACTTCTGTGCCATTTTTGTTGGCAACTTCTCCAAGCAGGTCGTTATCACGACGAATTTCAAGCAACCGCTCTTCACCGGAACGATTGGTATAGCGAACTTCTACTTCGCCGGAAACAATCAGATAGACCCCCTGAGCTTTTTTCCCCTGGGTGAAAACACGATCATTTCGATTATGAAACTGTATGGGAAGTGTTTTGGCAAGCTCTTTACGTTCAGGTTCAGGAAGCAGGTGAAAGACCGGGTGACTGAAAAAGAAACTATCCAGCATGCGTTGTTTGAGCAGAGACTCAAGACGATCATGAAAACTACTATCAGCTTCGAGAACCTGTTGAATGGCAGAAAGTTCAACACGAATAATGATACTTGGTTTGACTGTATAAACCGAGACATAACGGGATTTTTTGCGAAGTGCGCCAAACTCCCCATAGATTTCTCCGGATTTAAGCTGGGCAATGACTTTGAACTGGGTTGCTGCTTGCCGGCCAATGGCGACGGCACCTTCTTTTATAAAATAAAGATCGTGGGGTGTATCACCTTCATGCAGCATCTCCACACCTTTTGAAACATGCATCAGTCGACTGGCATTGTTCAGAATACGCATGCTCAAAGGCGAAATGCCTTCGAGAATCGGAAACTCCGCTTCAGATAGGAATCCTTTTTTTTCGTCCACTCCACGGATGCCCGATAGATCTAAAAAATCGTTGCTCATATTATTTTTTCCATTGCCCACATTAGCCCCCACGACTCAGCAACACCGAAGACTAACACAGCTTTTTCTATTTATAATAGTTTCTTTGCCTGCAAAGTGATTTTTGTCACATCTTTTTACCATTTATTTGATTTCGAGCTTGCGTTTATGTTGAGTTAGGTTGGTGTGTCCCTCTTTGTGTACAACCACCATGTCTTCGATTCGAACACCGCCAAGGTGTGGGTAATAAAGACCAGGCTCAATGGTAATGACATGGCCGCTTTTGAGAATGTCAGGGCTTGTTGAAACCCTTGGCGCTTCATGGATTTCAAGACCGACACCATGACCTGTGCCATGAAAAAAACCGCCCTGCTTTCCTCGAATGGTTCCGGTTTTGAAACCTTGTTTGTCAAAGTGCGTGGTAATAGCACGATGGATATCAGCTCCGGCAATGCCATCAGTGACCATGTCTAAACCAATATCCTGACCTTCTTTGACGGTTTGGTAGAGCTTTTTGATTTCACTGGGAGCTTTGCCTTTTACATAGGTGCGGGTCATGTCACCCCAATAACCTGAGGCAAGAACACGCGGGAAAATATCAACAATGATGGGTTGATGTGCGCGCAGGAAACCTTGGCCGATATTGTGCGGATCGGCACTTTCTTTGCCACAGGCCACGATGGTATGAGCAGGCATGGCACCATTTTGAATCAAATAGGTTTCGATGATCGAACGCAGATGCCTGGATTTTATTTTTCCCGGACAATCAGCATGCAATAAAATACCATCATGACCAATCACACATTCAGCAAGAAATTTCTCTGCCTGACGCATTGCATTTTTTGTCAGTCTTTCTGCTTTTGCCAGATGTTGAATTTCTGTTTCATTTTTTACGATACGGCTTTCAAACAGTGCACCCTGTACGGCTTCAACCTGGAATCCCCAGCCTCGAAGCTGTTCTGCATCACGCAGTGGAAAATGCCCGGGCACATGGATCTGTGAAATACCCCGTTCTTTCAGAAATGCAGCAGCAGCGGCAGCAAGCCCTGATCCCCATTGATTGTGTTTGGCTTTTTCTCGCCAGATTGTATCCAGATGTACATGGTCAAATTTTGATTGTTTACCCGCCCGGTCAACTTCCAGTGGTGAGAACAGGCCGTGCCACTGTTTGTCTATTTCAATGGCAATAAACGGATCGGGGACAAAAAGCCCGGAAATATAGAGCATATCTGCATCATGTTCGGATCCGGCAATCATCAGGGTGGCAATGCTCATGGTGTAATTATTTCCTCTTTATCTTTGATCTCTTTTTGCTCTTTTTCAATTAGATCGCGCATATTCATTGATTCAAGCAGTTCATTCTGTTCGCGATCCATTCGAAAATAGATGCCCGACAGTGTGCGGCCTATAGGCGATTGTTGCCACTCTTCCGGGACTTCCATGAGATCAGGTGTAAGTGTTTGGCGAATGGTATGCAGGGTGAGTGTATCTGCATCGAGCCCAAGAACCCATGCCCCTTTCGGATCGCTGCTGACAACTTGTTTGAGCAGCGATTGTCCACAAAGTTTGTCCATGAGTTCCTGTAAAATATTGTCCGGGATCGAGGTTTCAAAGATCAGCTCTTTAAGGTGCAGACTTTTCCCAAGCTGCATGGCCTGTGCAGCTCGCAGCAGAATGAGATGTGCATAAAACTGCCTGACACCAGGGCGAAAGAAATGGCCCTGTTTGTGGGACTGTTCAGAATGCTGGAGGCAGAAGACAATTTCGGCGCCGATAAGCACCACCACCCAGGTTAAATACAGCCAGATAAGAAATACAGGCAGTGTTCCGAGTGCACCGTAAAGTTTTTCATAATTGGCGAGCTCTGTGACGTAAAAAGCAAAACCCATTTTGGTTAGTTCAAATAAAGCGCCTGCAATCAAACCACCCATGATAGCATAACGGAAGGTGACCGATGTGTTCGGAAGTACAACATAAAGCGTTGCCATGGCAGTTGAAGAGATCAGCCATGGTATGAGGAAAGGAATATGCCCCATCACATTTGCCCCTTCAGTCACATCGCGGATGATAGGTATGGCCGTGAAATAGGAGGTGATTGTGAGAGAGACACCAATGAGTATAGGTGAGAGTGTTAATACAGACCAAAAAGTGATGAATTTTGATAACCATGAGCGGGAACGTGAAATGCGCCAGATATCATTAAAGGCCTCTTCCATAGTATTGAGCAGTGCCGTTGCAGTAAATAGCAGCCCTAAAATACCAAAAATGGAGAGTGCGGTTGCTTTGTCCGCAACCTGTCCGAGATAGTCCTGAACCGCGAGTTGACTGGTAGGTAAAAGGTATTCAAGTAAGGCACCGCGAACATTTCCTGCCACAACATCAAAGGCTTGAAAACTGGTGAAGATGGAAAATCCCAATGCGACTAAGGGGACAATGGCCAAAAGCGAAGCATAACCAAGGGCTGAGGCCCGTTGGATACATTTATCTTCGATAAAACGATTCATAACACGCCAGAAAAAACGTAAGAGGTTCACGGCATGGCGTTTGAGTGCGGGTAAACTGGCTATTTCAGAGACATCCATGTCCATCGCCTGTCGCAGTTGCTCTTTTAATGTGTGTGACATGTGTTTTAACCTCCCTTTGTATCTCTTTTCACATCAGGTTTATAGCATGAAACAGATGCGTATGATGATCTTAAATAAGATGATGATACGTCAGCATGAGAATCAAGCAGGTTATATCATAACATGTTGGTTTGTAAGGCATATTGAAATAACGATTGTACCTTTCCGTGAAAGGAAAATTCTAACGATAGAATTTTAGTGCTTCACGCATAACAAAAAAATGGTGTTTTTTAAATTACACTGAAATAGATGGTATGTTAATGACTTGATTTTGACATGGTTTTATCGCTCTCTTTAAAAAACAGATAGTTGCAGGATATTATTTGATGTCATAATTTTGACTTTGCTGAAGAGGCTGTGCTATATTCCCGGATGAAATGGGTATCAAGGGAGTACGCAAGTGAGTAAAACCGCATATTTGTTACTGGTAGATGACGAAGAGGACCTTCGTCTTACGATTCAGGAATCGCTTGAACAAGCCAATCATCATGTGACTACGGCGACAAATGCGATGCGTGCGCGCGAAGCTGTGACTCATGGAAAATTTGATATCGCCGTCCTTGATATTCGACTGCCCGATGGAAGTGGTGTTGATTTACTGCACGAGTTTAAAGAAATCGACCCCAATATGGGCATTATTCTGATTACAGGGTATGCAGAAGTTGATACTGCAGTAGAGGCGATTCGTTTGGGCGCGGATGATTTCCTTAAAAAACCATTTGACCATGATGAGTTGCTTGTGCGAGTTGAAGCGTTGCTTAAAAAACGGCAATTGCAACAGGATCATCATGCGTTGAAAAAACAGCTGGCCACTTCAGACAATGAAAAAATGCTCATTGGCCAAAGTCGTGGCATGCAAAAGATCCGTGAAATGGCTCATTTACTCGGTGATTCAGATAGTACGGTGCTGATTAGCGGGGAGTCAGGAACGGGCAAAGAAGTGCTCGCCAATCTGTTGCATAAATCGGGTTCGCGGGCAAATAAGCCGTTTGTTTCTATTAACTGTGGGGCTATCCCTGAAGAGCTTCTGGAATCTGAGCTTTTTGGGCATGTGAAAGGTGCGTTTACAGGTGCTGTGAAATCACGACCGGGCCGTTTTGAAGTTGCCAATCGGGGGACTATATTTCTTGATGAAATCGGGGATATGAGTGCCAAATTACAGGTTAAACTATTGCGTGTTTTACAGGAGCGATGTTTTGAACCGGTCGGTTCACATCAGAGTATTTCTGTTGATGTGCGTGTTGTTGCTGCAACACATCGTGATCTGGAAGAAGAGATTGAAAAAGGAAACTTCCGACAGGATCTCTATTATCGATTGAATGTGATTCCGATGCGATTGCCTCCCTTGCGTGAACGCGGCGAAGATATTTTGCAATTGGTAAACCATTTTCTTAATAAGTTTAACCATGAAAAGAAATCATCGATTTCAGGCATAAGCGATGTAGCTGAACATGCGGTTATACGCTATGGCTGGCCGGGAAATGTGCGGGAGCTCCAAAATTTAATGGAGCGTGTTACCACTTTAAAACGTAGTGGTATCATTGATATTGAAGATTTACCTTCCCGAATGCTTGATAGTGGTGAGCGGGCACAACGAGGGTTCATGATTGAACTGGAGGATCACGATGAAGTGGACTTCAAAGGCATCGTGGATGAATTTGAAAGCCACTTGATTTTGTCTGCACTTGAGCGCTTTGATTGGAACAAAAATCGCGCCGCCAAATTTTTGTCGATGAACCGCACAACACTCGTTGAGAAAATTAAAAAGAAAGGCCTTCAAGCACCGGCAGAGCTTTGATTTTTTGATTCATCCGGGCAATTAAAAGGTAAATTTTTAAGCCATAAATATTCGGCATCACTCTTGCATTATGCGAGATATGATTCGTTTCATTTTTGTTTTCCCTCTCATATTTGGATTTCTTGTTGGTTTGGCTTCTGCTGAACCCGATTATCGTATCCAGAGCGTAAAAATATTTCTTAATCAGGGTAATCCGGAACAGGCTGTTCGAAGGGCAGGGGAGCTATTGGCTTCACCCAAATTAACTGAAGAGAATCGACTTGCGCTTCTTAAGCTCATCATGGAGGCAGAGATATTCCGTGCCACTGCAAGTCATTATCAGGATGTTTCGAAAGCGGTTGCTGCAATTGAAACCTTGATCAAGGAATTTCCTGATGTGGTAGATAAACCCCTACTATTATGGGAAATTGCATGGCTCTACTGGCGCAAAGGTGATGATGAACTTGCGTTGATTGCTGCCGGAATTGTAAAAGACCGTTTTCACGATTCCAATGAAGCAAGAAAGTCATGGTTACTTATTGCGCGAATTCATATTAAACATAAAAAATACAACCTTGCACGCAATGCTCTGTTGCAGCATGGCATTCGTGTTGAAGAAGGAAGCCGGGAACAGGCATTGGGAAACGTTTGGATCGCCATTGTGGATTCTGAAGAGTCCCGTTTTGAACAAGCATATATCGGACTCGATGCCGAGTATCGCCGCCATCCGGAAATTATTGAGGCTGAAGAGAGGCTCTTTGCCACATATATTCGAATGCTGGCCAGCCATGGAAAAAGTAAGCTTGCGATTGGCTATGCTGACAAATTTTTAAAACAGTACGTTGAAGGTTTTTATGTGCCTCATATTCGTTTGCTTCGTGCGGATATGCAACGTGAACAGAAAGGTGTGAATCTTGAAGCGGTCCAAAAAGAATATGAAATTATTTCTATTGGCGAAGCAGAAACAGTGGTGGGCAAGAAAGCATTCATGCGAAAGATGATACTGCAATATAGAGATCATCAGGATTACAACACATTAAAACCTGTGATTATCGCCTTAAAACGCATCGCAAATCAAAATCAGTTATCTGAAGTGGAAGATGAGTCTTTACTTTATCAGGCCCGTTTATGGATGAAGGTTTCAAAAGAAGATCCGGATCAGGCTCCAAAGCAGGCAACAACAGCTGCGTTGGAAGATTATGCCCGTGTGATCAGCTCACCCTATCAAAAGTTTGTAGATCGGGCATTGGATGAGGGAATGAAGGCTTTTGTGGATCATGTTGATCAATTAATTCACGAAGAAAAGTGGATGCAGGTTGTGGTAAGTTGGGAAAGATTTCCTCAATTGCGGCCAAAAGACTGGAGTGCTGCACAACTTCGATTTGGTGTTGCACATGCACTGCGCATGCTTATGGAATATGAGCAGTCGGAAGCTCTTTTAAAACAATTGTATCAACAATCAGCCGATAGCGTGTGGGGCCATAAAGTGATGCTGGAACAGGCTCGTTTATGGCTGGATCGGGGTGACAAAGATGGCGTGAAGCGGGTGATGGCGTGGTTGAGTGAAAATGAATTCACATTGTATCGGCCTGAAATGCTTCTTCTTGTTGCCCGAATGCAATTAAAAAGTGGCAATGCATCCGCTGCATCACAAACCCTTGTTTCTGTTGCTGCTGCGGATATTGCACTTGAAGAGCGCGGTGATTTTTGGAAGGCACAGGCTCACATCGCCGAGAAACTTTCCCGTTGGCATGTGGCGGCATATGCATGGCGCCAATATAGTGAAACTGCCGGTGCAGATAAAAATATGGCAGTGCTGGAGCAAGCAAATAATATGTTTAAAGCCAAGGATTATAGTAAAGCTGAAGCACTTTATACATTGATTCCTGAGGATAAACGAACGGCTGCATGGAAATACAAATTCAGTATGTGTCAGCTTAATACCGGAAAGCTTCGGCAGGCCACGGAGCGGCTCGAACGTTTAAAATTGAATAAAGAAGCTGGTATTTATGCCTCGCTTGCAGCACTGGCTTTGGCCGAACGACAGGCAGATGAGCTGTTGGAAGGCTACCCATGACTCAGTCACCTATCTACTTGCTTGCCTTTCCTGATCATCATGAAGCGGATGTTCGTGTTCAATTGGGCCGATTGTTGCCAGATACAAGGGTGGAGTCATACCCTGAAGTTTTGACCACGATCGAACCTGAAGCAGAGGCTATTATTTTCATTTGGGACAGCGTGACTGTATCGGGCCTGGTAAGGCGACTTTTTGAAGAGCAGCCGCAGGCTAATATCATTGTGATGACGGATCGTGGTGAAGCAGATCGTGCTGGTGATTTGATGCGCATGGGCGTGATGGATTATCGGATACTACCTTGCCCGGATGAGGCTATGCAGATCTATGTACGTAAAGCCGGGCATCAGGCAGAGCTTACGCGGCAGGCTGAGAACCATCGTGAAGGTAGTGATGTATTTGTTACACAGGATATTGAGACACGTCGTTTACTGGATCAAGTGGCATTGATTGCGCCAAGTCAGGCATCGGTACTTGTCATTGGTGAATCAGGCACAGGTAAAGAGCGTATTTCCAGATATATTCACCAGTGTTCAAACCGAAAAAACAATGCATTTGTTGCAATTAACTGTGCAGCCATCCCTGAAGGGGTCTTGGAGGCAGAGTTGTTTGGTTATGAAAAAGGAGCCTTTACCGGTGCTTCTCAGGCGCGTCCGGGCAAATTTGAAATCGCCCATGATGGAACATTCCTGCTGGATGAAATTACCGAAATGCCGCTGCATCTTCAGGCCAAACTGTTAAGGGTTCTTCAGGAAGGAGAAGTTGACCGATTAGGTGGTCGTAAACCGGTGAAAGTCGATGTGCGAATCATTGCGACAAGCAATAGAAATATTACTGAAGCTGTAGCAGAAGGAAGCTTCAGACAGGATCTTTTTTACCGACTCAATGTGGTGACCATTCAATTACCGCCTTTGAGAGAAAGAGAGGCAGATATCACGCCATTAACCAACCATTTTCTTCAGGCATTCAGTCAGATGTACGGCAAGCCGGCACCGATACTGGATAGTAAGGCATTGCGTGCGCTCTCTTCCCATGCCTGGCCTGGCAATGTTCGTGAATTGGAAAACTGTATGCACAGGGCCTTTTTGATGTGTATGGAGGGGAAAATTCTTCCCGAGCATCTTGGTCTCGTGCAGATGCCTCCATCTTCTCAGCAGCAGGGTTCGAATATCCAGACAGGCATGAGCATCAGAGATATGGAGCGTGCGTTAATTGAGCAAACGCTTGAACATGTGAAGGGAAATCGCACGGAAGCAGCGAACCTTCTGGGCATCAGTATTCGAACACTGCGCAATAAATTAAAAGACTATGGATCTGGCACGTCATTTGCTCCTGCTTGAGTAAGTAACGAGACCTGCGTGAAAGCAACATGATGCGCAAAGCCGAGAGGGAACCGGCACGATAATTTAACGTCATATTTTTGACGATGGAGAGCCGGAATGGGAAATGGTTTATTTGGATCGGGTTTTTTAAGACTTGAAGCTGCAGCCGGTGCACGCGAAAAAATGCAGACCGTGCATGCGGGTAATATTGTGAATGCGGATACGCCGAATTATAAGGCGGATACACGAACTTTTGCTGATTTTCTGGCAACCAAACAAGTTGAAGGTGGATTGGCAGTAACAAACGCATCCCATATGAATTCTGTTTCAAGTGGAAGCTTGAAAAAGAGTGTGAGTACCGTTCACCGTATGGATAAAAACAGTGTCGATATTCAACAGGAAATGGCCAGCCTTGCAGAGAACCAGATGATGCATGATTTAAACCTTCGGCTTCTTAAGGGGCGACTGAGTGGACTCGCCAATGTGATTAAAGAGGGAGGTCGCTAATGGCAAATGAGCTTTTTTCTTCGATGCATATCAGTGCGGCAGGCATGTCAGCACAACGCTCCAGAATGGATATCGTGGCAGAAAATATTGCCAACTCTGAATCTACCCGGACAAAAGAAGGTGGGGCATATCGCCGTCGTCAGGTGATTTTTCAGGCAACGCCGATTGAGCAGAAGTTTTCAGAGGTGTTTAAAAGCTCTTTGGCCGGAGGCGGTAGGCAATCGGTCAGAGTGGTTGATGTGATTCAGGATCAGCGGCCTTTTCGTGAAGTGCATGATCCTTCTCATCCAGATGCAAATGCGGATGGCATTGTGCAATTACCGAACGTCAACATGGTTGAAGAGATGGTTGATATGAATTCTGCGGCACGAAGTTTTGAAGCCAATGTCACATCGATGGAGGCATCCAAGCGAATGTTTATTAAATCGCTTGAGTTGCTGCGTTAAAGATATGTTAAAAATAGAGACGGAGGAAACAATATGAATATTCAGGGATATGGCCCCTCCATTCAACCGACTCAGGGACAGCAGTCGACTGGGAAACCAGGAAATTTTGCTTCATTGGTTCAGAAATATACTGAGCAGGTTAATCAGGATAAAAAATCAGCGGCTGTTGCGGCAGAGAATCTCGCTGTCAATGGAACAGGGAATGTGGCGGAAACATTGATTGCTGTTCAGAAGGCAGACCTGTCATTCCAGTTGCTTCTTTCAGCACGAAATAAACTGGTGGATGCCTATCGTGAAGTGATGCGGATGCAGGTATAGGAGCAGAACATGGCCGACGCACTTATTCCCCAGCAACCACCGCATCAATCTTCGCTTGCACCTGCGGCTTCTCCGCTTGCAGGTGCAGCCGATGCACAGCCAGGTGGTTTTGCTTCTCTACAGAATGTGCTGATTCAAAATCGGAGACTGCTTTTGTTTGTTGCCAGCAGTTTGATGCTGGTTGGTTTTATCGGGTTAATGCTCTGGTCTGCAGATACCCCTTACAGAGCGATTTATTCAGGCATGAATGAAAAGGATTCTGCATCCATCGTTGAATTGCTCCAGAAGGAGCATATTCCATATAAGCTTGAAGGTTCAGGTACGGTATTGGTTCCGGCAGATCAGGTTTATAGCGTCCGTTTGAAACTGGCTGGTGAGGATATGATGCCCGGAAGCGGCTTAGGTTTCGAAATTTTTGATAAGAGTAATGAGTTTGGCATCAGTGATTTTACCCAGAAAGTGAATTTACAGCGTGCGTTACAGGGTGAGTTGGCGCGTACGATTGAGGTATTGCCACAGGTCGCAGCGGCACGTGTCCATATTGTATTGCCAAAAGAGTCTGCTTTTGCAGAGCGTGATCGAAAAGCAACAGCATCTGTGATGTTACAATTGAGTGGTAATCGGCGGATTCCAAAGCAGATGATCGCAGCGATTCAAAGTCTCGTTTCCGCGAGCATTCCGAACCTTGAAAGAGGTTCAGTGACCCTTGTGGATTCTTCCGGGAACCTGTTATCCGGCGTGGATGAGGAGCAATCCTCCAGTGAAGGTCAAACCATGCAGGAGTATCAGATATCGCTTGAGCGTCGGCTTGAGGGGCGTTTAACAAGCATGATGGAACAGATTGTTGGCAGTGGTCAGGCAGTGGTCCGTATTACGACCGATATTAATCGTGAATATGTTGAGCAAAACAGTCAGCGCTACAATCCTGATGAGCAGGTGATTCGTAGTGAAAAGGTCATTAAAGAGAGCCGCACTGCAAAGGATTCCATGCCACAGGGCGTGCCTGGTATCGCTTCAAACACCCCCGGAGGTAATCCGGCGATACTGCCGAATGGTGCATCTGCGAATGGAGAAGCCGCCGGTGAACAGGCGACGCGCAGTGAAAGTACTCAAAACTATGAAATAAGCCTGACATCTGAACGCAAAGTTATTCCGTTTGGAAGTATCAATAAATTATCCGTAGCTGTGATTGTCGGTGGTTCAGTGACAAAAGATGACGCAGGCAATGAAACGTTTGTTCCACGTGATAAGAGTGAATTAAAAGCACTGAGAACGTTGATTGAAGGTGCTGTTGGTTATGATGAAGACCGGGGTGATACCATTGAAATCAGTAGTATGCCATTGGTTGATATTTCCAATCTTGCTGATACAGGCGCACTCGAATCGGTTGAAAATAAGACCTTCTATCTGGAAATTGCCCGTTATGGTGTTGCCGGACTTGCACTTCTCCTGATGGCCTGGTTTCTGTTGCGCCCTCTTTCACAGCGTTTGTCCGCAGGGGCAGCAGATGATCATGAAAGGGTGGCAGCCAGTTTGCCTGCATTGTCGGATGAGGCTTATGCCCGTTTGGAACAGGTGGAGCGTACACGCAGTGCGGTGATTACCAACCCTGAGCGTGCCAATAAAGTTGTAAATCAATGGATGGGTTCATGAGTCGAGCACGTAAAGAGTTATCAGGTTATGATAAAACAGCAATTTTGTTGTTTGCGCTTGGTCCTGAAGTCGCGGCACCCATTGTGCAGGGTTTGGATGATGTTTCTTTAACCCAATTAAGCCGCCGTATGTCAGAGCTTGGCACCATCGAGGTAGACACGTTGAATAAGGTTCTAAGCGAATACCTCGAAATTCATGAATCCGATGATCCGATGTATCACAGTGACCGAAATAACGTCATCAGTCTGCTTCATTATGCAGTGGAACAGGAACGGGCTCAGCAAATTCTTGAAGATCTTGATAAACCCAGAGTATTAACAGTTTGGGAAAAACTTTCACGCATTGCGCCCTCTGTGATTAAATCCTATATCGAAGCGGAGCATCCACAGACGATCGCACTGATACTGGGAAATATCGATACATCTGTGGCAAGTCAGGTGATTGCGCTGCTGGATGAAAGTGTTCAGATGACGGTTGTGATGCGCATGTCCAAAATTGAAAGTGTGCCGCAGGAGCTGGTACGCGATATTGAAGAGACATTGGAAAAAGAGCTGGCTGAAGCTACGGGAACATCGGGTATCAGTTTTGATGGCATGGTTAATGTCGTAGAGATTCTTAAAAGCCTTGATAAAGAGGTGTCGAGGCCATTGATGGAAAGTCTTGAGCAAAAAGATGAAAAGCTTTTTTCTCAGGTTGACAAACTTTTACTGGTTTTCGAAGATTTGTTGGAACTTGCTGACAGGGACATTCAGACGGTGCTTAAACACGTCTCATCCGATGATCTTGTGAAGTCACTCAAAGGCGCACCGGATGAACTGGCGGAACGGTTTTTTGGCAATATGTCAAAACGTGCAGCTGAAATTATGCGTGAAGATATGCAGGTGATGGGCCCATTGAAACTGGCTGATGTTGAAGAGAGTCAGCAGGGTATTCTCAAAATTATTCGTAAGCTTGATGATGATGGTTCCATCACCCTCACAGCGAATGATGATATGGTGTGATTGTATGTCTCGCCTTACACCACTCACGGTTGAAAATATTGAGATTGAAAGCTCTTTGGATGTGAATTTACCCTTCCCAGTTTTGGGAGAGAGGGGTGTGGCTCCAGTCAATGTTACGGCCACTGAAATTATCGGTGGAAACGTTACAGGTGGATCTGGGACAGGTGCGGAGACGCAACGCATGAACCAGCTTGAAAAAATGTTGCAGGAAGCTCAGGGAAGAACAGAAATCGTTGAGCGGGAGGCTTATGATAAGGCTTACAGTGCTGGCGAGAAAGCTGGATTGGCACTGGGGGAAAAACGTGCTGAGCAGATCATTGAGACGATGGAGAGCTGCTTAAGACAGGCAGAATCCGAATCGTCTCACATGCGTCAGACCTGTGTTGATGCTGTGGTAGATATCGCACAACTTGTGGTTGAGCAATTGATGGGTGAAATTCTGGATCAGCAGAAAGATGCCCTTTTTAAGGCCGCAAAACGTGCTGCTGAACAACTTCCGGAAGCTGCGCAATTGAAATTGGCGGTACACCCGGACGATATGCAGGCTTTTGAACGATTGCAGCAGGAGGAGAGCCCTGTCTGGCAGTTGTATGTAGATCCGGCAGTTGCTCAGGGAACGTGCCGTTTGGTATCAAAACATCAAAATGCTTTGATTGATCCGATTCGTGCTATTGCAGAGAGCATTCAGCATATTCGCGTGATATTGCATAGTGGTTCTGTTGCGTCGGATATGGACAAAAAGGATGTTGAGCAACCGGATCAATCATGACTTCCAAATCAGGGAATCCATTATGGGATGCAAAACGACGAGGTAACCTCTTTGAGGCAGTAAAACATAGAAATCCTTACTCAATTCGTGGACGTATACATAAAGTTCTGGGGCCGATGATTGAGGCTTCCGGGTTACAGACGAGTATTGGGTACGCTTGTGATATTGAGTGCTCTTCGGGAACTGTGATTGAAGCTGAAGTGGTGGGTTTTCGGGATGAACAGACACTGCTTATGCCCGTGGGCAGCACACGGGGCATTGCGCCAGGTGATACAGTGTGCCCACGCGCAGTACCACCTTCAGTACAGGTTGATGAATATCTTTTGGGGCGAGTGCTTAATGCATTGGCTGAACCCATTGATGGTAAATCTATATCACCGACGGGCACATCTTTGCCACTGCATGGCGAACCACTGAACCCTTATGCCCGTCATGTTATTGACACTCAGATGCGGCTTGGCATTCGTGTGATGGATTCGTGCCTGCCGATGGGTCGAGGGCAACGGATGGGTCTGTTTGCAGGGGCTGGTGTGGGTAAAAGTATGCTCATGGGCATGTTAGCCAGAAATTCCGATGCAGAGATTAATGTGATTGCGCTGGTGGGTGAACGAAGCCGGGAAGTCAGAGAGTTTCTGGATATTTCTTTGGGTGCAGAGGCCTTGAAACATAGCGTTGTGATTGTGGCAACATCCGATATGCCACCTGTGGTGCGTGTACGGGCTGCACTGCTTGCAGCAACCATTGCTGAGGCATTTCGTGAACGTGGTAAGCAGGTGTTTTTGATGATGGATAGCCTGACCCGTTTTGCTCAGGCCCAACGTGAGATTGGATTAATGATGGGTGAGCCGCCAACCAGTAAGGGTTATACACCTTCGTGTTTTGCCGCGTTGGCTGAGCTTCTTGAACGGGCAGGGCCCGGTGAAAGCCAGGGCGATATCAGTGCACTTTATACCGTACTTGTTGAAGGCGATGATCTTTCTGCCGATCCGGTTGCGGATGCTTCAATGGCGATTCTTGATGGTCATGTTGTGCTTGAACGTCGCCTTGCAGAGCAGGGGCATTACCCGGCCATTAACCTTTTAAAAAGTATCAGTCGTCTGGAAAACCAACTGACTTCACCTGAGCTTCTCAATGCGGCACGTTCCTTGCGTAAGGACTTGGTATTGTATGAGCGAATGGAGGATATGATTAATATGGGTGCATATGAAAAGGGATCAAACCCGGACTTGGATCAAGTGATTGCCCGCATGCCAAATATTCGACATTTCCTTCAGCAGGATTCCAATGAGAAGAGTAACAAAGAACGTTCTCAGGAAAAATTAATACAGCTGATGTCAGCCATGGATAAGCCTGAACAGACAGCGGGAGTGATCGGATGAGTTTGTCACCCCATGAAATTTTGGCGAAGTTGGCCAATCACGAACGTAGCAAGGTAGAAGAGGCATTAAGCGCAATGGCTGCCAGACGTCAGGAACTTCGGGCCAGATGCGAAGAGGTAACGGTCTATTTGAAACAGCTCAGGCAACAACGTGAGCAGGTGTTGAAGGGTGGAACTCAGGCTTCGATGCTGTTAATGATGGAAGCTGCAATGGCGGAGCAACATGAACGCATTGAAGAAATCAATATTTCTTTACAGGCAATCTATGAACAGGAACAACATCTGATTCAGGACTGGGTCACAGCGAATCAGAAAAACAAAGTGCATGAAAAAATGCAGCGTAAATTCGATAAAAAGGAACAGCGTTTACAGGATATTAAAACACAGCAGCAACTTGATGATATGAGTGGATCACGCATCCATGGACTGAAAATCTAATGAGGCGGTTGTTTCTACCCTCGCTATTAATACTGATGACATGTGTTGTGGCTGCAAAAATAGGTTTACCTTTTATTCAGCAGTCAGCGTTTTATATGTCTTCTGTTGAACATGAACCTGAACAGGTAGCGGGCGCGGTAGAGCTTATGGGTAACCTTGCGGTGGATAGTACGGTGACGGTATTGGCTTTGGGTGATCATCTGATTCCATCTGCAGAAGCTGCGGCATCGATGGCAATTGCGGAAGAATCATTCAGTGCACCCGCTGAACGCGAACTGCTTGAGTCGCTCCGGAAAACACGTGAAAAACTTACAGAGATGGAAAAATCTTTGGGTGAACGGGAGAAAGAGGCTGAAATTGCGGAAAAAAAAGCGGCTGAACGTATTACTGAACTGGAAAGCCTTGAGACCCGTATTCAGGATCTTTTACAACAGGAAGAGAGTATTAAATCTAAAAAAATTAAACGTATTACCGCTGTTTATGAAGGCATGAAAGCTGATAAAGCAGCACCCGTGATTGCTCAGATGAAATTATCAACAGTCGTGAAAATGTTTTCACGCATGAATGAGAAACAGGTTGGTAAAATTCTCTCCTTCCTGCCACCTGAAAAAGCGGTCACCATCAGTCAGGCATTAACAAAACAGATCAGTAATGTTGGACGGTGATATCCAGCGTGTTTATGGAAGAAGATATTTGTGAACGTTAAAAAACTCGATAAACCACTGATTTATCACCATTTGGAGTGGGTGCTTATGCACCCGCGATTTGCATTTTTGATGATCGGCCTGGTCGCTTTATCATTTACACACAATCAAATTTTAGCCTCGGTTCTGTTTATTGTTTTTATGATCGAGATTGTTGTGCGCGCAGGCATCATGGTGCATAAAATTAAAACCAATCCTTATCGTACTTCGCTAAATCGCAAACTTGATATGCTTTTTCTGGTGATGGATTTTATTGGTATTTTATCACTTCTGGTGACTGTGTTTGATCTTCAGATTGCGGCGGAAAATGCGACGCTTGTCAGACTTTTCCGGGCTTTTTATCTGATGCGGACATTGAGGGTTTTTCGATACATCGATTTGCAGAGTGCCATGTATTCGCCGACGTATGGCATGTTTATTTCGCTGGTTGTACTGCTCTCATTTTTCTCAGAAGGAACGATGTTATGGGTTGTGATTATTTTCTTCTCAGTGGAGTTGATTATACGTTTTTTAATTCTCCAGAGTATGAAAGAGCACTTATCTAAAAAAGATCAGACGATGGAGTGGATCTATTGGTGGATCGATGCGATCGCAACGATTGTGATGATTCCAATGCTGGCCATTATTCCTTATGGCGGTGCCTTAAGAATGTTGCGTCTGGTTCGTCTTCTCCGGCCATGGCTGGTGATTATCAAAAATTTACGTGATGTGATGCATGAAGGTCAGTATCTTCAGGAGATTAATCTCATTGTATTGATTCTGGCTGTGATGTCGATTGGCGGCGGTGTGGCTGCACAGTTTTTGATGGGCGAGTTTGACTATACCCAGAATGGTAAGATGGAACCTGAAGATCACACAATGTTAGCCAGGATTTGGTTTACATTCAGGATCTTGACGGACCCGGGAAATGCGGTTTTCTATCCGGAAAACAATGTCATTATACTTGTCTCGGTTGTATCCATTGTGATTGGCCTGTTTGTACTTGCCTTTTTTATTGGTATTGGAGCCAACATCGTTTCCGAATTGATGGTGAAACTGAGAAACGAACGTCTTAACTACACCAATCATATGGTGATGATCGGTTGGAACAGTGTTTCACCCTATGTTATTTCTCAACTTCGCACGATTGCTGAGCGAAGCTTTACCAAGCTCAAACTGGTTCTGCTGGGTGAAGATAAACGGGCACCTCAGGAGCTGCTTTCTGAAAAGTGGGTGTCATACCGTTGGGGGGCACTTCAGGAGATCGCATCATTGCAGCGGGTCAACCTAGAGGTTGCTCGTCAGGCACTTGTTAATACACCCGATGGACTAGACGAAGCGGAGAGCCTTGCGCAGAATTTTTTCAAACTGTTGGCAATCCGTAAAGTGAATCCAAATATTTATTTAAACTACACCACACCGGGCATGGCAAGACCCATGCTTGATTCACATCACCATATGTTACAGGTGGGTTGGGACAGCTCTGACTTTTATAATAAACCAACGGTGGTACTTTCTCAGGCTGACTTCAGAGCCAATATGTTCAAAAATATTATGCTCTATAGTGATTTCGATCAGGTGATGAGTCGCTTGATGGTTCCAGAGAGGACGGAGGAATCGGCACTTCAAATCGCCGAGTGGTGTTGTGAACTGCAATGGATCGATGCAGCGGTGATGATATCCACGCCGGACGGGAAGTTTCAAGCCCCTTTGCTTGATATATCAACCCTGCTTATCAGCCGTGGCGTAACCGTTCTTTCTGTGGTTGATGAGAAGGGGGCCGCTCATCCTCTTTACACACTTAAGGGTTTTACTTATCCGCTTAAAATCGTTGCCATCATAGGCATTGCGCTAGATCAGAACGCACTCTGTGATGAGATGCATTATATGGTCCGTCATTTTCCTGAACTGGCGCAAATGAATGTTGATGGCATAGCACCGGATAACCTTCACAGGCATGAGCACCCAAAAGCGTTGAATCTTTTGGTCATGGGATGGGTTGGAAGTTTACCCCTGTTACTGGCGCGGCTTCTTGATGAATACGAAACCCTAGATATCCGCATGATTGATGATTTGACGGATGAGGAATGTGTCAGTCAACTTGATTATTTGAATCGTCGTGTTGGCACTGAAGAACTTGCTGGAAGAGTATCCATTGAAATTAAACCTTGGGATTTCTCGGATATGAATCGATTACGAAGATACGCCAATGGTATGGATAGAATTATTCTTTCAAGTCCATTGCATATGCAGACCGGCTCATATGCAGTGATCACCACAATACTTTCGCATCTGATGACCATTATCAGAGAATCGGGTGAGTCACCTGAGATTTTCCCGATCCTTGACGACAGACGTGAGGCACGATTGTTGCAGGAAGAGCTTGATCGTTTTGAGACGCCTGCTGAAGTGCACATTATTGTACCCAATGAGTTCTATGGAACCTATGTCGCACACACCAGTTATCACATGTATACATCAGAGACACCGGAAGTGTATGAAATGCAGCGGACAGTCAGGCATGTCATTGACGATCTGATGGGAGATGTTGGTGAGGATGATACAATGGATCTGGTGACACTGGAGTTTGATGGTGAGCTGCCGAATGATCCGTGTCAGCTCTACAGGGGACTTCTTGATCAGGGCTATATTTGGATCGGTTATCGCCTGAATGAAGCATTTACGTGGTCTGATCCTTTACAGGACATCATTCGTCATGTTTTTCCTCGTCAGGAGGATTTTACCTGTATGCGTCAGCATGAACTGATTATCAATGCGTTTGGGAATCCGGTCTCCAGACGTTCATGGACAGATCATCGGGCAGGTATTGCCGAGCTGATTGTGATTGCGGAAGATATTTCTTCCTAAGGGGAAATATTTGCCTATTACTTTTTTCCTTTTTTACCATAAACCATTGAAAAATAATAGATAATACTCTGGCCTGATCCATGCTCTCTTTTTGAGTATGATAGAACAGACTTCCAACCCAAACACGAGTATCGCAGGTCTTAAAGGCCTGAAGGGTAAAGCGATGAAAGGTGGCCTTTTTGCCAAATTTCTAGCTGCCTTTCAGAAGCAGGCACAGGAGGGAGAGAATAGTTCTCTGCTTTCCGGACAGACGATAACGAAACAAAACAAAGGCTCTTTTAGTAAAAAGGGCATGGAAGGTTTTGTTCCTGGCATGCAGTCGGGTGTTCCACTTCAACTTAAACTTCAGGGTAAAGATGAAGCCTCTGCTGAAACGATGAAAGAAGCATTGTTTGCTTCATTCAATGGTGAAAATAACCTATCCGTATCCAAAGAGAAGCAGATGTTAGACGAAGATCAGGTGAATGTCGTAGTCGGTCTGGGAACGGTTCAGACAGAACAGGTAAGTCTGCTTACGAAAAACACAGCACCTGAAACATTACTTTCTCATGGAGAAGCTAAACAGGGTAAAAACAATTTATTTGCAAATCAGCAGCAAGGAACACAACAGAACCTGTTGAATGTTTCCAAAGATGCCTCTTCAATAGAAGAGAAGCTGCCCGCAGATGCATCAATGAAGGGGCTGCTTGAAAAACATACAGGCCTTCTATCCAAAACAGGTGAAGCAAGCTCAAATAACCCGGTTATAAATCATGTGACCATCGGCAATGGGACAAAAACCAAATCAGCCACAAGCAGTACACCTGCAACAAACGCAGGCATAAGTAACGTGACAAGCATTGCAACTCCTGAAAAGGGAAGTGACATTAAAGGCGCTCTTCTCACAGGTGGGGTGTTTGGTCATGAACTTCAGAAACGGACTTCAGGATCTGTGGAAAAATCTGTGTTGGTTGCTAAGTCCGAGGATGTATCGGGAAAAAACCAATTAACATTTGAAACAGGCGCTGCAAAAGAGGGGAAAATTTCCAGTCAGGCAAACATAGCCCAGTCGGGTATACCTGTTGAAGGTGACTTGGAAGACAGTTTAAGGGTTGGTGAACAACGTGTTAAAAACCTCAATCAACGTGCGCAAACGCAACTGTCGGAAGCTCAGCTGAAGCCTACAACGGAGCATGTGGACAAACAGGCGGATGCACCAATCAATCCATTGATTCAAAGCAATAAAGTTCGGAGTGCTGCGCAGGCACAGCAGGCTCAATTCGCTCAGGTTGTAAGCGCAGAACGTATGGGGTCACAAGTTGGTGATCAATCATTGGGAAGTTCTCAGCAGGACAGCAGCTCATCTCAGCAGCAAGAGGCTTTGTTGGGAGATATGGCAAAATCTGACTCAAAGTCTGTCCGTGGAAGTGATTTTTCTATGCAGATGAGTCAAAAATCCGGTCAGGTATACAAACCTGCTGAGGCGATGCTTGAGATTGCCCGCTCAGCCAAAGATGGATCTATGAAGCTGGAGTTGCAGCTTGAACCTGCACATTTAGGAAAAGTCCAAATCACGCTACAGAGCGATGCTGCCAAACAGCTTCAGGTTCATATCGCAGTGGATCAGGCGGCTTCCCGTCAGGTTCTTGAACAGCAGCTACCTCAGTTGCGTTTGGCTCTGGCACAACAGGGGCTCGAACTGGGTCAATTTTCCATGGGGATGAATTCGCAAGGTCAGCAGGATGGATCATCTGGCAACAGGCATTCCGCGTTTAATGAGTTTTCTAATTTTAATGGTACACCCGGTGAAGAACAGGATGGGTCGTCCATACGGCTTGGCATTAATACCGCCAGTGATGGCCGGATAAATATTCTGGCATAGGAGATCAAGATGGCCTTAGAAATTACAGCCCCCACATATGGGCCTGCCAATGCAAACCAGGAAAAAAGCACGCAGCAGGATATTGGCGATAAGCAGGTTTTTCTGAAGCTTCTGATTGCACAGATGCAGAATCAGGATCCACTGAACCCAAGCGATGCGACTCAGATGTCGACTCAGTTGGCGCAATTTAACATGGTGGAACAGCAGACCAATACGAATGCTCTGCTTCAAGAGCTTGTAGGGGCTCAGAGCAGCGGTTCGAGCGATTCTGCGGCCAGCTATCTGGGTAAAACGGTAACCGTGAATCAGAGTATTATTAATTTTAGCGGTACTGCTGAGAACTTTGCGATCGATGTGACAGGAAATACAAAACAGAACTATGTTGTGATTGCTGATGCAAGCGGAGCGCCTGTACGAACCTATGCGCTGGGTGCATTGGCAGCTGGCGTACATAAGTTGAGCTGGGATGGTAAAACGGATGCAGGTGCTGTGGCGGCATCTGGTAATTACTCTATTGATGTGATCGCTGCGGATGCTGATGGCTTGAGTGTGCCTGTAAATGTTCAACGCTCAGGCATCGTGGATGCCGTACGTATGACCTCATCCGGCGTGCAACTGATGGTGGGTGGTTTGCTCGCCAATGTTGCGGATGTCTCTGAGATTCGACTTTGATTGATTGTAGCTGAATGAGCACGTCCATGTACTTATTCAGCATGCAAAGACAAAAGCATGGTTTTGCCTTTGCTTATAAAAGCAATCGCTATCCACGCATGATTTTGACGGCCCTTTATGGCCGTGTATAAAGGTAAGAAGATAAAAAAGGAGAGTAACGATGGGTATTTATAATGCATTATTCACAGGTTCCAGTGGTCTTTCAGCATTTGGTGAAGCGGTTCGTGTGATCGGTGACAACATCGCCAATGTGAATTCACTCGGTTTTAAGAGTCAGAGCGTTGTGTTTTCGGATGTGTTATCACAAACCGTGGGCGTAACACGTTCGAACATTGCCAACCAGGTAGGTAATGGTGTTCGAATTGGACAAATTACTAAAAACAATTCGCAGGGTTCAATTGAAAACACAACCAATCCAACCGATATGGCGATTAACGGGCGTGGTATGTTTGCTTTAAGAAACCCGGCAAGTAACGAGACTTTTTATACACGTGCCGGTGCGTTTTTCCTCGATAAGGACTCGAACCTGATCGATGGTCAGGGTTTTGTGGTACAAGGCTGGGCCACAAATACGGCAGGACAGGCTACAGGTAATGTTGCAGACATCACTTTCGGTAACCTGGCTGCACAGGCGCAAGCAACCACAGCGATACAGCCGGGTGTGACGCTCGATTCCAATGCCATTCCATTTGCAGCAGGGACAGCGTTTGATCCTGCGAATGCTGGCAGCTATCACTACAAATCAGAGGTGAATGTATTTGACTCATTGGGTCAAACGCATGCGGTCTCCTTATACTTTGTTAAAACGGCAGCCAATGACTGGACATGGCATACCGGTGTTGATGGCTCAGAAGTGGGCGGTGTAGCGGGTGAACAGATCATCATTGGTTCTGCGACAACGAACTTTAACACCACCAATGCAGCTTTGCCTGCTACGATCCCTCTTGGATCGCAGATATCCGCCGATACGACTTTCGATACGGCGATTACTATCAATACCGTGCTTATTCCGATAGGTACAACGGTGGGTTCAGCACTGGGTGGCTCGGTGACGGTATCCGGTGTAGCACCTGTCAGTGCGGGTATCAACGTTACAGCGGGTAATGTATTAACAAGCCCGACAGCCAATCAGCTGGTCTTTGGTACCAATGGTGAGCTGGTGACCGAAATCGGTGCGGGCGTTACTTTCCCGTGGGGCAGTGCTGCGGCAAGCACCATTGGTTTTGATTTTGGTCAGGCAACCACCGCTGACCAGCAGGGCGTCACGGGAACAGGTTTGAACGGTACAGTTCAGCTGGCGGGTTCTTTTGCAACGCGTGGTATGACCCGTGATGGTTTCACTTCAGGATTCCTGGATCGTCTGGAAACGGACTCAACAGGTCGCATTTTTGGCGTGTTCACCAATGGACAGCGTCGTTCGCTTTATCAGGTGGCTTTGGCCAACTTCCCGAATGACTCGGTGCTGACCAGTGTAGGTAACAACCTGAAACAGGAGACCATTGCATCCGGTACACCGGTTCTTGAGAAACCCGGTAATGGTGGCATGGGTTCGATTACGCCCTTTGGTCTTGAGCAGTCCAATGTAGATCTTGCTGGTGAATTTGTGAAGCTGATCGTGGTACAGCGTGGTTATGAGGCGAACTCAAAAACCATTATGACCACCGATCAAATGCTTTCTTCACTGATGCAGATCAAGCGGTAAGTAGCTTGAATTCATTTAAATCATTCTGAATGAACCATCCATTGTGGCCGACAGTTTCTTGAATTCTGTCGGCCACAAGTTTTATAAAACAAGCAAGGTGCAGAGAAATTATCTTCTGCGCCTTTTCTTTGATGGATGCCTATAGAGAACTATAGGGAAGGAAATTTTTAGCCTAAAAGAAGCTTAGCACGCTTCTTGCTAAACATGTTTGAGAGACTAAAAATATATACTTCTGCCTAGGAGGGATCCGTGGATATAGCAACACTTATTGGCATTGTGACTGCATTTGGTCTGGTGATGTTCGCTATTGGCAGCGGTCTGCCGAGTTTCATTGATCCTCCGTCTATTATGATAGTTGTGGGTGGCACCTTTGGTGTGATTCTTATCGCTTATCCGTTGGGTAATGTGATTGGATTGATTGGTATTATTTTAAAAACGTTTATGTATAAAGTTGATTCAGGCAAAGATGTGATTGTTCAGCTGGTTGACCTGGCTCAAGTGGTGCGTAAAGACGGTATTCTGGCACTTGAAAGTAAAGTGGGCGAAATTAACAATGAATTTATGGCGAAAGGCCTTCAGATGGCCATTGATGGTCAGGAACCCAATGATATTGAGGATATTCTTTATATGGAGATGGAGAAGGTCAGCAGTCGCCATACCAAAGGTTCGGATATGCTGACAGCACTTGGCACCTTTGCACCATCGATGGGAATGATCGGAACATTGGTGGGTCTGGTGTTGATGCTTCAGAACATGTCAGATCCATCATCCATTGGCCCATCGATGTCGATTGCGTTGTTAACCACCTTTTATGGTGCGTTGATGGCAAATATTATTTTCCTTCCGATGGCTGGAAAATTAAAAGCCCGGAGTCAGGAAGAGATTCTTGTTCATGAAATTATCCTGACAGGGGTTCAATCACTTGTTGCAGGCGAAAACCCACGCATCATGGAGCAAAAGCTTCTTGGCTATCTGCCACCGAAAGAGCGTGTGTCAGGATTCGATTGATTCGTTAACGATTCAATATTATGGCTGCAAAGCGAGATAAAAAACCGGATCCGATTGATCCACCCAAAGATATTGGCGCAGCGCTGTTTCTTGAGCTGATGATGCAGATGCTGGCCTTTTTTATTCTATTAACATCGCTTGCTGTGATTGTGGAAGAGAAACGCTTGGCCGCTCTTGGCTCGTTGGCGGGTACTTTCAGTCCGCTACCAAAAGGTGCCAACCTGTCAAAAGGGCACGGGCCTGCCATGCCAGCACGCGATCTTGTGGAGGGTTCAACCGCGCCAAAACGAACCGCCAAAGCATTGACGGAAATTGCCAAATTGTTAGGTGCTGAAGATGCTGTCAATGTGCTGCCGTTGGATGAAAACAAGGTGCGAGTGAGATTTTCTGAGGCGGTTGTTTTTGCGCCCGGCCAAGTGGAGATCACACCCGAAATGAGACCTCTACTGGATAGCATGGCGGATGTTTTTCGTCGCCCTGAAGTGATTGAAATGCGTATCGAAGGGCATACCGATGCTTCGCCAACCCGGGGATCTATTTATCAGTCAAACTGGGAGCTATCTGCGGCACGCGCCATGTCTGTTTTTCATGCGTTTTCTGAGCGAGGGATCCCAAATGGAATCATGATTGCAGCAGGGATGGGGGGGATGCATCCTATCCCTGATCATATGGATATGAGTCGCAGGGTTGAGATTATTTTAAAATTCCGCCCTGTTACAGCGAACCCTGAAAGTCATAAAGGCGGCAGTTCATTAAAACCGGCCCAACGTCCTGCTGTGGCCCCTCCTGTGAAGGGGTTCTGATGGCTAAACGTAAAAAGAAATACCCAATTATATACAAAGCAGACCCGGAAGCGTGGATGACCACCTTTGCAGATTTGGTGAGTTTGATGCTGACCTTTTTTATTCTGCTTGTTTCGATGTCTACGCTTGATAAAACCGGTTTGACCGATATATCCACCTATTTTCAGAAAGCAGTATCAGTGCTGAATGCCGGAAAACGAACGGAAATTAATATCATTCCGCCGATGGAAATGCGACGCATGATTTCACCACGTGAATTGATGCTTGCGATGCGCCAAAACAGTCATGTGGTTTTAAAAAACAGTACGCTGAGCCACAAGGTGAAAACAGTCATCATTAAGGATCGCCTCTATTTGAGAATCAGTGATGCCATACTGTTTGATGAAGGTTCTGCTCAGTTGAAAGCGGAACATGTACTGGCATTACAACGTTTGGCAAAAATGCTGGCCACTGTACCGGGGAGAATTTCGATCAACGGGCATTCAGATAACCGTCAAATATCTGACGATAGTGACTATCCTGACCCATGGAGCCTCACTTTAGCCAGAGCGGCATCAGTCTTGCATATCCTTGAGAACGAAGGTGTAAGTCCGAGGCGTCTCTCTCTCGTCGGGTATGGTCCATCAAGGCCTGTATCGACTGATGCGACACCCTTTGGACGTGAAAGAAACCGGCGTGTTGAGATTGTTGTATATAAATAATAACCAAACTGAATCCTATCAAAGGCAGGAGAAATACGATGGCTGATGAAGAAGAGAAAAAGGAAGTTACGAAGTCTTCAGGCAGCCTGTTACAGATCATTAATCTGGTATTGCTGTTGTTGGTACTGGGGCTCGGCGGTTTCATTGCCTGGGAAATGACGCAGAGGGATCAGACTGCTCAACCGGATGATTCTGAGAAGGTTCAGACCGAAGAGACAAAGATTCCTGAAGGTGATGCGGAAAACCCTGATGCACCGCCGGTTTTCATGGAGATTGAAGATATCACGGTCAACCTTGCAGATGTCGAGGAGAGTCGGTTTTTACGTGCGAAGATTAAACTTGAGGTACGAAGCGAAGAGTCACAGCATAAAATTGAAACGAATATGGTGAAGGTGATGGATCTTCTGATTACGGAGCTTTCCAGTAAGACGTTTAGTGAAATTCGCACACCACAGGGAAAATATGCACTTAAAGAAGATCTCACCTATCGATTAAACAGGCTGATTGGTGGCGGAAAACCGGTTAAAAATCTCTACTTTACGGATTTTGTATCCCAATGAGTTCTGAAAATTCAGACGAGGTGGATGCAGGAAAACAGACGATGGCTGATGAAAATAAGCCAGTTCTTGAGCCCGAGGAGATTGATGCGTTGATGGCAAGCATGGCACCTGATGAGCAGGCCGAGGCTATGTTTGCATCATTGCCGGAACTTGTGCAGCCGGAATCAGTGGATGCTTATGATTTCAGCGGTGGCGATAATGGTAGTCCGAGCAAATACCCGCTTTTTGTCAATGTGCAGGAGCGGTTAACAGAAGCACTCAATGAGCAGTGGGCAGATGTGTTTCAACGGGAGACCAGTATCATCACTAAAAATATCTTTCAGAAGGAATATCTGGATATTATTAGTGATGAAACCCACCGGGTTTATTTTGCTTATACCGTTGAAGGTCACGGGCGAATGATGGTGACGTTTGAAACATCACTGATTGTTGCCTATGTCGATGCCATGTTGGGTGGTAGCGGCGAATCGTATGAGGTGTCTGAGTCATTGTCACCTGTTGAGCAGCGTTTGTCAGAGCGTATTGCCTCGGGTCTTGGAAAATTGCTTGAAGATGCCTGGAAACCGGTACATGTGATGGATTTTGAGCTTTTCAAACTGGATACCGATCCACAGTTTCTTTCGGTCGCCAGCTCTGGCGACGGTTGTTTCAGTATGGATTTCGAAATCCGGTTGGGCGAAGGCGCAGACGAAAGTGTAAAAGGTATCTTTTCTTTGCATTACCCACGCCCTTTTTTGGAGCCTGTACTTGAAAAGTTGCGTTCAACTGTCAGTGATGATGATTTGGCCGTGGATGAGGAGTGGGAGGCCGAATTGGGTCTGGCTATGGGATCAATTCCGTTATCGCTGCGCATTGTATTTGCAGAATGTAGTATGGATATCGCCCATTTTTTGAAACTTTCACCAGGCGATCTGCTGCCATTAAGCAAGTCTGAGCAGGAGCCCTCGGTTTTGTGGGCGGATTCGCTACCGATGTTTGATGTTGTGGTGGGCAGTCAGGACGGCACGCTTGCTTTTGAGGTTATGAATGAAACGAACCATGGAGGTGCATCATGAGTGATGCTGCAAAAGATACTGCTGGCCTTGAAGCAGCGGGTGGGCAAAAACCAAATTTAGAGGCGATTATGCATGTTCCACTTGAGGTTAGTGTTGAACTGGGCCGTGTTGAACTTCCTTTGCATGCGGTTGCAAGACTGCACCGCGGCATGGTGGTTGATCTTAAAAAAGAAGCCAATGCCGAAGTGGAAATTCTTGCCAATGGACGTGTTTTTGCCCGTGGTGAAGTGGTTTCGGCAGATGGGAAGCTGGGTGTTCGTGTGGTGGAGGTTGTGCCTCCCGGCGAAAGAATTCGTAGTCTGGGTTAATGATTGGAGCTCATGGTGCAGGAAAATTTATTTATGTTGATGTTGCAGTCTGTAGCTGGTCTGGCTCTGGTTTTGGCATTGTTTGCCGGGCTGGTTTGGGGCTTGCGGAAATTTCAGTTTCGTCAGTTGCCTCAAGGAGAGCTGGCGATGCGAGTTGTACAGCGTTTGGCGATTGATACGCGCCATAGCCTTGTAGAGGTTGAATACGGAAAAAAGCGTTATCTATTAGGAATTTCACCGACGGGAATATCTACTGTTTCTGACTCGCTTCTCACCGAGTCGAATCTGAATGCGAATTTTGATTCTAATCCTTCTGGTTCTTCTGATTCTGACCTGACTTCTCATGATGATAAGGGCAATCCATGATCAGAATCTCTAATATGCTAAAAAGTTTGTTTCTGTTGGCACTGCTGTTGCTTTTTTCAGAGGGAGCGATGGGGGCAGATATTCCAACTGTTTCTTTCAGTCTTGGGGATTCTGACGATCCAAACGATTGGTTTACAGGGCTGAAAATCATCGCATTTTTAACGGTGCTGACCTTGGCACCGTCCATTTTGATGATGATGACTTCGTTTACGAGAATTTTGGTGGTGTTTGCTTTTTTGCGGCAGGCATTGGGCACACAACAGAGTCCACCCACACAAATTCTTGTAGGTCTGGCACTGTTTATGACAGCTTTTATTATGATGCCGGTTTGGCAAAAAATTGATGCCGAAGCACTCACCCCGTATCTTAATGAAGATATCAATCAGGCGGTGGCTCTGGAGAAAGCAACCGCACCTTTGCGGAGTTTTATGCTCAAGCAAACCCGGGAAGATGATCTTCTGCTTTTTATAGGCGCTGCCCGTATGGAGAGGCCGGAGCGTGCCGATGAGACACCGATGCATGTACTTATTCCTGCTTTTGTCATCAGTGAGCTTAGAACGGCGTTTGAAATCGGATTTTTGATCTATATCCCTTTTGTTGTGCTTGATCTGGTGGTAGCCAGTGTGCTTATGAGTATGGGAATGATGATGTTGCCGCCTGTGATGATTTCCCTACCGTTGAAAATTATACTTTTTGTACTGGTTGATGGCTGGCACTTGCTGACGGCATCATTACTGCAAAGTTTCAAATTATAGTCGTGTAACGTTGATATTGAAGGGGTTGATAGGGTATGGCAGACAGGGCATGAAAGGGATGCTTATTCCATGTGTTATATGGGTGCTTTTGGTTATGCCAGTTGCACCATTTGCCGTGGCGATGGATCGGTCTGCTGAACCTGTTCAGCCTATTCCCGATGACATACAGGTGGATGCACGTAAAGTGGCGTTAGGCGAACGTCTTTTCCATGACACACGTTTATCTGCTGATAATTCTGTGAGTTGTGCCGGATGCCACGCTTTGAATCGGGGCGGCGCGGATGGGAGGGAACATTCTATTGGTGTGCAGGGGAATGAAGGTTTTCTGAATACGCCAACCGTTTTTAATAGCGCCTTGAACTTTACTCAATTTTGGGATGGCCGGGCAGATACATTGGAAACACAGGTTGAGATGAGTGTTCATTCAGATCAGGCGTTGAATACCAATTGGCCGAAGATCATAGCAAAGCTTTCAAAAGATAAAAGCTATCAACTTGATTTTAATGCGATTTATCAAGATGGGATGACATCTGGAAACATCAAAAATGCGATGGTTGAATTTGAACGATCTTTGATAACACCGGATAGTCGTTTTGATCGTTATCTGCGTGGTGATGACAATGCGATCAGTGAAGATGAAAAAACCGGTTATACCCTTTTTAAGGAATATGGTTGTGTAGCTTGTCACCAGGGGAGCAATGTGGGTGGCAACATGTTTCAAATGTTTGGTGTGATGAGGGATTATTTTCAGGGTCGCGCCGTTGTAAACAGCGTGGATTATGGTAGATACAACGTCACTGGCCTCGAAGCAGACAGGTATCTATTTAAGGTGCCGTCATTGCGCATGGTTACGCTGACATCGCCATATCTTCATGATGGCAGTATTGAAACGCTCGAAAGTGCCATCGAAGTGATGGTCGAATATCAGTTGGGCCGGGAAATACGCGATGATGATGTCAAACAGATTATTAAATTTTTATATACGCTGGTTGGCACATACAAAGGTGAATCGCTGGAGCCTAAAAAATGAAGCTGCTTGGTTTGAAAGAAGCATGGGTTCTTATCATCCTGTCTTGTATTCTTACCATTTTATATGTGCAGTCGCGTCAGGGCGATCATGATGAGCTTTATGAGGTCAATGCACTGATTCAGGAAATTAAGGCGGTAGATTTATCATTGGAGTTGGATGTGATGCAGCTTCATGCGGGTCGCCTGCATCATTACGATACGATTACCAAAGGTTCCGTTGTATTGGATGAACTGCTGCAAAAGCTTCAGCCATACATCGAGTTCACGCCTAGTCTCACAGATTTGCAAAAAGCTTTGGAAAGCTCGGTTCGCGTGCAAAAAGACACACTTGAGCATTTTAAACGGGATAATGCCTTATTTCGGAACTCCTTGCGTTATTTTCCTACACTGATTGACCAGGCAGCGACAGATCAACCTGAGTTGCGTCTTTATTTAACCCATGTTTATAACGATTTATTGCGATCCATGGCTTTGCCTGAGAAAGCCACACTTAGCCATTTGGGAAGTTATGTGGGAAAGCTGGAAGCGGTGTCTCCGAATCTGGCCAAACATTTACAGGTGATGGTTGATAGTGAGCGGCGGACACGTGCGAAGGTGCAGGAATTCATTCATTGTGGAACTGAGGAAAATGCTGAAGCGTTGTTTTTAGCTTATAAACGTCATCAGGACACGTTGATGAAGACAAGCGAATTTTATCAGATTGCACTGGTCTTTTTTTCAGCACTACTGCTTTTGTATGTTGGCATCATTATGTTGCGTCTTCAGCGCATTGCTATAGAACTTAAAGAGGCCAATGCGGAGCTTCAGTACCAGAAATTTGCACTGGATGAACATGCCATTGTAGATGTAATGGATGCGCAGGGAAATATTACCTATGCCAATCAGAAATTATGTGAAATCAGCGGCTATTCTAAAGAAGAACTGCTTGGCGAGAATTACAGATTGTTAAAGCCTGAGGGCCATTTTGACGAACTTTACCGGGAGATGTGGGATACGATTTCTTCGGGGCAAACCTGGCATGGAGAGCTCGAAAACAGAGCGAAGAGTGGCGAATTTTACTGGGTGAATTCATCGATTGTTCCTTTCCTGAATGCCAAAGGGAAATCATATAAATATGTATCGATTCGTACCGATATTACTGCAAGAAAAGAGACCGAAGAGGCACAGAAAAAACTGACGGCTGCTTTCTATTATGCAGCCGAGGCGTTGATGATTACGGATGCTCAGGGTGGCATTGAGCATGTGAACCCTGCTTTTGAAAAAATGACAGGTTATCCGGAAGAAGAAATCCAAGGTCAACCTGCAATTATTCTTCGTAGCTCACAACATGATGCACTGTTTTATGATGAACTGGTTAAAACCATTGGAGAGGGAGAGGTTTGGAAGGGTGAACTGGTTCTATTGTGCAAAGATCGCTCTGAAAAACCGACATTACGAAGTATCGCGCCGGTTTTTAGTGAGAAAGGCGACCTGGTGAATTATGTAACGTTTATGACCGATATGACCGAAGAGAAGCTGCTGCGCAGCAAGCTGGAACATACGCAGAGGCTGGAATCATTGGGTGTGATGGCTGGCGGCATCGCGCATGATTTTAACAATATTCTTACTTCTATTATGGGTAATGCAAAACTTGCTGAAATTAAAATGACAGGCGGTAAAAGAGGGGACTCTCCTTATCTCAGCCGGATTTCCAAAGCCAGTGAAAGAGCTGCTGACCTATGCCGTCAAATGTTGTCCTATTCGGGGCAGGGAAATCTTGAGGTGCGCCCGATTAACCTTTCGGAACTGGTCCATGAAGTTGCGAGTCTTCTTGAGGTGGCGGTGGCTGAAAATATTACAATTCAATATCACCTTGGCAAACAACTTCCCTCGATTGAGGCTGATTCGGGTCAATTGCAGCAGGTGATCATGAATCTGATTACAAATGCAGGAGAGTCATACCTTGATGGTGCAGGAAAAGTCGAAATTGATGTTGGAACCATGTATGTAGGCCAATCGTGGCTGGCTTCATCACTGTTGGGAGAAGACCTTAAAGAAGGTGAATATATTTATGTTGAAGTGAAGGATTATGGCAGCGGCATGGATCAGGAAACTCTGGATCATGTGTTTGAACCTTTTTTCACCACAAAATTTACCGGACGTGGCTTAGGAATGAGTGCCATGATGGGCATCGTGAAAGCGCATCGTGGTGCGATTGACATCTATTCTGAGCAGGGACAGGGCACAATGGTCAGGGTGGTATTCCCTATTGTGGATCAACCCGCAGAACCTTTGGTGAGCGACTTTTCTTTGACTGGTGGTTATGCAAAGTCATTGATTATGATTGTCGATGACGAGGCAGATATTTTGGAATATGCAAAGACGCTTCTGACTGATTTAGGACACGATGTGATTACAGCTACCTCCGGTGAAGAAGCACTTGAAATCTTCCAGAGGGAGCAGCGAAAAATTGATGTGGTGATCACCGATGCAGGGATGTCAGGTATGAGTGGTGATCAGTTGTGCAAAGAATTACATGCTTTGGATGAGCGTGTGAAACTGATTCTTTCATCAGGCCATGATATGGATTATACAACACAAAGTGTTCAGTCAGGTTTGTTAAGTGGTCTGATTCAGAAGCCCTATTCTCCTGAGAAATTTTCTTACGAAGTTTGTAAGGTTTTAGACTAAGGTGTTTTGATACGACTTTCTTCCCAGTGAAAGTTTGATTTGCACAATAGCCTGCTTGATAAGCGTGTAAAATGCGCCAGCACATCTTAATAGCCCGTTTTTTTTAAAAACATGAATTTTTCTCTCTTGATAAAGTTTGCGATCAGCATGAGGTGTAAGGGGAGAGCCTAAGGGTATTCGCTCATATAATTAAGGATGCTCTGAAAAACTACGTCCATATCATTTTTCAACATGCAAAGGCAAAAGCGCGGTTTTGCCTTTGGCAGGCCATCCATAGCCTGCACGGATACTCTGACTTTTCAGAGTACCTTTAAAACAAACTGGCCCAGCCTTTGCTATTTCAATGATTATGAACCCCGATATGGTTATTAACATTGGTACCCAAGCATTGGAAATGATCCTTTGGTTATCGCTTCCAATGCTAGTGGTTGCTCTGGTTGTTGGTGTGGCGATCTCACTGTTCCAAGCGGTCACACAGATTCAGGAGATGACCTTAACGTTTGTCCCAAAAATCATTGCTGTATTTGCGGCTATGATTCTTGTCGCGCCATGGCTTGTCGAAACACTTGTAACCTTTACCCGTCAGTTATTTGAAAACATTCCAGGGCTGATTCAGTAGCCATGCTTCTCCCTGTTCCATCCATGCAGGAGATCATGGCTGCGATGATGATTTTTCTCAGAGTCAGTACGATCATGATTTTGATACCTGTATTGGGTCACAATCTTGTGCCTGGAACAGCCAAGGCAGGCCTGATTGCGCTGGTGACAATTCTTCTCTATCCCGTTGTATCACCCAATATTACGGTGCTTTCTCCTGAACCTGTGATGTTTGTTCTTTTGGGTGTACAGGAAATTTTGCTTGCGGCCATTCTGGCCATGCTGGGTCAGCTGGTTTTTACAGCCGTACAATTTGCAGGTCAGGTGATGAGTTATCAAATGGGCATGGCAATTGCCAATGTGTTTGACCCTGCCACATCTGCTCAAGGCGCAGTGATTGGACAACTGGCATCGATATTGGCGATGCTGATGTGGCTGGCGGTTGGGGCTCACCATGCTTTTATTCTTGCACTTGCCGAGTCTTTTAGCATTTTGCCGATTGGTTCGCCATGGTTTTTTTCAGGTTGGGAAGTGCTAAATGATGCGGCAGCACAGATGTTTGTTTTGGGGCTTCGTCTGGTTGCCCCCGTATTGCTGTTACTCTTTTTTGTTTATGTCGCACTCGGTCTTGTTTCTCGTGCTGTGCCGCAGATTCAGGTCTTTTTTGTGAGTTTTCCACTCACGGTGGGGCTTGGTTTGTTCACGTTTGCATTGGCATTGCCTGCCTTTATGTCACTGGTTCATGACGGTTTTTTATCTTTGCATCATGACCTCCCCTATTTCTTAAGAAGACTGTCAGGAAATTGACGGATGGCAGACGATAAAGATAAAAGTCAACAAACAGAAGAAGCAACCCCAAAGCGAATCGAAGATGCCCGAAAAAAAGGACAGGTTCCGACCAGTAGGGAGCCTTCGACAGCACTTTCTTTTCTGTTGTTGGCATCATTGACGGTGACAGGGATGGGAGCCTGGATGGTTTCCACTTATATGGAGATGACCCGAAACTATTTGTCTGGAGTGGCAAAGTTGATTGCAAATCCTGAGGGCATGCAAACTCTTTTGATTGATGTGATGGTAAACGTTGCATGGCTTGTGTTACCTGTAGCGGTACCGATTATGCTGCTTGGAATGCTGGTGGTATTTCTTATTACGGGCCCGGTATTCACATTCGAAACCCTGAAGCCTAAATTTGAAAAAGTGAGTCCACTTAAAGGCTTGAAACGTCTTTTTTCAACCCGTTCTCTTGCAGAGTTTGTGAAGTCGATTGTGAAGATGTGTGTCATCGGGGTGGTGTGTTGGGTGGTGGTTGTGGATCTGTTTCCACATGCTTTGAGCAGCACCCGGCAGAATCCGGAAGCCATCGGTAGTTTGCTTGTGACTGGCAGCATGCAAATTGCGGCACTGGTTGCGTTTGTTTTCTTTTTTATTGCGCTGGCAGATGTGATTTATCAACGCTGGGAGCATGCCAAGTCACTTAAAATGTCACAAAAAGATATTCGTGATGAATACAAAGAGAGTGAGGGTGATCCCCAGTTAAAAGCGAAAATACGTCAGGTTCAGATGGAACAGGCCAGGAATCGCATGATGTCTGATGTACCCAAAGCTGATGTTGTGATTACCAATCCGACGCATATCGCCATCGCCCTCAAATATGAGGAGGGAGCACTTGGAGCACCGCGTCTTTTGGCCAAGGGCAAGGGCAAAACAGCGGAGAAAATCCGTGAAATTGCCAGAGAAAGTGATATTCCGATCCGTGAAAACAAACCTTTGGCCCGATCCTTGTTTAAGAGTGTCAATATCGGTGAAGAAATTCCCGAAGAACTGTTCGAGGCCGTAGCAATTATTCTGGCCGAAATTTATCGAGTAAAGGCGACGAACGCCACTGCAAGGAGTAGATAAGAGAGCAATGCAGGCAAGCATGACTTTGACATGGCAGCGGGCGCTTCGAAACAGCGATGTGCTTCTTGCAGTCGCCGTATTAGGCGTATTACTGATTATGATGGTGCCGTTGCCAACATGGCTGATGGATGTGCTTTTGGCAGCCAATATTACTGCCGGTATTTTGATTCTGTTAACATCTCTTTATGTATTAAAACCGCTTGATTTTTCTGTGTTTCCATCCCTGTTGCTGTTGACAACACTTTTCCGGCTGGCCCTGAACGTGGCAACAACACGCCTGATTCTTCTGCATGGTCAGGAAGGGCCTTCGGCTGCAGGTCATGTGATTGAAGGCTTTGGCCTGTTTGTTGTGGGTGGAAATCCTGTAGTGGGTTTGATCATATTTATGATTCTTGTACTTATTAATTTCATTGTTATTACCAAGGGTTCTACCCGTATTGCTGAAGTGGCGGCACGCTTTACCCTTGATGCGATGCCTGGCAAACAGATGGCGATTGATGCGGATTTGAATGCTGGAATTATTGATGATATCGCTGCCAAAAACCGGCGTGAAGAAGTTGCCAGAGAAGCTGAGTTTTATGGTTCCATGGATGGTGCGGCCAAGTTCGTGCGTGGTGATGCGGTTGCCGGTTTGATTATCACGGCGATCAATCTGGTTGCAGGACTCGTGATTGGCACCATGCAACAAGGCATGGCATTGGCGGACGCGGTCAATGTATACAGTATTTTGACAGTGGGAGATGGTCTGGTTTCACAAATCCCGGCTTTGGTTATCTCAACTGCAGCAGGCATTGTGATTACCCGTGCCGGTGGTGGCGAGTCGATGTCGACGGAAATTAGCGCACAGTTCACCAAACATCCCAAAGTACATTTCATTGCCTCAGGTTCACTGTTTCTGATGAGTCTGGTCCCAGGTTTGCCATTTATTCCGTTTTTGTTGCTTTCCGTGGGGTTGGGCGTGAGTGGCTGGTATCTTTATACAGGAGAGAGTGAAGATGTGGAGGCAGAAATTTCTGAGGTCGCCCCGGTTACTACAGCCCCGGAGGAACAACCACTTTCAGAACTTCTGATTGTTGACCCTATTCGACTGGAAGTGGGTTATGGCCTGATTGATCTGGTTGAAGGCGGACGTGAAGGAAATCTTCTTGAACGTTTACAGGCAGTGCGCCGTCAAATTACTCAGGAGATCGGTTTTGTCCTGCCGCCTGTGCATATCAAAGATAACCTGCAATTGGGTGTAGGTGATTATCGTGTTTTAATTCGTGGTGCAGAGGTGGCGCGAGGCGAAATCCGGCCACGGAATCTGCTGGCGCTGGAAAGCCAGTTATCAGGGCCTGCTGTTGAAGGGGTGCCTACACAGGAACCGGCATTTGGGTTGCCTGCTTTGTGGATTGCAGCTGATAAACGTCAGCAGGCTGAGCTTTCCGGTTACACTGTGGTTGAACCTCCGACTGTGATCGTCACGCACATTACTGAGATTTTGCGTAAACATGCATCTGAAATGCTGGATCGTGCACAGACCAAAGAACTGGTTGACGCCATCTCGGAACGTTATCCAAAGGTGATCGAAGAGATTGTGCCTGCACAGGTATCATTGGCTCTTTTACAGAATGTATTACAACGATTACTGGCCGAGTGGGTGCCTATTCGTGATCTGCTTATTATCCTTGAAACCATTGCCGATAGCATGGCTGAGCAGCGTGATATGAATGGCATTGTTGAGCGTGTGCGCAGACGTTTAGGCCGCACCATTGTTCAGTCTTATGTTGGCATGCAGGGCGAACTATCTGTGTTTACACTTGATACAGAAGTTGAGCAGGTGATGGTTGAACGGACCACTCAGGCTGGCAATGCCGAATTTATGCTTCCACTTGATCTTCAGCAGTGGCAACGCTTTGTAACACGCTTAAATGATGCGATGGGTGTACATGATGTCGATACACCGATCCTTTTAACAACACCGCAATTAAGGACGCCGTTGGCACAGGCACTTACAAAAATAATGCCGCGGATTGCAGTGCTTTCTGTGGCTGAAATACCTTCAAACATGAATGTTCAAACGCTGTCCAGATTAGGTTTGCGTGATGCAAGTTAAGGTTTTTAGTGCAACAAAATTGCATGAGGCTTTGTCACAGGTGCGTCAGGACTTTGGCCCTGATGCAGTGATCATGGATCGCCTTGAAGGTATGGATGAAGATGGCAATCGCATCTGGCACGTTCATGCAGCGCTTGATTATGAAGATAAGGTTGAAACAAAAGCTAAAGTTGAGACACACCCTCCTGAGCAGACTTCGACTGATTCAACAAGGCTCTTTAAAGCTTCTATGGCGCGTCTGGAGAAGATTGTTGAAGGGCTGGGGCGTCAGGAATCTTCAACCTTGCGTGAAGCCATTGACGATCATGATAGCCGTCTGGCCTTTGATCACCTTGTTCAGATGGGTGTCGCACCCACATACGCGTTTGATATGGTCGATGATTTTGTTCAGCGACGCCCGATCAGTGCATCGGTTTTACGGTGGTCTGAACGTATCGTTCCTAAAGAAAAACCCGCAACGGTGTTGCTGACAGGACCGAGCGGTGCGGGAAAAACCACATTGCTGGCCAAGCTGGCAACGCATTATAGCCTGAAAGGAGTACGTGTTGCAGTGCTTTCAACGGATACCAATCGCATGGGTGGAACAGACATGCTGAAATCCTATTCAGAAATTCTTGGTATCCCTTTTTTCACCATTCGTACCCAGGCGGACGTCGAAGAAGCACTGGATGCAACAAAATCGGCACAACTCCTGCTAGTGGATAGTGAAGGCTGGAATGTTCGGCGTAAGAGTGGCATTCGAAAGCAGTGTGAATTGTGGGATGAAATTCCGTTTACGCACCGGGTATTGGTGGTTCCAGCCAACATGGATGAAATGGATGGTATGGAGATTTTGGAGCGTGCAGGAACATTGGAGGTGAACCGGCTTGCATTCACAAAACTCGATGAAACATCTCGTCCCGGAAAAATTGTTAACTGGGCTGCGGCATTCGGAATCGATCTTTCGTACTGCAGTTTTGGCCCTGAAGTCCCTGAACAGATGGGATGGCTGACACCACAGGCTCTGACAGCCCTGCTGAGTAGTCAGGATAATAAATACGCTAAGGAGGCAGCATGAGCTTTGAGCAATTAACACCCCGCGTCATTTCTGTCAGTAGCGGCAAAGGTGGGGTTGGGAAAACATTTTTTTCGATTCATCTTGCTCAGCGTGCTGTTAGTCAGGGGATGAAAGCTCTTGTTCTGGATGCTGATTTGGGGCTTGCCAATGTTGATGTGATGCTGGGCCTGAACATCAAAGGTTCAGTTAAAAAGGTTTTGGATGGGACGGCTGATCTCTCCGAGATGGTGGTGAAAACCAAATATGGTTTTGATGTTTTGCCCGGTGGTAGTGGTCTTTATGAATTAACAAATTTAAATGGTGAGCAGCAACAGGTCATGCTTGATGCCGTGCGTGAAGCTGCAAAAGGTTATGATCTTGTGCTTATTGATAATGCGGCCGGGATTGGTGATAACGTACTCTACTTTGTATCCGCCGCAGAATCTTCACTGATTGTTCTGACGCCGGACCCTACTTCACTGACGGATGCTTATGCTTTGATTAAGGTGTTATCACAGCAGCGTAACGTCCGGCGCTTCATGGTTGCAGTGAATCAGGCAGATGAATTTGATGGGCAACTGACTTTTCGCCGTTTGATGTCAGTTACAGACAGGTATCTGGATATTCACATGGATTATGTCGGGCATATGTCCTCCACACCACAAGTGCGTGAAGCGATTCGACAACAGAGTCTTTTGAATCCTGCAACTGCACCGGTGGCGGCACAGGAATTTTATAAACTTCTTGAAAATGTTTTGTCCATGCCACGCGATACCTCTCGCAGTAGTGGTTTACAATTTTTTTGGGAACACAGCCTGAATCAGGGTTTAAGCCCTGAGAGCGCTATGCAGGCAAGGGGCTAAGCCGGTGCAAGTCAAACATGCTGCCGTTGCAGGCGTATCCATTGGATTCCTTACAGGCTTTACCATCTGTATGGTGATCGGTGTATCGCTTGCAGATGGATTGTTCCGGGTATCTATTCTGGCTGTGAGTGGCGCATGGATGGGTGTTTTGCTGGTTTGGCTCAATGATCTTTTGACACCGGGCAAACAGAACAAAACGTTACATGGGCATTCGGGACGCAGGTTATGAGTGTCGCAGAGCAATATGTTCGTCAACAACAGGACACATCGATTCTGAATGATCCGGAAAGACTTCTGGAAGAATATCTTCCGTTGATACGTTATCACGCAGATCAATTGATGCGGAGAACGCCTGATTCGATTGAATTGGATGATCTTATCAATGCAGGTGTATTGGGTCTGCTTGATGGTGCTCAGCGCTTTGATTCGGGTCGGGATGTTCAATTTAAAACCTTTGTTTCTTACCGGGTTCGTGGATCGATGATTGATTATTTGCGTGCCTTTGATTGGATGCCACGCAGTCTTCGTGATAGCTCCAAACAGTTACAGCGGGCATTTTTGGAGCTGGAACAAATTCATGGACGCCCTGCTGAAGAGAGTGAAATTGCGATTCATTTGGGTGTGGGTTTAGATGAATATCGTCAACGACTTGATCAGGTGCGCATGATGTCAGTGGTTCATTTTGATGATCTCCCATCGATTAATGGTGGGGATGATGAGCTTTCTGTACTTGAGGTACTTGAAGGCGATCCGGGAATGATGCCTGAGCAGCAGACTGCAATTAATCAGTTTATTGGGCGTCTTGCTGAAGCGATAGAAAAACTTCCAAAGCGTGAGGCGGTTTTATTAACACTCTATTATTACGAAGAACTTACAATGAAAGAGATTGCACTGATTCTGGGGTTAACTGAATCACGCGTTTCACAGATTCACAGTCAGATGGTTATTCGTCTGCGTGGGATTCTCGAATTGGATTAATGATGCCTCCCGAAGACAGTATCTCTCCGATTAGTCCCTACGCACCTGGTAAGGCTATCGTACCTCGTCGAGAGGTTCCCCGAGAGAAACAGAGGCGTAGAGAAGACGACTCTAAAAAACCGACAAAAAATAAATTGCCTGCTTCTCAGTCTGAAATAAAAAAACCGGATGAGACAGGCTCTGGAGTTGATCGATATGCCTGAATATCTGGATAATCAAACGCTTTCGATGCTTTTTGATGCTGTGCTGATTGTTTCGCTGGTTGGGCTCTGGATTCTTTGGTGGAGACAGGTGAATCAGAGGAAAAAAATCGAAATATTGCTGATCGACGCATCAACACAGTTGCAGGAGGCAACATTGATGCTTAATCAGGCATTGGTAAAAATTCAGGAACTTCAAGGCGAGGGTGGGCAGGAAGAAGTCGATCTGAGCATAAATAGTCAAACGATGGCTCAGATGGAAAAAGAACATTTTAAACATGAGATTAAAAATAAAGTGCGCGGTGAAACTCAGCAAGAAGCTGAGGAGCAGAGTCAATCTACAGCGAATATTTCACAGGTGGCACAGATGCTTCGCCTTCAACGGGAAGGAGCCACGCCAGAAAATATTTCTAAGAAACTGAATCTTCCTTTGGCCCAGATTAAACTGATGCTGATGTTACAGTCGAGTCCAAAGGCTTAGGCTCTTTTTTATGCTGAACATTGAGATAAACCATGATTAATCTTATTGGAGCTCAACTTCTTAGTCTTCCCCAAGGTGAGAAACCTGCAACAGCAACACAGTTGGCATGGCCCAATGGCTCCATTCTTTCTGCCCGTATGGCACCCGGGGATTCACCCGGAACTGCGATGTTGATGCTTGGAGGTTTTCGCTTTCAGGTCAAAGTTCCTGCCAATACTTCGATGGGGAATGTCTGGTTACAACTGGTAAATCGGGACATGCCAGCGCAATTTCGACTGTTGAGTGATTTTAAAGCGGCCTCCGTATTGGCCGAGATGCTGGCAAATAAAGCCAAACCACAGGAACGGGGCCAGCATGAACCTGCCAAAGTAGGGCGGTTACCGCAGGAAACAGGCTGGCAAAAACTTGAACATGGTCAGATACCTTTTCAGGCTGAGATGGGTGCAGATGCTCAACGTTTAATGTTGCGTGATCCAAAAGATGGTTCACCCCGGGGCGTTGTGAATGCTTCATCTGATGAGCATCAGTTTTTGTTGCATGGTCGGACTGACCTGGATCATTTTGGCCCGGTCGCTTTTGCTTTGGAAGGATCGGAAGACAAACCATGGATGTTGAAGCTCTACGCAGGCAGGGATTTGAATATTGTGGAATTACGTCCTGCATTTTTGAAATGGCTGGAAGAGCAGAAAGATGGTGAAATGTCGTCAGAACGTTCACATATTGAGGGGAAAATTCTCGGTGGGTTGCCGGAAAACTTTAAATCTATGGGAAGCTTGCACGGCTAGCATATCTGATACATCGGTCACTGAGAGAAAGCTTGTTATGTGCTTAAGAGCATAAGGATATAAACCCCGGTCAGATTCGGAGGATCTTTTTTTCTTTGTTACCTTATCAGGTTGTCAGATTATTTTTAGTGTGTCTAGAACGTATGTTTACAATTGGTTGGAAGGGCTGGATAGGAAACATATCGTATTACGTTACTTATCCGACTTAAACTTTATTGGATGTTTTTAATATCATCAGTGTAAGCAGTCTGTTATCCGGCCTGACGAGTGGTTATTGATGAGACAGGTTTTGGGGCTTTTGTTAGAGATGACGGTGATATGCAATGGAGAAAAGTTATTCTTTGTAAGAAGTTGGAATGTTTCCAGCTTCAAATGCATCCATTGCCTTTTAGTCTATGGTCTTACGTATCAATTGACTGAGTTGCCCAATGGAAAATGGTTTTGAGATGGATATGCTATTCTCTATTTCTTCGCTGGAATGAGCTGAGCGTTTTTTGTCATATCCGGTTGCAAGAATAATGGGGATTTCACTGTTGATCAGACGTACTTTTTTTGCGGCATCAATACCACTCATTTTGGGCATCACAATATCTGTGATCACCAGACTCACCTCATCGGCGTTAACATTAAAAAGCTCGACTATCTCGTTGCCATTTGCTGCTAATAAAACTTTATATCCCAGACTGTTCAGGACTTCGCTGGTGGCCTCAAGTATATCTTCTTCATCATCGGCAAGAAGAATGGTTTCTCCCTTCCCCGGAAGGATCAACTCTTCTGACTTAGTCATGAATAGTTCACTATTTTTACTCAGTGGCAGGTAGATATGGAATGCAGTGCCTTTGCTTTCTTTGCTCTCCACCTCAATGATACCACGATGGGTTTGTATCGATCCGTACACCATAGCCAGGCCAAGGCCTGTGCCTTCGCCTACTCTCTTGGTGGTAAAAAATGGCACAAATATTTGCGATAGTTCATTCTCTGAAATGCCACAGCCATTATCTTCAACGATCAGGTGGGCAAATCGCTTATTTTTTATTTTTGGATGTTTATCCTGAAAAGCTGCGTGAACATTAAATGACTCAAGTGTGCAGATAATTTTTGGTTGATTGCTATGGCGAACAGCATCACGTGCATTATTCAGTAAGTTTATTAATAGCTGCTGTATCTGGGTTGCATCACCATGGATGATAAGCTCTTCATCACACAGATCAGTGATATAATCAATGTTCTCAGGGAGAATGTTTTTGATGAGTTTAAATTCATCTCTGATAAGCGATGTGAGAGGCAGCAGGTGGATGTTTAGCATGTCCTTACGGGCGAAGGTAAGCAGTTGTTGTACCATCTCGGCTGCACGTGCGGTTAACTTTTCAATGTTGCCAAGCTTGGCATTCAGCACATTTTTTTCAGATATTTTGGATTTGGCCAAATAGAGGTTCGCCTGAATCGCTGACAGTGTATTATTGAAGTCATGAGCAATACCACCCACCAGTGTGCCAACGGCCTCCATTTTTTGTGTCTGAAGCAGTTGGCTTTTCATTTTTTCTGCTTTTTCCTGAGTATCAAAGAATTTTTTTGCAGGGACGAGAATAAATAGTAGCAATATGACGATGAAAATTTCCAGGGCGATCAGGTAAAGCGTATAATTGTGAGATGAATTGGCACTCATGTTATTATATACGCTCAGTTCTTTAGTTAGCTGATTAACCAAATGAACGCCTTGTCTCCTAATTTCAGAACTAAAGTTATGAAATGTAATCAATTCGTTTGACCTGGTAGATAATGATTCGCCCTTATCAATCATTTCGAGTAAGACATTTCCCTGATATAACAGTCCCTTAGCATTTTTGTCAATGTCATCTACAATGCTATGAAATTTACTTCTTGCCAGTTTATTGGATAATAATAGATGTATCTCTTTTACTTTTTTATGTCGGGAATAAAATTTATCACGATCTGATTGATTATGCAGAATTAGATACATCAGCATATGGCCTTCTGCACGTTTAACATAACTGCTTAGTTCATTGGCAGCATGGACAATTTCTAAATGTGAATGAATGGTAGTGAATCTGTTTAAGTTTTCCTTTTGTTGAAGATTACCAATATATAGCAAGGATAGTACAAACGTTATGATGATCCCGACCATCACATACACCAGATGTATTCGATTAAGTCCCGTCATATGCGTAACTTGTTGTTTATCATGGTTGGATGACTCCTTCATAGTGATAATTAAGCAATATAATTGCCAATTCAAAGTATTTATTGAATGTGGTGTTTGTATTTTATAATCATGAAGAAGTCATTGCGTTAAAGGTTTTAAAATACCTTTTGGGTCAAGATAATTTGCGAGTTTTATTATTATCTCCGTTTCTTCTGCAAATGCCGGGTTTTGAAACCCATTTTAATGGGCTATAGCATGGCATAGCACCTGCTGTTAGCGTGCAACGCCATGAGTGATTCGGATAATCAAATGACACTGGATGAGCTGCGCGAGGCGATTGATGCCGTTGATGATGAGATGTTGTCATTGCTTCATAAACGTGCGGCATTGGCAGCCACAGTAGGTGAGCGAAAAGTTAATCAGGGCAATGCGCCGTTTTATGTGCCAAGTCGTGAAGCAAAAATTATCCGCCGCCTGTTAGCACGACACAGTGATGCGGCCGAACATTCACACATGACAAAAATTCCTGATGAGGCCATTCACGGTATTTTCCGTGAGGTGATTGGTGCCTGTCTGGCACTTGAACATCCGATGACAATTGCTTATCTCGGGCCTGAAGGAACGTTCACACATACGGCTGCAACCCGTCAATTTGGAGCGACTGCCAACTACATGGCATGTAAAAATTTTGATGCAATCTTTGATGCGGTTGAATCGGGGCGTGCTACGTATGGCGTGGTGCCGGTTGAAAATGCATTTGAAGGTGCGGTGACACATACGCTTGATCTATTTGCTGATATGGAACGGGAGATTTATATCTGTGCAGAGGTTCAGCTTTCAATTCATCACCATCTTTTCAGCCATGCTGACTCACCGGATGAAATTGAGATGGTCATTTCTCATCCACAGCCGCTGGCACAGTGTCGCAAATGGTTGCAGGAACACCTTCCCAACGCTTCCATGATGGAAGTGGATTCGACTGTGCGTGCTGCCAGGATGATTGAAGAAGCTAAAGAGAGCGGTAACGGTTCGCTGGACTGGCAACATGCGGCGGCGGTTGGTCCCTATGCGATTGTTGATCAGACTTCGCTGCCATTGATGCAAAAAAATATTGAAGATCATCATGATAATACCACCCGTTTTCTGGTGATTGGCCAGCATGATTCACCTGCTTCGGGTGAAGATAAAACGGCGTTGGTGATGTCTGTCAAAGATGAACCGGGTGCGTTGCACAATCTGATTCAGTCTTTTTCATCCCGAAACATTGGTCTGACACGCATTGAATCCCGGCCATCCAAGAAAAAACTTTGGGAATACCTGTTTTTTGTCGATGTTCAGGGACATCGTGATCATGAGGATGTTGCGGCAGCAATCAAGGAAATTGGGGATAAGGCGGGAAGTTTCATCAAAATTCTCGGTTCCTATCCGGTTTCACGTAAACTTTGATGGCTACAGTAAATTGGTCTGACAGGGCTGTTGTCCAGACCTCCGGTCTTTATCCTTATGTGCCGGGTAAACCGATTGAGGTGCTACTGGCAGAAAAGGGATTGAAAGAGGCCGTAAAGCTGGCTTCCAACGAGAACCCTTATGGGCCATCTCCAAAGGCGATTAAGGCGATTAAAAAAGCTGCCGGTGAAGTGCATCGTTATCCCGATGGTGATTGCGGTGAGCTGAAACAGGCATTGGCTGTGAAACATGGTTGTGATGTAGAAAATATTCTGTTGGGTAATGGTTCTAACGAAGTATTGGAGCTTCTGATTCGTACTTTTGCAGACCATGGTGATGAAGTGATCTATAGCCAGCGAGGTTTTATTGTTTATGCACTCGCGACACAGGCTGCTGGCGCAACGAGCGTAGCTGTTCCCGAAGCGGATGGCCTTTCCCATGATCTGGACGCGATGCTTACAGCAATCACCAAACAAACCAGGGTGGTTTGTATTGCCAATCCGAATAATCCGACGGGTACGTTGCATGGTATGATTGCACTACAGCAGTTTCTGGATCGTTTACCTCGTGATGTTGTGGTCATTATGGACGAAGCTTATTATGAATTTGTGGCGGATGAACTTGGTGATACGGTGAATGAACTGGCTCATCCCGGTCTGGTGATTAGCCGGACTTTTTCCAAGGCATATGGGCTTGCAGGTTGTCGGATTGGTTATGCCATTGCGGATTCGAAGATTGTCTCTTTGGTAAACCGTTTTCGTGAGCCGTTCAATGTGAATTTTCTGGCTCAGCGTGCAGCACTCGCAGCACTGGATGATTGGGCATGGGTGATGGCGAGGGTAACCGATTGCAAGCAGGAGCGAGATCGCCTTGAACTGACATTTGATGCGTGGGGTATTCTGGGTGGCAGAAGTTTTGGTAACTTTGTACTGCTTCGACACGCGCACGCTTCTCAAATTTTGCAGATGCTTGAAGATCAGGGCATGATTCCGCGCCCACTCGGACCGTACGGCATGCCTGATTATTTACGTATTTCAGTAGGCTCTGAGCAAGAGAATGAACAGCTTCTTAAGACCTTGGAGTCGGTACTAAGCGCGCTCTAATTTGAATTTTAAAGAGAATTGCAGGTTTGTAGAAAGGATCGCAGGTGAAAAACGAGCGTGGGGCAGGGTGCCCTTGCGCGAATGAGGTAGTGTGTCTCGCATGAGTGAATATCTGATCAAACATTTGGTGGTGATTGGTGTCGGCCTGATTGGCGGATCCGTTGCACGTGCCTTAAAACATGTTGATTTTGTCGGGCGGGTCACAGGTGTGGGACGAAGCCGGGAAAATTTGGATCGTGCCCGGGAATTGGGAATTATTGATCACTGGACCCACGACATAGCTGAAGCTGTGCGTGATGCCGATATGGTGTTGATTGCCGTGCCCATGGGGGCTTATGACAAGGTGTTTGCCGAGCTTGCAACATCATTACCTGAACATGCCCTGATTACGGATGTGGGAAGCACCAAGCAACACGCGATGGATGTGGCGCGGCGTTATCTTTCAGAGCCTTCCCGTTTTGTGCCTGCACATCCGATTGCAGGTACAGAACAATCCGGAGCCGAGGCTTCATTTGCTGAACTGTTTGAGAATCGGCTCTGTATTTTGACGCCCCTTGCTGATAAAAATAAGGGTGGCGTTGTTGATAAAAAAGCCATTGATGTGGTTGAAGCGATGTGGGTGGCGACAGGCAGTCGAGTGATCCAAATGGATGCAGCGAGTCATGATGATTTTCTGGCATCAGTGAGCCACTTACCACATTTGGCAGCTTTTGCGCTGGTCAATGCTGTGCGCAAGCAAGGTGATGAGGCACATGATCCTTTTCAATTTGCGGCGGGCGGGTTTCGTGATTTCACACGTATTGCTTCATCTTCACCTGAGATGTGGCGGGATATTGCGCTTTCAAACAGTGCGGCACTGGTTGATAAAATTAGTGCACTGCAAACTGAATTGGCCGGTATGAAAGCAGCACTTAGCAGTGGCGATGGCGAAAGGTTATTGGAGACATTTGCGGCGGCTAAAAAAGCCCGGGATGCATGGCTGGAAGAACATGGTGGAAGTCTGTGAGGTTGTTTGTGAGATTTTCTGAATGAATGTAGGTGGAATATTAATAGCTGGCCCTGCTACGGGTGCACTGCAAGGCAGGGTGACTGTTCCCGGTGATAAATCAATGTCGCATCGCGCCGTGATGCTGGCATCACTGGCTGACGGCATGACTGAGATTCACGGGTTTCTTCCCGGTGAAGATAACCTGGCCACAGCACAGATGTTTGTGGATATGGGTGTCACGATTGATTGGCTTAATGATGAAAAAACATCGTTGCGCGTTCACGGCGTTGGTCTGCATGGATTAACACAGCCGAAGGCCATGCTTGATGCAGGCAATTCGGGTACCTGTGTACGTTTGATGACAGGTGTCTTGGCAGGTCAATCGTTCACAACCACGATGACAGGTGATGCTTCGCTTTGTAAACGTCCGATGAAACGGGTGGTTGATCCGGTTCGTAAGATGGGTGCTGAAGTTGCGGGTGGTGATGGCGGAAATCTATTGCCGATCACGATTCAGCCTTCTCTAACAAACAATGGCGTATTGAAAGCCATTCATCATGTTTCAGAAGTTGCCAGTGCTCAGGTGAAATCATGTGTGTTGCTTGCAGGTCTGTTTGCTGAGGGTAAAACGACCGTGGTTGAACCTCGCCCGACCCGGGATCATACCGAGCGCATGTTACCGCTGTTTGGGCAGCCGGTGCATGTTGATGATGAGGGTATGATTCATTTGAATCCAACTGGCAAATTAACTGCGCCGAAACAGCCAGTACATATTCCGGCAGACCCATCTTCAGCGACATTTTTTGCTGTTGCAGCTTCGCTGATTGAGGGTTCTGATATCACATTGGAACGCATTGGTATGAATCCTCTACGCAATGGCTGGAGTCGAATTCTTGTCGATATGAATGCTAAACTTGAGTTGGAAAATACAGGACAGGTTGGTGAAGAGGCTGTGGCGGATATTCATGTTATCAGTCAAAAACTTGCCGGCGTGCATGTGAACCCGGCTGATGTGCCGGATGCCATTGATGAGTTCCCTGTTCTGTTCGCTGCGGCATCGCTGGCAGATGGTGTGTTTGAATTAACTGAAGCTGAAGAGTTACGTGTTAAAGAATCGGACCGTATTGCTGTGATGGCAAAAGCATTGATGGCTGCGGGCGCTGATGTTGAAGAGCGGACTGATGGTGTGCGTATTGTCGGCGGTCGTCTTAAAGGTGGCTGCACGGTTGATGCACAGGGAGATCATCGGATTGCCATGGCGATGGCAGTCGCGGCGCAGTGTGCTGAATCTGAAATTGTTATTGAAAATGCAGCCGCGATTGCGACTTCTTTTCCGGATTTTGTGTCATTGGCCAAACAATTGGGCATGAATGTAGACTGGAAGGATGATTCCGGGGCTGGTGTTGGGAACACGTATGGAAAAAGCAATAATGAGTGATTGGACTCCCGTCGCAGGACTGCGTATCGCCATTGACGGCCCTTCAGGTTCTGGAAAAGGAACTGTGGCAAAACTGGTGGGTGAAGAGCTTGCGTTGCCTGTTTTGGATACGGGTCTTCTTTATCGCTTTCTGGGTTGGTTAAGCTCCGAAAGGCAGACGGACATCGCAGATGAAAATGCGGTGCTGAAGCTGCTTCATCATGTTATTTCCGATATTGAGTGGCGGGCTGAGGGCATATTTTTTGAAAATAGGGATTGCACTGCGCTGTTACGTGGGGAGGATGTCGGCGCGAGCGCATCAAAAGTAGCGGCGATGCCACAGGTACGGCATGTGTTGCTTGAGCTACAGCGGAAACTTTCGGGACAAGGTTGTGTGATGGATGGCCGGGATATCGGAACGATTGTACTGCCTGAAGCTGAGGCTAAATTTTTTCTGACTGCTTCTCAACGGGAACGAGCCAGACGGCGTTGGGCACAATTGAGTCAGGGCGACTCAGAGGTTTCTTTGCAGCAGATTGTGGAAGACCTCAAAACACGGGATGCGCGTGATAGTGGGCGTGAATGTTCACCGCTTGAGAAGGCAAAAGATGCCATTCAGATTGATTCGACAACGCTTAGAATTGATGAGGTGGTTGATCGGGTGCTGGCGGTGCTGGAAAGGCGCGCGTTGATAAAAAGAGTTTAAAGAGATGTCTGATATGCATGGAAGTGTGCAGATATCCGAAATGTAAAAAACTGAACAAAATAGAACAAAACTAATAAATTGGAATGAAATCATGATGAACGATCAGAACACAACTACAGAAAACGAGACAGCACTGGATGCTGCGGTACCGGTTATAACCGAAGAAGAGTCCTTTAAGCAGCTTTTTGAAGCATCATTAAAAGAGACACCTACCTTGAAAAAGGGCCAAAATGTAAAAGGTTTTGTGGTCAGTGTGGATTTGGAAGTTGTTACGATGGATGTGGGTGGCAAAAATGAAGGCACGGTGAATGCCTCCGAATTTGCGGCGATTGGAAAAACGTTGCCTGCGGTTGGTGATGAGATGGATGTCATGGTGCTTTCTGCAGGTGGCAGGGGCGGCGTTCAACTCTCTGTGCTTGAAGGACGTCGTCAGGAACTGTGGGAAAAAGTAGATGCGGTTATCGCTGCGGGTGAAACCATTGAAGCCACCGTTTTGAAAGAAGTAAAGGGCGGCTTTCGGATTGATCTGGGTGGATTGAGTGCCTTTATGCCACGTTCGGAAACGGATGTTGATGCACGTATTTCTGCAGAACAGGTGGTGGGTCAGACATGTCAGGTCGCGATACTGGAAGCCACACGCAAACCGGAAAATATTGTTGTATCTCGTAAACAGCCTTTGGCTAAGGTGCATGAAGAAAAACAGGCAAAATTTTTAGCGGCCGCTTCAGTTGGCGATAAAGTGACCGGTGAAGTAAAACGATTGACTGATTTTGGTGCATTTGTCGATATCGGTGGTGTGGATGCACTGCTGCATGTTTCGGATATGGCATGGCGCCGTATTGATCATCCAAGCGAAATGCTCTCAGTTGGTCAGGTTGTTTCAGCAGAAATTGAAAAAATAAATGTTGAAACGGGTAAGGTATCAATTTCCATGCGTTCGCTTCAGGAAGATCCATGGGTTACTGCTTCTTCAACTTATGAAGCAGGTATGCGTTTGACCGGGACGGTTCGCAAGCTTTTGGACTTTGGTGCAGTGGTTGAGCTGGAGCCTGGTGTTGAAGGGATGATTCACCGTTCTGAATTAAGCTGGATGCGTAAAGATGTGAAGCCGACGGAAGTATTGAGTGAGGGCGATGTTGTTGATGTGGCCGTGCTGGCCGTTGAGCCTGAAGATCGTCGTATTCGTCTGAGTCTGAAAGAGGTGAATGAAAACCCATGGCAGTCATGGCTTGCAGATCATCCTGTGGGTTCAAAAATAACGGGTAAAATCAAGAATGTGACAGATTTTGGTTTCTTTGTTGGTTTGGCAGGGGATCTCGATGGGTTGGTTCATATCGGCAACCTTTCCTGGGAAAAGAAAGGCGATGATGCGATTAAAGAATATAAGAAGTCACAGGAAGTTGAAGCGGTTGTCCTGGGTGTTGATGTAGATCGCCAGCGTATTTCATTGGGTATCAAACAACTTTTGAATGATCCGTTTGAAGTGTTCCTTACAGGTGTAAGCCGTGGGGGGATTGTCAAAGGCAGGGTTGCTGAAGTGACCGCAGGCGCAGTCATGGTTGAGCTTGCAGACGGTGTGCAGGCAAGGCTGGCGTTGCGTGAAGTGCCTCGCGAAGATAATGCGCTGAAAGTTGGCGATGAAGTAGAAGCCAAAGTCATTGATGTAAATCGCAAACGTAGACAGGTCGACCTTTCAGTGAGTCAACTACTTCGGGATGAAGAGCGTGATGCAGTTCGGAGTTATAGCCAGACAATTAAAAATGATGAGATGCCTTCGGCATTGGCTTTGGAGCTCCAACGTAAACTTTTGGGTAAGAAATAAGGTATAGATTGTTTCCGTGATTGCCAAAATCATGAAATGCTCTAAGTTTGAGGCGTTGGCAGGAGGATGTTATGACCAAATCTGAATTGGTTGAGATCATTGCGGATAGCTATGGTGAGATTACCAAGAGAGAAGCAGAAGTTGTTGTGAATGAAATTTTTCGAGCAATTTCAGATGCTTTGGCAAAGGGTGACAGGGTAGAATTGAGGGGGTTTGGTAGTTTTGCAACCAAACGCCGCAATCCTCGCATCGGCCGCAATCCGAAGACGGGTGAGTCAGTTCAGGTTCCAGGCAAGGTTGTGCCACACTTTAAGCCGGGTAAAGAATTGCGTGAGCGGGTAGATCAAAACGAGTAATTTTTTTTGCTGAGCTTAACAGGCTGGAGGTAGCATGAATTGGATTAATATGCTGGTGATACTGGCTCTAACCTCATTTGCTACGATTTTTGCGCTTTCCAATGTTGATCAGGTACAGATCGGTATCGCTGGCTTGATGAGTGGCCCATTACCACTTTATTTCCCAATTTTCATTGCGTTTTTCTTTGGTTTTTTTGGCGGAATGCTCTCTTTGAGTTTTTCCCGGCGTAAACATAAACAGGAAATTTCTGAGCTTCGAAAAGAAAATATAACATTAACACAGGAAGTTGAAAACCTTCGAAATATACCATTGCAAGATGATGTGTAATGTTTCTTTCATGAATCCGGTGCTTGAATCATGACAACGTTGCTGATGAGTTTGATCGCTGCGGCATTGCTGGTGATGGCCGCGCTCTATTGGCGGCAGATACAGGATGAAGGCAATAACGATGTTCGGGAAGAGGATGGACGCGTTACACCGCTACTGCGCGGTGTTAATTACCTTTTATCAGATGAGCCGGATCTGGCTTTGCAGGAGATGGTACAGGTTGCCCGGTTAAAGTCAGAAGCCGCCGATGTTTATATGGCCCTGGGTGAAATGTTTCGGGCAAAAGGTGAAATTGGTCGAGCTGTACGCATTCATCAAAATATTCTAGCACGTCCGGATGTGCCAAAAACATTACACCTACAGGCGCATCTTGCATTGGGAAAAGATTTTCAAACAGGTGGTTTGCTGGATAGAGCTTTACGGCAGTATGAAAAGGCCCTGATGATTGAATCGGGTCACGTAGAGGCATTGGAAGCAAGCTTGAGAATTCGTGAGCAGAGCCGTGAATGGGTTGAGGCAGAAGAATTATTATCCCGGCTTGAACAAATTCAGGGCGATTCCTTACATTTACACAGAGCATATCTTTTTGCAGAAATGGCAGATTCATATTTCCCTGAAGATATTGAAAAGGCTCAGGCGTGTGCCCGGCGGGCCCTTGAACTGGATGTGCTTTGTGCGCATGCACATATTGTATTGATTCGAATTTACTTGCAGCAGGATGATTTTTCTCAAGCTGAAAAAGCCTTACAGGAGATGCAAGGAAAGGCAGCAGAACATCTGCATCTGCTGGTTGCGGCAATCATGGGGAATCAGAAATTTTATCAACGTTATGGAGAGAATATGTTGATGGAATATTGGCATGCTGTTAAGGATGAAGAACTGGCTCTCTCCTGGTTGGAAGCGGTTGCGGCTAAAGAAGGAACCAATGTGGTCAATGCACTAAAACAAAAATTGAATTTTTCAGCATCAACTTTGCGAGGCTCTTTGCGTTTGGCTGGTATCGAGAGTGATGTGAAAACACCCTTGTCGGAACATGCCATAAAGTGGCGAAAAAAAATGACACATTTTGTGTGTGGTGAGTGTGGTGTGAAAGTGATTGAGCTTCGTTGGCAGTGTCCTCAGTGCCATGCATGGGGAACGATGCATGCAATTAGAGAGGAATATATATAAATGCATGATGTTTTAACACATGATGACTCGATGCGTGACCGACTCATGGTGGCATTGGATGTACCAAATGCTGATGCAGCTTTGGCGATTCGGGATGAAATTGGTACTGAGGCTGGTTGGTTAAAAGTCGGTTTGCGGCTTTTTGTTGCAGAAGGTCCTGCGTTGATCCGGGACCTGGCAAATCGACATAAAATATTTTTAGATCTGAAATTCCATGATATCCCGAACACGGTTGCACAGGCCGTTGAAAGTGCGGGTGGTTTGGGTGTCCAGATGTTGAATGTTCATGCAGGTGGTGGCCCGGAAATGCTCAAAGCTGCATCGAGGGCAGCAGATGGCTTTCCAGATATGAAATTAATCGCAGTGACTGTTTTAACGAGTGATTCACTGCCTGCTGTTGAGGCACACAAATTGGCGTTGGAACGCGCTCGTATGACGCAGGATGCAGGCCTGGATGGCGTGGTTTGCAGTGTGCATGAGGCATCAGCGATTAAGGATATCTGTGGCCCGGGTTTTATCACTGTGACACCGGGTATTCGTTGGGGTGATCAGGATGTGCAGGATCAAAAACGTATTGCAGATCCAGCTATGGCGGTTAAATCCGGTTCAGATTATCTGGTCGTTGGCCGTCCTATTCTGATGGCTGATCAGCCGGGCATCGCCGCCAGAGAGGCTGTGAAGATGATGGCATCTACGCTCTTGTGAGTGTTTGGTAAAACCAGTGCGTGATCGTTATGAATCAACCTTGATGGATTATGCCTGCCGTTCAGAACGATCGCGTGGCAGGAATCATGATGAACCGGAAGCCTCATCAAGAAATCCGTTTCAAAGAGACAGGGACCGGATTATACATTCAACCGCGTTCCGGCGCCTTGAATATAAAACCCAGGTGTTTGTGAACCATGAAGGTGACCATTATCGGACTCGCCTGACCCATTCCATTGAAGTTGCGCAGATTGCACGTTCGATCTGCCGGGCAATGCATTTGCATGAAGATCTGGCTGAAGCGGTTGCACTGGCTCATGACCTTGGGCATACCCCGTTTGGTCATTCAGGGCAGGATGCACTGGATGGGGTAATGAAACCTTACGGAGGTTTTGAGCATAACCGTCAATCGCTTCGTGTTGTTGAATCTCTAGAGCATCGTTACGTTGGTTTTTTTGGGTTAAATCTTAGTTATGAAACCCGGGAAGGTATTGTTAAACACCACTCGCCCCATGATATTCCAAAGAATAGTGATTTGAGTGAATTCAATCTTCATGAACAGGCGACGCTGGAAGCACAGATTGGCAATTTGGCTGATGAAATTGCATATAATAATCACGATATTGATGATGGTGTACGTGCAGGCATGCTTGAAGTTTCCGGCTTAAAAGAGGTGGAATTATTTCAGATTCATTATGCGGCAGTGGAAAAAGAATATTCAGACATTGATGAGCGTATGGCAGTTACTGAAACGGTTCGGCGAATGATCAATTTTTTGATTCTTGATGTGATTGATGAGACACATCAAAGAATTCAACAGGCTGAAGTTTCTACGCTTGATGATGTTCGTGCATCGAAACATGCACTGGTTGGTTTTTCAAAACATGTCAGGCAGATGAACGGCGCGATGAAGCGTTATTTATATCAGAATATGTATAAACATTATCGTGTTGTACGGATGGCTGCTAAAGCGGAACGGGTGATTCAGGAAATTTTTTCAGCCTATATGGAGCGACCGGAGATGTTACCAGTGGCGCATCAGAATAAGTCTGGAGATATGGTTGCGCTTGAGAAACGCGCACGTACGATTGCTGATTATATTGCAGGCATGACAGATCGTTTTGCGCTTGATGAATATGATCGGTTATTCAACGTGCATGCCCGGAGCTAAACGAACCTACGAAACCCGTGCTTGAGCGTTAAATCCGCAAAAAAAGCTCGGAACAGCTGTGTGCTGTTTAACATGATGAATTTCATTTCAACTTTCCTTGATGAAGAACTCCATCTTGGTGTCGCCTAACTCAATCATATCACCATCTTTCAGAGTCTGTGGTTGATTTCCAATGGATTCGTTATTTACTTTTGGTTTTGCCAGACCTTCAAGGTGCGCAATGTGGTAACCTGTGGGTCTACGGGTAATAACTGCAGCCTGTTTCCCTACTGTGAAGCCTTTTACTTTGACTCGGCAGCCGTTGCCTTTTCCTATGCTGGTCAGTGATGCAGTTAAATCAACACTTTTGCCAGCGCCAGGGCCTGAAACGACTTGAAGCCCAGCCAATGGCATGCGTGGTGCTGTTGATTGTGACGCATCTTTATTAATCATCGCAGAACGGGCTTGAGGGCTGATAATCATGGTTTTATCCATTTCCTCTTCTTGTTCTGGTTGCGGCGGTTCAACGGGTGCGGGTTTGTCTTCGATATTTACGAAGGTCAGAACATGTTTCCCAATTAGTATCGAATCTCCATGCTGGAGGATATGTTTGGTGATCTGTTTATCATTCACAAAAGAACCGTTGGTGCTTTCCATATCCTCAAGGATGACTTTATTACCAATTTTCAGCACACGGGCGTGGCGGCCACTGACAGAAAGGTTGTCAATGTGAATGGTGTTTTCAGGTTTCCGCCCGATGGTCGTTTCTTCCCTATCCAAAGGGATTTCAGAAATGACAGTATCTTTAAATTTCAATACAAGTTTACTGGCCATTGCATGCCTCCATGTTTATATCCAGCACTGTTTTTTTTCAGCGTCCAAAAATTTTCGAAAACAATCCTTGCTTTCGATGGAAATATTTCTGTGTCCTAATGAGGATGACAGAAATATTGTCCGGTCCACCCGCATCGTTAGCCAATTGTACCAATTGTGCTGCTGCCTTTCTCAGGTCTTTATCATTCTGAGTCAGTGTGAGTCGAATCGCTTCATCAGGCACCACATCAGTCAGTCCATCTGAACACATGAGATATACATCCCCTGCCTGTACAATATCCTCAACAATATCGGGTTCGACATCAGGTTCAACACCCAATGCACGGGTTACAAGGTTTTTAATGGCAGAGTTACGAGCATCATCAGCCGTAAGCAGGCCTCTGCGCACTTGCTCCTGAATGAGAGAGTGGTCTTCAGTCACATGGGTTAAGAGGTCTCCTCGCAGCCGATACATGCGTGAATCACCAACATGTGCAGCGGTCAGGCGATCAGCATAAAAAACTGCTGCTACAACCGTTGTTCCCATACCTGCACACTCGACTTTCTGTTGTGAGGCTTCGAAAATCGCATTGTTGGCCATGGTGATGCCTTCACGCGCTAAAATAGACTCGCTGGTAAAGCCGGTATCTTCATCCAATTTGGCTTCGGGTATTTTTGGCAGTCTGTCCTGAAGGTATCTGCTGGTGACTTCGGTTGCCATTGCACTGGCAACTTCGCCTGCATTGTGTCCACCCATGCCATCAGCAAGGACAGCAAAGCCAAACTCAGGCGTGATGCTAACACAATCTTCATTGTGATTGCGTTTGATGCCAACGTCAGTGGTGGCATGCATTTCAATTGCACTCATGCATTACCTCTCATGTTTTTAATATCTTTCAAACAGTCAATAATGCCACGTACAGCCTGGTTTCCGCTAGCAATACGGGTTTCCGGGTCTTTGGTTAACATTTTGTCGATAAGTTTTGCGAGGCTCTCTGGCAGATCGCTTTTGTGCTCACGGATATCCGGGTGAGGTTCATTGGCAATTTGAAACATGAGTGTTGCCATTGAGTCACCTTTAAATGGTCGTACGCCGGTAAGCATTTCGTAAAGCATGACGCCAAGTGAAAAAATGTCAGAGCGGCCATCCACATGTTTGCCGGATAGTTGTTCAGGTGACATATACGAAGGTGTTCCAAGTACAACACCGGTTTTAGTTTTACTCGAAGCTGTAATACGGGCGATACCAAAGTCAGTGACTTTCACAGTTTTGTTTTTAAGTAACATGATGTTTGCAGGTTTAATATCGCGGTGCACCACATTTTTAGCATGCGCATAATGAAGCGCCTCTGCCACTTTCCCACAAATTTTCATGGTTGCTGCGGTAGGGAAGAGTTTACCTTTTTTGGTGTAAGGTGCGAGATCACTCCCATTTAGGTATTCCATGGCAATATAAGCGAGATCGTGTTCGTCACCGGCATCAAAGATCGTCACAATGTTGGGATGATTCAGCATGCCTGCCGTCTCTGCTTCGCGAAAGAACCGATCTTTAACTTCCTGCAATTCATCGGCTTCAAATTCCTGTGACAGCGCCATGGTCTTGATGGCAACTTCACGATTTATTTTCGGATCTTTGCCGAGATAAACTGTGCCCATCGCACCTTTACCTAGTTCTTTGATGATTTCATAACGTCCAAGTGTTGGTTTGGCACCACCTGTAATGAGAAGTGTGGACATAGCATTGCCGGATGTGCCACCAAAAATTGTGGTTTCACCGGCATTTTTTACCCGTTCTATGCGAGCCTGGATATCTTTATAATTTGGGCTATGTTCGGCCATATACTCATAAACAGCGGTTGCTTTATTGAATTGACGTTTGCGTTCAAAATCAAGTGCCAGATTGTAGATAACCGATAAAACATCATCGCTGATCGGGCACTTGCGGAATTTATCAAATGCCATATCCAGCATGCCCTGACTTTGGAAAGAGAGGCCCAGCATTTTGTTGGTTTCAGCTGAATCAGCGGAAATTTTTCCGCGCTCTTCTTCGCTGGCAAAATACTGTTTGGTGGTCAACAAAAGATGACCAAAAAGAAGTAACGCTGCGGCGGTAATGGTTTGTATCCATAATGCAGAGCTGGTCAACATCAGAAAGTTTGTGCCTAACAGTGAGAGAAGCAGGATCAGTGAGAGGGCTGCCCCCGCCCCTGCACTCAGGCGAGGAAGTGCAATGCTTAGATATAGACCCATGCCAATCAGCAGTAGTAATTCAAGGTAAATGGCCCAAGCTGGCCTTGTGAAAAATGCTTCGTTAAGAATACTTTGAATGACATGTGCACGGTACTCAACACTGGACATGTCGGTTTTTACTGGTGTAACGTAGTTTGTACCAATGCCCGTAGCGGTGACGCCGATCAGGACGATTTTATTTTTGAATGCTTTTGCCGAAATGCGTCCCGAACTTAAATCGTGAAATGAATAATGTTTAAAATTATTGCCTAAACTATCCCCATAAAAAGCAGGATAGATGTGCATGGCTGAATCTGTACCAATATCCAGATGTCCAAGCTCGATATCACTACCTATATTAAGGCGAATATCGCTCATGGTGAGATTCAGGTTTTTTGCAGCAATTGCCAGAGACATGGAAGGGAGGAATTGTCCGTAATATTCAACAACAAGCGGTTCGGATCGCAGGACACCATCGTTATCGACTTTAGCATTCAGATAGCCAAGTCCAGCAGCAACTTTTGCCAGTTCAGGGAACGGATAGTGGAGTTTAACGGCACTAAGAGGGTCGGAACCTTCAAGGACACTACCGATATTCCGAATAGCCATGCGGCCGATGTAGTTAGGTAATTCTGCATCCGGTCTGCCCAGTGCTTTTCCTTCATCAAAAAATATTGGCATGAAAACATTGCCGCTTTGCTTCGTTGCTTTGATAAGGCGTAAGTCTTCATCCATTTCGAGGGCTTCAGCGATAATCTTTTCAGCTTCTTTGGTTTTCCCTTGCTGTTTAAGTATTTTGGCTAGCTGGAGATGGGTTTGAGCACTTTTTGGCGCGCGTTGTTTTTCACTATAAAAGATATCAATACCGACCAGACGCGCATCAGCATCTGAAAGTTTTTGTATGACATCACCCACTACAGAGCGGGGCCATGGCCAGCGTCCAATGCGCTCAATGGAGCTGTCATCAATATCGAGAATGACAATGCGGTCATCAGAGGGGGTTACACTTGCTTTGACACCAATATCATAAGCTGCATATTCAAGTGACTGAGTTGGCTCAAAGTGAGTGAGGTAGGCGAGGCAAAATAATAGCGTAATCGCAAGCCCAACGATCCAGTCTGATTTCCAAAAAACGCTGTTATTCAACGAGATTGCCCTCCTATCTTCATGCACTATAACATAAAAAAGACGTAACTATCAAATATCACGTATATTGTGGGCATTCTTCTTTTTATGGCAAGCGAAATTTCATTATGGACAATTTGAAGGCGTATGTCGATGTATTAGTTTGATAGCAAAAAGTGGATAGGAAAAGCTCTTTTGCTGTCTGTTTTGTGTCTGTATAACGACTCTGAAAGCACTATGCATGCGTATTGTTGAAAAAATGCATTCCCATGTTGACAGCCTAGACCTCGATTCGTACCGTTCGCCGCCTTATTCCCCGATAGTTCAGTTGGTAGAACGGTGGACTGTTAATCCATATGTCGCAGGTTCGAGTCCTGCTCGGGGAGCCATCTTTGCAAGGGCCGACATTTCTGTCGGCCCTTTTCTTTTGGCTACTCATTCTAATACGCTTGATGTTTGTCATCGCCAACGTTGTGCCTTAAAGTTTACGACACGGTGTTTGGAAGCGAGGGAATGAATATGTCATCAATGCGTACAGAACGGGATTCCATGGGTGAAATGCAAGTGCCTGAAGATGCCATGTATGGTGCTCAAACAGCCCGTGCATTGGAAAACTTTCCAGTCTCAGGGCTTCGATTTTCACGTTTTTTTATTAAAGCACTGGGAAACATTAAAAAATGTGCAGCAGCAAACAATCGTGGTCTTGCTAAACTTCATGCAGGACAGGCAGAGCTGATCGCAATGGCTGCAACTGAAGTTTCTGAAGGTAAATGGGATGCACAGTTTGTACTTGATGTTTTCCAGACAGGTTCAGGCACATCGACCAATATGAACGTCAATGAAGTGATTGCACATCGTTGCGCTCAGCTTGACTCCAATACCCCGATTCATCCCAATGATCACGTGAATATGGGACAATCGTCGAATGATGTGATTCCAACAGCTATGCATGTGGCTGCCAGTGACTTGTTGATACACGAGCTTATTCCTGCACTGACACACCTGCATGTGGTTTTAGGGCAGAAAGCTGAGCAGTTTGATGATGTATTAAAGATCGGGCGTACACATTTGATGGATGCAACACCGATAACATTGGGTCAGGAAATTTCCGGTTGGGCTCGCCAAATTGAGCTGGGAATTGAACGTTTGAAAAGTTGCCTCCCTCGCATTACAGAGTTGGCACAGGGTGGAACAGCTGTGGGCACTGGTTTGAACACACATCCGAAATTTGGTGCGAATATGGCCGCTGCATTATCAGAAACATACGGCATTGAATTTTCAGAAGCTGTGAATCACTTTGAGGCACAAGCCGCACAGGATACCGCTGTTGAATTATCAGGGCATTTACGCACATTGGCAGTTTCATTGGTGAAAATTGCCAATGATGTTCGTCTTTTAAATGCAGGGCCTCGTTGTGGGATTGGTGAAATCAGTGTGCCTGCAGTGCAACCAGGTTCATCAATTATGCCGGGCAAAGTGAATCCGGTCATTGCTGAATCCATGGCACAGGTTTGTGCACAGGTGATTGGCAATGATGCAAGCATCGCTTTTGGTGGGGCATCCGGATTACTCGATTTGAATGTGATGTTGCCAGTGATGGCGCATAACCTTTTGGAATCTGAAGTCATCCTTGCCAATGCGAGTCGTATGTTTGCAGATAAGTGTATTGCAGGTCTTGAGGCTAACCGGGAAAAATGTGAACAGCAGATTGAGTGGAGCATGAGTATGGTCACCTCACTGGCACCGGTGATTGGCTATGATCGTGCCTCTGAAATTGCTAAACAGGCAGTCAACGAAGGTAAAACCGTGCGTCAAATCTGTCTTGATGAAAACCTTATGTCGGAAGATGAGTTAGATCGACTGCTTGACCCAAAAAGTATGCTTCATCCACACGAAGATTGATTATCGATGGTTACAGGGCGTTGATTTCTCGACTTTAGGCATGTTTTTTCGTACTCTGCGCCCGGCTTAAAACAGTGAGGTGATCCATGGCAGGTAAGAAAGCAATTTTGGCTTTGGCGGATGGACGAATCTTCCGTGGTCAGGCTTTCGGAGCTATTGGGAACACAGTGGGTGAAGTTTGTTTTAATACTTCGATGACCGGTTATCAGGAAATTCTCACAGACCCTTCCTACACAGATCAAATCATTACATTTACCTACCCTCATATTGGTAACGTCGGCATTAACGCCGATGATTGTGAGTCTGAAACCGCATCGGTACGCGGCTGCATTGTACGTGCACCATCCCGCATTACTTCAAATTATCGGGCTGAATCTGGTTTTGACGCATGGCTAAAGAGTCAGAATGTAGTTGGCATTGCTGATATTGATACCCGGGCTTTGGTTCGCCATTTACGTGATAATGGCGCGCAAAATGGCGTGATTGCATCCGATGATATGCGTGACGAAGATGCAGTGGTGATGGCCAAGGCCTGGGAAGGTCTGGAAGGACGTGACCTGGTTGGGGAAGTTAGTTGTGACAGTGTTTCAGTCTGGGCTTCTAAGTCTTCTGAGAAGGGGGGACAGGGCAGCTACGATCTGGATAGTACAAAGTATAATGATGTTAAAAATCGTGCACATGTGGTGGCATTTGATTTTGGCTGCAAACGCAATATTTTCCGTAAATTGGCAGATCGTGGCCTGAAGGTTTCGATTGTGCCTGCACAGAGTTCTGCTGCGGACATTCTGGAAATGAAGCCGGATGGTATTTTTCTTTCCAATGGTCCGGGTGACCCGGCTGCTGCGGGTTATGCAGTCGAAGAGATTCGTAAATTATTGGATGGAAATACTCCAATCTTTGGCATCTGCATGGGTCATCAGTTGCTCTCTCAGGCCTTAGGGCTTGAAACTTTTAAACTCAAGTTTGGGCATCGTGGTGGTAATCATCCGGTTAAGGATGAAACGACCGGAAAGATCGAAATCACCAGTCAGAACCATGGTTTTGCCGTGTCCGATGATCATGTCCCTGCAAACGTTGAAATTACACACCGCTCACTCTTTGATGGGACGGTTGAAGGCCTGAAAGTGAAAAATAAACCAATCTTTTCCGTGCAGTATCATCCGGAGGCCAGCCCTGGTCCACAGGATGCCGATTATTTGTTTGATCGTTTCTCGGATTTAATCAAAGGCTGATTTATTAGTAGGCGAAGGGCTGTATCTAGTCTTATATCCTTCTGCAACAGGGTAATACGTCATTTTAGAAAGCTATTTTACTCCAGTTTTAGATGCCTGAATGCACCCGCTGTCAGTGCGCGCTGTACTGCTAGTGCTCCTTCTTTTATTGCCTCTTCAGAGCGATCAAACTCAAGTAGTCCCATATGTGCCAGATGCGGACTGATCAGGATATCCGGCGGGTCACCGGCTAGTCTGCTTTTGGTAATTCTATCCTGCATGATATCAATCGAAGTGAGCATCGTTTCAAGCATGCCCGGGATACGGTTTGTTTGATTGTCTGAGGGTAAGATTGCTCCGATGTGCTCTTTGATTGGGGTCAGACTATCGACAATTTTTTGAATTAGTTCACTTTGCAACATCTGCAGTGCCAATCTACCCTCTCTACCGGCTGAACGGGCACGATTACCGGGTAGCTCACTGTTCAGATTAACGGCAATCACAATGTCTGCACCCATAGCCCTGCACATGGATACTGGTATCGGGTTGACCAGTCCGCCATCGACCAGCCATCGACCATGATGCTGCTTGGGAGGAAACAGGCCGGGCAGGGCAATGGAGGCACGTACTGCTTCCAGCAGCGGTCCTGAGCGGAACCATTGTTCCCGACCCGCATTCAGGTCAGTTGCTACCGCACCATAGCTTAAGGTCAGATTCTCAATATCGACATCATCGACAAAATTGCAAAAAGCCTGCGCAAGTTTGTTACCCTGAATCAGACTACCGCGGCTGAGTGAGATATCGATCAGTTTAATGATATCGCGTACGCTCAAATCTCGAAGCCAGTTTTCCAGCGCATCAAGCTGGTCGCAGGCCAGAGAAGCACCGACCAGAGCACCGATAGAGCTACCGCAAACAATATCGGGTTTTATTCCTATCCGGTTGAGTTCATGAATGGCACCAATATGACTCCAGCCACGTGCAGAGCCGCTGCCTAAAGCAAGCCCTATGGAGGGTATCTGTTTTTCCATAGTCAGTACCAGATGCCAAAGCCGTGCCAGCGGCGCGGTTTAATGATCAGGTGATTATGGGGTAAGAGCTTGAATGATTCTTTTGGCAATAATACTTTTTGCATACTTTTATCAGCTATGCTCTCCAACCTTTCAACCCGTTCCGTGGTCGCTGGATGTGTTCGTAACAGAGAGGGTGTGGTCTGACGCTTTCCGGGTAGAAAAAAGCGTTGCCACCAGGGCTCACTGGCTCTTTGAATCTTTACCAGTGCAGATGCAAGGGCGTGTGGGTCTCCTGTGAGTTCGGCAGCATCCATGTCGGCATCAAATTCCCGCGTCCTTGACAGCGTGAATTGTAAAAGCATTGATGCTGTTGGCGCGATGAGCAATAGCAACAGGGTTTGCCAGGGAAGCGCAATTTCGGAGATTAACCATAAGGGTAGAAAAATGATCAATATCAGACAACCGGCATGGGAGAGCGCAGCCGTTGTACGGCTGAGAAGATCGGCCAGCATCATCACGTTCAGGTCGCCATTTCGAATGTGACTGATTTCATGAGCCAGAATAGCGGCAACTTCTCTGCTGCTGAGTTGCCTGAATATACCATCAGTCAGAGCAATCAGCGGCAGATTTTTGTCCTGCATGGCAAAGGCATTAGGCATAGAGCTGGGTATAAGATAGAGCAGAGGCGTTTCTTTTAGATGAGCCTGAACAGCCAGTTTTTGTATCAATTCATGTAGGTCGGGCAGGTGCTGATAAGGCAGCGGACGGGCGTTGTAGAATCGAAGTGTAAGCCATGCTGAAGTCTGTGGTGTGAACAGAATCAGTATGGCTGTCGTGAAAAGCATGAACAGGGAACCTATCGGACCGAACAGGCTATACCCCAGTGCCAGCAGCAGCGCAATCATACAGCTTAGTAACACAAGCGTGTGAAGTGAATTGCGGCGTTTATATTTTTGCAGTTCCATCATCATGGCAGCGATGGTAAGTGTTTTTTGAAAAGGGGCCGCATATGCGGCCCCGCCCGACTGTCCGAAATTCTTCGGTATCAGGGTTAATGGATATGGATCGCTTTTGGTTTCGCACTTTCACGTTTTGGTAGCTTTAGCTCAAGTACGCCGTTATGCATTGTGGCATCCACCCTGTCTGTATCGACATTGCTTGGAAGGCTGAAGCTACGTGAGAATTTACCATAAGAACGTTCAACGCGATGAATATTTTCTTCTTTCATATCCTTCTCATAGCGACGTTCTCCTGATACTGTCAGTACGCTGTCTTTTATTTCAAGGTGAACATCCTTTTTTTCAATGCCCGGAAGCTCTGCCTGCACCAGAAGCGCATCATCCGTTTCTTGAATATCTACGGTTGGAGCCCATTTGCCTGCTTCGGCTGGTATGCCAAAAGAGCCATCATCAAGCAAGCGGCTAAGTTGATGGTTCATGCTTTCCAGCTCCTGCCATGGAGTCCAGATTTTCATGCTCATAATACACCTCCTTCGGATAATATTTTGCAGGGTATTTATCCCTATACTTAATATATATAGCAATTTATCCCGATGGTTTCAAGCGGGTTATGGGTCATATGCAGGGAGGTTGAAATGCTGGAGATTAAATACATAAGAACTTGAAATTTTATGCACTCAAAATATTCATGATATGATCGATAAGTAGTTTTTCGGGGGTGTATTTGTGTTTCCGAATGATCTAAAAAGGATTGTGTTTTCTTTTAAGAAGTACCCAGGTCTTTCTAAACTCAGATGCATACAAGTCTGTTACAGAGTTATCTTATAGTGATGGATTAATCTGTCAGTGTAAAAGGTAACTTATTGAACGTGTCATGAAGCTTATTTTTTGCCATAAACTCTTTGATACTCTGATTCGCGCATCATGACAGGATCGGCAATGCCGAGGTTTTGCAGCTGTTCCCACGATTTTGTTGCTTCCTTTTTTTTCATTGGGTTGAAAATAAAACGGTAGGCAGGGATGGTAACGGTTCTTTTGTTGTATTGATAAGGTTTGCCAATCTGTTTTAACCGTTCCTGCATCTGCTCTGCATAGGATGTGAGGTAGAAGCGGCCAAGGGCAACGGCAAAGGTCACTTCACGTTTGATGACTTCTGCATCAATCTTCTTTTTCCGCCATTTTGTTTTTTCTTTTTCTGCATTTGCCTGAGTTTTAAAGTTTCTTGGATCATCAAAGGCATGCAGTTCAACTGGTTCCCGTTTTACGATCAGTTGGGTTTCAAAACCTTCTTTGTAAAGCCTGTCCCGCATGCTGGCGATGGCTTTTTTCCATACCATGCGTTTGGTGACAATGCGCCAGAGTTCCGGACCGGCATATTTGTTTTCAGGGATACTACTTCTGACAGACGAAGTTTTCGATATGGATGTGGGAGGTTGCCATGCATTCCATGCCAGCCACGCAGCTGCGAAGATGGCAACCATGATAAGCAGACGTTTCATGAATCGAAATGTTGTGTTGCCAGCAAGCGAAGGCCATCCAGTGTTAAATGTGGGCGATGTGCTGTGATTTCAGGGAGATCTTCAAGCAACTGGTTGGACAAACCGCCTGTGGAGACGATAGGTGCTGATGCATATGTTTCAATGCTTTGCAGGCGGCAGATGAGCCCTTTGATGCCATCAACAGCAGCCCAATAGGTTCCTGCTTGCATGCTGCTAACCGTATCACGACCGATCAGTGTTTCTGTGCGGGAGACAGAAATTTCCGGTAACTTTGCAGCACGTTGAGAAAGTGCTTTAAGCGAAACTTCCATGCCCGGAATGATCAAACCGCCTGCATAATGGCCTTGCGGTGAGACGATATCAAATGTGGTTGCGGTGCCACAGTCCAGAATGATGACGGGTGCACCAAATGCTGTCTTTGCAGCAACAGCGTTAGCGATTCGATCTGCACCGACCTCTCTTGGGTTTTTATAATCAATCGCCATACCGATTTTTACATCCTGAGAACCGATAAAAGCAGCTGTTTTAGCACATACCCGTTCACATGCTTCAGCCAGTGTGACATCAAGATGTGGTGCAACACTGGCAACCATGATGCCATCGATTTTGGACGGATTTTGTTTGAACTGTTCAAACATGCCATGCAATTGCCATGCAAGTTCATCGGAAGTGAGGTGATGATTGCTGGACAGGCGCCAGTGGCATAGGAGCTCTTCACCTTTGAAGATGCCAAATACCATCTGTGTATTGCCAATATCAACAGTGAGAAACTTTTTCATGCGGGTTGATCCATTGAGGCATGGTCTGTTGAAGCATGATTCATCGAGCCATTATCGATTAATTCAAGGTCACCGGCAATAAATCGCTGTAATTTATCGCCCACACGCAACAGTAGTGCGCCATCTTCATCAAGTGCTTCTGCAATACCTTCAACATAACCACCATCACGACCATTGCCATGGTGCGCGCGTACAAGCTGACCGCTTGCCGCATGAGCATCCCACCAGAGTTTGCGAATGGGTGCAAAACCACGTTTGATGTATATGTCATAACAATCATCAATTGCCTGAATGATTTCGCTTGCAATGGTTAGACGGGAGACATATTTGCCACTGGATGAACAGAGATCGGTGACCTTTTGAGTAATCTCCTTTGGCCAGCCGTTGGCAGGTTTTTGCACATTCAATCCGATACCGAGCACAACCGCGTGAACCTGTCCGGGTTCAGCTCTCATTTCTGTTAAAATGCCTGCTATTTTGGCACCATGGAATAGCAGGTCATTGGGCCACTTGATACGGGTTTCGGGGGCATGCGCTGCCAATGCCTGTTGCAACGCAACGGCTGTGAGCAGTGAGAGTTGGGGCACCTGTTCCGGTGAAATATTGGGGCGAAGTAATATCGAGATGGCCAGTGAATCATGTCCGGCTGTATGCCAGCTTCTGCCAAGCCGTCCCCGGCCTTGAGTCTGGAAATCTGCAATAATAACAAGCCCTTCATCGGCACCTGACTCGGCTTGTCGCATGACTTCACGATTGGTTGAGTCTGTTTCATCAAGAACCATGACGTGTGAACCGATGCGTTGGGTTTTGAGTCGACCTGTAAACATGGATGTATTCAATACATCAGACTTGAGTTGATAACCACGTCCTGCATGAGATTCAATATCAATGCCTTGCTTGCGAAGTGCCTGAATATGTTTCCAGATACCTGTTCGACTCAACCCCATTTTTTCTGCCAGTGCATGGCCTGATACAGGGGTTGTGCTGTTTCCCAAGTGGGCCAAAATGGTTTCGCGGTTTGCATTCATGATGTCTTTGTTTGATCTGCCACTACACGCATGGAAAGATCCAAAGCGGGGGAAGAATGTGTGATAGCGCCAATGGCAATGCGATTCACGCCTGTGTTGGCATAGGCAAGTGCGTTATCCAAAGTGATGTTGCCAGATGCTTCCAGAAGAATGGATGTGGGTATTAGTTTGCGTGCTCTGAGCACCTGATCGGGAGTCATGTTATCAAGCAGAATAATATCCGGGCAGGCGTGCATGGCTTCTTCGACCTGCTCAAGGGTTTCACATTCAACTTCTACCCAAATCTCTTCACTTTGAGCATAACATTTGCCGACAGCTTCGGTGATCGAACCGCACGCTTCGATATGATTTTCTTTGATTAGCATGCCGGATGCGAGATCCATGCGATGATTGACACCACCACCATGCACAACGGCCTGTTTTTCAAGCTTTCGCATGCCGGGTGTGGTTTTTCGTGTATCGGTGATTTTGCAATTGTTTTTTGCAACTGCATCAACAAATGCCCGAGTTGCAGTGGCAATGCCTGAAAGGTGTTGCATGAAGTTGAGTGCCGTGCGTTCAGCCGCCAACAATGTGTGCATGGCACCTGTCAGTTCACAGATCACCTCTCCTGCTGCTACATGATCCCCATCATTTAATTCCCAGTTTTGAACAATGCATGGATCAACTTTTTCAAATACACGTTTGGCCAATTCAGTGCCTGATAAAATACCAGTCGCTTTAGCGGTGATGAGAGCCTTTCCGGTTTGGTCTTTTTCAATGGTAGCCAGACACGTTAAATCATGAAGGACTGCATCTTCTTCCAGGGCCATATTGATCAATGTGTCTGCATTCATGTGTCTATCCTATCAACCTATAAAAGCCAGAGTGTGACGCCCATCGCAAGTGTTGCGAGCGGTAACATCAGGTGTGAAGGCGAAAAAGCCCGGATAATGGAGGCGGCCATGCCAGCAATCAGTGTGGCAATGAGAAGGCGTTGCCATTCAATACCATGGTAGATATGGATGCTCCAGGTGCATAGGATTGAAACAGAAAAAATGAGGCCGATATGCCCAATGAGTGTCTGCTCAGGGTGAAGTGGAAAGCCAAGCTTCAGGTGTTTGATTCTATCCAGTAATGATGCAACAGGGAAGGCAAGCGATGCTGCAAGACCAATACCCAAGCCAAATTCAGGTGTGCGCTGAAAAAAAGCGGCGGCAATGGCCAATGATGTTACCCATGAAATAAAATACCACATGTGCGGGAGGTGCTCATTTTGCTGCTTTCCTGCGAGAGGGTCAGCCCAACTGATACGCAAGTGTTGCCAGAACAGATGTTTGCTGATGTAGGCAGGGAAAATGGGTGAGATAAGCAGTGCGATACCTGCCCAGAGCCATATCGGATGTTCATATAGGGGCCATAAAAGCATCCAGATTGAAACGAATGGCGGCAGTGATGCAGTAATGATGGTTGGTGGAATTCTTTTTCGTAACAAAACCACAGAGAACCAGATAAGCTGGAATACCCCAATTGCAAACAGAACGGTGATGATGATATCAATCTTGGATGTAAGCATCGCGGCAGCATAACCCACACGGCATCATGGCTCCAACATCTGCGAATTTTGCTGAAAAACAAGCGTGTATGCTTTACAGTTTGTTTTCCATAAAAGGAGAGGTAGATGACACAGGATGAGATGAAGCAGAAAGTGGCTGGAGCAGCCCTTTCTTATGTGGTTGAAGGTAGTATCGTTGGTGTAGGTACTGGCTCTACCGCGAATATGTTTATTGATGCTTTGGCTGGCATGAAAGATAAAATAAAAGCTACAGTCGCAAGTTCGGAAGTAACGGCGGAACGTTTAAGAAGTCATGGTATCCCTGTGCTGGATCTCAATGAAGCATTAACACAGGTTGATTCACTCTCTGTATATATTGATGGTGCAGATGAATTTGATGCTGATAAAAATCTTACCAAGGGTGGCGGTGGCGCGCTGACACGTGAAAAAATTGTGGCTGCGGCATCGGATAAATTTGTCTGTATTGTGGATGAAAGCAAAAAAGTGGATGCTCTTGGCGCATTTCCGCTACCTGTTGAAGTGATTCCTATGGCATGTGAGCTGGTGATCAGCGTGAGTAAAAAATTGGGTGGTAATCCGGTTTTGCGTGAAGGTTTCACAACCGATAATGGTAATGTCATTATTGATGTCCATGGTTTGAATGTTACTGATGCACGTGGTCTGGAAGATCATCTGAATTCAGTACCAGGCGTGGTGACCAACGGTATCTTCTCTCATCAGGGCGCGGATATCATCTTAATGGGCACGCCTGCCGGCGTTGAAACAATCGCTTGATGAACTTCTGATGTTATATATATAAAGTAAATGAGAGATGGCGATGGATTTACTGAAATGTGCCGGGCTGACTCTCATGTGCAGGATGCTATAAACCGTTTTACCGGCAAAGGTTTGGCCGGGTTTATTCAAAAGCCATACACGTTGGAAGAGCTGGTAGAGGAATTGAAAGATATTTTCAACAAGACCTAAGCCGCTATTTTCGGTTAGCTTTGCGGCATGAACATCTCAGATTTTGATTATTCACTCCCGGATGAATTGATCGCCAGACAGCCTCTTGATCAGCGTGACGGGGCGCGTCTTCTTGAGCTAAAAGAAGATGTCTTACTGGATCGCCGGGTTATCGATTTGGTGGACCTGGTGCAGCCTGGCGATGTGTGGGTGCTTAATGATACCCGGGTTATTCCTGCCCGGCTGCTTGGATGTAAAACCAGCGGCGGCAAAGTGGAGTTGTTGCTATTGGAGCAGGTGGGAGATTCGGACGGACGGGCTGATATCTGGCTTGCGTGGGGAAAAGCCAATAAACCGCTCAGGCCGGGAGAAGTTATTTCTATTGCCGAAGGGTTTGAGGCAGAGATTCTCTCGCGGGATGGTAAACAGGTTCAAGTTCATCTGAGAGCTGAAAATGTGATGCATGCGATTGAGAAACATGGCCATATGCCGCTTCCCCCTTATATCGACAGGCCGGACACTGAAGCGGACAGGGATCGATATCAGACCGTGTTTGCCAATCAACCCGGTGCAGTGGCAGCGCCAACCGCGGGATTGCATTTGACAGAAGAATTGATGCATCAGATGACCGAGGCTGGTGCAACGTTTGTACATGTGACATTGCATGTGGGTCCGGGCACTTTTCAACCGGTTCAGGTGGAAAACGTGCATGAGCATGTGATGCACGAAGAAGCTTATTATATCTCTGAGAAAACGGCTGAGTGTATGAATCAGGCAAGGCGTGAAGGCCGGCGTGTGGTTGCTGTGGGAACCACTTCATTGCGCACATTGGAAGCTGCCGCCACAAAAGAAGGTAGTGGAATGGGTGAAATTGTTCAGGCTGGTTCAGGGCGCACAGACATTTTTATCTATCCGGGTTATCAATTTAAAATGGTGGATGCATTGCTAACCAATTTTCACCTGCCAAAATCAACGCTGTTGATGCTGGTCAGTGCATTGGCAGGACGCAGGCGTATGATGGATGCCTATGAATATGCTAAAAAACAGGGCTACCGTTTTTATTCTTATGGAGATGCCATGTTTGTTTGCAACATGAACGAAAAATTCGATGTGAAGAAAGTATCATGAAAATCATGTTGGCACAGATCGCTCCCAGAGTGGGTGATATTACTGGCAATGTTGGGTTGATTCTTGATGCCGCGAATCAGGCTGAGAATGCATCATGTGACCTGATTGTGTTGCCTGAGCTGGCGGTGACTGGCTATCCGCCGGAAGATTTACTGTTCAGACCTTCATTTATGCAATCGGTGGCGCTTGCCGTGGATAAAATTGTTGCAGCCAGCGGTCATTGTGCGGTTGTTTTTGGCGCACCTCGCGCTGATGGGAATCATTTGAAAAACAGTGCCTTTATTGCTCAAAGAGGTTCACTTCTGGGTGTTTATGATAAACAAATTCTTCCCAATTACGGCGTTTTTGATGAACTGCGTTATTTCACTTCCGGTGATGGCGATTCGGTTGTTTTTGGTGTAGATGGCTGGCGTGTCGGCATCGGAATTTGCGAGGATCTTTGGGATGACTCGCTGGCAGAGAAAAATGCCGGACGGGCAGTTGATGTCTGGTTGAATTTGAATGCTTCACCCTTTCATATTGATAAACAACGTGAGCGTGAACAGTTGATGAGCCTACGGGCCAAACGTTTTGCGGCACCTGTGGTTTATGTGAATCCGGTCGGTGGACAGGATGAAGTGGTTTTTGACGGTGGTTCGCATGTTATGGATGGCGCAGGGGAATTATTGCTTCGGGCACCGCTTTTTGAAGCAGCTATGCCGATAGTGAATCTTGATCAGGTCGGACAGTTTTCTATTGTGGATGTATCCTCATCGATTGCACAAATTCATGACGCGCTGGTGCTGGGTGTGCGTGACTATGTGCGAAGAAACGGCTGTGAAACAGTTGTCATTGGCCTTTCCGGGGGCATTGATTCAGCAGTGACGGCTGCAATTGCTGTGGAAGCCCTGGGCGCAAAAAATGTATTGGGTGTGTTGCTGCCTTCAAAATTTTCCAGTGATCACTCTGTTTCCGATGCTGAGGCATTGGTCAAACGTCTGGGTATTGAGCGTGTGACATTGCCTATTCTTGAACTTACGGCAGCGACGGAGGCAGTTCTTGCAGATATATTTGCTGCATGGGGAATGAGTGAACCGGATGTAACCGAAGAGAACATTCAGGCACGTAGTCGGGGCATGTTGTTAATGGCGATTTCAAATAAGAGTGGCCGTATGCTGTTAACAACAGGAAATAAATCGGAGATGGCGGTAGGTTATGCCACGCTTTATGGCGATATGGCGGGCGGATTCTCTGTGCTGAAAGATGTTTATAAAACGGATGTGTTTGCGCTGGCAAAATATATGAATCGTGAACAGGAAGTCATTCCACAAAACAGCATTGATAAACCCCCCTCTGCGGAGCTAAGACCGGATCAGAAAGATTCAGATTCGTTGCCGGATTATGATGAACTGGATGCTATTTTGAAGGCAACCATTGAAGATCGGTTTTCGGTGGATGAGATTGCAGCACAGGGTTTTGATCGGAATGAAGTGAAACGTGTGGTGAGCATGTTGCACACCGCAGAATACAAACGCCGCCAATCACCACCGGGTGTGAAGATTACCTGCCGTGCCTTTGGTCGGGATAGACGTTATCCCATTACACACGCATTTCGTGAGGTGTAAATGGGAATGTAGGGTATCATTTTGAGTGCTCAACAAGGCATGAGAAATTTTAACAATCTGAAGAGTGTATGAGCGATAAAGAAACTGTAGCCAAGCTTTCATCCTGGCTTAGCCATACGCGCAGCGCATTGATCAGTCATGGCGAAACGGATGTGCCATGTGGTGAGTGTAACGCGTGTTGCCGGTCTTCTTATTCTCATCCATATCAAACCTGAAGAGACTCAAACAATAGCTCAGATACCCAAAGAACTTATGTTTGCGGCTCCCGGGTTTCCGAAAGGGCATGTATTATTAGGATATGATAAAGATGGGTGTTGCCCTATGTTTATTGATAAAAAATGTTCGATTTATGAGTATCGCCCACAAACATGCCGACAATACGATTGTCGAATATTTCCCGCAACGGGACTTACTGTGGGTGATGACAAACCTTTGATTTCTCAGCAGGAAAAGCGCTGGTGTTTTAATCTGTCCACAAGAGATGAATCCAAGCTTTTGTCTGCTTTGCAAGCTGCTGCAAAGTTTTTAACGACATATTCAGAGCTATTGCCCGCAGGATTTGTTCTGGGCAATACAACCCAGCAGGCCATTCTCGCGATTAAAATTTATGATGTGTTTCTGCGCGATGAGTTCATGCTTGAAAATTCAGCGGATCCAAAACAATGTCACGACATCGCGGCGGCGATCAAAATAGCTTATGCAAAGTTTGAGAGTGGTGAAAACAACGCTTGATGACCGTTGAAAGTAAACGCCTTGATATAAGCTTGTATCGAGACTTTTACGATTTTAGGTGCGTTTTGTAAGGTACAAACATGAAAAACGAGGCAGTTATTGTGCCTATATTGCCAAGGGCATCGTCTTGTGCAAGGTTCCCATCTTTAAAAATATGGATGGGTCTATATTAACTCAAATGGGAGACAACTGTGAGTGATGCAATCAAAAAAGTCTTCGAAATAATCGAAGAGAACGAGTGCGAATTTGTTGATGTACGTTTTACCGATACACGCGGCAAATGGCAGCACGTAACATTTCCAATTCACGAGCTGAACAACGACTGCTTCGAAGATGGCTTTGCCTTTGACGGATCATCTGTTGCTGGCTGGTGTGATATTAACAATTCAGATATGGCACTGATACCAGATCCGGAAAGTGCGCGTATCGATCCATTCTTTGAGGCCTGCACACTGGTGCTGGTTGCACAAGTTATCGATCCAATCTCTGGTCAGGATTACAACCGTTGTCCACGTCAGGTGGCACAACGTGCCGTGAACTATATTCGTACTGCGGGTATTGCTGATACGGTAAACTTTGGTCCTGAGCTGGAATTTTTCGTTTTTGATGGTGTAACCTGGAACAACGAAATGGGTAGTTGTGGTTATCAAATCGAGTCTGAAGAAGCTGCCTGGAACTCAGGCAAAAACTTCGCAGATTCTTCGGATGGCATGATGCGTAACTATGGTCACCGTCCAAGTGTGAAAGGAGGTTATTTTCCGGTTCCTCCCGTCGATTCCCTGCATGAAATCCGTAATGATATGTCTTTGGTGATGACTGATCTGGGTATTCACATGGAATGCCATCATCATGAAGTGGCAACTGCAGGTCAGTGCGAGCTGGCGATGCGTTTTGGTGAGATGATTGATATCGCTGACCGTGCTCAGTGGTACAAGTATGTGGTGCACAACGTGGCACATGCACATGGCAAAACTGCAACGTTCATGCCTAAACCGATCTATAACGACAATGGCACCGCAATGCATGTGCATCAGTCTCTATGGAAAGACGGCAAAAATCTGTTTGCAGGTGATAAATACGCCAACCTTTCTCAGGAAGCACTGTGGTACATCGGTGGTATCATCAAACACGCCCGTGCATTGAATGCATTCACCAATGCTTCTACAAACTCATATAAGAGACTTGTTCCGGGCTTTGAGGCTCCAGTGATGCTGGCATACTCAAACCGTAACCGTTCTGCATCGATTCGTATCCCGGTCGTGAACTCTGATCCGGCCCGCCGTATCGAAGTTCGTTTCCCTGATTCAAGTGCAAATCCATATTTGGCATACACTGCCATGATGATGGCTGGCCTTGATGGTGTGGCAAACAAGATCGATCCGGGTGAAGCCGCAGATAAGAATCTGTATGACCTGCCTGCTGAGGAAGCTGAAAAGATTCCAACTGTTTGCAGTAGTCTTGATCAGGCTTTGGAAGCACTGTCCGCAGATCGCGACTTCCTGAAAGTCGGTGGTGTGATGGATGACGATATGATTGACGCTTACATCGAATTGAAGATGGAAGAAGTGAACGAAGTTCGCATGCGTCCACATCCGATGGAACTGGAACTGTACTACTCAGTTTAAGTTTTTTTCTACAAAGATGAAAAGCCGTTCCGGGAAACCGGGGCGGCTTTTTTCTTTTATCAGTCTGTTTGCCAGCCTTGGCATTATTAATTTCTTCGGGATTAGATTTTGTAATTATGTACACTTCTTAATGAAATATGAGAGACAATGGTATTTTTCCTATTTAATTGTATCCTTCCAGCGATTTTAGTTGAGGGAAATAATTTCGAAATTCGGATGTCATATCTCTAATAATGAACGATTTAATAAAAAAAATCTGAAGCCTGGAGTTAACATCTGTATCTAAAAGATAAATAAGTTTTGTGAAATATGTTTTTTTTAAATTCTCTAAAATTTAGAACTGTTAACAGTCCATGAAAAATATTGTGGGATCGTATATTTTGAATTTTTATGAAAAAACTTTTCTTTTGTTCATATTTGCGTATGTTTTCGAATTGGGGTGGAAAGGGATTTTTAGTTTATTAAAAGTCCGAGGTGACCATGATCAAGATAGATGTAAAGACCGGAAGTGCGCACAAACAGCGTGATGATGCGGTTGTCCTCCCGCTTCTTGATGGGCGAAAGCTAACTGAATCTGGTAAAGAATTGCAGGATGCGACAGACAAAACGATTGTTTCTTTCCTCCGAAAATTTGATCTGTCTGGTAAATTTGGGACGACCCGAACTTTGTACGATGTGCAAGGCACCAATACGCAACGTGTTTTATTGGTCGGGGCGGGTGAAGAAAAAGAACTGACATTGCAGAAGCTGCGTTCACTTGCCGCTAAAACCACGCGCAAGCTTGATAAAAGCGGTGCGCGTGATATCTCTCTATATTTTCCTGAGTTGAGTGTTCGGGGTGCATCGATCTCGGATAAGGTTCAGGCTGTTGCAGAGGGTGTCTGGCTGGGCCTTTACGCTTTTGATAAATACCAGACTGAGAAGAAAGCGAACAAACGTGCGTTAAGGTCTGTCACAATCATGATTCCGTCACGTAAAGATCTGGATACAGCGGAAGCTGCGGTAAATGTTGCAAAAGCGATTTCTTCTGGAACAAACTTTGCGCGCGACCTTGGTAATGAACCAGGAAATGTTTGTACACCGGAGTTTCTTGGTGATCAGGCAGCAGCACTGAAACACAAAAAATTAAAAGTGACTGTGATGGACAAAAGTGCCATTGAAAAAGCTGGTTTTACTGCACTTCTTGCAGTGAATCAGGGATCGGCTAAAGAACCCCGTTTTATTGTTTTGGAATACAACGGCGGCAAAAAAGATGATGCGCCCGTTGCATTGGTTGGTAAGGGCCTGACCTTTGATGCTGGGGGAATTTCGATCAAGCCGGGCCAGGCCATGGATGAAATGAAATTTGATATGTGTGGCTCAGCAGCGGTACTTGGTATTTTCAAATCTGTAACTGAGTTGAACCTGCCAATCAATTTGCTGGGTGTGATCCCATCGACTGAAAACCTTCTTGGCTCTGAGGCTTATAAACCGGGCGATATCGTTACAACGTATAAAGGGTTAACCATTGAGGTGCTCAACACCGATGCGGAAGGTCGCATTATTCTCTCTGATGCACTTGCCTATGCAGCAGAAAAGAAACCTGCGGAAATTATCGACTTTGCCACATTAACAGGCGCATGTGTGGTTGCGTTGGGTTCAGAGGCAAGCGGGCTGATCGGAACCTCTGATACCGTAAAGAACGGACTGAAAAAATCCGGCGCTCATACCCATGACCGGGTCTGGGAATTGCCTATGTATGAAGAGTATCAGGATCAGATCAAGAGCAAGATTGCGGATATCAAGAATATTGGTGGTCGTGGAGCAGGTACAATAACCGCAGCATGTTTTCTGTCCCGTTTTGTTGATGATATCCCTTGGGCACATCTTGATATTGCGGGCACAGCCTGGAATATGGAAGGTACCGATACTTCCCCAGTCGGAGCGACGGGAGCGGGCGTGCGGCTTGTGGTTGATTATTTGAGTCGTAAAATTTAGCAATAACACAAAGTCTCCGTTAAAAGATCGCGAACCTCTTACTTTAGCCGACATGGCTGATGCATCGCGGTCTTTAATGAATTGATGGACCTCGATAATTATTGAGATGGCAGTGAAACTTAATTAAATGAGTTGATTAAGTATATACTTTGAATATCCTCACCTCATGTTTATACGGCGTGTGATTGAAGCTTTGCGTAACCATGAAGTGGATTATGCCATTGTGGGTGGCTATGCCGTGGCATTGCATGGTGCAGTGCGGGGAACGGTGGATGTTGATCTGGTGATTCAAGTGAATCAAAAAGTTTACCAACAGACAGAAAAAGCTATGAAATGCATTGGACTTGAGCCTCGGTTGCCGGTCACTGCGGCGGATGTGTTTAATTTTCGTGAGGAATATATCAACAATCGAAATATGATTGCATGGTCTTTTGTGAATCCTCAAAATCTTGCAGAAATGGTGGATATTATTCTGACTGAAAACCTGTCGGATTTGCAAGTTGTTACGAAACAGGCCTTTGGCATAGATGTGCAGGTATTGGCATTCGAAGATTTGATTGTGATGAAACAAAAGTCTGGTCGCCCACAGGATCTAGAAGATATCAAAGCTTTGGAGCGTTTGGAGTGAAGGCTGTTCAGTATTTTAGCGATGAGTATCTGGAGCGGTGTAAAGGGATGAGTTCAGAACAGATACTGGAATTTCTGGAGTCGTTTCGCCGCATGCAGGAAAAGCCTGTACGCAGTAAATTAATCAGTTTGAAAGTGCCTGAATCGATGCTTGCCACATTCAAGCAACGATGCGACCTTCACGGGGTGAAATATCAAACAAAAATCAAAACGTTAATGTTGAAATGGTTAAATGAATAAGCGTTTGTTTTGTGATGCTTTGGGGCTTACACCTCGGGAAATGACTTACCGAAGTCCGGCGTTTAACTGATGCATTCTGCTTGTTATCGTGGGGCATTGTTTGGTGCTTATTTTCTGCTTGCGGCTGTACCGATCGGGGTATGGAACCAGACATTGTTTAACCTGATCAATGCCGCGCATTCGACCTGGGGCGATGCATTGCTTGGATTTATCAGTGGTTTTGGTGACGGGCTGGTGATTGCTTTGATCATCTCCTGTGTGATGTTGTTCAGGCTGCGTTTGGGTATCGCCGCATTGATTGGATTTATTACTTCAGGGCTGATCGCTCAATTATTGAAACGTGTTTTTGATATGCCACGGCCTCCGGCTGTGCTGGAAAATGTGCATGTATTGGGAGCTGCATTACAGTCGCATAGTTTTCCATCCGGCCATGCTACATCGTGTGGTGTGATGGTGTTATTGGCTCTGTTGCTTTGGCGGCGTGATCAATGGCAAATGTGGGCAGGGGTGCTTGTGTTTGTGCTGGCTGCGTATGGACGGGTTTATGGTGGCGTGCATTTCCCCTTTGATGTTTGGGTTGGCGTGGGGCTTGGCATGTTTTGTATGTCAGTCGCAAAACATTGGGTGATGCGCTGGCCTGAAATCATGTGGCAGAAGCGAACATGGGAGACCAGTGAATGGGCATGGAAGGTGCCGGCAGTGATTTTGATGATTGAGGCAGCAGTTCTGGGGTTAGGATATAAAATTCAGCCATCAACGGCTGATATGCTCACACTATTTATTCCTGTCGCGGCTCTTTTTGTGTTGATGCAGTTTTGGAAAAGGAAATTTTCCAGTGTCTGAGGTCGTCGCTAAAGAGATGAAAGCTGAAGAGACCAAGGTTCATTTTGAACTGCTTGATCAGGCGGATCGGATCGAGGGCATTGCCAAACTTCTTTTACGACGAAACAGGCTCGAGCCGCATGTTCTGATTTTATGCCCGGATGCTGGCTTCATGGCGGGATTGGATGAACGGTTATGGACGATTCATCCTGAATCATTCCTGGCGCATGGTGTGGCTGGGGATGATATTAAGTTTAATGCACAACAGCCCATTTTGCTTGCAACAGAAATTGTTCGGGATAATCATGCCGCAGTATTGATTAATGGGTGCCTCGAAGTGCCGACAGACCTATCTGGATTTGCACATATTGTTGATTTTGTCGATGGTTGGGATGATGGGCTGAAGCAGGCTGCCCGGGAGCGTTTCCGCACGTATCGACAGCTTGAAATGGACCCTCAATACCTTGGAAGCAAAAACAGTGATTCATAACCCCCACTTATAAACTTTGCTCATATGCAAAAGCTTTCGTAACATGCGGCAATGAGTAAAGAGCGCGACATCGATGATATTCTCGATAGCCTGAACCAGCTTCTTCGTGAGGGTGAAAGCCACAATGATGATCATGTTGAACTTGATGCGCTGGCCGAAGGCATCGAGGCTGAGCTTCATGCCTTGGAAGAACATGTTGTCGATGCAGAAAAAGAGACAGCTGAAAACCTGGATGAGTTAGTCAAACAGGTTGCAGTAGAGACTGGATCAAATACTAAGTTGGAGACAATCAACCCCGCTCTGTCTCAGAATAAAGATATTGAGAGCGATGAATCATTCGCAACGGATTCAGTTTATGAAATTCCTGATGATGATTCCGGGGATAATTCTGCGGATGATGCAGATGGATCTGATGGGCAGGTCATAGATTTGATCGATGCGCCTGTATTGACTCAACGGGTTGTATTAACCGAAGAGATGTTAGTGAATAATCCGCAGGGAAATCTTCTTTCGATGGCGAACAGAGATAAAAAAGAGAGTCAGAATACGATCACGGAATCGAAGGCTGTTGCAGTTGGGGCACAGGAAGCCGCGCGTAATACGGATGGTTTGGATGTGAACGACCTGCCCATGCAGCAGCTTTTAAAGCAGCTTCTGGATAAGGTGTCTGATGATGTGATTGGTCAGTTACAGCAGCAGTTACCATCATTGATTAAGGCTTCATTTGATCGTCATCTGGCAGCCTCAACAGATACACAACATGATGGGAATCCATCCGAATCAGATAACACAAAGGAATAGAGTGTAATGAATCATCCAGCGAGTGAACCCGCTAAAATTTATGATCCACAGGCGGTGGAGCCGGCTGTGTCAGATCAGTGGCTGAATTCAGATGCGTTCAAGCCCAAACTTGATGCTGATGAACATTATAGTATTACGCTGCCACCACCGAATGTGACAGGTAGTTTGCATATGGGGCATGCCTTCTCCGACACCATTCAGGATATTCTGGTTCGCTGGCAGCGTATGCAGGGAAAATCTGTGTTGTGGCAGTTGGGTTTGGATCATGCAGGCATTGCCACGCAAATGGTGGTAGAGCGTCAGCTGGATGCACAAGGGATTCACCGCCGCGATTTAGGACGTGAGAAGTTTGTAGAAAAAGTCTGGGATTGGAAGGATGAATCCGGCGGCATGATTCTCGGACAGATGAAACGACTTGGTTTATCTTTGGACTGGTCACGTGAACGTTTCACGATGGATGAAGTGTCATCGAATGCCGTGCGTGAGGTTTTTGTTCGTCTTTTTGAAGAGAATCTGATTTATCGTGGTAAACGTCTGGTTAACTGGGATCCGGTATTGGAAACTGCGGTTTCCGATTTGGAAGTGGTACATGAAGAAGAAGCCGGACATTTCTGGCATATTCAATATCCCATCGCAGGGGCAAGCTCGAACGATGCATGCAAACATGTGATTGTGGCAACGACACGCCCTGAAACCATGCTGGGCGATGGTGCTGTGGCAGTTAACCCTAACGATGAGCGTTATAAACATTTGATTGGTAAGGAACTTATCCTGCCGTTGTGTAACCGTACGATTCCAGTGGTTGCGGATGATTATGTTGATCCTGAATTTGGAACTGGCTGTGTGAAGATCACACCTGCCCATGATTTTAATGATTATGATGTTGGTAAACGCCACGACCTGCCTGTAATTAATATTTTCACCAATCGAGCTCATATCAATGATAATGAGATCATCCCTGAGCAGTATCGTGGTCTGGATCGTTATGAAGCTCGTGAACGTATTGTGGCTGATCTGGAAGCTGAAGGTTTGCTTTACAAGGTGGAAGCGCATGAACATAAAGTGGGTCGTGGAGATCGTTCCCATGCCGTGATTGAGCCGTATCTCACTGATCAATGGTATGTGGCAATTCAGGATCTGGCTGATCCTGCTATCAAGTCCGTTGAAGATGGTGATATCCGTTTTGTGCCACAGCATTGGGAAAAGACTTATTTTGAGTGGATGCGCAATATTCAGGACTGGTGTATTTCCCGCCAGCTTTGGTGGGGGCATCGTATTCCAGCCTGGTATTGTGCGGATTGTGATCACATCACAGTAGATCGGAGTACGCCGGAGTATTGCGGTGGCTGTGGTTCTAAACAGATCCGACAGGATGAAGATGTGCTTGATACCTGGTTCTCTTCCGGCCTGTGGCCTTTTACAACGCTTGGCTGGCCTGAGAAGACCAAAGAAATCGAAGCGTTTTATTCTAACAGTGTGCTGGTAACCGGTTTTGATATTATTTTCTTTTGGATTGCCCGTATGATCATGATGGGGCAGAAGTTTACCGGTAAAGTGCCATTTAAGGATATTTATATCCATGCACTGATCCGTGATTCGGAAGGGCAAAAAATGTCCAAATCCAAGGGTAATGTGATTGATCCGTTGGAAATGATTGAAGAATATGGTGCAGATGCGCTGCGTTTTACATTGGCACACATGGCCACGCCGGGTCGTGATGTGAAACTGGATGTGAAACGTATTGAATCCAATCGTAATTTCATGAACAAGATCTGGAATGCGGCACGTTTTGTGTTTATGAACCGTGGTGATGCCGTGCCGGATGTGAATGTAAATCCGAAATCTGATGTGAATCGCTGGGTATTGTCCGAGTTGAATACAACGGCACGTGAAGTAGAAAAAGCACTGGCCGAGTACCGCTTTAATGAAGCCGCAAGCGCGCTCTACAATTTCATTTGGGGAACTTACTGCGATTGGTATGTCGAAGCTGCCAAGGTATCACTCTATAAAGATGATGAAACTGCTAAAATTGAAACGCAGGTGGTGATGTTAACCGTGTTGGATGGTTGGCTGCGGCTACTGCACCCGATTTGCCCGTTTATTACCGAGACCTTGTTTCAAGAGCTTCATGGCCCGGATGCACGTTTGGTGACTGCTGATTGGACGGGTTCTTATCTTGCAGATGAGCAGGCTGTGTCTCGTATGAATCGGATTATGGATGTGGTCTCTGCCATTCGTTCAATTCGTGGTGAGATGAATGTTTCGCCGGGTAAAAAAATCGTGGCACAAATTGCTGTTTCTGATGCGGTTCGTGCAGAGCTTGAGGTGCAGCAAAAGGCATTGATGAGTTTGGCGCGATTGGAGTCGCTTGAATGGCTTTCGGAAGGTTCAGATATCGAAGGGGCTGCTGTGGCACCACTTGCCGATGTCACCGTGTTTTTACCATTGGCCGGATTGGTTGATGTGGCAGAAGAGCTGGCACGGATTGAGAAAAACCTGATGAAGATTGAGAAAGATATCGTGTCACTTCAGGGCAGACTTTCCAATTCAAAATTTGTGGATAGTGCACCGGAAGCTGTGGTGACTAAAGTCCGCACTGATCTTGATGAAAACCAAAGTAAACGGGTTGAGCTAAAGGCTGCTCGGGAGCGCTTGAAGGTTTTGTAAGTCTTCTGCTTTAAAACGTATGACAGTAAAATCATGCCTGATTCAGGCATGATTTCTTTTATGGAATGAGTGTTTCAGTGATTGATAAGGACAGTAATGAACCAAATTTAATTACTTTCTGATGACACTGATTTTTTCAATTTATTGAGGCTTGGGGAGGCACAGGTATGATTCAACATGCCTCTAAAAGGTCGCGTCTCCATTTTTCGTTTTTTCCTTCCTGTTTTTTTTATATTCTTATTAGGTCTGATTGTTTTTTGGCAGGGTAATTTGTTCAATTATCTTTATAAAACAATAGTTTTTGGCGTTATTTTGGTATAGGTGATTGTAAAAATTCAGCAAATATTTTACTTCTCTAATGTTTTCCACTATTTTCCAATTTATCAAGGATTGATAGTGGGGAGTGTATTGGAATAACAATTTCTATAGGGGTAAACAATGATTGAATTAACAAGAGAGCATAAGGAACTTTTTTCGTATATTGACCAACTTGTTCCAGATGATGGTCATTTGGTATATGACTTCAGGGATGCAAAGCAGTATGCATTTGCCCGGATGATGATTGCTATGACAGGCAAAAGAGAAAAATATCCTGGAATACTCAAAAGTCTTGAGCTTACAAAGGCATTTCACGAAGAAAACGGGCCCAAAAAAACGCCGCTTGGAACGACAGGGGGGTGGCAAAATATGTTCACTATTCCAGGCTTAAATCTGACTGCAAACGGGACGATAGGTTCAAACGGTTTAGCCACGATCGTGGGTGGCTATTCCAGTATGAACTTGACTTTAATGGTACAGAGTAGGAAATCAAAAAGTATCGTAGCGCATGGCTTCAGCAATAATTTTGCCCAGACGTTGTTGACTGTTAATACTGGTCCTTCAACCTCTACTGAAATCGACGTTGATGCATTTATGCAATACCATGGTATGTCTAACGGTGTTGCAATGGCCGACACCCCTTATTCCGGCCTGGTTAAAAAGAAAGCTAACAATGCCGTGACTGCCGACCCGGTAGTCAATGCGCCAAAAAGAACAACCACAAGACCCAAGAACCCTAATGCTATTAATATTGGTCTGGGTCGGGCATGGACTGATCAGGGTGGAAGTTCACCGTTCGATTACGCATGGAATGAACCTATTCCTCCTGCTGGCCAGCACCCTAAAGGCAAGATACCACTTGAAGGTTACGTCATCTTTTCTTCGGCCATAAGTTCACCATTAAAATTTAATGAGAACTTTTTGCTGAATATATATGTTGCTGACCAAACAGGCGGCGGCGGGGCACAACTTTCACCGTCCAATTACATAACAGTTGCCGCCGCATTTAGTATAGATTCAGTTAATCCTGCCAAACTCAACTGGAGCCTTCCACCGGGGCAAAGCACCCGCGACCCTGGCAATCCCATTGTTTTTGGTAATGTGCCGTGGGGATCGGATACTTTAGCCTATTTTTATTGTGAAATTGATGTCGTTTTAAGTAACGGGTCGCTTGCGACGACTTATATTCAGAGCTCTCCTTCCGTTGACCCGGATCCATTGGATGGAACAAAATATATCATGCCTATTGATTTCATATGGCACTGTCTTGCGGAAGACTCACTGGTGACTATGGCTGATGGTTCCAGGAGAATTATCAAAGATATTGTTGCTGGGGACAAAGTTCAGATCAATAATCAAGGTGACATTGCTATTGTAGAATGGACAAACCTGGGAATCCACAAAGGCCCCGTAGTACTCATTGAGACAGACACAGGAGAAAAGATCACAGCAAGCGACAATCATATTTTCTTTACCGAAAGTGCGGCCAAACTGGCAACAGAGATTATATCCGGAGACAAACTTAAAATGCTGCAAGGCGTGGCTACGGTAAAATCTGTTGAAGAAGTTATTTATGACGGGTTGCTGTGTAATTTAGCAACGGTTCAGTATCAGGATCCGGATAATGATAAGGCTGAAATTGGTGTGTTTTACGCGAATGACTTTCTGGTTGGAGATATTAATGCACAAAGGGTGCTCAGACAGAAGCATTGCAACGATATAAACTGGGTTAAAAGTCAGGTGCCAGAATACATGCATTTAGACATTGACTCATTTTTTTCAGAAAAGAAGAACATCAGGAGGGACGTATGATTATTTCAAGCTTAATTAAGACGACGGTTAAAACTTCTATATTGTTTAGCATCGCTATTGTGAGTGTCATGCATGTTAGTAATGCATCAGCTCAACCGATTGCAATTCAAGAATTTTCTGCACCACTGGGTGGTACGCAGGTCACCCCTAATTTACCTGTTTACACAGTCCATGTGAAAAATGGTCAATTGGTTGATGCTTCTGGCAAGGTGTTCAATTCATTTAAGCCCCAAAGCACGAGCAAGGATTCGAATTGCGTCATACCCAACTTGCGTTGGGCTGCCTACTATACCACATTTTACGTAGTCTTAGCCTCTGATCCTGGACATATGCGTTTGGTAAGGTCTTGCGGGAAATCGCCACTGAAATTAAACAGCACAGCACAATACAGCAATATTAATGCAGGAAATTTCATTAATCATGCACAAATTGCTGGTCAAAAAAATGGAGTTACGAATAAAGTTATCGCTGCAGGCGAGATTGATGTCATCAACGGTAAAATTGTTTATATAGACACTTGCAGTGGACATTTCCAACCCAATGTTGGCTCTTTTTTAGCATATACGAATACGTTGGATGGCTCCACCAGGCCATTAGCATTAACATCAACATTAGAGGATATTATCGCAACGGGTTCAATTTCCACTCAACAAATTGGAGCCAACCTAATTTATATGAAAAACAGTCAAAGTATTGCCCCCAGAAGAAATGTACGATCGGGTACAGGTGGCTGTTATAGTTATACTACGGTCTTTGAGTATTCTACAGATGATAACATCACCACGCTTTCGAATGGCCTTATGGCATACAAGCAAGGTGCTATTCAGGTATTTCAGAACGATATTAATACGATAACCAATAAGAACATTAAGGCCATAGAATTAACACCCAATACCGGAATTTATAGTTATGCAGCGTACGTTATTACAGAATGGCATATGTATAACAATGCTCTAAACTTCACATTTACAGATGAGACTGATGACACCTACAGTTTGTCTGTACATGTTTACTCATATAATCATGAAGTCGATTACAATTCAGAAAAACCCAATATAAATAAGATCACCTTCGACTATGTAGTGAGCAGCGAAGAACCAGATCTTTGAAACGTAAAATATAGGAGCAAAGGATCAGGTTAAAAAGAAGAGACACATTGAGCTTCCCCCGATTTAACGGACATAAAAATTAAGAGGTATGCTTTGCCTCAAACTCGACTGGGCTGATATGGCCCAGGGACGAGTGTCTTCTTCTGCGGTTGTAGAATATTTCGATGTAACGAAATAAACTCACTTTCGCCTCATCTTTGGTTTTGTAGTCCTCATCGTTAACTTGTCCGGTTTTTAAAGTTCCAAAGAAGTTCTCTTCTACAGACAAGACTGTGTTTCTTTAGAAGGTTTTGATAATCACTGGATGCATGGTAAAAGGGAACAGCAGTGGTAGCGTCTCCTTTTAAGAAAATGTGGATGGAGGCTTTTCTATGCCGAGTTTTGATATTGTTTCTGAAATCGATATGCAGGAGATGGATAATGCGCTGAATCAGGTGAAAAAAGAGATCACCACGCGTTATGATTTTAAGGGAAGCAACGCATCGATTGAGCTGGCAGATGGCACTATTACGGTGATGGGTGACTCAGAAGCCCGTGTGAATACCATTACAGAGATTTTGCGTGCCAAGATGGTTAAAAGAAAGCTGGATGCAAAATGTCTTGAATATGGCGATATTGATAATGCCAGTGGAAGTAACAAACGCCAGCAGATCGGTATTAAAGAGGGTGTTAGCACTGAGCTTGCCAAGAAAATTGTGAAGCTGATCAAAGAAGAAAGGCTGAAGGTGCAGGCTGCCATTCAAGGAGATCAGGTACGTGTGACAGGGAAAAAGCGGGATGATCTTCAGGAGGTCATGTCTTTGATGCGCGGTATGGATGCAGATCGTCCACTGATGTTTAATAATTTTAGGGACTGATTTTTTTTGTGTTCCTGTGAGATAGGCTACATTTCTGTGTATTGGGTCATGCACAATGAGGCGATTCACCCTATTTAATTTGAGCGTTTGGTTCTGAGCGTTTGGTTTGATAAAAATGGAGGTATAGATGGCCAGGCGAAAAGAAAAATCTGCTGAGCAGGAAAACCTCCTGATCGCCGTTGAAGATAAAAAAGAACTTACAGGCATAGAAAAGGCGCTTGAAAACGATTCAACGATTGAGTTGATCGTAAGTGGTGATACCTCAGTGCTGCCTCAGCTGGCGGCTGCCCGCCCAGCGAATCAGCTGGACACAACACCGCTTGATCTTGATGCGATTATCGAAGACGTCGCGCGGGTGATTGCAACAACACCGGATCATTATAAGTGTATTATGTTTACCGATCTGGTTGGTTCGACTCAGTACAAGCGGGAAATGGGGCATACCAAAGGTTTTATGCGCAATCGTATGTTCTGTGACATTTGTGAACAGGCAGTCATCAAGAATAACGGAGTAGTGGTTAAACGCCTCGGTGATGGGGTGATGGCTGTATTTGAAACGGCTATGGACTCTGTATTGGCTGCGATGCTGATGGTGAGTAGTCTGGAAGTTGACAGGAAAAAGCTGAAAAAAATTGTTGGTACCATGGATTGCCGAATTGGCATTACCTGTGGTTATGTGAAAGAAATCCCGGGTGCAACCAAAGATTATATTGGCCATGCCATGGATAAGGGTGCCCGAATTGAAGGTATTGCCAAAACCAATCAGGTACTGATCGATGAAATCGTATATGGTTTAATTCATACAAAAATCCGTGATTATTCAGATGATATGGTGATTGGCCCACCACGTAACCTGACACTGAAAGGTGTAGGTGTAAGCACCCTGTACGAAGTTTCTCCCAAGACACGTGGTCTGGTGGGAAGTTTGGGTTATAAGCTTCGCCATCTGTTCTCTTAATACATAATCCAGACTTTTTATACTGTAAAAAGGAAGACGCCCGACCAGCGTTCCAAGGGAGGGGAGGAGTTTTGCTGGCCGGACGCCTATTGGGTTGCAGGCATTCGCACTCTGATTAAAGCACATGGAAAAAAAATCACAACTTCGGCACATTTTGCGTCATAGGCTATGCGTCTATTGGGTTATAACCTTGCAAAATTGGGAAATACTATTTGGCATGTCTAATGCTGAAGTATGGTGTGCCGATATATTTAAGTAACAGACGTGGCATAAAACAGACAAAAAGGAGGTGTGATATGGAAGCTGGTCGTGCAAAGCAGATCGCATCGGGTTTTTTGAAAGTGAATAACTGCCAGGTAAAAGAAATGGATGGTGGTTTGCTGGTTCAATATCATGGGGAGACGGCATATTTTGTTCGTGAGTCATGTTTTTGGCCTTTTATTTATCGCATTTCTGGAGCAACGTAGATTCTAGCGTGTAAAATTTGAGTTTGGCATTTTGCTTATGACTTAATCCAGGCGTTTTTTATGTGCTTTTCTCACTGTATAGGCTATGATATTATCATCGATAATACCTATTACCTACAGGAGGATTGGCATGAAAGTATGCGAGGCTATGAGCAGTGAAGTGGTTTCTATCTCAAGGGGTGATACGCTTCATAAAGCAGTTGCACAGATGGTGATGCATCATTGTGCACAGGTTACAGTTGCTGATGATGAAGGGAAATTGATTGGTATTGTCACCGTTCGCGATGTGATGATGCCGCTTTATCCGGATCAGGGCGCATATGTTCATGACAGTTTGCATGCGCGTGATTTTGAAGAGATGGAAGAAAATTACGATCAGGTGCTTAAATTAAATGTTGGTGATGTCATGACTTCAAACCCTGTTTTTGTTTCATCTAACGATTCAATATTGAAAGCAGCATCGTTTATGGGACTAAAAAATCTGCGTCGAATTCCGGTTGTTGATGAAGGTAAGCAGGTTGGTACGCTGAGCATTGAAAGTATTAACAACGCTCTGTTTTTGAATCGTTAAATTTTTTTTATGTGTCATTGAAAAGGGCTGCGTTGCGGCCCTTTTTTTGTGGTAGTGTTTTGATGTGTTGACCTTACGTTCTGTATTTCTACCATGTAGTGCCTATGATTAAAGTTGATCAGCTTTGTCGAAAATTTGGTGAACTTTATGCAGTTCAGGATTTGAGTTTTCATGTCCGGAAGGGTGAGGTGATGGGGCTTCTTGGGCCAAATGGTGCCGGGAAATCAACAACGATGAAGATGCTTACATGTTTTCTTCCACCATCATCAGGCGAAGCTTCTGTTGGTGATGTTTCATTGCATGATAGTATCGAAGTGCGCCGAAAGGTGGGTTATTTACCTGAAAATGCACCTTCGTACACTGATCTGGATGTACGATCACATTTAAAGTTTATTGGCCGTATGTATGGACTGCCAAATGCTACGATAACAGACCGTATCACAGAAATGACCGGCGTCTGTGGACTCGAACATGTGTTGCACCGAAGGATCGATGAGCTTTCCAAGGGGTTTCGGCAGCGAGTTGGTCTGGCTGCAAGCATGTTACATGATCCTGCCTGTCTTATCTTTGATGAGCCGACGACAGGGCTTGATCCCAATCAAATTATTGAAATTCGTCATTTAATCAGACGTTTGGGAGAGAAAAAGACAGTATTGCTCTCTTCGCATGTATTGTCGGAAGTTGAAGCTGTATGTGATCGCATGATGATCATTGATCAAGGTAAACTGCAGGTCATCGGGACGTCAGAAGAACTTGCGCATCATACGCAGGGGCATTCGGTGTTTTATGTGCGTTTTAAAGAATCCGGTGAGCAGGTTCTTGATCTACTGACTCAATCCTTTCCGGATATTCAGATTAAACCTCAGGATGACCAATCGAATGCCTATATGCTTTATCATTCAGAACCTGATGTACCATTGGCTGAAAAGCTGTTCCATACCTCGGTTGCATCCGGTGCGATTATCCTTGAAATGCAGTCAAAGAAAAAAACGCTTGAGGATGTCTTTCGTGAGTTGACTGGAGAGGGACAATGAATACAACAGAGGATATGGGCATGAATAGCGAGCGCGTGGGTCGCGCGAACCTGAATAGTAGAGGACTGGATCGCGGGGGCTTGAATAGAGCGTTGGCGATTTGCTGGAAAGAGTGGCGTGTGGCACTGGATACGCCGCTGGGTTATGTGGTAGCGATAGCCTTTTTACTGGCCACTGGTTTTTTCTTTGCAAACCATCTTTTTTTAGTGGGTCAGGCTGATATGCGAGGTTATTTTGGTGTCATGCCATTGTTACTGATGTTTTTTATTCCGGCCATGACCATGCGGATGTTATCCGATGAGCAACGCAGTGGGACGTTTGAACTGTTGGCAACAATGCCGATACGTACCTGCGATATCGTGGCAGGAAAATTTTTAGCGGTGATGTTACAGGTGTTGGTACTTATCGCGTTGACGCTGTTTTATCCTGCCACACTGGCACTTATGGGCGATCTGGATGCTGGCCAGGTGGCGGCAGCTTATCTGGCGTTGTCCCTTCTTACTGCATGTTATGTTGCTGTTTCACTTTATGCATCTGCGATAACCAGCCATGCAGTGGTCGCATATGTTATTGGTTTTGGCATTTTATTTGGACTGTTTATGATGATGCAGGCGATGCCAACTTTTTCTCCTGATGTTCAGAATTTTTTTGCTGCATTTATGCCTTTGGCACATTACCACTTTATGTTGCGCGGGGTAATAGGTCTGGATGATATGGGTGTTCTGTTATTGGTTACCGCCCTGTTTCTTGTTCTGACATGGTTTCAACTTGAACGGCGGCGGTGGCGTTGATGGGTGAGCCAGTAGATCAGCAGTCGAGTGAGTCAGCGAATGGGCAGGTGAGTAAGCAGACGATCAGGAAGATAAAAGAGCAGGATTTCCGGAAAACAGTGCGCAAGAAGTCATGGTCTACTCTGTTTCTGATGATGGCGATGATCGTACTTTTGTTATTGGCAAGCACACTTTCACACCTGCGTTTTGACTGGACCGAGGGACAGGTTTATACACTTTCAGAATCAACCGTGTCGGTTCTGAGTCAACTTGAAGAGCCGGTACTTGTCCATGCCTATATTACGTCCGGGTTGCCGCAGCCCTATGGTCGCCTCAAACGTTTTCTGAAGGATATATTGCAATCCTATCATGAAGCAGGCACTGGTAATGTGGGTTTTGAGGTGGTTGATCCCGCAAGTGATGGGAATGTATCCGCTGCGCTTGCTGCAATGAATATTCCTAAGGTGCAGGTACAGGTTGTTGAGGATGATCAGGCACAGGTGAAACAAGGTTATCTGGCTGTTGTGATTGAATATCTGGATAGCAAAGAGATCATCCCTGTGGTGCAAGGTGAAGAGGGTTTTGAATACCTTCTGACCCGAAAAATTAAAAAACTAACGGGAAAGGGGCGCGTTAAGGTAGGCGTTTCTTCAGGTTTTGGAGCGGCGGATCTTAAGCAGCTTCGTAAGTTTCAGGAATTTACTACGGATGATTACGAGTTGGTTAACGTTGATCTTAAAAACACAGGCATCCCGACGGATATCAGGACGCTGATCATTGCCGGTATGGATCAGGCACCGAACAAAGAATTTCGCGATCAACTTAAACAGTTTCGTCAACGAGGTGGGGGGGTGCTGCTGTTAGCGGGCAATGCCAAACCGCAATTATCGATGGGTTTTCAGGTTGAACCGGTTGATCCTTATGCCAATGACTGGATGAAGGATGATCTGGGAATTGTGGTTGAGTCAGGCATGGTGATAGATCAGCGTGCAACCTGGGTGACTGTCAATCATCGGCAGGGTGATTTTATGGCCCGCACACTGGTTGATTATCCATTTTTACCTAGTGTGACAGCACTGGATGCAGAGCACATTGTGAGTGCTGGCCTGGAGAGTGTCTCAGTGCCGTTTGCTTCACCACTGTTTTGGATGGGTCATGAAGGTGATACTGATTCGGGCTTAGATTTAGGTTCAGATGCTAAAGAGAAAAAAGCTGTTCATGTGCTCATGCGCTCATCTGAAAATTCTGCCGTGCAGTCGGGGCCGCCATTTGATGTGAACCCTCTGGTTGCAACAGAGACACGTTTTTCAGGCATGACACGACGCTCATCAGCATTGGCATTTGCTTTTGATAGCATAGCGTTGGATAAAACGGCTGGTACAGAGCATGGCATTGAACAGGCCGTTCAAGGTCAATCTGGACCTGTGATTGTGGTGGGGTCACCTGCATTCCTTGATGATGAATTTATGGATGGCGGTAACCTTGTTGCGGTATTGAATATGATGGACTGGCTTTCCGGCGATGGGGCTTTGATTCAGCTTCGCTCCCGTGGCGTGACCCAAAGGCCCCTGGAAGAATTAAGTGCTGCCGGGCGTGCTTTTTTTAAAGCAATATGGATGTTTGGTTTACCGATGTTGATTGCATTTGTAGGTCTGTATCGTTGGTGGCGGTTAAAGAAACACCGGATTTTTCCACAGCATCATGAGAGTTAAATGAAAAAAACAGCAATCATCATTTTATTTCTGTTCATGATCGGGGTACTTATTTGGTTGATTTCAAAGCCTGACTCTGCACCGCAGAAGATGCCTGAAATGATTCGCTTTAACCCGGCCGATGTATTTTCTCTGATTTTAGCACATGAGGGCGCAGAGACAATTTTTCTTCGACGTTCCGGTGATCAGTGGAAATTGCTGAAAGAATGTTCAGAAGATAAAAAGATGGCGTTTGCACAGGCGGCAGCGGTTCAACATCTGCTTGATGATCTTGCAAACATGGACGTTGTTCGTGTGGTAACACGAAATCCTGAGTATTATGAAAAACTTCATGTTGGCTCAGGTTCAACTCAGGTGTTGCTGAAAGATAAAGGGGATAGTGTTATTACGAATTTATTTGTCGGCAAGCAGGGGCGTGATCTGATATCCACCTATCTTCGCGTGGATGGCATGCCTGAAGTGCTGGCTGTTAACAAGGTGCTCTTATGGCAGGTGAGACGTTCATATCAAGGTTGGAAGGCTGTCGATTCAGCGAAGACTGAAGGAAACACAGGCAATACCGTTGAAGTATATTCGCAGGCACAGTGAATAGGGGTGTCAGAAAGTATGAATGAATTAATACCCCGGCATCTGATTCTGTTTGATTGTGATGGCACGTTAACCGATTCACATGGCGCGATTGTTGTTGCGATGCAGCAGGCATTTCTCTCCTGTGGGCTTCTGGAACCTGCGGATGAGGCGGTGCATAAAGTGATTGGCCTTTCATTGCAAAAAGCGGTTGAAATACTTTCTCCTGATGTGTCTCAGCATGCAAAAATCATTGAGAGTTACAAGGAATATTATGTTGCAAACGAAGCTTCACTTTCACTTTATCCGGGTGTGATTGAAACGTTGGATGAGCTGCGTAAGCGTGGTTACTGGATGGGAATCGTCACAGGAAAATCAAAATCCGGTTTAATACGTGTATTGGAACAATTTCAATTACATGATTATTTTTATGCATTACGGACAGCCGATTGTTGCCTTTCGAAACCACATCCGGCTATGGCACTTGAATGTATACAGGAGCTGGGAGCTGTGCCGGAGAAGACCAGTCTCGTTGGAGATGCCCTGTTTGATATGCAGATGGCTCATGCTGCAAATATACGCGCTTATGGTGTTTCATTTGGCGTGGAATCGGCTGAAGCGCTTTATGCCGCAGGTGCATATGATGTGTTGGATGATTTCCCCGCACTTTTGGGGCATTTTCCACCCTTGTATTCACAAGATTTTCCAGCCACGATCGGCATCACGGGAGTTAAATAAGATGGTAAAACGAAGTGTGAAATACAGTTTAGGCCTTCTGGCCTTTTTGATGATTGCATTGCTTGTCACTCCTTTTTTTATTGATGTGAATACGTATAAATCACAGATCACAGAGGCAGTTGAAGATGCCACAGGGCGAACGCTAAAGATTGGCAATATTGAAGCATCTCTTTTTCCCTGGGTTGGTGTGCGTCTGGAGGATGTGCATCTTGCCAATCATCCGGAATTTAATGATCGTGATTTTCTGAAGGTAGGAAGTCTGGATATTCAGCTTGCGTTGCTTCCGTTGTTCAGCAAAGAGATTGAAATCAAACAGTTTGTATTGGATTCGCCCGAAGTTTTTTTAGAGCGTAATGCTGCTGGTGATGGCAATTGGGAAGATTTGACAGCATCAGAACCCGGCTTAATAGATGGGGATATTCCGGTAGTGGATAAAGACGCAGAAAAAGACCGCTCATCGTCGGTTCTGGCGGCTTTAAATGCAGAGTTTTTACAGATGAAACATGGCCGTTTCAGTTGGGTGGACAGAAAAACGCAGCAACATATCGAATTGTCTGATATGAAAATTGAAGTGAATGATGTTCAGATGGATCGCCCTATCGAGATGAAAGCTTCGGGTCGAGTCGGTGCAGATGAAATCGCTCTGACAGCACAGATTGGTCCTGTAGGTGATATTGCAAAGCTGGATATTGATAAGTTGCCGTTGCAGATAAACTTACAGAGTGAATCGTTTAACCTAAAGCCTTTTGTTGATTGGTTGCCGGAATTCCCGGCTTTTTTGGGCCGGGCTGAAGATGCACATGTGCGATTGAATGTGCAGTTGGAACAACGCCCTGATGGCATGCGCCTGTCTGTTGGAGAGGCTGCGTTGCTGGCTGATGCCACGGCAGGGGTTAAATGGAAAGTTGAGATGCCAAATGCTAAAAAAATAAAATTGCAGGAATTGGGCGTGAACATCAATGGGCAGAAGCTTTTAAATGCACAAGGTGAAATCAGACTGGGAGGCAAACATCGTTATCAATTGCGGGTGAAAGGTGAATCTGTAAAGCGTAGCTGGTTAGCCTCATTGATACCTGAATTGAATACGATGTATGCAGGCCACGCTTCCCCATGGCAGACGTTGAAGCTGGGAGCTGTTATTGCAGGGGATGTTGAACGTTTGGAATTGCGGGATGTTCAGCTTATGCTGGATCAGGAACTTTTGCAGGTTTCCGGTGTAGCATCGTTTAACAAAGCACCGGATATTCGTCTGCGTTTAACATCTAAAGAGCTGCATCTTGATCCATGGCTGCCAAAACCAAAACAAAAAAAATCTGCACCAGCCTCAGTTCAATCCGAATTGGCCAGTGTATCGGCAAAATCACAGGAACCTGATCTGCGTTCTTTTAAAACGTGGCGGATCAGCAGTCAGATACAAATAGAAAAATTACATTTGAGTGGCCTGGAAATGGATCACCTGCGTGCGACCTTAAATGGTAGCCGGGGACTGTTTAAACTTGACCCGCTGCGTTTTGATCTTGCGGGTGGTCAGGTGAGAGAAAAGGCAACGCTAAATATTGCAACTTATCCCGCAAGGTGGACAGAGTCGGTACGTTTGAGTGGTGTGAATATTGGGCCTGTTCTGAAGACACTTGCAGGTATCGATATGCTCGAAGGTGTTTTGCAGATGGATACCGATATTAAAGCAACAGGATTGCTCCCTGAAGGCTCGCTGAAGAGTTTGAATGGGCAAGGTAAGGTATTGCTGCGTGATGGCAGTGTGAAAGGTTTTGATATCGCGGGCATTCTTCGGAACCTGACCTCTTTTGGAAAGACGACTGGCCCACAAAAAACTGACTTTGCCCAGTTGTCTGGCAAGTTTAATATTAAAAATGGTATGGTAAAAAATGATGATCTGTTTATGGCATCACCACTGTTCCGGTTGACGGGTCGCGGTCTGGTCAATTTACCAAAAAGTACCATGGATTATCATGTGAAACCTCGCCTGGTGGGTACATTGACCGGGCAAGGCGATACTGTAACCGTGCGAAAGGGGTTATCAGTGCCGTTACATATTCATGGGCCGCTGGCATCGCCGCGTGTTACCCCGGAAGTTGATCCCGCCACATTGATTGAAAATATCGGTGCGATTCGCGGGGGAGGTGCAGGAAATATTCTGAAGGGTTTGAAAGAGTCGATCACGGGTCCAGACAATACTACCGATAAGAAACCGACTGAACCTGCGCAACAGGAAAAACCATCACCTGAAAAAGATATTCAAAAAGTACTTGAAGGGCTGATCCCCGGCTTTTAGCCGAATTAAAAGGTAATTTTATGCATGTGTACGAACGATTGCGTCTGCACCCTGAACGGCCACAGATCAGGCAGATAAAGCGCGCTGTTGATCTTTTAAAACAAGGGATGTTTGCCATTGTGCCAACAGAGACAACCTATGCCATGATGGTATTGCCTGAGTCACTCGATGCACAGTCTGATATCAGGCAGGTCAGGCATCTTGATGAAAGTCATCTTTGGTCACTGGTTTGTTCCGGTCTTTCTCAGGCTGCTCAATATGTACACATGAATAATACAGCGCACCGTATTTTGAAACGGCATCTTCCAGGCCCGTTCACGTTTATTTTACCTGCAAGTTCACAACTCTCCAAACGTGTCTTTGGAAAACGACGTGATATTGGTATTCGCATTCCAGAATACAGCATTTGCCATATGCTTCTTGAAGAGCTTGGAACACCGCTTCTGGCAACTTCCATGCAGTTTCCCGATGAAGAATTTGCAACATCGGATCCCGATCCTTTGCATGATCGGCTGAAACATCTCAACTGTGTTTTGATGGATGCAGGTTGGTGCGGTATGACACCAACCACCATTGTCGATCTGTGTGATGAAACACCGCATGTATTACGTCACGGCTTGGGGGAATGGTTGGTTTAATAACTGTTTTTGCGTATGTAATCCGATTTATGGTGATGTTTCATAGGGGTTCGGCGTTAAAATGGTGAATGATTGGAAATGGTTTGAGTTCGGAACGGGGGCTGATGGAACGCCATTAAAACAAACGATAAACCTAAATGATTCATATTATCTCAATCAATCGAGTCTGAGCTTCCCCTTTTATAATTCAATTGGCCGCACACCTCCCAAACGGTGCATATGGAACCACAAGGTTGTTAACCTTCCGTCCTTGATTGAATTATTATAGGCTATACGCTTTGAAAAGCGGGAAAAGGGATGGGAAATGGGAAATCGTCACTATAGCATTATTGAGAGGCTTGTTTCATATCTTGAAGACGAGAATAGGCCCCTCTACTTCTCCCTACTGACCTTGCTTTCGGCCATCATTATAAGAAATGTGCTGGAACTATCGATCAACACCCCTCCAACGCCCTCTCCTCACATGACCGGAGCGCCGTTTCCAGCCGATCATACAGGCCTCGGCCAGCCACCTCTCCTGCCTCCAGTAACCGAAACAGTGAACACCAAACATACGAGCCTACTGCATAACCCGGAAATAGCCTCAAAAGTCCTGACGCACTTTTCACTGTTCTATATCTATGTTTTCCTCGGTATCACGTTGATTATCAGTCTGCTGAGCAATGAAAAAGTCTTGCGGGTTGCCCGGCTTGTAGGCGCCGGATTCATTATTATCGTCACGGTTCCCATTGTCGATCTGATACTTTCTGCGTTGACTGGCACCCAGCCTTACTATGCCTACCTATTTCCCGACCGAACACCCCATCTGTTAACAGGCTATCTCTCTTTTTTAAGCGATACTCAAGGGATCACTTTCGGTATGCGCCTGGAGGTCTTCATTGTAACCCTGTCGGCAGCCTGTTACACCTATATCAAAACCGCTTCCCTGCTCAGGTCACTTATCGCTGCAGTTGCGGTCTATTCTTTTATATTCATAAGTGGTGCTCTGCCTTATACTGTTTACTGGCTCTCCGCTGCTTTAGGGCTTGATCTTAATCACCCTGAGCTTTTCACGCTGGGCACATTCAATAAGATGCACCTGTTATTGATTCTACTGTTTCTTTCGGCTCTGTGCTGGATGCAGTGGCCAACGTATATGAAAGCTCTGGTAAACGATCTGCGTTTCACCCGGACTCTGCATTACGCATTCATGATCGTTCTCGGAATCGTTATTGCATATCCGGCAAAAGAGAGGTTTACACTGCTTGGTGATTTCCTGGATCTCATTTTCATATTCATCGCCCTGCTGTTCGCAGGCTACTTTTCCATTATCACAAACAACCTGGCGGATAAGGAGATTGACAGGATATCTAATCCGGACCGACCGACCATTACCGGCACCATTCCCGAACACATTTACCAATCACTGGGGCCTGTCTGCCTGATCGCAGCATGGTGCTACTCCGCAGCAGTGGATGCGGTATCGTTTCTCATGATCAGTTGCTTTCTCGGAGGCTATTTCCTCTACTCCATGCCTCCGCTGCGCCTGAAACGAATTCCGATTCTTTCAAAGGCCATCATCGCATTCAACTGCCTTGCCATGCTTGGGCTCGGCATTCATTTTGCAGGAGGTGACATTCTCTCTTTTCCCAAAAATCAGGCACTATTCCTCTTTCTGGCATTAACCGCCTGTATTAATTTTATCGACATCAAGGATATTGATGGTGACCGCATCGAAAGAATCAAAACCATCCCCGTATTGCTCGGACTTAAAAAGAGTAAAATCCTGATCGGATTCTTTTTTTTGATCTCCTACGCACTTTTCCCCTATTTTATGAACTATCCAGATATTTTCCTGCCTTCTTTTCTGTTCGGACTAGCGATATTTGTAGCAATCAATCTCAAAAATTACAAAGAGCACAGAGTCTTCATTATATACCTTAGTAGCTTTGTTGCGCTTTTGTTCTATATATGACCTGGGCGACCCCTCACCATTATCCAGGAACACAGCCTCTCTTGCAGCATGAGCCGCAAAGGTGAGTGCCTGGACAATGCCGTTGCCGAGAGTTTCTTCGGTACTCTAAAGACTGAACTGGTTGACGATGAGGACTACAAAACCAAAGGTGAGGCGAGAGCAAGTCTGTTTCACTACATCGAAACATTCTACAATCGCAGAAGAAGATACTCGTATCTGGACTATCTCAGCCCCGTCGAGTTCGAGGTTAGGCATGTCCCTTAATTTAACTGTCCGTGAAAATAGGGCTAGTTCAGATGCGACCTGTCAGAGGTGATGGATCAAATGCTTGCCGAGGCAGTGCGAAAGCCCGATCATAGGTCAAGAAAGTGCCTCGGTTATCGAACACCTCATGAAGTCTTCAACTCAGCCAGAAGTGGTGCGCTTTGAAATGGAATTCACCCGTAACTATTGAAATGACTCTTTAAACACAAAATTATTATGAAATCACCCCAGATTCAAACACCACTACCCTGGCGGACGGTCGGACGGGACACCATGCTGACACTGCCACTCGTCGCACTGGAAGTACCAATGCTGATGTTCAGGTGTTTATGATCCGAACTCTCTTTGCTGTTGTTTATATCCTGTGAGGCAAGAATGTTCAGTTCATCGCTATCAATATTGATCTTATCTTTGGCATTGAGCTGACTGCCACGCACTGTGGTGGTGGCTCCTGATGTGATGTTAATGTCACTGGCCACCAGATTGCTGGCTACACTCCGCTCTTTGTATGCCTCGAATTTCTTCTCAAGCAGATCAATACTCGCATATGAAAATGGCGCTGCTCCAAAAAGGAACAACGCCATTAAAATAAATGAAAAAGCCAAACGATTCATGTTATCTCAATCAATCGAGTCTGACCCCATTGATTTTTATGATCTGAACTCTCTTTGCTGTTGTTGATATCCTGTAAAGCGGAATGAAAAGTTTCAAAATATGCGCTGGAATATGCCGACGGGCATAAAAGAAGGAAAAAGAGAATTAATCTAAGCGATTTCATGCCATTTTAGAGATGGTTAACTTCATAATTAAGTAAGCTGCCATCGGAATCTCTAGCGCAATAGCTTATCTGGTATTGTTGCTGAGATGATACTTATTTTTCCTGTATCTTTATAATAACTGACATGTAAACGATGAGATACGCTTAGCAAATTATCCCAACGATCAGAAATTACTCTCTCTCCATCTTGAGCTAATCGTTGCCATGACTGTTCACCTAGTTTATGAACAACATCCTCTCTTCTATCTTCAAATGAAAGCTCAAAAGGAAGTTCATCTTTATATTGACAATACTCATCCTTGCCTTCTGAATAAAAAAATACTGTGGAGAAATACAACTCCCCAACTCCAATCGCTTGATCGCCTTTTCCTAAAAACTCTGCTTCGTCAGAAAAGAGTAAACAATATCCATCCGAAGGTCTTTCTATATATGCATCAGAACCATCGTAACTGCCATATTCATCTTTTTCTAAAAACAGTTCACTTCTAAGGTCTATACCCAGTTTATCCATCTGTTTAACTAAGTTTTTATCTGAGGCGACCAAGCCTAAACACCTCAACAGTTCTTGTGTATTCATCACTATTCATCCAATTGATTACGTAAGAAATCATCATAATCAGTATTATTCGTACAATTTATTCCTTCACAGGCTTTTTTCAATGTAGGGACATGCTCTGGAGCCAAGTCTCCAGCATAATCAATCGAGTCTGACCCCATCGATTTCAAAAATGGCGCTGATCCAAAAAGGAACAACGCCATTAAAACAAACGATAAAACTGAGCGATTCATGTTATCTCAGAAATCAATCGAGTCTGATTCATCATATGAAAAGTCCATACTGAATTTCCCCGATCTATTTAGAGTAAATGTACAACTATTCCATTCATCTTCATGAATAGATTTAAACTCTTTTTTGAGCCTCGTCAGCAAAAGAAAAAAGTCATAATTTGCTTTCCCACCCCCACTAAAAGAACCTTTATCTCCATTCTTATCAAGAAATGAATATCGGAAATCTACCACATCATCATCTTTGATTTCTGAATGCATTGTAATTTCCACAGCCTCTACTGGTGCAATAGCATTCAATATTGAGCCAATTTTTTGATAAATATCTTCTTTTCCCTCCATTCTATCCTCCTGGCTGATTTAGCATAAAGCGTTCAACAGACTCTCCGTCTATGCTATATTTAATATTAAATGCACCCGGTCTTACACTGCTCCCTGAATATACAGGCTCAATATTCACCTTCACCTTTTTGCCATCTTTCAGTGCCTTACCCCAAGTGTTTTCCATCTGCTTCCAAGCACCCTTATTAAGGTTTGCATTCATTGGAACCAAATTAATTTTTTCGCCGGGGCCACCTAATACGCTGGCAATATGATGACCACGTTCACCATTTACATCACCTTTAAATTTTGAAAATACATTCAATAGTTCAGTCTAGTGCCCAATCAAATAGAGAGAGGGGGGGGCTCATTGTGTCCCGAAACTCCGGAATTCTTAACTTTTAGACTGTTATTCCACTTCACTTTTCCACTTTTCATCTAATGAAAAATCCGCTTTGAATTCTCCATTATCATATAATGTATATAGGCAATGATTCCATTCGTTCTTAGCATCATCTTTCTTTACGGATGCAAAAAAAACCATAAAACATTCATCAAGTTGATCATATATATCTCTGGATATATATCCAAAATCAAACCATTTTATACCTCCCTTCTTATCTCTATACTCTATTGAAGACTCAATAACACCAGTGCCAATTCTAGCTTCAGCCATTATAGAACTAGCATCATCAGGCATAATTTTCCATAAAATTTCTCCCATCTTTTTATACCGATCATTATTGTTTTTAACCACTTAAAGTCCTCCCGGAGAATTCTTCAATGATACAGATATCTCTTTTTTTCCTGCAATTTGATATGTCACATTAAATTTGTCCGGCCTTACGCTGCTCCCTGAATATACAGGCTCAATATTCACCTTCACCTTTTTGCCATCTTTCAGTGCCTTACCCCAAGTGTTTTCCATCTGCTTCCAAGCACCCTTATTAAGGTTTGCATTCATTGGAACCAAAT
>Ga0316204_10000741_pt1 | contig 106433 bp, 112 predicted proteins | sample 6monrhotite_MG_2_FD_205661 | JGI IMG/M metagenome (GOLD analysis project Ga0316204, IMG submission 205661) | Microbial mat bacterial communities from mineral coupon in-situ incubated in ocean water Damariscotta River, Maine, United States -... | ecosystem: Environmental > Aquatic > Marine >...
GTGATCCGGTTTGATCTTCGACAACACCACCGCCACAGTCTGCGGATATTCGTTTTTCAGATAGTTGGCCAGCACCACCTCATTAACGTTGCCCAGCTTGTCCCACATGGTGCGACCGGCCGGACCGCGCATCTCTTCCATGATCTGCGATACCCGGTCCTCCGGCAACGCGCTCATCAGCAACCGTTCGGTTGACGAAAAAGACCCGACCAGGCCGCCGGCCGACGATAACTGGTCGGCAAACTCGACGAACAGGCGCTCCACCACCGACGAATTGATCGACCCCAGAGATGACATCGCCTGCGACAGATCGCGGATCTCCTCGTCGTCCATCTTCTCGAACAATCTGGCCGAATGCTGGTCGCCAACCGCCAGCATGAAAATCGCCGCTTTCTGTATGCCGGTTAAACTGCGGACATCTTCCTTGACGCGCGCCATAGTCTGATCACTTTCCGTGAGTAGGGTTAACGCAATTTTACGATTTTGTATGTATCAATGTCACGAGATCATTATCCCGTCGAATCCGATTTGGAAGTTTGATGAGCAGACTTGAGAGAATGATGCACTGCGGAGCCGTCGTGCTGTTGATTTCAGCTCTTTCGGCGCCAGCGTCTTCGCAGACGGCACAATCTGTTCCGGCTGCGCCAAAAGGCCCGGCCAGCAGCGGTAAGCCATGGATATATACCAATCCGAAACTGGGCTACCGACTGGCAATTCCACCGGGAAGCCGGGTTCTTGAACGCAAGGATGACAAGGCCCAGATTTCCATTCGGTCTCGCAATGGGTATATGATTTCCGTGCAGGCAGGAAATTCCCGACGTCAGGTTCCGTTGGAGAAACTGCCCGGAATTATCGAATCCAGATATTTTGGTCAGGGCAAACCCTGGAACCACCGACTGGAAGATCGGATGATGACGGTTGCCGGATTCAAAGCCTACGAGGTAAATTACGAGGGGCCGAACAATCGCTCGCAGGTCCTATTTGTACGGGGAAAAGCGTACGATTACGTTTTTATCTTTCTGTCCGGAGCCCGTGAGTACCCGCTCTACATCCATGAATTTGACTGGGTTCTGAAAACGTTTGTACCGGCGAAACCGGCCAGTGCGTCGGCACCGGCACCTGCGATGACGCCTTCTACTTCCGGAACACCCAGTTCACCGCCTACCCGTGCGACAATGTTTGCGCGACCATCGCTGGGATATTCCATGCTGTACCCGTCGGATTGGGAACAATCTGAAAAGCCGGGAATGACGATGGTTTTCAGTGGCCGTGCCGGCTCCCCTGCCTACACCTCCATCGTCAGTATCCAGAACATCGCGCCGCCCGGGGCAACCGGTTCTGTTGATGCTGTGAAATTGGCAGCTGAAGATGTCAAGGCAAATCTCGTGCGAACGGTTCCGGGCGTACAGTTTTCTACTGATCAGCCATGGACCTATCAACACGCCAACATATCTCTGGTTGGACGAGAATTGCTAGCCACCTACTCGCATTCTGGAGAGCAGTTCCGCAAGTTGATTATTGTTATCCCGCGGCCCGGTCAGAAAATTGCGCATGTCTGGTCTTTTACGGCACCGGAAGCAGACTACCGGGCCTTCCATCCGGTCGCCCGGCAGATGTTGCAGTCGTGGACGCTCACCGGCTTGAACCGCGGATAAATCCTGCCATCATGATGACGATGATGAACCGGGTCGGTTTTCTGATTGTCATGATATGGCCGCACGTGACGTTGGCGGGCCCACTATCTGTCGATCGCCTGTCTGTCGACGAAATGACAACACAATTCGAAAAAGTCGTTTTCGGGTCGGAATTTCAGGGATTCACAGCGCTGTCGCGCGTTAATAAATGGCGAGGGCCTCTGCGAGTGGAAGTCCGCTCGTATCAGGAAATCCGCGACGTGAATGGTGCCGGTCAGACGGTGCTGAAATTGGAACAGGTGGGTGTCGAGCCGCGCCATCTGTCCCATATTCAGCACAATCTCAACGTCCTCGCAGGTCTGACGGGATTGCATACGGAAAATGTGCTGCAAACCGGCTCTCCCGCTAATTTCCAGATCAAGATCGTTCCCCGGTCTCAACTGGCGAACCCGCAGTTGGCAGACGTCGATCCCAAATTGTTGCGCAAGTTGGCATCGCAGGGTGGGTGCTATTTTCTGATCTGGCATGATGACACGGCGGGTCTCATCGAAAAAACCGTAATTGTTGCCAATTCAGATCGCACCAACGTCAGAATGGCACACTGCCTGCTGGAAGAAATGACACAGAGTCTTGGGTTCCCCAATGACGTTGATCTGCCGGTACCATCCATCTTCTCCAATAATGCTCAGATCGTGGAATTGACACGCGCGGATCAGATCCTGATAAAGACGTTGTACAATCCCGCACTGCGTCCGGCGATGAAGCGCACAGACGCCGTGAAACTTGCCCGGACAATCATTCGTGAACTGGATCGGTGGATGCCGTGACGAGATCATTTCGTTAACCAAGGCAAGTGATTTTAACCTATTGAATCCAATGGATTTCTGTCTCGGTGTCCGAGAGCTGATAACGGAAAATTAAGGAAACAGACGTATTCATTATGGGGGGCGTGTTATTTGCACACCCTGCAATGGCGCGCCATGGCACGCAGGGCATCAACGTGACGACAGGCTAATATCCGAATGTTTGGTCGTAAGACATCACAGTTGGAGGACGGACCTCATAGTCTGGGTGCCAGCGCGTATGTGTCTGGCGGTAATTTTGATTTGTTTCTGGCATCGGTGTTCATCAATATCCTGTCACTGGCAATGCCGCTGACATTGCTGCAGGTGTATGACCGCATCATCCCCAACTCGGCGTCGGGGACGTTGATTTTGCTGGTGGTCGGCATCGGCATTGCGTTGATTCTTGAAGCATGTCTTCGCATGGGCCGCTCCTACGTCAGTGGCTGGATGGGCGCACGATTTGATCATATGGCGGGGACATCCGCTGTTGAACGATTTCTCGGTGTATCCATTCTGGAATTTGACAAACAGGGGGCTGGGTCGCACCTTGAACGTTTCAGTGCCCTGAGCCAGCTCAAGGAATACTATGCCGGACAGGCCTTGCTGGCCGTCTGGGATTTTCCCTTTGCCATCATGTATCTTGGTGCCATTGCCTACCTGGCCGGGTGGTTGTTTTTTGTGCCAGTGGTTCTGATAATTCTGTTTGCCGGGACTGCGGTCATCATTGGCCGGAAGCTGCGAGATGCGCTGAGTAACCGGATGCATGCAGATGACCGGCGGTTCAGTTTTATCATTGAGGTGCTGGGCGGCATCCATACCGTCAAGGGACTGGCGATGGAAGAACAAATGATCCGTCGTTACGAGCGCCTGCAGGAGACGAGTGCGGAAGCGGAGCACGGGGTCGCGTTGAGAAGCTCATACGCGCAAAGTTCCGGGGCATTGTTCTCGCAGCTTGTGCTGTTTTCCGTCGTTGGATTCGGATCAACCCTTGTCATCGGCGGTCACCTGACGGTGGGCGGCCTGGCCGCCTGTACCATGCTGGCCGGTCGTTCGATGCAACCGATGCAGAAACTGGTTGGTGTCTGGACCCGATATCAGTCCATCCAGTTGGCCCGGGAGCGGTTGCAGGAACTGTTTGCCATGCCCGTTGAAAGGCCGGCCGGATTACCGCAGTTACCGGAGATTCGTGGCGATCTGGAACTGGAAAACGTTTCATTTTCATACGGGAAAAACAAGGATGGCGAAGAGCTGCCGGCGCAATTTCAGAATATAAACCTGAAGGTTCGTGCTGGAGAAACCGTCGGTATCAGTGGCGTTAATGCGAGTGGCAAGACGACCTTGTTATACCTGATGATGGGAGTTTACTCACCTTCTTCAGGGGTGGTGCGGATTGACGGGCTGGACCTGCAAAACTATGACCCCTCAAGTATTCGCACGCGTGCTTCCTATCTGCCGCAGGAGGCAATCCTGTTCAACGGAACTCTGTTGGAAAATCTGACGATGTTCCGGGATGATAAAATCGACGATGCATTTGGAATGTCAAAACTGTTGGGACTCGACAGCGTTGTTGCACATATGCCTCAGGGGTATGATTCCCATGTGGGAGATGGCGCGGGTGACAAGCTGCCGCGTGGTATCAAGCAGAGGATCGCGATCACGCGGGCCTTGGTCGATAAACCACGCGTCCTGTTGTTTGATGAAGCCAACACGTCGATGGATGCGGCGGGCGATGCCCTGTTGCGTGGCCTGCTGGAAAAACTGAAAGGACGTGTGACGTTAATTCTGGTCACCCCGCGGCCATCCCTGTTGAAACTGTCAGATCGAATTTACGATATCGACGGACCCAATCTGATCGAACGGGGAATAGAAATGAGCCCGCTTGCACCTTCCCGAGGGCAGGTGGCGTGATGTCAAAAAATCTTTCCAAACTGGAAGCTTACGACGAATCTCCGCTGGATGTACCCGGTCGCCCCATGGACCGTATCCCGGTCAAAGCAGGTACTGTTTCTGCTCCGAACATTGATCGTACGTCCAATCCGCTCGTTGGTCCCGGTATAAGGCCGGATGGGTCTGTGGAAGCGCGAAGCGGTATGTCGGGTCTAACTGAGCCGCGCCCCGCATCAATCAACCTGATGCAACCTCCGCCCAAACCCGGTATTTCAACAGCCCGTGCCATGCCGCCTGTCCGTGCCAAATCTTCCACGGTCAAGACCATCGCGCCGACAGCGACGAAAAGATTGCCGCCGCGTCGGCGGCACCAGATGACGGCAGGACCGGAGGCATCGACCGCAAAGGTGAACGCTCCATCACCGGAATTGCCGGACTTGAAAAATGACAATACGGTTTCAGGGAGCGCCATTCCCGACGTCACAGCGGCGGGCGCAGGATCTCCGCCCGAACCACCGACATCGCCACCCGGCATGTCCGACAGCCTGCCGGAGGCCTCGATCCCTGACCACAGTATGCTTTCGCCGCAATCGGTTGAAGTGGTCGGACGAGCTGCCCTGGCCGCCGTCAAAATACAGACAGATCTGTCAAATTGTGTCCTGCCGCTGCTGAAGGCCCTGAACTGGCGGGGAGACGCCCGGCATATCGCCGAAGCTGTTCCGCATTTTGTAGATTCAATCGACGCTACCAGCTTCCGCAACATTATGGCGACTCTTCATTTCGAAAGTCGACCTATCAAGTTGCGATTGAACAAGATCGATCCGCGCCTTTTTCCGTGTCTGTTCATGCCCAAGGACGGAGACGCGTTGGTTCTACTCAGTCTGCAGGCAGGCAGAATTAATGTTTATGATGGTGGTACGGATCAATACAGGGAAATCCAGCGACAAAACACGGAAGGGGACGTTCTGTTCTTTACGGCGGTGGAGCCGGATGAAATCTTGCCACTGCAACAAAAACTGGGGTGGTTTCGGGCCGTCAATGAGCGGTTTCGATCGCTGTTTTATCAGACCCTGGGCCTCACCTTTTTCCTGAATGTGCTGGCTCTTGCGACGCCTCTGTTTGTGATGGGTGTATATGACAAGGTCGTTGCCACCGGCTCGATGCCGACGCTGGCCTTTTTTGCCGCTGGCGTTAGCATCGCGATGGTTTGTGATTTGTTCCTGAGATATATTCGAACCCGCATTCTGGCATTCATCGGAGCACGGCTGGACAATATTGTCGGGATTGCAATTTTTCATAAAATCCTGTTTTTACAACCAGCCTACACGGAACGATCGACGATCGGATCGCAGGTCGCACGGATCAAGGATTTCGAAACCATCCGGGATTTCTTTACCGGAGCAATGGCGTTGACGTTGCTGGAACTGCCATTCGTTCTGATATTTATCATTGTCATTGGCTTTTTAGGGGGGCCGGTTGCATTCGTACCAATCATAATGGTTGCGCTATATGGTATTCTGACCGTCATTTTCACGCCGATAATCCGGGCGGCCGTTGCCCAGGCAGCCCGTGCTGGCGGTAAAAAGCAGGAACTGATCGTCGAGACGCTGGGAGGAATGCGGGCGATCAAGTATTGTGGTGCGGAAGCCACCTGGCTGAACCGGTTTCGCAAACTGTCCGCCAGTTCGGCGCTGCACGGTTTTCGCGCGTCGCAGTATTCCGCCCTCATTCAGACGATTTCTCATGTCCTCATGATCGCGTCTGGTGTCGGAACCATTGTGTTTGGCGTGTTCCGAATTATCAACGGTGATATGTCGATTGGCGGTTTGGTGGCATCGATGATGCTGGTCTGGCGGGTGTTGGGCCCCCTTCAGACCGGGTTCATTTCCATGTCGCGAATCACTCAGGTTCGGGCCAGCATCGGTCAGATCAACAATCTCATGAACATTCGAGCCGAACGCGAGCAGCATTCAATTGTCAATCCGATCAAGCGAATGGAAGGGTATGTTTCCTTTAGCCGCGTTTCGATCCGATACAGCCCGGAGGCCGACCCGGCATTGGTCGGCGTGTCGTTCGAGGTGGGCCCCGGCGAAGTGGTCGCCGTGGTCGGCGGCAACGGTTCGGGTAAGTCCACTGTACTGAAATTAATGGTCGGGATGTACCAGGCGCAGGCGGGCAGCATACGGATTGACAACCAGGATATTCGCCAGTTGGATCCAGTCGAATTGCGACATGCCATCGGTTACGTACCGCAAGGGATGAGTTTTTTCTATGGAACAATCGCCCAGAATCTGCGCCTGGCACATTCCACGGCCAGCGATGATGATTTGCGTGTGGCGTGTTTCAAGGCCGGTGTACTGGATGAAATCGAGGCTATGGCACAGGGATCCGGCAAATGGCGGAGGACGGGATTTGATGTCCGGATTGGCGATTCCGGGGCGGGGCAGATGCCGACGAGCGTTCTGCAACGGTTGAATTTGGCACGCGGGTACTTGAAACGCTCCCCGATTATGCTGTTTGATGAACCGGGCAACGGTCTGGATTTCAAGGGTGACCAGACATTTATGGCAATGGTTGAGGAATTGCGCCACAACACGACGTGTCTGCTTGTTACCCACCGGCCCAGTCATCTGAAAATATGTGACAAGATAGTCTGGCTCGAATATGGCAATGTCCGTGCGTATGGTCCTGCCAGCGAAGTTTTGAAACAGATGCCCAAGGATTTCCTGTAAACCGTCATGAATGAGCTAACCTTGCCTGAAGAACATAAAGAGGAACTCAGAAAAGTGCGTCGTGGCGACCGCCAGACCCGATTTCTGGCGCAATCGGTCATTCTGGAAGAAGCGGGTAGTTCCGGATTGATCCGCGCTGCCATGATCGCCATTGCGTTGGTGATTTGTGCATTTTTAACCTGGGCGGGTTTTACGAACGTTGACGAGGTCGCTGTGACGACTGGCGAGATTACACCGACCGGAAAGGTGCAATCGATTCAGCACCTTGAAGGCGGGATTATTGCGGCCATCCCGATTCACGAAGGAGAACTGGTCGAAAAGGGACAGGTGTTGATCGTACTGGACCCGTCCGGTCCGGCGACCGAGTTGGGGCAGGTTGAGGCGCGGCGCGCCGCACTGGAATTGCAGGTTGAGAGACTGCGTGCCATTGGAGCGGGGCGGGCACCTGATTTTTCTTTCATCGAACCCCAGTTCAGGTCGATGGTTACCGATCAGCAGACAATCTATGAGAGCCAGAAAAATGCGCAGGACGAACGTGCGCAAGTCATTATTGCCCAGATCGAGCAGAAAAAACAGGACCTGGCATTGTTGGATGAACAGGAAAACACATTATCCCGCAAAGCCGATTTGTTGCTGGAAGAATTCCTGTTGCGGGAAGAGCTATACAAGAAAGGTCTGGCGACCAAAATTGCCTATCTGGATTCCAAGCGGGCCGTCAATGATGCGAGAGGAGATCTCGCCAATCTTGTGGTTGATCGGCAGCGAACCATGGATTCCCTGTCAGAATCCCGTCGGCGACTGGCGGAACTGGATACCAATGGCCGCGAACAGGCACTGACCCAGATGGGAGTTGTGTCAAATGAGCTGGCCCAGGTCCTGGAGTCGCTGGATCAGCTAAAAGATCGGGTGCGTCGCCTGAAGGTTACAGCTCCGGTACGGGGGTATGTGAAGGGGCTGAAGGTCAACACTGTCGGCGGTGTGATTCCGGCCGGTGCTATTGTCATGGAGATCGTTCCATTGGACGAAGAATTGATTGTCGAGGCACGGATCAACCCTCGCGATGTCGGCCATTTGCGAATCGGACAGGGTGTTAAAATCAAGGTGACAACTTATGACTTTGCCCGTTATGGTGGAATTACCGGAGAGCTGAAGGAGGTATCAGCAACTACCTTTGTGGATCCCAAGACGGGAGAACCGTACTACAAGGGCATTGTAACCATGGACCGGAACTACGTTGGATCGAATCCGGAACGCAATCAGGTGATGCCGGGCATGACGGTTCAGGCAGACATCCAGACAGGCAAGAAAACCTTGCTCGCCTACCTTCTCAAGCCGGTTGTCAGTTCGGTCATGACCTCGTTCAAGGAGCGGTAGGTTGTGCCGACACACGATTTGATTGCTGGTCATACATCGCGGTGGCCAAACCGATAATGCGTCGGGTTTCTGACCATAAATCCAAAGCTGTTATATCCTTGCGTCCAAACCAGCATACCCCTGCGGCGTCTCCTCCGGCCTGCAAATTCCCGCCAAGTACGGTCGCGGCAAAATCGATCAGGGTGTAATGGTATCGGATCAGATTGTTTTCGTCAGAGCGGATGGAATCGACAACGTCAATCAGTCCGATGATTGAAATCGTCAGGCCTGTTTCCTCCAGGACTTCGCGGTGGGCACAGGTTTCGATAGATTCGCCGAGTTTTTGCGCACCGCCCGGCAGACTCCAGGATCCGGCATTCGGCGGCTTGCCGCGCTTGATCAGCAGCACGCCTGCCGGCCCTACAATGACGGCACCGACGCCGACCATCGGACGTTCAGGGTATTCGCGGCCAGACACGTGACGTTTCCAGTCAGTTTATTTTTAATGACGCATGTATTACATTCTGGGTTCGGACGGTCTATATAAAACCTGCGTGCAGTTCACGCCGCAATGCGGATGGTCCAGGGCGGCACAAGGTTGGCAATCTGTCCGCCATTCGCCGATGTGGAATAATCCAACTATCGACGTAGGGTAGCAGACCTCTCTATGATGACATCATGACAAATAAAAAACGCGACCCACGTACCATGTCCCGGTCCAAATCCGATGTGTCGGCGGCACAGGATGCATTGAGTAAAAAACCGGCGGTGATGGGGTTTGGCCAGCGTATGCGAGCATATTTCTTTACCGGCATACTGGTGACGGCACCGGCCGCCATTACCATCTATCTGGCGTGGATATTCATCGGATTTGTTGATGCCCAGGTGACGCCACTGATTCCTCAGAAATACAATCCTGTCACCTATCTGCCGTTTGCCATTCCGGGGCTGGGACTGATTGTCCTTGTGTTGGCATTAATGCTGGTGGGGGCTCTGACGGCGGGCTTCTTTGGTCGCTTGTGGATCAGACTTTCGGAGCAGTTGCTGAACCGCATGCCGGTCATTCGTAGCATTTACAATGCCGTCAAACAGATACTGGAAACGGTTCTGGCGCAGCAGTCAAATGCATTTCGCGAGGCGGTCCTTGTCGAATACCCGCGGCGCGGCATCTGGGCGATTGCGTTTATTACGGGTCGAACGGAGGGCGAGGTTCAAAATGTCACGGAAGAAGAATGCATCAATATCTTTTTGCCGACGACGCCCAACCCTACTTCCGGATTTCTGCTGTTTGTACCGAAAGCCGATCTGGTGTCGCTGTCGATGAGTGTTGAAGAAGCGATCAAAATGGTCATTTCTGGCGGAATTGTCACCCCGCCCGACCATCGCCCCGAATCCGAACAGCAGCAAGTGTATGTGTCGGCGCAAACTTACGAAGATATTGATGTCCTGCGTGAGAAAGATCGCGCGCCGGTCATTGCGCCAAAAGGGTCTCGTGCTGGCGAACAACAGCAGGCGGGTAGCACAGGATCAGATCAAACGGTCGACTAAGTTTCATTGTTTATGGGTTGCTGACGTTCCTCTAGCACCATATCACGGAACTTTGTGCGGTCCATTTCCAGTTCAAACCTGAGAATCACGTCGGTCATCTGGCCTGGAATGCGTGATTCAGCCTCAATTGAAAAGGCGAACTTTCCGCTGCAGTTTTGTGTAAGCCAGTGTTCAATTGGCGTAAAATTGCCGCTGAATTTATAATAAACAGAAAACTGTGTGTCATCCGCAAATTCAGTCGCTTTTGGAACGTCCATATCGCTCTCACTGGTCCGGGATGTCGTGCTGGTTAACAAATCTACTCTCGTATAAGTATTTTAACTGGCAATATGATAGCGTTTTTCCGGGCATTCATGTGTGTCTTCCTGTTTCAATTCATTTCGTATTGAAACATGCAGAAATATAGCACCGGAACTGATTATTTCAGCCTGATCTAAGATTTGCCGCAGCGGCGTCCCGTCCGAAAAGATAAAGCAGTGTGCGGATTTTTGCTCCACGATCAGACTTCAATTCGGGGTCTTGCGACAGGAAAGCTGCCGCGTCATCTCGGGCAATCGCCAGTAAGTCCCCATGCACTGACAAATCGGCAAGACGAGTTTCCGGAAGACCACTTTGACGTGTCCCAAGCAGTTCCCCGGCACCGCGTAATTTGAGATCTTCTTCCGCAATACGAAATCCGTCATTGGTTTGCCGCATGATTGACAGGCGATCTTGCGCCGTTTTTGTCAAGGGGCCTGAATATACCAGAACACAGGTTGATGTTAGGTCTGATCGGCCGATGCGGCCACGTAGCTGGTGAAGTTGTGCGAGACCGAACCGTTCGGCGTGTTCGATCACCATGATCGTTGCTTGTGGAACGTCGACGCCAACTTCGATCACTGTCGTCGCGATTAGGAGATCCGTCGGGCCATTGAGAAAGGCCTCCATCGCAGCGTCTTTGTCGGCAGACTTCATGCGGCCATGAATCAGGCCGACCTGCGACCCGAAAATCTGTCGAAGTTGTTGGAACCGATCTTCTGCGGCAGCGAGATCGATCTTTTGTGATTCTTCGACCAACGGACATACCCAGTATATTTTAGCACCCTTGTTCAAGGAGCGACCAATCCCGCCGATCACCTCTTCCAGCCGTTCGACGGGAACAGTACGGGTTTCGATCGGGCGGCGTCCGGCCGGTTTGTCAGTCAGGCGCGAGACATCCATGTCACCGTATGAGGTTAACATCAATGTGCGCGGGATGGGTGTCGCGGTCATCACCAGGATATCAACACCCCGGCCTTTTGCCGTCAGGGCAAGACGCTGGTGAACACCAAATCGGTGCTGCTCGTCAATGACTGCCAGACCCAGGTCGTGAAACGCGACATCGGTTTGGAACAGGGCATGCGTGCCGATCAGAATACGGGCGGTGCCGTCGGATAAATCGGCCAGAATGGCATCCCGTTTTTTACCCTTTTCCCGTCCGGTGAGCAAAAGTGTTTTTATCCCGAGAGTTTTCGTGAGCGGCTCGATGACGGCAAAATGCTGGCGGGCCAATATTTCCGTGGGGACCATCAGCGTTGCCTGCGCGCCCGACTCGATGGCGGCGATCATTGCCAACAAGGCAACGACAGTTTTTCCACTGCCAACATCGCCCTGCAACAGCCGCAGCATACGTATCGGAGATCTCATGTCCTCGTAAATATCGGACAGTGAGCGCTGTTGGGAGCCTGTCAAGGTGAAGGGCAGGGATTTTTCCAATTGGTGGCGCAGCTGTCCGTCGCCGTCAAGAATGCGCCCCTTCTTGCTTTTCATATTCTGGCGCAGAAGGGCCAACGCAACCTGATTGGCCAACAGTTCATCGTAGGCGAGCCGCTGGCGGGCCGGCGCCATCACCTCGACATCTTGATCGGTTTCGGGATGATGCACGGCCAAAAGAGCGGCTCGCCAGGGCTGCCATTTTTCGCGGGCCAGCAGGTGGGGGTCGATCCATTCCGGCAGCTCGGGAGCCTGTTGTAATGCCAATGCAATGGCCTTGCCCAGTGGTTTCCGGCTGATCCCGGCAGTCAGTGGATAGACCGGTTCAACCCGCTGCAGGGACTCCATTTCCGACAAATTTCCTATATGGTCAGGATGGGTCATTTGCAATTCGTTACCAAACCGCTCTATCTTTCCGCTGATGATCCGAACTTCACCTTCCGGCAGGTTTTTTTCCAGATAGTCGTCATGGGCATGAAAAAAAACGAGCGACAGGGTTCCGGTATTGTCAGAACAGATCACCTTGTAGGGCAGTTTCCGGTTTGCCGGTTTGACATGCTTCTGAACAGTAACGGCAATGGTGATGATCTCTCCGCTCGTCGCGTCGACAATGTCAGGTGCGTGCCGCCTGTCGATTAGTCCGGAGGGTAAGTGCCAGCAGAGGTCAATGATGTTGGGGCCGGACATTGATTCAATCAGTTTGCCCATGCGTGGGCCAACCCCTTTCAGGGCAGTGACAGGTTTGAACAGGCAAAACAGATTTTCTGGGCGCATGATTTAAGCGAACGTACTGACATTGCGGAAAGAACAGACTATATCGTAGGCCGCCAGGAGATTTCGGCCAACCACAATCAAGGGATCGTCATGGATCCGCAGCGAAAAAAACTACTCTATCAGAGTCAACATTGCGGGATGAAGGAAAACGACATCCTGTTGGGCCGCTTTGCCGAGCGGCATGTGCCGACAATGAGCGATGAGCAACTCGGATTGTTCGCTGCTATATTGACCGAGACCGATCTCGATCTCTATAACTGGATCACTGGTCGGGAACCCTTGCCGGACAGACTGAAACAGCCTGTTATGGCAGAGATCATTTCCTTCAATTCGAAATCCCCTTAACTCAGAAAGCATAACGTATCGTGCAGAGTTTTCTTCCCGCTGAACCCGGCCAGCGTATTATTTCCGGTACGCCGGAAGGTTTGGATGCGCAGATAGTCGTGGCCACTGCGGCGGTCGGAGAAACGGTGGTGTTCGTCGCCCGCGATGACATCGGTCTGGCCCGGATGATCGATCTACTGCAGTTTTTTGCACCTGATCTGGAAATTCTCGAGTTTCCTGCCTGGGATTGCCTGCCCTATGACCGGGTGTCGCCGAAAAACGACATTCTAAGCAAACGCGTCGATACACTGAGTCGTCTTCTTGAGTCACAAGGGCAAAAATGCCGGGTCGTCGTGACAACGGTTTCGGCGCTTCTGCAACGCGTTCCCGACCGGTCGTCGTTTGCCGGGGCACGATTGGATATCGCTCCGGGCGTCTCACTGGTTCCCGATGAACTTTGCCAGTTTCTGGCGCGTAACGGATATGTCCGGGTCGAGACGGTCATGGAAGCCGGTGAATTTGCCGTGCGCGGCGGCATAGTTGATGTGTTTCCGGCAGGTCAGTTGATGCCCTGTCGACTCGATTTCTTTGGCGACGAACTGGAGGATATCCGGAAATTTGATCCCGTCAGCCAGCGTTCACTGGGGGAGGAGGCGGGTGAACCCGCAGATTTGGTCCTGAAACCAGTCAGTGAAGTGGTGCTGACCGAGGAAACGATATCAAAATTTCGTTCCCGGTATCGCATTCAGTTTGGTGAATCCGGCGGCGACGACCCGCTGTTTGAAGCGATATCGGCCGGCCAGCGATATATCGGTATGGAGCACTGGTTGCCGTTGTTTTACGACAGACTGGAGACCCTGTTTGACTATCTTCCAACGGCTGCCGTCTATCTTGATCATCAGGCCGACGAAGCGTGCGAAAGCCGGCTCGATCTGATCTCTGAGTATTTTTCCGCCCGGGCATCATTCAGTGATCGCAATACCGGAGTCCCCTATCGACCGGTTCCGCCGGATACTCTGTATCTTGATAGTGCCGAATGGCAAGATCGTATGGCTGACGTCCGTTCGGCAACCTTCTCACCCTTTGCGGCACCCGAAAATAGCGTGAACACGATTGACGCGGGCGGTCGGGGCGGTCGCGACTTCGCCGATATCCGGGTGCAGCGCGATGTGAGCGTTTTTGATGCGTTCCGGGACCACGTCCGCGAAATGACCAGAACCGGGAAAAGAGTTGTTGTGGGTGCCTATTCGAGCGGGACTCGCGAACGGTTGCACGGCCTGTTCGCGGACCATGGCCTGGACAATTGTTGGCACGCGGATAGCTGGCAGCAGGTTCTTGACGGCGCGCCGGAATTTCCTGCGCTGGTGGTCCTGCATCTTGAACGGGGGTTCACCAGCACGGACATATGCCTGATCACGGAACAGGACATTCTGGGGGATCGTCTCAATCGGCAAGGGCGCCATCAGGTCCGTGCAGAAAACTTTATTGCTGAGTCATCTTCGTTGTCCGAAGGAGATCTGGTCGTTCACATGGAGCACGGCATTGCCCAGTTCGACGGCCTCGAATCAATTTCAGTTGGCGGCGCACCACATGACTGTTTGCGTTTACTCTATGCCGGTGGTGACAAACTGTTTCTTCCGGTCGAGAATATCGAGGTAATTTCCCGGTATGGTTCCGAAGGATCAGGCGTTCAGCTTGACCGGCTGGGAGGCGCCGCCTGGCAGGCCCGCAAGGCACGAATGAAGGAACGGGTTCGTGGCATGGCGGACGAGTTGATTAAGACGGCCGCCGCCCGTGAACTTAGAAAAGGTCCGATGGTGTCGGTTCCAGACGGCAGTTATGATGAGTTTTGTGCCCGGTTTGCGTTTGATGAAACCGACGATCAGGCGCGGGCAATCAGGCAGACGATTGATGATCTGACGGGCGGTCGACCGGTCGACCGGCTGATCTGCGGAGACGTTGGCTTCGGCAAGACGGAAGTTGCCCTGCGCGCCGCCTTTGTCATCGCCATGAGTGGCCAGCAGGTGGCAATCGTCGTGCCAACGACACTGTTGGCGCGGCAGCATTTCAAGAATTTCTCGGCACGGTTTCAGGGATTTCCCGTACGCGTTGAACAACTGTCCCGGTTGGTGACAGGTAAAGAATCTGCCGAAACAAAAAAAGGTATGGCCGATGGCCAGGTCGATATCGTGATCGGCACCCACGCCTTGCTGGCCAGGGATATCCGGTTCAGAGACCTCGGGTTGCTGGTGATTGACGAGGAGCAGCACTTCGGTGTCGCCCACAAGGAGCGACTAAAACAGATCAAGTCAGATGTTCACGTCTTGACGCTGACCGCGACGCCAATCCCGCGGACCCTGCAACTGGCGCTTAGCGGTATCCGGGAAATGAGCCTGATCGCAACACCGCCCGTTGATCGCCTGGCCGTACGGACCTTTATCATGCCCTACGACCCGGTGATCGTACGCGAGGCCATCCTGCGGGAGCGTTTCCGGGGAGGCCAGACATTCTACGTCTGCCCCCGCGTTGCCGATTTGGCAGGTGTTGAGGATCACCTGAACGAACTTGTTCCGGAAGCCAAGATTGCGGTCGCACACGGGCGGTTGTCTGCGACCGAGCTGGAAAAAACGATCGGCGATTTCTACGACGGGTCCTATGATATTCTGTTGTCGACGAATATCGTCGAATCTGGCCTGGATTTACCGTCGGTCAATACCATCATTCTGCACCGTGCCGATATGTTCGGGCTTGCCCAATTGTATCAGTTGCGCGGACGGGTCGGGCGCTCAAAGACCAGGGCATATGCCTATCTGACGTTGCCTCCAAAACGGAAACTGACCAAGACGGCCGAACGGCGATTGGACGTCATGCAGACCCTCGACACCCTGGGTGCCGGGTTTTCGCTGGCCAGCCACGACCTGGACATTCGAGGCGCCGGCAATCTGTTGGGAGATGAGCAAACCGGCCATATTCGGGAAGTGGGTGTGGAATTATATCAGCAAATGCTGGAAGAAGCCGTTGCAGAAGCGCGTGGGCTGGAATCCGGTGATGCTGCGGATGATGACTGGAGCCCGCAAATTGCAATTGGCGTTCCCGTCTTGATCCCGGACTCTTTCGTGGCGGACTTGACGGTACGCATGGGGCTGTATCGCCGACTTGCATGGTTGACCGATCTCCAGGAGATCGAAGGATTTGCCTCTGAACTGATTGACCGGTTTGGGCCCTTGCCGGACGAAGTGGAAAACCTACTGAAGACAGTGAAATTGAAAAATCTGTGCAAAACAGCCGGCGTCGAGAAAGTCGATGCCGGCCCAAAAGGGGCCGTGGTTTCGTTTCGCAACGCCAGTTTCGCCAATCCGGCTGGCCTCGTCGAATTTCTGACCGGACAAAAGGGTACAGCCAAACTGCGTCCGGACCACAAACTTGTATTCATGCGCCGGTGGGATACACCGCGAGACCGTTTTGAGGGGGTTCAGTATGTGGCGGCCGAACTGGTCAGAATCGCGTCAGCTCAATGAAAAACGGTGTGTTCCTCACTTGATAGCAACGATGCTCCAACTGACAGATCGAGTCCCCGGTCAGCTTTTGTACTGGACAAAATGATCACATGACAGAGGGCATGCAGTAATTTTTGCGTCAGGGAAAAATTGATTCGTATTCCGTTGAGGATGTCAAAGGTCAGTTGAGTTATGCCATTCGCACGGGGTGTCAATTTGCCGCTGGTTACCAGCAGGGGACCGGTATTGGATGTCAGTGTCTGATTGCCCCGCGTATGTGGTTTGCTGAACTCGGATGCGGCGACGGCTTCCTGATGACGCATGCCCAGTATGGCGTTTCTGATATCGGGAGGCAGGTTCTCTCTGGATTTTGGGTCGTGTGCGAGGGTATCAACCAATACGCCCCACAGCAGCTTGACAAACCGACGCGTCAGCCAGAGATGATATTCGGACCGTTCGGTTGTGCTGATGCACAGCAGCATGCGGTCCTCCGTTGCTGAAAATGTCATGGTCAGTTGATCAAGAGGGGCGGTCATCTGGAAAGCCACACGATTTTCAGGCAACATGTATGGACGAACCGGTTGCATTTGCCGCGTCAATCATGCGCGCCAGGACCTGCGGTTCCTGAGCGCCTGAAATGACCCAGTTTTTATTGAAAATAAAGGCAGGCACACCGTTCACACCGAGCCGATGCGCACCCGCGTTATCATCATAGATGTCTGCGACATCCTGTTTTGATTCCAGATACCCGGATACTGTATCCGTTTCCAGCCCGTGCCGGATTCCAATTTTAGTCAGCAGTGAGCGGTCACCAATATCCAGTCCATTCACGAAGTAGGCCGTAAATAGAGACTCGACCACCGGGCCTGCAATGCCGTGCCTTTGGGCATGCCGGATCAGCCGATGAGAATCGACAGAATTAGGCGTTCGGAATATGCGGTCAAAGGCGAAGTCGATTTCGACTGACAGACCGGCATCAGCGATCGCTCCATATACTCGCCGGACACGCGATTCAGAGCCAAATTTTTTAACCAGATAGAGGGACCGCTCAACTCCTTCCGCTGGCATTTCCGGATTCAGGAGAAAGGCATGCCAGGTAATTTCGGGGACAATGTGAGGGCGCAGGGCAAGGGCGCTTTCCAACCGGCGTTTTCCGATAAAGCACCAGGGGCATACCGTATCGAGAATCACATCAATGTGCATTGGTTCCTCCATCATTTGTGGTGACGATAACCTAAAATAGAGTTCCGATCCCGTCATACCCATTAAATTTAAATGAGCAAAAACATAAGCAAAGTATCACGAATTCGAAAAATTTTCTGATATATATGATAAAACGAATGTGTAGAGGGAATTTATGGCTAAGATAGTGTATCACCCATTCAAACAATTATTGGTGGGGAAGTCTTCGAAGGGGGGAGGTTTTTAAATGAAAAATATGCCGAAAATAAATTCGCTAGGTTCCCGGTTTTTCTTCGTGGCGGTCGCCCTGTTCGCGTGCGCCGGGGCGATTACATTGTTTATCGGACAGACAGGGATTGACGCCGTCGTCGGGATTGCGGAGCGCGCCGATCGATCCGCCATTGCCGAGAGTGCTCTGCAACAACAAAAAATTTCCGACAATCTGGAACGTCAACGAGATCTCGAAATTGCAGGGTTAAAATCTTCCAATGAAGTTGAACGTCTGAAGAAACGTCAGCAGATCGATGAGCAAAAATTCTATATCCGGGGTAAATTCAGCGGCGTCATGCGCATTATCAGCTCTCAGCTATCCTCCATTCTGGGCCCCATGCCTGCAGATGAACGGGAAATGTTTGTTGTTGACAGCCAGGTTTATCAGCGGATTCTCGAAGACGCCCAGTCTGTAAATTTTTACCCTATCACCGACAAGGATACATTGGAGTCGGTGTCCGAGGACGAAGGGTTTGATGGCGAACGCAAAACCGGACTGGTTAAAGTGTTGTCGGACATGCCACGCCCGGATAATCCACAAATTGACTTTCTGGGCGGCAAGAATGCCATTCGTGTGACCGCCATGCTGGGAACAGACACGGAAAATTATGGAATTCTGGAAATTTCCCTGAATGATACGATTTCACCACTCAATCAGGCGGCCACAAGGCTGGAGGCGGGGTTTGCCAAACAATTAAGCCAAAAAGAGCAGGAGTTGACCGCCGTCTACACAAAGGAAAAAAGGGCACGTGAGGTCAAGTCCAATGCCCTCGCCGAGGCGAGGGCATTACACGCCAGACAGGCATCACAACAGGTTGAAACAGCGCGCAACAGGCAAACCACAACTGTTGTCCTTTCTTCTGTCTTGGGCGCATTGACTATCAGTTTGCTGGTCGTCGTCATGATTACCCGTCCGATCGCCCGCAATATTGCCGTCATGTCGAGACTGGCGGAAGATGATTTGGATGTAGAGGTTCCCGGGTCGGACCGAAAAGATGAAATCGGCGAACTGGCGCGCAATATTACTGTTTTCAGGGATGCTGTCGAGGAACGACACCGGATGAACGACGAAAGACGTCAGGAACGTGAAATTCAGGAGCAAAACCGGAGAAAAGCGGAAAGAGAGATCGCCAACAAAATCGAAGCGGGAATGGAATCGACTGTTTCCGAAATAGGGACACAGCTCAATCTGGTCAATGAGATCGCTGACCAGTTGACCCAGGCGGCAGATCAGATATTGGGGCGCACGTCGCGCGTCGCCGGGGTGACACAGGATGCTCAGGAAATTTCCCGCACAGTCGCCAGCGCGGCAGGAGATCTGACGGTCGCCATTGAAAGCATAAATCAGAGCCTGACCCAGGCTATTTCGCTGTCTGGCGAAGCAGCGGCCTTTGCCACGGAAATCGAGGGAACCGTCAGTCAATTAGGGACCGAAACAGAGTCGATCGGTGAGGTCATCGGCCTGATCAATGACATTGCCGAACAGACCAATTTGCTGGCCTTAAATGCGACCATCGAAGCGGCCCGTGCCGGCGATGCCGGCAAGGGGTTTGCTGTCGTCGCCAGCGAAGTCAAAAACCTGGCAGCCCAGACAACGCGTGCGACAGAAGACATCGAACGTCAGATCGGCTCTGTTCAGAAAGTCTCCCGAGAGGCCGCCGAAGGGATTTCGAAGATTACGCAAAAAGTCGGGGAAGTCGACAAGGCGACGGCCGGTATTTTCGACGCAGTCGGTCAGCAACGCATAATTGCAGATGATATCGCCCAGCGTTCGGAACAGTCTTGCTCGCAAACCGAAACGGCGGATCAATTGATCAGGGAAGTAGATGATTTGGCCCGTCAGACTGGTGAGGTCAGTCAGAATCTGCGGGAACAAAGCGCGAGCGTAAGCAAGATTGTTGATCAACTGGGAGAAAAGATGATTGCTGAAATTCGCTCCGTGATGGGCAGGGCGTGACCTGCCAAATTGAACACCGATGCACCAGTCGGTTCGCCATTCGTAAGCTGACGGCGAAGTGCTCTAACTCATTGATATCCCCGCAAAGCCACGTTCGCGAATGAACCTATTCGCTCCGGTTTTGCTCTAGCTTTTTAAGCCGGGTAGAGTTCTGAACGATTGTCTGAGTAGTTGGACCGGGCGGAGATACATGCGTCCGACGGAATGCCATTCGCCATCGCTGCCGTCTCCCAACCCTCGGGCAAACGTTTCCTTTGATTTGGGTACATACAATGTGCCGAATAATCCGTCCCAGAACGCGAGCCCGAAACCGCAATTTTTGCCAATGTGGCGATCTTCCGTGCTGTGATGAATTTGGTGTTGGGCAGGACTGAGAAAGACATACCCCAGCAGGCCGTAATCAAGCCAAACGTGAGTGTGGCGGAGGTTGCCGATCATATTGTAGACGGCAATCAGCAGATGGGTGCCCAGAAAAGTGTAGATACTCACTTCCCCGGCGCTGATGTAGAAAAAGATGCCAGCGACGATGCCGCCGAACAGGTTCCCGCCGGACGCCATCAACATCAGATCGACAGGATGAACGCGAAAAGCCGTGAGCGGCGTCAGCGTTTCTGCGGAATGATGGACCATATGAAAGTGCCAGAGAAAGGGGACCTGATGCTGGGTCCAGTGCGCCAGAAACCTCCCGAAATCGTATGCCACAAAAAACAGGATTGTATAGAGTATTCGGATGCTGGTCGGCTCCAGCAACGATTCTGTCCGCGTTCCCAGCAAGGCTGTTAACTGGCCATTGATCCAGATTCCGGTGTCGGCGCTGGCAATCAGAAATGGCGCAAAGATGAAACCGAATACGAAGCTGTTGATGATATAATATCGATAATCTGCCTTCGTCGACTCGGTCCACCAGATTTTTTTCGAGAACTGCTGACGCAGGGTTTCCAGCGCGTCTTGACGGGAACTGAGGGCACTGATGGCGGGTACGCCAATGGCCAGCACCAGCGTAGATAACAGGTAAGGCCAGTAGATCATGGAATCGCTGTATAGAAAGGCGACGAAAGGCCTGACGGCCACGTGCACGATATCTATTATCTGGTCAACATAGGCATTCATGTTTGCAGTCTACTACAGATTTAGAACGGTTGCCCATGCCGTCCATCACAACGGGGCAGTATCCAGTCATTTTCCCGGAATTTTATAAATGGTGAAAAAATCCGACCGGCTGAGGAATTGCAGGTCGAGCGGTACCCGTTTCGGCGATGTGCCGGGATGCAGCCAGATCAGATAGTCGAATTTTTCCCGCCATTTGGCGGCTATCACCGCATTCCACCGGGGCTCACCGGGAGCGAAAGGTTCTCCCGCCAGCAACCCGGGCGAGGCCGGTTGTGCTACTTTTTGTATCAGCGGTCGATATTCGGGTCGGAAGGCCAGTGGTTGCAGGTGTACGAACATCATCGGGTTGAAGGTGGATTTATCGATTACCGCGATGGCGGGTAGATGCCAATAACCGGAAAACAGGCAATCACCGGTAGTACTGTCTGGCTCTATAACAGGCAGAAGTCGTGCGCCAGTCTCGATCACGGCCATCGCTCTGGAAAACTGTTGTCGTTTGTCATCACACAGATTGATTGAATGAGTGACTTTGTCCAATCGAAAACCACCGATTGTGAGTAGCGCCAGTACAATCAACCCGCGCAGTTTGCGCTCTGGTATGCGGATTTCAACGGCGGCAATGAACAAAAGCGCAACGACCAGTGGGAGGCGGATATGGGTCAGCCATACGCCAAACAGACGTACCGGCATCAACAGAGCAATCACCGTTAACATAATAATCGCTATTAGCAGCACCGGATTTATTCGGGCGCGCTGACTGGATAACAGCCAGGCTATTATCACAAGCAGGCTGATGGCGACGGCAATGTCAAAATTATTGAAGTACATGACGGGAGACATCAGCGCTTCCAGTCGGCCCGCGAAGGAACCGAATACTGTCTGGGTGCCCATCGCCGATGGTTTGACCCAGAACCAGAGACAGGCAGGAAGCAGCAGCGGGCCAACGATCAGCGACTCTGTTCTGAGATTCCATTTGCCGCCACGGAGAAGTTCGTTGGCCCGGACGGAAACCAGCACGGCGGTATACAATCCAAAAACGATCAGGTGGGTAAAAAACAGTATGAGCGAGAAACATGTTCCGACGGCAAAGCGAAGTTGGTATTTTTGCCGCGAGAGCGCCAGCCAACCGGCCAGCATCAGCAACATCAGGCCGATGCCAAAACTGAAATTGGCAAACCCGAGGGCAATGGGCGCACTGTAGGCAACCAGTCCGACACATAACGGAAGCAAACCGACCCGACCAAACAGAATATATCGCAACGCCGAAACGCCAGCAAACATGAGCAAGAGCGTCAACCCGATAAAGAGTTTCCCTGCCATTGCCGCTGACATGACATTCAACAGCGGCACGGAAAACAAATCAAAAGCGAGGTTGGGTATGATCCCCCAGTCAGCCTGATAATATTTCTGCAATGCAGGATCGTTTGGCAGGTTGTAGAGAACATGGACCCGGGCTACATGATTCAGCATGTCAGCGCCCGGCGGATAGTCGGCCTGCACCAATGGATACAGGATCGCGCTCAAGATCGTGATCCACATTAACGTTGCGGGAAGATGGCGGATACCCCGGGTTACGCTCGGTAGTTTCATCGCCGTTGATATTCTGTCAGGTGCCGGTAAATGCTGATCAGTTCCAAAAAACTGCGAACCATCACTGGAAACGATAGAGTTGACCCGGGCCGGGAATGCCAGGATTGCAACGGCATTTCCATCATCCTTTCCGGACCGGTCAGCACCAGGATGCGTCCGATCAATTCCACGTCAAAAGCCCAACGGGAATGAAACGGTTCCGCCAGGGCGGCCTTTACAGAATCGGTAACCCGGAAAAATTTGGCGCCACACTGGGTGTCGTATATGGGAAGGCCCAGGGTCAACGCTGCGGCCGTAGCAAATACCCTGCCGAGATAGTGTCTGACCGGAGACCGCCGAATGTCGTACCCGAGTAAGGCGACCCGGGATCCCAGAATAACGTCTGCCCGACCATCGCGTACTGCGTCGAGTAGTCGGCAAACATCGCGGGTCGATGTCGCCATATCTGCGTCAATAAATCCAATCATATCTGCACCCTGATCAATTGCTTGACACAGGCCAAGACGGACGGCTTCGCCCTTGCCACCATTATTGGCAAGGGTCATCAGCTCTGCTTTGCATCCGATTTCGGCGACGGTCGCCTGGAGGATATTGGCGGTATCGTCCGTTGACCCGTCATTGACGAACAGCAGGTGTGCGTCTGACATCCCGATCAGATTTTGAAACTCGTCTGGCCAAAACCGGTCGGCTTCATTGAAACATGGCACAATCAGCGTTGTTTTTGTCATACGATCCAACAGTTTAGCCGGGGAGCTCTGAAAATGACAAATTTACAATAATATTCTTGTCGCATCGGTCGTCGCCGCCTTACACCGGTTTTAATTTGATTACGGCAAACCCACCCTTTTGATAAATCACCTGTTCACTCTGCATCAATTTGCTGAGCATATCCATCAGGTCGAGGTAGTATCTTGCGCCCATCTTCCAGACCGGAACATTGCCCGACAGATGAAACTGCCATAGTTGCCGGTTATAAAGGCAGGCACCGGGACGTTCGAAATCGTCGACGATCAGATACCGGATGCCCCGGTTCAGGAAGTAGCTTTTAAACGCCATAGCTCCTTTGAAGTAGGGCACGCCCGGTGCCGGACTGGCGGCCCCTGGTACGTCGATTGCGGCGATGTCATTTCTGGCATAGTCAAACGCATATGGGTGATTGACGATCGCCATCACTTTTTGCCCCGGTGGTACAGCGTCCAGCACGTCGGCGTACAGGGACCGCTCCGCCGCTGTCAATCCGACCTTTGCCCATCTGTCGGTCAGGCGTTCAATGTCTTTGTTCATCATCAGCGGCAACAAAACGATCAGGACGCCGACGATGACTTTGTCACCGAGTGCCTGCGTGGGTCGATTTTCAGGGGCTGACGATGCGCGGGCGTCCCGCGTTATAGATACAATTGCCGCCATGAATGCGGCATTCAGAAAAGGCGCAACATATCGATAGATATTGTCTGTATCGGATTGGGTAAACACCCAGGCCATGGCGACCGAGGTAAGCAATGCACCGCCGTACAGCGACAGTGCCGCCGGATAGGTCCGTCGGACAAACAGCAGAATACCGGTGGGGACAACAAACAGCAAAAATTTCGGATCGCTCAGCGTGTCTGCTAAAAACCGCACATGACCCCATAAATCCAGGGATGCCGAGTAATTTTCGAAACTGCGCTGATGATTTCCACGAATCAGCGGATACAGGAAACTGTTTGACGATATTTGCAGCAAAATCATCCACGGAGCCAGATACAACAGCGCCATACCGCCACTGCGAAACAGGGAGGCGACAGCGATATGCCAGTTAACCTGACGGGTTGACGCCGCTTGTAGCCAGTACAATACAACGGTTATGGCAGCAGCAGCCAGAAAATGGGCGCGCAGGCTGGCCGCTGCAGAGACTACCATGGCAACCAGGCAAATCGACCGAACGGAGGTGTTGTCGCGTACGGTTTGCATGTCGAGTACACGAAACAGAACCAGAAACATTGTCAGTCCTGTAATATGACTGGCGCTATTGAGCATCGGGAAGGGCAGCACGATCACCAATAATAAGGCGATGGCATAGGGCAGAGTTCCTGCAATACGCGTATTCCGGAAAAACCCGGCAATCAGTCCAAATGATATGATGACGGCAATCCCTCGATCGACGAGAAAGGCATTTTCTTCCGTTCCGATGGCACCGACCAGCGCCTGCAGAAACGTCTGACCGCCATATCCCGCGAGCCGCCTTAAGCTGAACGGCTCAATCAGGGTGCCGGTATCCAGTAGACGACGGATAAGCGGAAAATAGGCAATGTCGTCATCGCCGCAGCTAAACGCCTGATAATGGACGACGGAGGCATACCGAAGCAAAACAGGGGATACGACCAACACAATTAGCAAGAATTGCAAACGGCTTGGCGGAGCCAGGTCAATACCGGCGCGGACAGCGTCAATCAGAAACATAGCGGCACCGATAAGGACAAATCCGATCAACAGGCTGGCTGACACCACTCCGGTCAGCGACGCAATTCCGCCAATAGCGAGTGTCGCCGCCATACCTATGCCGGCCCGCAATCCCCAATCCTGCCGGGCGGCGGGGAAAACGGTGGTGGTCAGCAGAGACCCCCAGCCGACAAATGCCGCCAGGACGGCCAGTCCCCAGGAAAATACAATTAAGTAATCTGTGATCATCAGTCGCGGATGGTAGTATCGCGATCCGTGCGGCACAATGCGAGAATCCACAGCGACACAATGAGTAACCTATGAAAACCGAAACCATGCGTCTGATCGACCGGATTATCGGCACGCCGCTATGCAATACCATTGCAGGGTTGGCACCATTGTTGACCCGTTCATCGTCATCAGAAACAGTTGTGGTATGTAAATTTTTCGGGATCGGCAGTATTTGCCTGAGTTATCCCTTGCTTTATGAACTTCGCCAGCACGGCAAGGTTATCGTCTATCTGACATTCCGTGCCAATGAACCTGTTGTACGGGCGATGGGGATAGGACAGTGTATCTCTATCGATCCATCCTCATTTTCAGGCTTCATCCGGGATGTGTTACTGGCCGTCAGGGCCGTCCGGAAACACCGTCCCGGAGCATTTCTCAATCTTGAATTTTTCTCACGATTTGCGGCAATTTTTTCGGTCCTGTCCGGCGCCGGTTGCCGGGCCGGTTTTCATATGCTTCATCTGCCGGTCGGCAAGATGTACACCCACCGGACGAATTTGAATGTGTATCGAAATATCGCAGACAACTATCTCAATATCGGCACCATTGCCGGCCAGGTGACCGTCGCCGGGTCATTGCCGGACTACGTCGAAACATTCCCGTATCGGCCGCCAAAACCGGCAATTGCGGGCAGTGACAAAGCCTATTTTGTGCTGAATGCGGAAAGCAGTGAAACCATCCGGACACTTCGGTCATGGCCAATGGAATCGTGGATCGAACTCATTGGCAGGCTGCGAACAACCTATCCGGATCATCGGATATTTGTGATCGGAACGGTACAGGGGCAACAATCGTGCCAGCAGATCACACGACCGTTTGACTTGGATCAAGCTGTCACAAACTGTGCAGGACAGACGGGTTTTGAGGAATTTGCGGGCCTGATTGCACATGCCGACCTGGTGATCAGCGTCGATAGTGCGCCATTGCATCTCAGCGCGTTTCTACGTCGCAAGACGATTGGAATGTTTGGTCCGGAAACGCCTGTCCTATACGGGTACGACCTGCCCTGGGTCCGAACGCTTTACCGGAACCTGATGTGCAGTCCCTGCCTGGCCGTCTATGATGCCAAGAAAAGTGTTCTCGATTGCCGGGACAATCAGTGCATGAAACAGATTTCGGTTGCCGACGTCATGGCTGAGGCCGGTCAGTTACTGGGAGGTGCCTAGCCGCTCAAGTTCGATTTTGGCGGCCCGGTACTGGCGATAGCTGGTGATGCCGCTTTCCAGCGTTTTCTGGAAATAGGCACGTGCCTTCGATTTGTCGCCCACGGCAAGCTGATATTGCCCGAGATAGAAATATCCGACGCACTGGCGTTTGCGGGTCGCCAGCGAAGTCGGTTCTTGCATTGCAGCAATGACAGCCTTGATATCAGACTCGCCAACAAATGAGCGATACAGAATGCCGGGCCATTGCGTGCGGGCCTGAATGCCGGAAAAATCGCCCCGTACGCTGGCCGGATTCGCGACAACCCGCAGTCGATCCACATATAACCATAATAGCCCGTAGTCACTCAATTCTGCGTCGGCATTTTTCTGTACATTCCTGAAGTCCTGGGCTGCCAGTATTTTTTGATCATTGTAATAGCGAAGAATGCCCCGGCTCATGCGGGCGTCCATTCTGTCCGGCTGAAGTTCGATGACTTTCGAATAATCGGAAATTGCATCGGTAATGTTGCCGCGCTGTTCAAGAGCCCATGCGCGGGCAATATAGGCGTCGGAAAAATCACTGCGGCGGACAATTGCTGTGGAAAAATCGTTGATCGCAGCTTCATATGCGCGGTTACTTTCATGGGCCCACCCCCGCGCCAGAAATGCTTCGGCGTTACCCCCGTCCAGCGCGATCGCTTTTCCATATTCTTCAATTGCCTGATCGATGTTGCCTGCCCGTTCGAATTCCGAGGCAGCCAGCAGGTGACCCTTTGCGCGCGTTAAATCGTCTGAACTCACTGGTTTGGGAGGGGCAGTGGGCTTGACCGTCGGCACAAATGGCGGTTCGATGTAAACTGTCGGGATTTTGATTTCGGATTCACCCGGCAGTGTATCAGCCGTCGTCGGCACCTTTATTTTCGGGACAATCGCAACAACGGAGAGTGGGGCATCCGCTGTCTCGCGAGCAAGTGATTGTACGGAGGCCTCCTTCCTCGCAACCGGCGTCGGCGTGGCCACCGTGTCTTCCGCAGGGGGCAGCGATTTTTCCGTTACCGTAGAAGGCTGCGGTGCAACGAAGACCGGTTGTGGTGCGGGGTCAACCGGTTGATTGTCGGATAGAGCGGGCTGTTCAACAGGTAGCGGGTGCAGCGGTAAAACCGGTTCTGCCACAGGTGACTGTGACTGTGTGCCGGTTGGTGGCATTGATGGCAGTGGAGCGGATTTCACCATCCGTTCGGGTTGTCCTGGCGGAGCAGGTAATTCTGACGTTGGGGGCAGTTGCGGCCGACGGTCGGGCCGGACAGGCTCACTTGCAGGCGGCTGATCGTTGTGGGCGACCACGGTCGGCGACGGGGCACGATCAGGATATAATAAAAGGCCGGACATCACGGTAACAACAATAAGCGCGACGATAAGAATCATCTTCCGTTGTGATATATCAGGGCGTCGAGGGCGACCATGTTCCGTTGACCGGGACCGCGGAGAGGCCTGTTCAGTACGTTCAGATTCTGATTTTTTGAGGGCGTCGAGTATGAGAGACATTTCACCTCACCTCAGACTGATCAACGGGTAACACCTGTTCCGAGCGGACAGGATCAATGCTGTCAGCGCGCAATGTCGTCGGAAGATGTGACCGGACCCAGACTATTGCAGGCGCCTGATTGACAGTGACGGGCAGATGCATATAGACCGGATTGGCAGCGAGCAGGACAATGGTGAACAGGCCGACAATCAGACCGGACAGAACGCTGGCAGTCAGCCGGTGGCCATCGGAAGTGTTCCCGCCAAGGACTTCACGGGCGGCCTCCTGCGCCAGCCTGCGGTTCACATGCTGCGTCCCCTTGGCGTATGCGCCGAGCAGACAGCGGTCGGAGATCGAATTGATCAGTCGGGGAATACCCCTCGATTGTTTGCAAATTTCCGTTACCGCAGCCGGGCTGAATATCCGGGGAACCAGGCCTCCGACCTGAAGACGATGGGCGATATACTGTTTTGTATCATTTTCGTCCATTGGATCAAGGTGGTAACGTGCGGTAATCCGCTGCGACAGTTGACGAAGCCTGGGTTGATCCAGGAATTCTTTCAATTCCGTCTGCCCGATCAGAATGATCTGCAAAAGCTTGTTGTGGGTGGTTTCAAGATTTGTCAGAAGTCGTACCTGTTCGAGCATTTCAAACCGCAGGTTTTGCGCCTCGTCGATGATCAGAACGGCGCGGCGTCCTCGCCCGTACAGGTCGAGCAGGTAGGTATTGATGGAATCGGTCAGGCTCTTAAATGTATTCACCGAATTTTCTGTCTTAATGCCAAAATCGTCACAGATGCTGGCAAGCAGTTCGATTTCAGATAGTCTCGGATTGATGCACAGGGCAATTTCCACATTTTCGGGAAGATTTTCTGACAAATACCGGCATAGTGTTGTTTTACCTGTACCGACTTCTCCGGTTAACAAAACAAATCCACTGCCGCCCTCGATACCATAAATCAGGTGCGCAAGGGCCTCCTTGTGACGCGGGCTCATGAACAGGTATTTGGAATCTGGCGTGTTGGAGAACGGGTTCTCTGTTATGCCGAAAAAATCATGATACATGACAAGGCCTTCGACATTGAACGATCCGGGATTGCGAGCAGTTCGCTGCCGGACGGAGAATAACGAAAGTAAATTCCACTGACCGGGCTGATTATTGCTGCGCCAGTCGCTGCAGGCGGGCGTGATCCTTGATCAGAAAATTTTTATGTTTGCGTTCCAGAATACCGCTGCGCGCGAGGCTGCCGATTGCATCGGCGACGGTCTGTTTATCTGTTCCGACCCAGGAGGACAGTTCGGCATGGTTGGGAGCATTGACGATGATCCAGACGTCTTCCTCGCCTGTATCAGGCTCAGCAAGGCGAATCAGTTCATGGTAAATCCGCTGATGGGGAGACAACGTACTCATGACCGTTACGCGCGATGTCAATTCGCGGATGACACTGGCAAACTGTTTCAACAGGGCAAAGGTCACGGATGGACAAGCCAGCAGCAGATCGTGAAATCCTTCACTCGAAATCTCGGCCAATAATGTAGGCTCAAGGGCGGTGACACGGGCAGATCGGGCGCGGAGATCTACCGCCGCCAGTTCACCAAAGGTATCTCCAACCGACAGGTCCGCCAGCGATACCTGCTGCTCCTCGCCCATGAAATCCATAACTCGCAGACGGCCCTTGACGACAAAAAAAACGCTGTTGCCCGGGTCATCCTGTTCGAAAACAATCTGGTTTTCCTTGAATTCACGCCACTGGCAGTTTCCGTGCAAATTTGCCAGGACGTCTGCGGGCACACCGTCGAGCAGCCGAATTTCGTCAAGGCTGGCGGCAGGGGGTGCGGTATGTGTGTCCACCAGATACTAACCTTCGGTTATAAATAGGATCAAATCGAAACCCAAATATTTCGACCCGTTATTCTGGCAAACCTGCCTTCATTGCGCAAGAGCCGGTGATGCTACCGCTTTTGGTACTTGGGCCGGAAATAATCTCAAAACCGTTTTTTGTGAAACCGGGAATAGATCGCCAGATTGGCTTGTACAGCTTCTTCGTCGAGATCGACGCGGGCCAGTGATTTTGCGGCTTTCATGTCACCTTTGACACCATAGAAAAACGCCAGATTTTGCCGGATCTGTGGACTATGCCGGACCAGCCTTGGTGCTTTTTTCAACATCGCGATTGCGCGGTCAATGTCACCTGAAAGCGCTGCTGAAATCGCCATATTATTCAGTATCGTCGGGTTGTCCGGGGACAGCACGGCTGCATGTTCATATGCTTTCCTGGCACTATCAAAATCTTCTTCCAGATCGTAGGCGATCCCGAGAGTTGACGAAACTTCCCAATTTTCAGGTAGAATTTTGCCAACCGTTTTCAGATAGATAATGGCCCGTTTTGCCTTGCCAGCGGCAATCAGGGATTTTGCCAGTTCCATTTGAAATTCGGTTGGAATGTTTTCTTTCGGGCCCAGTTTGTCCAGGATTTTGACAGCATTGACGGAACTTCCAGAATAACGAAGGTTTCGCGCCAGGGCGACAAGATTGGACGTGTTCGTGGGGTCGCGCCTGACAAGCTTCTGGTATTGATCGATCGCTGTCGGGAAGTCGTTGGCGTTTTCAGCCGCAATGGCCGACTGTTGCAGTGATTCCGAAATTGCCGCTTTTTCGCCTTGTGGCGTGCTCTGGCAGGATGCCGTCAACAGTGCGGTTCCCACAAGTGCAGCGCGCACGTAGCGGTCAGCATGCTGAATTATCGATTGCCTGGCAAATTGTGGTCGCGGCATCTGTATTTTGCTCCGGAAATATCCTATACTCTGTAAAATCTATGTGATTTCAGTCAATTAATCAAGAAACTGTGGATTTTAAAGAAGTGACCGAGGTCACTGTCCGGCAGTCGATTTGGTAATAGTATGGCCCGTGCGTTGGTAATAGTATGACCCGTGCGTTGGTAATAGTATGACCCGTGCGTTGGTGTATGAGTGGCTATTCTGGAGTTTCGCTGGTGGTATCTGTGCGTTCGAGATCACGACACAAGCTGGTTTACACTCGGATTCGCGCCACCCGGCGGAGTCTATTGCGACAATTGCGAGTGTTTTCGTCAGATCGGCGCGGCGCGATTGTTGTCATGTTCGCGTTATTGCTGCCGATCATGGTGGCGTTTGTCGGTCTGGGGCTTGAAGTCGGTTTGTGGTTTCAAAGCAAACGGGACTTACAAACGGCAGCAGACGCGGCGGCTATCGCGGGCGCATACGAGGCGCAAAGCAGTAGTGCGACAGCATCGTCAATTCTGGCCGCCGCGACGGCTGACGCAACGCGCAACGGATATGTAGCCGCTACTGACAATATCACAACCGCCAATCCGCCGGTCACTGGAGCTTACACGGCCGATGATGGTGCGGTGGAAGCCAGCTTGAGCCGAAATGTCAGTATGTTGTTTGCCAGTGCCTATCTCGGAAACTCCATATCGATTGCCGCCCGTGCTGTCGCCACGACAGGAACGTCCACTGACGAGGCCTGTGTATTGTCGCTGGATACGTCAAGTACCGGTGTTTCCGTAAGTGGCAGCGGGAATGTAACATTCAACGGATGTCAGGTTGCCTCAAATTCATCAAGTTCATCCGCCTTATCGGTGTCCGGAAGCGGTGCCCTGATCACTGACTGTTATTCTGTTGCCGGTGATATTTCCGACAACGGCGGACTGACAGTCGATGCAGACTGTACGGGCAAGACGGGCGCGCCAACGATCAGTGATCCATATGCGTCCCTGACGGCGCCCAACGAAACCTGCGATGTCAGTGGATATACCTACAACGTCAACGGTGGGTCAACCACGATCGCGGGGACAGGTTCCTATAGCGACGCCTATGTCATTTGCGGTGATTTCTGGGTCAAGAAGGGCACTGTTACCCTGTCTCCCGGATTGTATGTGATCGATGGTGGAGATTTCAAAACCAACTCGACGGGTTCAATCATTGGAACCGGCGTGACGATTGTCTTGCGAAATGGTGGGCAGATCAACAATATCAACGGGGCATCAACGGTAAATCTGAGTGCGCCCGTGGCCGCAGACAATGCCGGCGCCTGGCAAGGTATTCTATTTTTTCAGGATCCCGATACGACAGCAACCTGTACCGGCAACAATTGCAATACCTTGAATGGCAACTCAACAACTACTTTTCAGGGTGCGATGTACTTCCCCAAGCAGGAAATCAACATGAACGGCGGAAATGAGGGGGGATCAAACTGCCTGCAGGTCGTCGCCTTGCGGGTCGGGTTTAGCGGGAATGCCAACCTGGCCATGGACGGCAGTGCCTGCAATAGTGCCGGTGTGACGCCGATCTATATTCCGGGCGCCGTGACGTTAGTCGAGTGATCACGGCATCGGACCACTCTGTTGAAACAGGTATGCAAATTAAGATGCAGGTGCGCAAAATAAATCGAGTACGTGAGTAAAATGGAAAGCCAGCTATGAAGTCTGTCAGTGTAGCCCTTATCAAGATGTTATCAGGTGCATTGCGTGCCCGGGACGGAGCCGCCGCCGTTGAATTTGCCCTGATCCTGCCAATTATTGCGGCTTTTTTTCTGGGTATTACAAACTATGGTCTGGCGACGTTTGATAAAATGGAACTGACCAGCGCGGCGCGGGCCGGTGCGCAGCTTGCGCTCCTGGATTCATCCAATTCCGCCGCCATCAAGCAGGCCGTCGTTGACTCAACCAACCTGAGCCTGACAACCGGTAACGTAACGACATCGGAAGTCTGTGAATGCGCTGATGGATCGTCTATCACATGCGGCTCGACCTGCGGGGATGGCAGTTCCAATCGATATTATTATACCGTCAATGCGACCTACGACCATGCACTTCTTTTGCTCGGAACGACGATCACATTGACCGGTTCGGCAACTGTCAGGACACGTTAGAAAATATCGACCCATGCAAACTTTATTCCGCAATCCATTCCGGCGATTTATCAACTCACGCAAAGGTGCGACGGCGGTGGAATTCGCCTTGATCGCGCCTGTGTTTTTGATCATGGTAATCGGAGTCTTCGAATTGGGGCGTGCGATGTGGATCAAGGCTTCCATGCAATATGCCGTTGAAGAAACTACCCGATACGCGATTGTCAATACCGGCGCGTCCACGTCGACTCTGGCGGCATATGCACAATCCGCCTATTCATCCAGCGGGATCAACATAACGGGCGCAACATTCAATGCCAGTCAGGCGACATCGGGTGGCAAGACCTATGTCACTATCACCGGGTCGTTCAATTTCAGCGTTCTGGTGCCGATTGTGCCGATGCCGGACGTGACCCTGAGCGCCAAGTCCCGAATTCCGATCAGTTAGCATAGAGACCAATGCGCAACACAAAATATTCAGGCTATTCAAGATGAGTGAACAAGCGCAATATCTGGAAGGTTTGGCGCGATTGTCAAAAGAGTCCTCAGCCGAGGGACGGCAGCAGTTATTGCACGAAGTGACGTCGCTGTTTATGGATGAACCGGCCTCTCTCAATGAGCAGGAGATCGCCTATTTTGGTGATATTATCGGCAAGCTGGCGCAACAGGTGGAAGCCAGGGTTCGCCAACATTTATCGGAAACCATTGCATGTGAGGTTAATGCGCCTCCGCAACTGATAAGGGATCTGGCGAATGATAAAATTGAAGTCGCCAGACCGATTTTACAACAGAGTGTTGTTCTCAAAGATTCGGATCTGCTGCAGTTGATCGGTCGGCATGGTCAGGAACATATGCTGGCGATCTCAATGCGATCCGAGGTTAGCGAGAAAGTATCAGGTGCGCTGGTTGAACGGGGAAATGACCGGGTTCTGGGGAGCCTCGCCAGCAATAACGGTGCTGAACTGTCCGGAAAGTCGCTTGAGACAATGTTGAGCCGGGCAGGGGATATGGACTCTCTGAAAGATGTTCTGATTGCCCGCAATGATATTTCTCCGGACTTGGTGGAAACCCTGTTCCGGCAAGTGTCGCATACGTTGCGTGATCAAATACTGGCAACGGAATCCGGGTGGGGCGAACAGAAGGTTGACCAGATTCTGTCCGAAACCCACAAATGGTTCAAGTCAGAAACCCGGAGCAGCGCAAGAAGTGCCGTGGATGGCTACATCGCCCGCAAGGATAAATTGGGGCAGTTGGATACGACTTTTCTGGTGGATGTTCTCCGGCGCGGGGAACTTGAGAAATTTGTTGCCGGTATTGCTCGTTTGACCCGTATTGACTCGACGACGGCTCACAAGACCGTATTTGACAAATCCGGCGAAAAACTCGCTATCATTTGTCGGTCGATCGATATTTCGCCTGACGTTTTCTCGGAATTTCTTGATCTGACCAATTTCGATAAATCGCGTATGGAAGCCGATAAAATGGCACTGATGGGTGTTTATGGCCGAATTACCCCCGAATCTGCGCAACGAGCATTGAGATTTTTACGAACGCGGGCGAGTGTAAAGAAACGAATGGGGGAGGCAGATTGATAAATTTATCTGTATGCCAGAAATCTGATCAAACATTCCCGGGTGCAAAATCGAAAAGTCGAGACATTTCACCGTCTTTTTCTGAAATGGCGACCAGAAAACTCAGGCCATATTCATTGCCCCTGTTCCAACTGATACGGCATCGCCTCAAGTCATTGAATTTGTTAATTTTCAGCTCAATTTCGTCATCAACTTGCAGGGCCACCGATTTAACCCGTACTTTCACGCCGGTTTTGGAAATGTCAGAAACGGAGCACTCCCAGTTTCGTCCACCATCGTCAAACAGCACACCGCCAAATATCGTTTTTCGGCGAAAACTGTTACGTTTGTCTGTATTGTCCACCATTTCGACGGCACCCTACCTGTTCTACCGGATTGTCACAAACAATACAGCTTGGGATCGCGAAAAAAAACCGGAAAAGTCGGCGCCGTACCATTTCCGGAAGGATGTGACAGGGAAGGTGGTAAACCCCGGAAAACAATGATAAATTAGCACGATAATTTTTCAGCAGTGAAACCGGATCGCGTAATCAGGTTACTAATAGGACGTCCATAGCTCATGCGGATACTAGTTATCGGGTTGATTGTTCTGGCACTTAGCGTCGCTGGCATAAGCACCTATCTGATCAAGAATTTCTCAACCCCTGCCGCGATTCAGGAGCTTGAGAAGAAAGCTGAACCAGTTAAAACACAGATACTCGTCGCTACGACGTCTCTGAACCCCGGCGATCGTCTGAGTTCAAGTAACGTGGCATGGCGCCCCTGGCCAAAAGACAGCGTGAACGAATTGTATTTTTCAGTTGAGAGAGATGACCAGAGGGAAGAGAAATTCCAGGAAATTGACCAGTCGGTTGTTCGTCGTCCAGTGCTCGCCGGCGAGCCCATTATCGCGGCGAAATTTTTCAAAAGCAAGGCCGCCGGCTTTATGGCGGGCATGCTCGACAAGGGAATGCGCGCTGTTTCCATCCCGGTGACCGCGACGAATGGTGTCGCCGGATTTGTTCTTCCAGGCGACCACGTAGATGTTCTAGTCGTGCATGACAGGGGCAAGGAAGCAATCAGGCAGGCAACGCCGGAAAGAAAAAAAGTGGTGGGGGAGGTGCCGCCGGTCGAACCCCTGATTGTTATGAAGTCCATGACTGAAACCGTTCTTGAAAACATTCTTGTCATGGCGGTAGACCAGACAGTAGGTGGCGTCGCGACAAATTCGTTACCGGCAAAGACACTGACCTTACAGTTGACGCCCCGGCAATCTGAAATTCTACTGACGGCAAGGGCGCTTGGGCAGTTATCTATCGTGTTGCGTGACATCGGGTCGACATCAGTGAAAATTGCCAGTGATGCCGGTACGTACACAACTGACGTTCAGGCAAGCCCTTTCCTGCGTAATATTAGCGAGGAAATTCGAAAGCGGTCAGCCCGGCAGAAGAAAAAAGCGCGGGAATTGGCGTTGAAAAAACCTGAGCCGGCGGTACCATCCAGTGCGATCAGAAAAGTCGCGCCGTCTGCCAACAAGCAGGTGATAGAAATTTACCGTGGCAGCGCCGCCAAGACCGAGGAGATTACGGTTAAATGAAGTTCAGTAATCCGGTCTTGATTGCCCTGGTCTGCGGGGCTGTGTTGTTGTTTTCGGTGTTTTCCGTGTCCGCCCAGGAAGTGCCACAACGGCGAAACCTGCCGACTTTTTCCACCGCGACCAGTACAACCATGCCGGCGGTTCCGAAATTGCCCGGGAGCCCGTCGGCTGCTACGCCGCTCGCGGCTTCCGCTGTATTGCCAAAACTGGTGCTTCTCGGCTTGAACAATGCGAAGGTTGTTACCCTGAGGGTTCCCGTCAGCAAAATCGTGGTTGGTAATGAAAACATCGCCGATGTACATGTTGACAAGGCAAATCCGCGTCAGGTGTTTATTGTTTCCAAGCAGGTCGGCACCACCAATGTTTTCTTCATGGATCAGAAAGGTGTCATCATTCATCAGGCGGAAGTGCAGGTGTCTATGAATCAGGCCTCGTTGCATGCCGCCCTGCGAGAGCTTCTTCCCAATGAAAAAATTGAAGTAAGTATCTATCAGGACAGCGTTTTTCTGGCAGGACACGTCCGGTCATCGGCTGCAGTCGCGGATGCCGTCCGGATAGCAAACCGATTCGTGGGGGATCCGTCAAAGGTCACCAACATGCTGAAAGTTACAGGCAGTCAACAGGTCATTTTGCAGGTCCGTGTTGCTGAGATGAACCGCTCCGTTCGCAAAAATTTGGCAATCGATCAGGGGATCAGCCTCAATTCATTTCTTGGTGATCTTGATATCAAGACAATCAGCCCGACGACGTCTGGGGTCACCGCATTTGGCAGCGGAGTCCTCAATCATGACATCGTCGCGTTAACACCTGTCTCGTTGCGGGCGCTGGAACAGCAAAGTCTCGTCAAGACATTGGCCGAACCGACCCTGACAGCACTGTCCGGCGAATCGGCAACGTTCTTGTCGGGGGGTGAAACGCCTGTTCCTGTCGGAGTCGATCAGAATGGCAATGCCGTCATTCAGTTTCGTGAATACGGTATTCAACTAAGTTTTACGCCAATCGTTCTGGATAAGGGGCGCATCAATCTGCAAGTTTCGACAGAAGTCAGTGCGATCGCTGCCAACACTGTCAGTATTGCCAACTCTACCATTAATGGCTTTACCACCAAGCGGACCAAAACCACCGTCGATTTGCCAAGCGGCGGCACTTTGATGCTATCAGGTTTGCTACAGGAAAATGTGACGGACATCATCAACGGGTTTCCCTTTCTGAAAGACATTCCGATTCTGGGAGCGCTGTTTCGCAGCACGGATTTCCAGAATGCGGAAAGTGAGTTGGTCATCACAGTCACGGCCTATCTTGCCAAACCAACCGGCAGCGATGTGGCGATGGCGCTGCCGACGGACGGCTTTGAGCCGTCCAGTGATATCGATATGTACCTTCTGGGCCGGTTGCATCACGAATATGGTGATGGTGACATTCCGTTCTGGAAGGACTTGATCCGTGGTCCTTTCGGCTACATTATGAAATAGGGGATTTTGATGAAACTCCGGGTTTCACCACGATTAACCGGCCTGATTGTCCTCCTGCTTGGAATCGGAACGGGCGCGTGCAGTTTGCCGGAACGGTCGGCCAGGTATCAGACGGCTTATCCTATCGTCGTTCAACCTGACGTCAGGTCTCTCACCCTGATGTCGCGAATTGAAACGGACCCGATGATACCCGAGGAAAGACGGGCATTTGACGGTTTTGTCCGTGACTATCACATGCGGTCGGCTGGTCCGGTTACCATAGAAATTCCGTCCAACAGCGCGTCCGGAAGTGAACGCGAATCGCGATTTGCCGCAATGAAAGCGATGTTGACCAGCGGCGGTGTTGACTTGCGGGACATACTGGAAATGCCGGATGTCGGCGGATCAGGCGAAACGGTCACGGTGTCATTTGCGACGAATTCGGTCAGCGTTCCGGAGTGTGGGTTCTGGCGAACTGAAACGACGGACAATTGGGCCAATCGCCGAAGTGTCAATCACGGTTGTGCAACACAACGGAATTTGGGATTGATGGTCGCCAACCCGGGAGATCTCAAATCGTCGCAACCGTTCGATACCATTGGCGGTGACCGGGCGGTTGCGCCACTCCAGAGCAAGGGAAATCCTGCAGCGGCGGCGACACCGGCCGCCCCGGCGGTAGCAAAAACCAAATGAAGCGGGTCGAAGCAGGAAGACTCCGACAGAAAATGAGGCAACCGTGATTTTAAGAATTCCAATCAGCGGATTTCCTGCCAGCCCGGAAACCCAGGGTGCAATGGAAGCTTTGCGGGAAGATCGCCTGATATTCCGATGCAAATATGACATCGTGCCCGGCGGCCTGGAGGCTGCTGTTGCGACGTTGTCCGGGCAACCAACGCCCAATCTGCTGATCGTCGAAACCGACGCACCACGAGAACAGTTTTTTGATCATCTGGAGCAACTCGCCGATGTTTGTGACCCGGCGACCCGCGTGATTCTGATTGGCCCGCATAATGACATCGAACTGTTTCAGGAGTTGATCAGGAATGGCGTTAGCGACTATCTCGTCGGACCGGTCAGTACTGAAAAACTTCGGGAGTCAATTACCAAGGTATTTCAAGGGCATGGGTCGGATACCGATGGGCGGGTTATCGCTTTTTCCGGAATTACCGGCGGTTCCGGTGCCAGCGTCATTGCCCACAATACAGCAAATGAACTGGCAAATCTGTATGATCGCCGGGTAATTGTCGTTGATCTGGACCTTTGCTACGGGACGGCGGCATTGAATTTCAATCTGCAACCACGCCAGACCCTCAGTGACGCGCTGTCGCAAATTGGTCGCCTTGATGACAGTTTGCTTGACCAGTATTTGATCGCGTTCGAAAAGAATGTTGCGGTCCTTGCCTCGCCATCCTCTCTCAACATCGGGGCTCAAATCACCCAGGCAAGTTTTGACGCATTGCTTAAAGCTGTACGTCCCATGGGCGATTTTATCATTCTTGACCTTCCGCACCTGTGGGCGCCCTGGGTCAGTGATGCTCTGGCGGCGGCTGACGATGTGGTTTTTGTCGCTCGCCCGGATCTGACCAATTTGCGCAATGCCAAGAATGTGATTGAATTTATCAGTCCAAAGCGCGGTGTCGATGCGCCGACCCGCCTTGTGCTCAATCAGGTTGGCGTTGCCAAGCGTGCCGACCTGACAACGAAAGACTTCATAGATGCAATTGCCATGAGCCCGGCGGTTACGATCCCCTACGATGCCGAGCTGTTCGGCCGTGCGCTGAACAATGGTGAAATGATTTCAAAGGTGTCGAGAAAACATAAGGTTACGACAGCAATCAGTGAACTGGCGGAGATTGTCAGTGCGCGCGTACGCGCAGGCGTTAACGAGAAAAAATCCGTTTTTTCATTTTTTAGTACATCGAAGAAATGAACGACCCGAATTTAAGGCTGGAATGATATGTTCGGAAGACGTGGATCAGAGCCCAAGATCAAACCGGAAACGTCGGAAGCACCTGCGATTCCGACCGGGGGCTCCGACCCGATGGGGTCAGAAACTCGACCGGATGGAAAGGTGTCGGTCGAAACGGCAACCCCGCCAACTGCGGCCAAAACGGTGTCCGTCGCTGCGCCGGAAATCGTGCCCGATGATCCAGAGTCGGCAGGTGACGGCAACAGTGCCAGCAACAGCCGTCTTGCGTCCATTAAAATAACCGTATTCAACGATCTGCTGGAAGCCGTTGATCTCGCGGAAATCAGTAAACTCGAAGCTGATGAAGTTCGCGAAGAAATAACGGATATGACGGCTGAAATTATCAGCATGCGTCGGCTGGTTCTCACCATGCACGAACAGAAGCAGGTGGTGAAGGATATCTGCAATGATATTCTCGGCCTGGGTCCGCTGGAACCGTTGCTCGAGCGGGATGGTATCGCCGATATCATGGTCAACGGGGCCGGGCAGGTATTTATCGAGGTAGGCGGGAAAATCGAGCTGACGGACATTAAGTTCCGTGACAATGCGCAATTGATGAACATATGCCAGCGCATTGTGACGGCTGTCGGGCGACGGGTGGATGAATCAAGCCCGATTTGCGATGCGCGGCTGGCCGACGGTTCTCGTGTCAATGTGATTGCGCCGCCTCTGGCCATTGACGGAGCGGCGCTGACCATTCGTAAATTTTCCCGGGAAAAGCTGACATTTAAAAATCTGATTGAATACAAAAGTATCACGCCAGAGTTGGGGCAGGTATTGGAAGTCATATCGGCGATCCGCTGCAATGTTCTGATTTCAGGAGGTACCGGCTCGGGTAAAACCACCATGCTTAACCTGATGACGGCTCATATCGACCCCGGCGAGCGCATCATTACGTGCGAAGATTCGGCGGAATTGCAGTTGCAACAACCGCACGTCGTTCGCCTGGAAACCCGTCCTCCCAATCTGGAAGGCGCCGGCGAGATTTCCATGCGTGATCTGGTCAAGAACTGCCTGCGTATGCGCCCCGAGCGCATCGTGGTAGGCGAGGTGCGTGGGCCGGAAGCCTTTGATCTTCTGCAAGCGATGAATACAGGACATGACGGGTCAATGGGAACCATTCATGCGAACAATCCACGCGAGGCCTTGAGCCGGGTCGAGAACATGATTGCCATGGGAGGGTATAATCTTCCTGCCAAAGCCGTTCGCGAGCAGATATCAGCCGCTGTCAATGTTATCATTCAGGCGCAACGCCTGCGCGACGGGTCTCGTAAAGTAACCCACGTGACGGAAGTGATCGGCATGGAAGGCGATATTATTACGCTGCAGGATATTTGCCTGTATGAAGTCGACGGCGAGGACGAAGACGGTAAATTGATTGGTGCTCATCGGTTTACCGGCGTGCGCCCGAAATTCTGGGAAAAGGCCAGGTATTATAATCTGGAACAAAAACTGGCGCGTGCCCTCAATATGTTCGGGGCGGCATGATCAAACAACAGGTCATCATGATAATCGTCGCCTCGGCGGCGGCCCTGTTTATACTGGGAAGTCTGTTTATTGTTTTGATGGTGTTGAACCGCCCACGAGCCCTTAAACGCCAGCGCATCAAGGATCTTGGGGAAATCGGTGAGGTCGTGGCGGCGGACAAGGGAGAAGGTCGTCGGACCAAACGCATTCAGGAAAAAATCCGGCAACTTGAAAACAAAAACAAAAACCGCAGTGCGCTGGATTCCCTTCGCGCCAACATTTTACAGTCGGGGCTGGAGATCACGGTCAGCACCTATTTTGTCCTCAGTTCAGTGCTCGGGCTTGTCTCGGCGCTGGTCTATCTGGTGCTTGGGTATCCCCCGATCGGAGCTGTCGCCGTCGCATTGATTGCCGGATTGCTGGTTCCCAAATTGGTGCTGGGATCGATGAAGTCCAAGCGCCAGAAGCTGTTTACTGCCCATTTTGCCGAAGCCATCGACTTGATCGTGCGCGGAATTCGGTCTGGACTGCCCGTTAATGAATGCTTCAACGTCGTCGCCCGTGAATTCGAGGCACCTCTTGGTGAAGAGTTTCGCTTGCTGGTCGAAGGCCAGAACCTGGGCATGACGATTGATGATCTTCTGGAACGCGGGATCGAACGGATTCCGACATCGGAATACAAATTTTTTGCGATCGTGATCCAGATTCAACGCCAGACCGGTGGTAATCTTGCCGATACCCTGTCAAACCTGTCGAATGTGTTGCGGGACCGCAAGAAAATGCGCGACAAGGCACGTGCCATGGCCAGCGAAGCAACGGCGTCGGCCGGCATTATCGGTTCATTGCCGTTCGCCGTCGGAATTCTGTTGTCGGTCGTCAACCCGGAATATCTGATGGTGTTGTTTACGGAAAAAACCGGTCAATATCTGATTGCGTTCGGATTGTTCTGGATGTTTCTGGGGGCCATGGTGATGCGTAAAATGATTAACTTTAAAATGTGATGATGACGTATCTGGCCCGTATGGACGCTGCGACCTTTATCGTCTGGATTCTTGCGATCGGGGCGGTGATTTCCGTTGTTGTGTTTGCGATGTCCATGATCGTCAAAGGTAATAAATCGAAACGAATCAAGGCCGTCATCAGTCGACACCGGTCTGAACTGGGGGGCGCGCAGGCCGCCAGTCTGAACAAGGGTTCCAGCGTCCGCCATCGAAAATCCGAAGGTCGCGCGGAACTCGCACAGAGAATTATTACCACCCTCAATCTGCAAAAATTCCTGTCCACAAACGATTTGCGCAATGATCTGGCACGGGCCGGATTGCGGGGCCGGACTGCAGTGACGTTATTCATGGCGTCGCGGTTGGTGGGGATCATCAGCGGGTTTTTGCTGGTGTTGTTTTATGTCAATGTGATGAAAAAATTCCCCTATCCGGAGTTCATGAAACTCGTGTTTGCCGGAGGCGGGGCATTGGTCGGTTATTATTTGCCCAAGTTGTATCTGTCGAACAAAATGCAAAACCGTCAGGATCAGATGACCACCGCCTTTCCAGATATGCTGGATCTTTTGTTAATCTGTGTTGAATCCGGCCTCGGCGTGGAGATGGCATTCAACAAAGTGACAGAGGAGATCATGGAAGGCTCGCCGGTTCTGGCCCAGGAACTGGGGCTGATGTCAGCAGAGCTCAATTTTCTGGGTGACCGACGGCAGGCGTATGAGAATTTCACGATGAGAACCGGCTTGCCGGCTGCCAAGGCGCTGGCAACGACATTGATTCAGTCTGAACAGTATGGAACGTCTGTCGGGGTCGCGCTGAAGGTTCTGGCGCAGGAAAAGAGAGATGAACGCCTGTCTGCGGCAGAGCGCAAGGCGGCTTCCTTGCCCGCCAAACTGACTGTGCCAATGATTATTTTCTTTTTGCCGGTACTGTTTATTGTGGTGATCGGACCCGCCGCACTTCAGATTTCTGCACGATGAGGCGATTTCGTTCCGCCAGAAACCGGATTGCCCCGGTCAAATTGATCGCACGGATGTCATATGAGTAATTTTACCAAAGATTATTTACGCGAAACGGTTGAGATCGTTCAGGCTGTGGACGCGAACCAGGTCACCGCACTTGTTGGTGGACTGTCGGCCATCCGCGAGGGTGCAGGGCGGTTGTTCATTCTGGGAGTTGGCGGGTCGGCCGGACACGCCAGCCACGCCGTCAATGATTTTCGCAAAATTTGCGATTTTGAAGCCTATGCACCAACCGACAATGTTTCCGAACTGACGGCTCGAACCAATGACGAGGGGTGGGAAACCGTATTTGTAGAATGGTTGAAAGGCTCCCGACTGCGTGCTGAAGACGGGTTGCTGATATTTTCGGTTGGCGGAGGCGACAAGGAAAAAAACATATCGGTCAATCTGGTGCGTGCCATTGAATTTGCTCGTACCAGACGGGCATCCGTCTATGGCATTGTTGGTTCCGATAACGGATTTACCGCACGGAACGCAGACTGCTGTCTGGTTATTCCTCCGTTATTCCCGGCCCGCCGCACGCCGCACAGCGAAGGATTGGCCGCGGTCATCTGGCATCTGCTGGTGAGCCATCCTGCTCTTGCGAGGGTTTCGACCAAGTGGGAATCTGTTCTTTGACGACAGGCGGGCAGGCAACTGATAAATATATTGTTGTCGGCGGGGCAGGATTTATCGGCGGTCATTTTACGGATCGATTGCTGGCGTCATCGCGGACGGCAAAGGTGACAGTCTACGATAACTTCAGTTCCGGTCAGAAATGGCATATTTCCCATCACGAAGGAGATTTGCGGTTTTCCGTGGTACGTGCGGACGTGAATGATCAAAATCGCCTGACGGAAGCGGTTGCCGGGCACGATGTCGTCATTCAACTGGCCGCCAACCCGGATATCGCTGCTGCCGTATCTGATCCGGACATTGATTTTCGTGAAGGCACAGTTTTGGTGCGGAATGTACTGGAAGCCATGCGGCTGACGGACTGCCGACGGATTTTATATGCGTCCGGCAGCGGCGTCTACGGCGATTTTGGTGACCATGAAGTGGTTGAAGACCAGGGTGGAATGCGGCCGATCTCAACCTACGGTGCCAGCAAATTCGCCTGTGAACATCTGATTTCGGCCTACTGCCATATGTTCGGGTTGTCGGCATGTTGTTTTCGGTTCGGAAACGTCGTTGGCCCACGCCAGACACACGGTGTCGGGTATGATTTCCTCCGGAAACTGCGCCGGGACCCGGAGAACCTGACAGTTCTGGGGAACGGGCTGCAAAGCAAATCCTATATCCATGTCTCCGATACGGTCGCCGCTGTTCTGCACGCCAACGAATTTTCCCGCAAATCCTTTGACGTCTTTAATGTTGCGACGGGTGACTATATTACCGTTACCGAGATTGCACGGCTGGCCATCGAATGCGCGGGCTTGCAGCCGCAGAACGTCAACCTTGTATATAGCGGCGGAGAACGGGGGTGGAAGGGAGATGTTCCGATTGTACGCCTGAACACCTCTCGTATCCGGGCTCTTGGCTGGCAGAACCGCCTGGGCAGCCTAGATGCCCTTCGACAGTCACTACAGGCATTGCTTCATGATATCGAGACCCATCATGAATCCTCGTAAAGCTGTTTTTCTGGACCGGGATGGCGTTTTGAACAAAGCGATCCTACGTGATGGGCAACCGTATTCCCCCCTCGCAATGCAGGATTTTGACGTCATTGACGGAGTCAGGTCGGCATGTGTGCAATTGTCCGCAAACGGATTTCTCCTGATCGGCGTGACTAACCAGCCGGAAATCGCGCGAGGGAAACTGGATGTGAATGTGGCCAATCACATGAACGATATTTTAAGCCGGGAACTGAAGCTGACGGAAATTCTGATGTGTCCGCACGACCAGCCTGACAATTGTCCGTGTCGTAAACCGAAACCGGGCATGTTGACTGACGCCGCCCGACGCCTGGGGATCGATCTCGGCGCCAGTTTTATGGTCGGGGATCGCTGGAAGGATATTGATGCCGGCATCGCGGCCGGGTGTCGGACGGTCTTTATTGATCACGAATATGATGAACCAAAACCCGACAGAGCAGAGCATGTCAGTTCCTGTCTGGCGGATGCGGCCCTGTGGATTACCGGAGAACAGCAAGACCGATGAACGCTTCGACAAACTTGACCGTCAAAATTTTTGCGGATGGTGCCGACATATCCGAAATGATTCGGGTTCGCGACAATCCGGCAATCAGGGGATTCACCACCAATCCGACTCTGATGCGCAAATCAGGCGTTTCCGACTACGAACGGTTTGCCCGGGAAGCGGTGTCGGCTATACCGGACTTGCCTCTGTCGTTCGAAGTATTTGCGGACGAGTTCGACGAAATGGAACGGCAGGCCCTGAAAATCCGGGATTGGGGAAATAACGTATATATCAAAATTCCAATCACAAATACCCGTGGTGAATCCGCTGCTCCCTTACTGCAACGCCTGGCAGGTCAGGGCGTCAAAATTAATGTCACAGCCATGATGACAACCGCTCAGGTGGCGCTGGCGCGGGATGCGGTCCGGCATGCCCCGGCCGCATATATTTCGGTATTTGCCGGACGGATCGCGGATACCGGACGTGATCCTGTTCCCGTCATGCGGGAAGCGCTGGAACTGTTGTGCGACACTCCCCGGATCGAATTGATCTGGGCCAGCCCGCGAGAAGTTTATGATGTCGTGAGGGCTGATCAGATTGGCTGTCACATAATTACGGTGACCTATGATCTGTTGGGCAAGATGTCGCTGTTCGGAAAGGACCTGAATGAATTTTCGCTCGATACGGTGAAAATGTTTTACGAAGATGCTGATGCGGCAGGTTTTCAGCTGTGAGCTGCCGATAGTGGGATGACATCATGATTATAACCCGAACCCCCTTGCGTATCTCGATCGGCGGCGGTGGCACCGATCTGCCTTCGTATTATGAACCGCATGGTGGATTTGTCATTTCAGCTGCGATCAATAAATATATCTACCTGACGGTTAACCGGGCATTTCGGGACGGGTATTTTCTGAAGTATTCACAGATTGAAAATGCGCCGTCGATCGACCGTATTTCCCACAACATCTTCCGGGAGGCCCTTCGCCTGATGGAGATCGGCCCGCGTATCGATATTTCCAGTATTGCCGATGTGCCGGCGGGAACCGGACTGGGGTCATCCGGGAGTTTTACGGTCGGCTTGCTGCAGGCGCTTTATGCCTACAAACGACAGCACGTCAGTACCCGGGAACTGGCCCGGATCGCCAATGATCTGGAAATGAATGTGCTGGGCGAACCGTGTGGAAAACAGGATCATTACATCGCGGCTTATGGCGGCATCATGTGTCAGGATTATCTGGAGAACGGTGACGTAACCATGTCTGCGCTGGACATATCGGAAGGTGTGCTGCGCGGTTTGTCCGAACATCTGATGTTGTTTTTCACAGGGTACAGTCGTACCGCGTCGAATTTGCTGTCTGACCAGAAATCCCGAACCCGGGCTGGCGATCGGGACATGCTGGAGAATCTGCATTTCATCAAGGATCTGGGATTTCGCATAAAACACGTGCTGGAGGCGGGAAACCTGGCTGAATTTGGAAATCTGATGCATGAACACTGGTTGCACAAACGGATCCGGTCGGCAGAAACAACGAATTCCAGGATCGATAACATTTATGCGATTGCCCGCGAAAACGGCGCATTGGGTGGGAAACTTGTCGGCGCCGGAGGCGGGGGGTTTCTGTTGTTCTTTACAGAAGATCGTGCGCGTCTACGCCACCGGATGATCGACAACGGATTGCAGGAAATGGATTTCGCGTTCGATTTTGACGGTGCGATCGTCCAGTTGCGAAACTGATCATGCAGTGTGTTGTTCTTGCCGGTGGGTTGGGGTCCCGCATGGCACCACTGACCGACGCCCTGCCCAAGTCGATGATACCGGTATTGGGGCGCCCGTTTATTGACCACCAACTGGACTGGCTGGCCCGGCAGGGTATACGGGACGTGGTTCTGGCGATCGGTCATCTGGGAACAAACATTCGGGATTTTGTTGGCGACGGCCGTAAATGGGCAGTCACGGTTCGTTATGTTGAGGATGGCGAAAATCTTCTCGGAACAGCCGGGGCACTCCGCCGGGTGATTGACCGGCAACTGCTGGCGGACGGTTTTTTTGTACTCTATGGTGACTCTTACCTCCAGACCAGTTTCCGTGACGTATGGGCAGCTTCCGGACAAGGCCAGTTTCCGTTGATGACCGTGTTCCGGAATGATAATGCATGGGATGATAGCAATGTTCTTCTGTCTGACGGAGAGATTGCCCTGTTTGAGAAAGGGCGCATTGATGCCAGGTCACTTGGTATGCGTCACATCGACTACGGCCTGTCGGTTTTGACGGCGGCGACAATCACCGAATGGGTGGTTCCTGGCGTACCGGCTGATCTCGCCAATCTGTTCCATGAATTGAGTATTCAGCGAAAATTACGGGCGTTCGAGGTTTTTGACCGGTTTTACGAGATCGGTTCGCCACAGGGGTTGGCTGATTTCGAAGAATATCTCGCAAATGAGGACAAACATGGTGTCTGAACAATCGACGGAGTCATGGTTTTCATGGCCAGTCTGGATCGTAATCGGATTTGTTACCCTGATCCATGCCGTGTGGTGGATGACCGGTGACCAGATCGTCGCTGGCGGTGGTTTTGGAGATGGCGACAGTTATCTGCGTTTGTTGCGGGTTGAGCGCCTGATCGAAACGGCTGACTGGTTTGATGTCAGTATCCCGGATGCCAATGCACCGTTTGGCACCACCCTTCACTGGACCAGATTGTTCGATCTCATTCTGCTGGCTCTTGCCGCGCCGGCCATGCCACTTGTCGGCGTTGCCAAGGCCTTGTTCTGGGCGGGTGTGATTGTCAGCCCGGTCATCCATATTCTGTCGGCGATTTCATTGGCATGGGCGTTGATACCGGTGCTTGGCCGAACTGGAGCCTGCATCGCCGGTGCCCTGAGCGCGTCACAGGCGGGGTTGCTGGCATTTTCGTTGGTCGGGCGGGCCGATCACCACATGGTTTTTATCCTGCTTGCGGTGCTCGGCATGGGATGTTTGTTGCGAGCCCTGTTGTCGCCCGAGGGTGGCATCTGGGCCGCCCGCCGGACCGGCCTACTGCTTGCCCTGGGAATATGGGAAGGGCCGGAAAATCTCGTGCTCCTGACATTGTATCTCGGCGTTTTGGGTTTGCCCTGGTTGATGGGTGAACAAAACCGGGAACGTCAGAATTTTGGCGCGGCGCAGGGATTGTTTGCCGGGCTGTTGATCGCGCTCATTATTGAGCGCGGTGTCAGCGGAATTCTGAATGTCGAATACGATCGGATATCGATCGTTCATTTGACTTTTTCCTTGCTGCTCGTCGGGTTTTGGGGATCTGTCGTCTACGGGGTTCACCGGCATTGTGCAAAGCTAGGCAAAATCTGGCGCGTGGCCGTTGCGTTGATCGGCCTGACGGTGTTGTCGGGTGTCATGGTGATTTTGTTTCCGAAAGTGCTCGGTAATCCGCTCAACGATGCGGACCCCGCTATTCAGCCGATTTATGCGCGAATATCCGAATACCGGTCTACCAGGCAGCTGGATCGGTTCCTGATCTATTTTGGCAGTATTCTGTTTGTCGGCCCCTGGTTGATCTGGAAACTGAAAAGCACATGGAAACAGAACCTTTTCTGGGCCTGGGTTCTGTTGGCGGCGGGAACGGCCCTGTATACCCTATTCGGCATGAACTGGCTGCGATGGAGTATGTACGGAGCACTGTTCCTATCGATTGTTCTGTCAGATTTGATCATGGCAACAGACCGGTGGGTCAATCGGATGTTTGCATTTCCCCGTCGGGTTGTCGTCAAGGTGCTGGTGATTGTCGGGATCGGTGTCGGACCCATGTTTCTGGGTGCCGTCCTGCTTGATGCGGGCAAGACGGTGGCAGAGCGGGTGGCGGCAACGACACGCGCTTGCCCGATCCGGGAATTGTCGGCGTTTCTGAATGCGGCCCCATGGTCCAGTCGCAGCCGGATCATTGATGCATCGGCAAATTTTGGTGCTGAAATCATGTACCGCACAGATATGCAGGTGCTGGCAACGGTTCACCACCGGAATGTTTCCGGAATACTGGATGGTTTTCGAATTCTGAATTTGGATGATGACACTCGGATCAAATCGCTGGTTCGTAAACGACAGGTCGATCTGATTTTGCTTTGCCCCGGTTCCGGAGACGATAGTTACTTTCTAATGGAGGACAAGTCGACGTCCCTGTATCGGCGGCTGGAGCGGGAAGAATATCCTTCGTGGATCACGCCTGTCAAACTGCCTCGGGGGCTGGCTGAAAAGTTCCGTCTGTTTGAAATTCATCATCCCCTTTAACGGGACTGGCGGTATAATGCCCAGGTGTCGCCTGACAATCCCCACTGCGGGAAGACGTGGACAAGATTGTAAGCGGTGGCGGGGCCGGATTCCAATCGTTGGACAATCCGTGGGGCCGGGGGCTGACCATTGAGATATCCGTTGATATACCAGTCAGCCGGAGAATCCTGTTGTTCGTCCGGCTCAACAAATTCCAGTCGCATCCCCGGGTTGGACAGGGCCAACTGATGGCGAACCAGAGAACCGACGCTGAATTTTGGATAGCCTGTGATGCGTTGATGACCACTCGATTCGTGTTCAATCAGTTCGACCGTCCGCTGGTATTGCCCACGCCCACCCTGCGCGAACTTAATCATCAGATCGGCATTACCTGCGAAAAACAACGTCAGGATGATTGCTGCAATCCATCTGGGTGCCCTCCCTGCGTGCCACATTTCGGTGAGCAGGTCGCCCACTATTAACAGAGCGATCACGGCACTCGGCAAAAAATATCGATGAATCACATCGGGTTTGTTCTCAATCAATAGCATTACGATCGGAAACAGCAGCCCGACAGTCGTCAGATAGGTCCATTTCCAGTTTCGCTGGATCGCCAACCGAACCACAACTGCCGTCATTGCGACCAGCAGAAAAAGCAGGGGAAACAAAGAGGATATTGACCAGGCATCCAGACCAAATGTCCAGTCCGCCATGATCCGGATGGAATCGAGCGCCGGCTGCGGGCAGCAGTCACCGCCACGCACCATGCTGTTGACGGCAATCGCACCGTAAGCGCTGATGGCTATCAACTGACTGCCAAATAAGGGTACCAGACGTGCCAGCGTCGAGATCATATTGCGACGGCGGTCGTAAATTGCGGTCAGCGCCCAGATCCCCAAACCCGCCAGGACCACCAGATAGGTCAGGTGAGACAGTATTCCCATAAAGGTCAGGGCGACGAAGGTGACTGCTTTCCGGACATCGGGTGCCGCGAGATACCTTTCCAACACAAACCCGGATGCCAGCAAGGCAAGTATCATTGGTGCATACCCCCGTGCTTCACTGGAATAATTGACGAGCGAGTAACTTGCTGCAAACAGGGTGGTCAGGATGAGGGCGCAAGCGGGGCTGCGTTGCCAGCCGCGATAACTCACCAGCACAACACTGGCCAAACCGCATGCCACCGACAGCGTTCGATAGCTCCAGGCAGGTGCCGACGGCCCCCACCAGGCGTCAATGGCGGCCATATAAAGGCTGTTCAGCGGATGAGTGTTGGCGTGAAACAGCAGGGCAACGGTGTCTCGGATCTGTTCTGATGACGCGGCCATGCGCACCTGATCCAGAGACCAGACTTCGTCGATCCAGAGATCTCCGGTTGCCGCCCACACCCGCACAGCAGCAGCCAGCAGCAGGAGTACGAAAATGCCGACGGCGGCGAGCGTTCGTGACATGGGTTAGCCGGACTGCTCCAGTGGTCGCCTTGCAAGTGCGACGATCTGCCATCCCCACGGGCTATTGAAAACCCAGAATTTCAGTAACTGCCGGAACATCGCCATGGCGATGCGAGCGGCGAGATTCGGATGTCCACCGATATCGTTTCCGAGGGAACTTCCGCGCAGGATGACAACCAGTCTGTACAGGTTGAAGGTCGGAAACCCGGTACTGGCCGTCAGATCGACCTGATATCCGGCGGTGTCGAGGTTTGCCCGCAGTTGTTCCGCAGTAAAATGTCGTTGGTGACCGATCGACCGGTCGAATGCTGATTTTGGGCCGCCCGGCACCGTGATTGCCAGGTACCCCCCGGGTTTCAGGCACTTTTTCAGGTTTTTCAGGGCGACGATCGGGTCGTTCACGTGTTCAAGAACTTCCGAGCAGACCGCATGGCTGGCCCAGTCGTTAAGTTGCTCTGGAAACGATCTGACGTGTTCCAGGTCGGCGGCCAGTAGCAGAGCATTGGGAAACGAGCGTGCCGTGACGCTCAGTCCGGTTTTACTTCGGTCAATGCCAGCCAGCCGGGCGAGCGGGTAACGGGTTCCCAGTGCCGCCAGTTGATCGCCGGATCCGCACCCGACATCCAGAATTGTTGCCGTCGGGTGATTGGCGCTGGGACCCAGAAGTTTGAAAATCAGTGTTCGGCGGAACATTTGCGCCGGATTCAGACGCGTTGCTTCGGCAAACTGTGCCCAGTGCTGCTCCCAGTATTCCGGGCTGTCACCCTCTGGCCGGGAAATATTTTCCGTCATCGGTTTAGCCACTTTCTGCTATTTCATCAGTCGTGTCATCGGGCAGGTTGGCCGCGATCGCATGCAGAAGCAATGTCGAGACAAATGAAATGAAACTCAGAACCATTGCCAGCAGGCCCAGAACAGCGCCGTGATTGGTGCCGACCATATTGTCAAACAGCGTATACCCGGCCCCGACGTATGCACTGGCAAAATTGAGACACAGGATAAATCCGGCACAAAAAAGCGCAAAGCACAACAGCATCATGGGAGTATAGGGAAAACGTTTGGCCCAATGACGTTTGGCCTTGCCGCTGGGATCATACAGGCTTTGCGCCATGCATCCGAGAAAAAAGCTCTGCAATCCAACGATGGACAAGGTCGCGCCCAGGAACATACTATTAAGAGAAAATGTGACATTGCGAACGGTGATCGGGCCAAATGCAAGCAGGCCGGTGACCACAATGCCGAGTGTGAGCAGGGCGATTCCGGGCTTCAGGACAAAAAAGTCAGCCCCGTGAATCAGCATGGCTCGCAGATTGATCCATCCGGCATACCAGGGAGAAAACCAGCCGATCCGTTTGTGGTGGCTGACGCGGCCGTCGCGGTCCTTGAAAAAATGAACCGGCGCCTCAACGGTCCGGAGTTGCAATCGAACGGACTTGACGACCATCTCCGAGGCATATTCCCACGACTGGGATTTGATGTTCATGCGTTTCAGAGCATTAAGGGTAACGCCGCGCATACCGCAGTGAATATCGGAAAATTGTGTCCCATATATCAGGTTCAGAATGCAGATTGTAATCGGCGTACCAAAATAGCGATGCAGGGGAGGCATTGCCCCGTCTTCAATGGACCCCTTGAAGCGTGAACCGAGGATAAACTCGAAACCGGTCTTAAAATGTTCGAGAAACGGAGTGATTTCGCGAAAATCATAGGTGCAATCGGCGTCGCCGAGAATGACGTATTTGCCGCGAATAACCTCCAGAGAATCCATATAGGCCCGCCCCAACCCCCGGACCGGCGTTTTGAGAACGCGCGCGCCCTTCCGCAAGGCAATTTCCGCTGTCCGATCTGTGGAACTGTCTAGAATCAGGATTTCCGCACTGACGCCGGCCTTTTCGATCCCTTCTATGCACCAATCCATGAATTTCTCAATTACGGTTTCCTCATTGAGGGCCGGAATTACGATCGACAGGTCGGGTGTCGGGATATCCGATTTTGGGAGATAGAGGAATTTTTCCGGATCATCGGGAAATGATATCATGTCAGAACAGGCAGATGGCAAAGGGGTCGGTTCAGATTTTAACAAATTCACGCGACGACCTCCTGCGAAAAAAAGCGGATGTATTTGTGATTATACGTCAGTCGGGCCGGAAAACTACGCCGGAAAACATCCATTTCAGCGGATCAGATCGGACAGGCTGGAAGGCAATATGGAGAGCGTGCCGAACATAAAGGGCACCGCACCGGCAATTGCAATTCCATAGGGAACCGGTTGTGTCATAGAGGTGCTGTCAGCCATCCAGGGTAACAAACGCCGGACATTCTGAAACCGACGGGCCAGTAATATAATTGCACCCAGAATACCGCCCAGCAGAGCAACCAGGATGAGATATTTCCCCAATTGGTGCAATTCCCACCAGACGCAGATGGCGGACAGAAACTTCACATCTCCAGCGCCTGTGATTCCATTGGCGTAGATGACTACGCCAACACAAAAAACCAGAAGTGCGATTCCGTAATGTGCGGCGATGGAAATGATGGGCATGCCACTAATAAGCGCAGCTGGCAGAAATACAATGAAAATGATGATCGAGTCGGCATTCGGAATTTGCAGGGAAAACATGTCAGAGAAGGCTGCATGCACAACGGCGAAACAAAATGCCAGAATGGAAAGATACTGAAGGCCGGTGACCAACTGTTCCATCAGGGAATGCAATCCATACCAGTCGCGAAAAACAGGCAGGGCAGCTGAAAATCAACTGCCCTGCCAAAAGACGTAATCCGCCCAACTGAACGAAAACCAATGATTCCCGGTAAGTAAATTCAGGAAAAAGCAGGCTGTCGTCAGATATTTACAAAGCCTAATTGCTCAGGCTGTTTGCAACATTATTGAAGGTGTTGCCAATATCGGTACCGAGCAGAGTGACACCGGCAATAATGACAACCGCGATCAGTGCGGCAATCAGACCGTATTCAATTGCGGTTGCGCCTTTCTGGTCACGATGCAGTTCCGCAATGAACTGAAAAACTTTCTTCTTCATTCTAGAGATCTCCTGTTCTACTTCAATTGTGTTGGCTTATCTATTAGCTGCCGCGATGGCAGCGTGTCAGAAGGATAACGTTCTTCCCCTATTAGCGCCTAATTCTTCCAACAGAGTCTCAAAACCACGAACGGAAGTCAACAGGCATTGCAATTTGTTCGTGCCAGCATAGATGCCGCTTCCTTTTGAAATTGTTAACGGCCCGACACGGTGCAGGCAACGGACCATTGAATATTCTCGGCTGATGCAGGTCGGGTTTGCCCGGTCATTTACCAATTGCATTTGAGGAAATTGTAGCGTCATAGCGCGGACAGATCAAAAATTTGGCGGATGGGGTGGGATTCGAACCCACGAAACGCGTTAACGTTTGCCGGTTTTCAAGACCGGTTCCTTCAACCACTCGGACACCCATCCCGCTGAAAGCAGTCTTTACTGGTTTCACTGCCGTCCGTCCACCATCAAGTTTACAAAAGGAGGGAAATTGAAATACCCGAGAATTCGGGCAACGAATGGCGCGGCATGAAATTTTCCGGTCAGGTTGATTTTGCCGGTTGAAAATACCACCCTGCGATAACACGTGCATTTTCAATCTGGATTTGCTAAGGTGTAGACGTTGTAACGGTTTTCCTTTAATTTGGATTGAAACATGGCTGACATTGCCGGACCCAACGTATTCAGAGCCCAGACCTCAGTTCCGGTTTCGGCCTACCAGAACGCCGATGCCCAGCAACGCGAATCCGACCGTCAGTCGAAAGTCACGCTGGAAAACAATGACCGGGCCAGAACAGACAGCGCCGCCCGCAGTGCTGCGGCAAATCGTGAGGCGGACGTGCAGCGTCAGGCAGCCGAGGCGCGACGTATTGCGCAAACCAGTCAACAGGATGCGTCCAACAACAGTAGTGATCAAGGTTCAAATTCTGATCGTGGGCGGCGTGTTGACGTGAGGGTTTGACCCCTTTTGATATCGAATGTCTGTCGTTATTGTCGAATGAAATGAATGGATCGTGACGGCGTTGTGAAATGCGGCGGCATTTTGTTCCTGACCTTTAAACTTCCTTCAGTTTTCTGTGCTAATTGATCTGCTGGAACCATTCAGTCGGGCGGGTCATGCGGTAGATGTTTTTCGGGTTGTCAAAAATTCTGTGGTTTGTTGCCGCTCCCGGCAATGTGTTTTTCGTTCTATTGCTGCTGTCCGGGTTTTTGATGTGGACGCAATGGAAGCGGGCCGGTCGACGAGTGTTGACGATATTGATCGCAGCGGGACTGGTGGTCGCCGTTGTGCCTGTCGGTTCCTGGATCATCTGGCATCTTGAAAATCGTTTCCCGGTTGTGCATACGCTTCCCGAACAGGTCGACGGCATTATTGTTGCCGGCGGTATCATCGACCCACGACTGAGCAAGGCGCGCGGTCAGCCTGTCATTGGCGGGGCGGTTGAAAGAATGACGGCAGCCAGTCAACTCGCGTTGTTTTTCCCCAAGGCCCGGGTGATTTTCAGTGGTGGTTCGGGAGACCTGTTCAATCAGGAGGCCAAGGAAGCGGACTATGTCGCCCCATTGTTCGAACAGTTGGGCGTTCCTCGCCGACGCCTGGTATTTGAAAATCAGTCCCGAAATACGGTCGAAAACGCTGAAATAACATTGAAACTGGCGAATCCGCAAGCCGGAGAGAACTGGATTCTTGTTACATCGGCATTTCATATGCCCCGTGCGATCGGGACCTTTCGGAAGGCAGGATGGAAAATTCTCGCCTATCCCACTGATTTCGGCACCTACCCGGTGTTCAAATGGCGCTATGGTTTTGATTTCGTTGGTGGGGTAAGCCGGATGAACCATGCCGTGCATGAAGTGTTGGGGTTGATTTTCTATCGTCTGACGGGCAAGTCAGACTCTTTTTTTCCAGCGCCCTTGAAATCGTGATTGTTCGAACCGGGGTGCGTATGGCAAAACCACGAATATCGGGTTTCCCGATCAGGATATAAGGTTGAAGTCTAGATGCTAAATAAGGTCGGAAATCTGACGTGCTGTTTGTTGCTGGCAGCGTTTTTGTTGCCTGCGATGCCAGCAGGCGCGGTCGAACCGCTGGCGGGGCCACGGTTCGATTCCTGGCTGGCAAAATTCAAGGTGGATGCCCGTGCCCGTGGAATATCCGATCAGCTGTTGCAACAGGCACTGGCCGATGTAATACCGATTCCCCGTGTCATTGAGTTGGACCGACGGCAACCGGAATTTTCCATGACCTTTTGGTCCTATCTGACCAAGTCAGTGAATGATGCCCGAATCAGGACCGGTCGACAAATGTTGATCAAACATCAGAAACTTCTGGATCAGGTTTCCAGAAAGATGGGGGTTCCGGCGAGGTTTCTGGTCGCGTTCTGGGGGCTGGAAAGTAACTTTGGCAAATATACAGGGACTTTTCCAGTGGTGGGTGCTCTGGTGACACTGGCGCATGATCCCCGCCGCTCTGCTTTCTTTCGTGAACAGTTGATGGCCGTTCTGGCGCTAATGGATGAGGGAAATTTTCCAGTGGATGTCAAAGGGTCGTGGGCCGGTGCAATGGGCAATCACCAGTTTATACCGACGACCTATCGTGATTTTGCCGTTGATTTTGACGGCGACGGACATCGAAATCTGTGGACCAGTTTGCCGGACATATTTGCCTCGGCCGCGAACTACCTGAGCCGCGCCGGTTGGGATCCCCGTCAGACGTGGGGCCGGGAGGTCAGGTTGCCGAAAAACCTCGACCTGACCTTGACAGGGCTGGAAACACGGAAAACTTTGTCAGACTGGCAGAAGCTTGGTGTTCGTCGCATCAACGGCACCAATCTCCCGACGGAAGATATCAAGGCATCTGTTGTTCTGCCCGCAGGATTTGAGGGGCCAGCCTTCCTCGTCTATGATAATTTTCGCACGATTATGGTGTGGAACCGTTCAATCTACTACGCGCTTGCCATCGGGTATTTTGCGGACCGATTGCGAGGTGACGGGCCTTTGAAAAGCAAAGCGCCGGCAAATGACCTGCCAATGTACCGTGCCGACGTTATGGATTTGCAGCGACGGCTTACTGCCGCGGGATTTGATACAGGTGGAATTGACGGTCGGATTGGTCCAATGACCCGCAAGGCGATTCGCGCTTTCCAGAAAAGCGCATTTCTGCCTGCCGACGGATATCCGTCAATGGGGTTGCTTGAGCGCCTGCGCGGAACGTGAATACTTGCAGTTCTGCCATACGGTGGATAAACTACCATATAACGGCATATTTTGCATCACACGTCACAATATATAGGAATTCTGTGGGGGGTATATTCAAAGGTCTGATGGTCGATAGAAAGCAGCGGAATGTTGTTCGTCGGTTTTTATGGGTCCTGATCGGTGCCGCCGTCTTGTCCGGCTGTGCTGAAACCAAACTGGTTATGTACTCCGCAAAACGGATCATCGGAACAAGTGAGTTGGAATCGGTCGGGAAGAATCCACCCGAGTACAAGATCGGTGAACCCTATCAGATTGCGGGCGTCTGGTATTATCCCCAGGAGGATTTTGAGTATGACGAATCGGGAATTGCTTCCTGGTACGGGGCAAAATTCCATGGGCGTCTGACCGCCAACAGTGAAACCTATGATATGAATTCGTTGACAGCCGCGCATCGAACCTTGCCGATGCCGAGTTTTGTCCGCGTTACCAATCTCGAAAATGGTCGCAGTCTCGTTCTCCGGGTGAATGATCGGGGACCGTTCGCGCGCGGCCGTATTATTGATATTTCCCGTCGAGGGGCGCAGTTGCTGGGTTTTGAGAAGCAGGGAACGGCGCGCGTACGAGTGCAGGTCCTGGCGGATCGAACGCGCGCACTGAAATCGCGCATTCGCAACCAGGTTGAACTGGCAAAAGTTGGCACCCCTATTACAATTGACCGGCAACCGAAGGCAAAGGTCGAAAGCCAGTTGCTACCGCCGCCCGAAAAGTCTGGTATCGCAGAACCGGTGGTGAAGGTTTCGAATGAACCGCGTGCGCCCGTAACCTCCAGGCCGGAAATGCCGAAAATAGATCAGGCACGTGATAGGGCTGTTTCTGCCAGGGAATTTGAATTGAACGGGCAAGTCACCCAGACCAGAAAAGTGAAAACCAGCATTTACATTCAAGCGGGTGCGTTTGGTATGTTTGACAACGCCAATCGAGTCCGGGCCAGACTGGCTCCACTGGGACAAGTCAATCTTTCCCAAATTCTGGTTAATGGAAAGGACCTGTACCGGGTGCGTCTGGGGCCGTTGGAAAACGTTGATCAGGCCGATCAGGTCCTGATTGCCGTTGGAGAGGCCGGATTTAAAGACGCCAAGATCATCGTTGACTGAAATAAGATAACTGATGCGGGAACTTATGCTTATCAAGAAAAAATCGATCGTTCTATTGGGAAGTTCAATACTGGCCGTTGCGGCTTTACTGGTTTCCGTCGGATTGGCAGGTGCGATCGAGACGATCGCACGCGAGGCGATTTTGATTGATGCCGATACCGGTCAGACAATTCTTGAGAAAAATGCCGATGATCTGATGCCACCCGCCTCCATGAGCAAGTTGATGACGGTATATATCCTGTTCAAACGGTTGAGCGACGGATCGGTCAAGCTTGATGACACTTTTTCCGTCAGTGAAAATGCCTGGCGTAAGGGAGGTGCGAAAAGCGGTAGTTCCACGATGTTTCTGGAGCCCGGTAAAACGGTCAAGGTTGAAGACCTGATCCGTGGGATCATTATCCAGTCCGGCAATGACGCCTGCATCGTTGTTGCGGAAAACCTCGCAGGGTCAGAGGAAGCCTTTGCTGAAGAGATGACGGCGAAAGCCCGCGAACTGGGCATGCCCAACAGTACTTTTCGAAATGCCACTGGCTGGCCAGACCCGGAGCACCGGATGACGGCTCGGGATCTATCAACACTGGCGCACCGGATCATTACTGATTTTCCTCAGTTTTATCATTATTTCAGTGAAACCGAGTTTACATATAACGGGATCAAACAACACAATCGCAACCCGCTGGTCTATAAGGATATTGGTGCCGACGGCCTGAAGACGGGTCATACGGTGGAAGCCGGATTTGGATTGACCGCATCGGCCCGACGGGACAATCGGCGTTTGATCCTCGTTGTCAACGGGCTGCCGTCCAAAAAAATGCGCACAGTTGAGCCGGAACGCCTGTTGTTATGGGGGTTCCGGGAATTCAACAACTACGCTTTGTTCAAGGCGGGGGAAACGGTTGACGCGGCCGGAGTCTGGTTGGGAAAAAGCAAAACCGTTCCGCTGATTATTCCGAGGGATGTAACTATTACGCTGCCACGCAGGGTGCGTGACAAACTGAAGGTGGCGGTAACCTATCAGGGACCCATCCCGGCACCGATTTCCAAAGGTACGCAAATCGCAAGTGTGACTATTTCCGCTCCCGGTCGTGATACGTTGCAGATTCCGCTGGTCGCCGGTGAGGATGTAGAGCAACTCGGGCTGATTGGCCGACTTGGGGCGGCATTGAATTCGATCATATGGGGGCAGCAAGGGTAATCCCATGAGGGATGCCGGATTTATCACGGTTGAGGGCGGAGAAGGCGGCGGTAAATCAACGCAGGTCAGGTTGCTTGCCCAATCTTTTGAACGGGCGGGTATAGAAGTTGATCTGAGTCGTGAACCGGGTGGTGCCCCGGGTGCCGAGGATATCCGCAATTTGCTGGTGACCGGTGCCACCGAACGATGGCAACCCATGAGCGAGGTATTGTTACATTTTGCCGCGCGTGTTGAACATGTCACTCACACTCTCAAACCGGCCCTGGTGGCGGGCAGGTGGGCAATTTCTGATCGATTTGCAGATTCGACAGTGGCCTATCAGGGATATGGGCACGGGCTTGATCTTCAGTTTCTCAAACAGTTGTATCATATGACCCTTGGCGAATTTCGTCCCGATTTGACGTTGATAATCGACTTGCCGGTTGAGGTTGGTCTGGCACGCGCGAAGGCGCGGTTTGATTCAGAGGACCGTTACGAACGGATGGACGTGGATTTTCACCAACGTCTGCGGGATGGATTCCTGTCAATTGCAAGGTCTGAGCCGAATCGATGTCGTCTGATTGACGCCAGCAGATCGATTGAAGATGTGCAGCGTCAAATTCTGGAACACGTCAATTCCCGTTTTGGGTTGAACCTTTCATGAACGCGCGAGCCGTCTCAGCTGAATCTGATAGTGTCTGGCCTCCTGAACCGATCGCCAACCCCGGTCTGGTCGGCCACCGCGATGCCGAGGCAACCCTTCAAAAGGCATTCGCTGGCCCACGAATGGCGCACGCATGGCTGATATCGGGCCCGCGTGGTGTTGGCAAAGCGACATTGGCCTATCGATTTGCGAGATACGCTCTGGCGCAGGGTGTCCCGGGTGAACAGAGGCCCGGCCTGTTCGGGGGAGAACTGCTGTCGCCATCCGGTTCAGACGGTTTGTGGACTGACCCGGCGTCGGCGGTGTTTCAACGGGTTGCCGCTGGCGGGCACGCCGATCTGATGGTGATACGGCGGTCGCTCAACAAGCAGGGCAAACTGAGGGGTGAAATCGTAATTGAGGATGTCCGGGGAATTGGGGCTTTTATGAGCCTGACGGCGGCTGAGGGTGGTTGGCGGATCGTTGTTATCGATAGCGTCGACGAGATGAACCGCAATGCCGCCAATGCGGTTCTCAAGGTATTGGAAGAACCGCCGGCCCGGGCGATGTTGTTATTGATCAGCCATAACCCCGGACGCCTGTTGCCTACCATTCGGTCGCGGTGTCGAAAATTGACGGTATCGGGATTACCGGACACTGTCATCAATGATTTGTTGACTCAATATTTACCATCGGTTGGCGGTGATGATCGGGCGGCATTGGCGAAACTGTCTGAAGGCAGCATCGGGCAGGCCATTGAACTGTCCGGCGCAGGAGGATTGGGGCTTTATCGCGACATCCTGCAATTGTTACTGACGTGTCCGGGGCTGGATATACCGCTCTTGCATAAACTGGCGGGGAACTGGTCCAGAACGGGTGCAGAAGACACCTTTGCCAGGGCGACGGAAATTCTGGTTGATCTTCTGGGCCGAATGGTCCGCGAGCTGGCCGCAAACCGGGGCGGCAATGGTCTGACATCAGGCGAAATGGAGGTGTTCGAGCGGTTTTCCGGCACCGTCGACCTTGATCGATGGCTTGAGGTATGGGAAAAGATCAACGACTTGCTGGATCGCACGTCTGCGATCAATCTGGATCGCAAGCAAGTGATCCTGAACATATTTCTTGAGATTGATGGTGCCGCCCGATCCGGCCTGCGGTAACCGGGATTTTTCCGCCGGTCAAATGGTTTCCAATGAACAAGACCTATTACCTGACCACGCCGATTTATTACGTCAATGATGTGCCGCACATTGGGCATGCGTATACGACGCTGGCCTGCGATGCGCTGGCGCGGTTCAAGCGACTGGACGGGTATGATGTCAAGTTTCTGACCGGAACCGATGAACATGGTCAGAAGGTTGAAAAATCTGCTGACGCGGCAGGGATCGCGCCACAGGAATTCACCGATCGGGTATCGCAAAATTTTCGTGACCTGGCCGACTTTATGCAGTTCACGCACGACGATTTTATTCGCACGACTGAACCACGCCATGTCCTTGCCTGTCAGGACATCTGGAAACGTCTGAAAGACGCTGGCGATATATATCTTGGCTCGTATGCTGGCTGGTATGCCGTGCGCGATGAAGCGTTTTACGGCGAAGATGAACTGAAAACTGTTGACGGCAGGAAAATTGCCCCGAGCGGGGCGGAAGTCGAATGGGTTGAGGAGCCCAGCTATTTTTTCCGGCTGTCCGCATGGGGTGAACGCCTGCTGGCTCACTATGAAACCCATCCGGACTTTATCCTGCCCACTTCACGGCGCAATGAAGTGCTGAGTTTTGTTAAGGGCGGATTGCAGGATCTGTCAATTTCACGCACCACATTCAAGTGGGGCGTGCCGGTTCCGGACGATGAAGAACATATTATGTATGTATGGCTGGATGCTCTGACCAACTACATCACAGCAGTCGGGTATCCGGATACGTCGACCGATGACTACCTTAAATTCTGGCCTGCCGACCTGCATATGGTTGGAAAGGATATTTTACGGTTCCATGCGGTCTACTGGCCCGCTTTTTTGATGGCAGCCGGTCTGCAATCACCTCGGCGCATCTATGCGCATGGTTGGTGGACCAACGAAGGCCAGAAAATTTCGAAATCTGTCGGCAACGTGATTGATCCGGTTGACCTTGTCAGGAAGTATGGCCTTGATCAGGTGCGCTATTTCCTGTTACGTGAAGTACCGTTTGGCAATGATGGAGACTTCTCCCACCGTGCGATGATCGGGCGGGCCAATGGTGAATTGGCCAACGATTACGGTAATCTGGCACAGCGGGTTCTGTCTATGGTGTACAAGAATTGCGATGCCTGCCTGCCAGAGCCCGGTCCGTTTAACGACGATGATGATGCAATGATCGGAGCGGCCTACGGCATGCTCGACACCGCCAGAAACCGGCTCGATAGACAGGCTTTTCACGAGGCACTGGAATCGATCTGGGTGGTTATACGAAAAGCCAACGGTTATGTTGACGCGCAGGCCCCCTGGAAACTTAAAAAAGATGACCCGGCGCGCATGAACACAGTTCTGTATGTTCTGGCGGAATGCATCCGAAATCTTGCGATTTTGACGCAACCCTTCATGCCAGACGCATCCGGCAAATTGCTGGATCAGCTGTGTGTCAGCACGGATACCCGTAATTTCAGTTGGTTCGGGGAAAGAGGTGCTCTCAAGGGCGGGTTTACCCTGGTCAAACCGGAAGGGGTCTTCCCGCGTTTGTTGGATGATGCGTAGTGGCGGCCGTTTTTTCGTAACCGTCATGTCAGCATGGCAGGGCATAGAGGACCAGCGCGACCGATGTCCGGCATGTTAGTCGGGGTTTCGGCAACACTTTGATTTTGCACGTACATCGTAACTTACTATCTCGCCACGATGATTGACGTCGATTTCGCAGCAGGCAAGTAAAGCGGCTTTCAGCTTTTGCCGCCCGCGTTGGACACGCGATTTCATGCCGGAATGAGAGATTCCGATCTGTTCAGCCGCCTCCCTCTGGCTCTGTCCATTGATGTCAACCAGCATGATAGCCTGATCGTACGGTACGGGCAGGGTGCTGATCATTGGCGCCAGGCAGTTCGCCAGCGAGGTGAATTTGTCCTGTTCGCTGGCTGATTGGTCGACGTCGTTTGCACGGTGTCCGACGGCGTCTATCAATCTCCTTTCCGCTGCAACCTTGCGATAATGATCAGTAATGATATTTGATGCGACCCGGTACACCCAGGCAACCGGGTTCACTGCTTCCGCCAGTTCCTTTTGAGAACGGACAAGACGAAGCAGAATTTGCGAAACAACATCGTCGACCAGGCCCGCCGTCACGCGGCGGCGCACATAGGTACGCAGCACAGATGTGAATTTTGGCCAGGCAATTTCATGCTTCTCTAAATTCCGCTGCATCCTGTTTTGCTCCTTTCCAGTTAACAACAAGCCGATGTCAGATCGTCCTGATTCTGGCAGCATAACCGGACATCCTGATCAAGCTCCTGATCGGGTTTATCATCCTTGATGATATACCATTCCCAGTTCAGATTTTCCCGGTGTTGGGTCCATATTTTGTCCTGATTGGCATGGCAGCAATTGTTATCGGTCTGAACGCTGCCAAGTATACCGGCTTTTTCAAACCTGTCGCTGGTTTCGCCGACCTCCCTTGGCTCCGATAGCTCCACACCGATGTGGTTAAGGTGTTCCTCCGCCAACGGGTTTTCAAAAAGAACCAGCTTCAGAGCCGGGTTCTCAATTGCAAAATTTGCGTATCCTTTACGAATTTTGTGGGGGTTGGTGTCAAACATGATCGAATAGTAGTCAATCGCCGATTCCAGGTTTTTGACGTTGAGGGCAAGTTGGAGGCGCATGGTTGTCTCCTTTCCGGTTTCAGATGAGTACACCTTCTAAGACGTACGCCGGCTCGGGAGGACGCAAGTTCTTGCTGGTACGGCCCGGATTGCAGTCATCGGGAAGCGCCGGACCGGTCAGGTTGCCATTATTGTGACCTGGCGGCCGTCCAGACGCTGACAATCAGAACAACGGCACATCCGAGGAAAAGGACGGGGGCCAGCCAGGCGGTTGCAATTGACAGTTTCGGGACGACGAGGGTGCCAATCCCGATCCAGATGACGATGCTGATCGTGAACCTGACATCATCGACAAACAGCGAGAACAACTCCTTCAGGGCCGCATTGATCCAATTCATACTGTGACCTCCGATGTGCGGGTCTGTCGCGCTATACGTACCGCAATCAGCGCGGCAATCAGAAAACCTGCGATCAGACCGATGATGGAGAGATCGGCACCTGGCCACGTCAGTCCGGCCCCTTCTCCAATCCAGAATACTCCGAATCCCGACAGCAATACGCCGACGGTAAATTTCAGGGTATTTTCCGGCACCGTTGACAGTGGTTGGTGGATCACTAGACCAAGCAAGATGACCATCAACAATGCTGCGCCAGCGCCCACGGCGGCAGGGGTCAGCATGTCACCGGTTGACCCGACGGCGATCACAATGAAAATTACTTCCAGACCTTCCAGAACGACAGCCTTGAAGCTGGTCACGATGGCAATCGGGTCCCAGGTGCCCTGCGGACGCCCATCATTCTGTAAGGTTTCAGTCTCACGGTCAAAAATGGCACTCTCATCATGCATGGGAATAATACCGGCCGAGCGCAGGATCGCCTTGCGCAACCACCGCATTCCAAAAAGCAACAGCAGGATACCCACGGCCAATTGCAACCAGGTAATTGGCAGTCGGGACAGCAGCGGGCCAAAAATGATTACCAGCGAGGCCAGTAGGGCGGCGCCAGCACCTGCACCAATCAGGGCCGGGCGCCATCCACGAACAGTTCCGACCGCCAGAACAATCGTCAGCGCTTCGACAAATTCGACAAGAGACGCGAGAAAGGCTGCGGAAGCTACCGTCACGGCTGGCGTCGATATTCCCAACGAAGTCATGTCCATCTGGATTCTCCGGACTGTAGAAATGTTGTATATACTACTTTAATTTACAATAAAGTAGTAAACAATACGAGTTGAGTCAATGGCAGATTGGCTCAAGGTTTCCCGGTAACAATTGATATAGATAGTTAGGTCAGAATTTCTGTTATTAATTTGAACCAGGTTCTGTTCAAATGGATAGGTCCCTTAATTTTCGTGGGTAGCCGATGAGCGATTACTGATATCCTTCTGCCCCCATTCGGCAGTATGGTGTTCAGAATGAGAGCGTAGGGACGACGATGCCGACCAGGACTATAATTACCTGTGCAGTCACGGGATCTGCACCGACTCCGGAGAAAAACCCGGCGGTGCCGGTGACACCCGAACAGATCGCGACGTCTGCCCTGGATGCGGCGGCGGCGGGTGCGGCAATCGTCCATATCCACGTTCGCCATCCGGAAACCACCCTCAGGTCCATGGATCTCGCCCATTACCAGGAGGTGGTCGAACGGATCCGCGCCAGTGGATCGGATGTTATCGTTAATCTGACGACCGGTCCGGGTGCGACCTTCAAACCAGGCGATATGTCACCGGATATTGTTGCGGATGGGATACTGCTGAAATCCGCGGCAGAACGGCTACATCACATTGAAGTCCTCAAACCGGAAATCTGTTCGTTGGACGTGGCGACCATGAATTTTCGGGAATCAGTATTTCTCAATCCGCCTCATATCCTCAGGGAAATGGCGGGCCGGGCGCGGATGGTCGGCGCGAAACCCGAAATCGAGGTCTTTGATACCGGCCATATCGAACTGGCAAAACAGCTGATCAACGAAGGGCATATCGGAAATCCCCCCTATTTTCAGCTGTGTCTCGGTATCTCCTATGGAGCTCCTGCGACCACGGAGGCGATGATACATATGCGGAACAGTCTGCCGGACGGTGCATTGTGGTCGGCGTTTGGCATTTCCCGCTTGCAGTTCCCGATGGTCGCCCAGGCGGTCTTGCTGGGCGGCAACGTCCGGGTCGGCCTGGAAGATAATATTTACCTGGATGCTGGCGTTCTGGCACCCTCAAATGCGGCGCTTGTCGAACGCGCGGCAAACATCATTCGGGACCTTGGAAATCAGGTCGCGTCACCGGATCAGGCGCGACAGATACTGGGGCTCTGACCGATCCAAGGCTGCTGGGCGCTATATTTTCTGGTGCCTGGCAAATCGCCAGGAACGGGACTTTCAGAAACCTTCCAGAATGTCGCTGATGGCATCGATTCCTGCCTGTGCACAACGGCCATCAATGCTGTCGCCTTCTGATGTGCCGGGCGGTGCACCGGATACACCGATTGCGCCGATCACAGTTCCCTTCGATTCAAACATCACACCGCCGCCCACCAGTAACGCGTTGCTGATATGGGTAATCTGCGCGGGGGTACTGCCATTTTTCACGGCGACCGCCAGATCAGCGGTCGGCGTCCGGAAACTGACAGCCGTCCAGGCTTTGCGATAGGCAGTATCCGGTGTGTGTGGTCCGGCCAGTTGATCGCGGATCATCACCTGCATGTTGCCACCGCGGTCGACAATTGCAACAGCGACCTGATATCCATTGTTGCGGCAGGACTGCAGGGCCGCCTGGGCGGCTTTGACGGCAATATCCGGCGTTAGTGAAGTCGTGCTGAACAGGCCACTTTGCTGCGCCGACGCGGGCGCTGCGAAAAACAGTAGGATGGTTGAGCAGATTGCCAGGCGTTTCAACATGGTCCGGTCCCCCAATTGAGTTAGTATATCCGAAAGCCGACGTAGAAAATCTAACATAGCAAAATCGCATCAGGATTGACATACATCAGGTATTTCCCAAAACACAGTCAGGCCGGGATTATTGACGCCGCACCACCAGACAGGTGATATCGTCATGCTGATCGGCCTGACCGACGAACCGGTCAATGACCCTGTTTACATGTTCGACAATTCCATCGGCGCCGGAATTGCCAATCGAGCGCAGACTTTCGGCCAATCCATCCTCTCCCAGTGGCAAACGGTTTTCGTTGAAGGCCTCCGAGGCCCCGTCTGTATAGACGAACAGATAATCGCCCGATTGCAGACCGATCCTCTTTTCGTCATATTCCATGTCAGGCATTATCCCGAGCACGACACCGTGCCCCCCGGCAAGTTCCTTCGGTGGTCGGTTGGAGCCCCCCGTAAATGGCAACTGATGACCTCCATTGGCGAACTGAATTTCGTAGTCAGGAGTAATGACGGCATAGAATACCGACACAAACATACCAGGGATATGGTGAGCACACAGCAGGTCATTTACCAGATACAGGCATTCTGACGGGGATACATCCGGCCCCATGGCAACAGACCGGATCAATGTCCGGGCAACGGCCATGTAGAATGCGGCCGGAACGCCTTTGCCGGACACGTCGGCAACAACGACCCCGGTACGGTTGCCCGGCAGGGCAAAAATGTCATAGAAATCGCCGCCCATGGATTTGGCCGGGCGCATGCGGGCGGCAAATTCGAATTCCGGGATGACCGGAAATTCGGTCGGCAGGATCTTTTGCTGAATGTCGGCGGCGATATCGACTTCCTTCTTCAGGGCAGAGTATTCCGCCCGTTCCTGCCAGTTCTGGCGTCGCCGTTCGACCGTTTCCAGAACCCGGGCCAGTGTTGCTGAAAAATCGTCCCGGTGGATCGGTTTGACCAGAAAATCCACGGCGCCCTGATTCATGGCATTTCTAATCAGCGACAGGTCCTGGCCGGACGTGAGGGCAACACGCGGCACCCGGAATGTGCGGTCCCTGATTTGGTGAAACAGTGACATTCCGCTGATGAGCTCCCGGTCAATGGCAATGAAGGCAATATCAAACGTTGCGCCGGATTGGATGATATCGAGAGCCGCCTCATCGGATTCTGCAAACGCACACACATCTTCGGGATTGTCTGCTAGATCGGCAAAAACCCGAAAGAACAGTTCGCGGGTTGTCGGATCATCGTCGATTATGAGGGCTCGGGGCATGGTTTGCTCTGGCGGTTGCGGGTGGTGAAGGGGCTTCTCCTCAATTCACTCATTGTTATGGTACTGATGATCAACTGATGTCGAAAGCCCCTTGTTGCCCGGTCCGCCCGGTCAAGGTATGTTCCGGTTTGAAACGAGGTTTTATCGAGTGTAACACAGTATGCTGGTCGACAGTCATTGCCATCTGGATTTTCCGGAATTCGAAGCCGATATGGACGGCGTGCTTGCGCGGGCAGCTGAAGCCGGTGTGTCGTACATGCTGACGATCTGCACGCGACTTGACGCGTTTCCTCCGATTCTGGCGCTCGCAAATGCGCATCAGCAGATGTCCTGCAGCGTGGGTGTTCACCCGCACAATGTCGGCGACAGCGCGGAAGCGACCCGTGACGGGTTGCTACAGCGGTCGGCTGATCCGAAAGTTATTGCGTTTGGTGAAACCGGACTGGATTTCTTTTATGACCATAGCCCACGAGCGGCACAGGAACGCAGTTTCAGGACCCATATTGCGGCCGCCCGTGACGCCGGATTGCCGGTCATCGTACATACCCGGGATGCTGATGACGACACAGTCCGGATTCTTCGTGACGAATATCGGAAAGGCCCGTTTCCCGGACTGATTCATTGTTTCAGCGCGGGCCCGAAACTGGCGTCCGCTGTTCTCGACTTGGGGTTCTACATCTCGGTTTCCGGCATCATCACCTTCAAGTCGGCAGAAGAATTGCGCACCACAATCGCGGACGTTCCGGTCGATCGTATACTGGTGGAAACGGATGCTCCTTACCTGGCGCCGGTTCCGAAACGGGGCAGGCGTAATGAACCGGCCTATACGGCCATCACGGCGGCCCGTGTCGCGGAAATCAAGGGGCTGGATACGGGTGAACTGGCCCGCATTACCACGGACAATTTTTTTACACTCTTTAACAAAGCGGCGAGACCGTCTCACTGATGTCGCCCGCCCGGCTGCCCGCCAGAATTACCATCATGGGTGCCGGCAGTTCTGGCGGTGTCCCCGTCGCCGGGCTGGGTTGGGGGCGATGCGATCCGGGCAATCCTCTGAACAGGCGATCGCGGCCCTCCATTCTGGTTGATGTTGCGGAACGCAGGTTTTTGATTGATACCTCGCCGGACCTGCGAAACCAGCTATTGGCGGCCGGGGTGACTCATCTGGACGGTGTTATCTACACCCACGGACATGCGGATCATTTGCACGGTATCGATGACCTGCGAGGCATCAACCGGGCCATGAATGCACCAATCCCGGCCTACATGGATCAATCGACCCTGACGCATGTTGAAAACAGTTTCGCGTACGTGCTTGCACCACTGCCGGAACGTGCCAACGGATACTATTTTAAACCGGCGCTTCAACCGCACCTTATTATCCCGGGGCAACCGTTTGATGCCGCCGGTGTACGGTTCGAGACATTTGATCAGGATCACGGGTTTTCCCGGACGGTCGGGTTTCGGGTTGGCAATTTCGGCTACTCGACCGATCTCGTGCGATTGCCGGAGCATGGTTTTGACGTGCTTGCTGGCATCCACACATGGATCATCGGCGTATTCACAGACGGCGAACACCGGACCCACGTCAACGTGAATACAGCTCTTGCGTGGATCGAACGGGTAAAACCTGCGCGAGCAATCCTGACCCACCTTGGTCCCGACCTGGACTACGAGAATTTGTGTCGAACCCTGCCGGCCCACGTCGAGCCGGCCTATGACGGTATGACGGTCGAGGTGCCACCGTTCGACTGACAGCGCTGTATCCGGGCGTTTGCTGATGGGTCGGGGCAGGTGATGCGACAGAGGATTTTTGTCGCCGGATTTTTATTCGAAATTACCACATTTTAAGTCGGGGGAATTGGCCAGAGACTCGGTCGCCGGATTGCGCGACCGCGCTCGGACGTCCGAGCGTGCGATTTTTCCCCCCCCCAGATTTTCCTGATTTATTTGCGGCGGCTTCATCATCAGGAATGAGTGTTTCACTGTAGAACAGTGGCGGGAGGGTAGGATGAGACGGATATCCAAAAGACCATGAACGCGCCTCTGCAGGCAATTTTTCAATCAATAAATAGCATCAAATAAATCAATTTAATGCATTGAAAATTAACAAATAAATATAATTTTCCATAATATACATTATGCGACAAATTGAAAGTTTGGCTCCGGCGCACCCTTGCCCGATGGCTGCACAAAAACATTCTCAGGTAGTTGAACTGATACCTATACTCCCAGAAAAAATTGACCATTAAAACACCTGGGAATACTAACAATGGATCTACCGACCGTTCGAAAAATTGACGACCTTCAATCAATTGATGTGCTCATTAAACATCATCAATCCGTTGTGCGCCTGCTCGAGCAACGGGCTCGCGAAGTGCAGCAACAAACTGAAATGTTTGCCCGAACCAGAAAGAGACAGGCAAAACTTAGGCAAAGTCCAGCACGGGTCGGTTATTATCTGGAGCGCGGGTCAACCCTCGAATCTGCCATCACCGAAACCGCCGATGATCTGAAAACGAGAACGGACACGATTTCCGCGCACTGGGCAAAGTTTATCCGCAGTAGAAAAATGGACACGACGAAAAAGCGTGAATTGATCGTTTGCAGGCTGGCAGCGAGGAAACTTGATGATCAATCCATTGCCCGAAAAACGGGGCTTCACCCTAAATCAGTCAGCCGGATACTGAAACGTGCCGCCAGCCAAAATGATTTATTTGTCGCGCGTGTAGTAGCTATAGGCGGTCAATGCCGCGAGGAGTGCCGCTAGGTCCCACCGTCGGGTAAAGCCTGCAAATATTGCCAACAGCACAAGAGATGGCAAAATAACAGCCTCAATCAGCTTTACAGAAGTCTGATTTTTCTCATCCATGCAGCACCCTACCTTTTGAGCCAGAAAAAGGCCAGCGCCATAAGAAGCCCCGGCCAGAACCACCAAGGCCAGTAGGAACCCGGCGTAATGTTGTCAATCACCAAACCCCGACGCTGGTCCGGAAGCAAAAAGTCCAGGCCGTCAAAATCGATATTCAGGATATCCGGGTGCTGGTCCATCCATATTTGATCCGCCTCGGCAAGAAAGATCGATTTTGCACCGGGGTCCAACTGATCGACAAACGGCATATTCAGGACCTAGCGTTTCCGCTTTTTCGTTTTCCGTCGGTTTTTGGCTATCGCCTTTTTGATATTGCGCTTTGCCGCCGCAATCTGTTTTCGTGTCGCCATCATTTTGCCCTTTTTACCTTGATCCAACGGCCTTTGGCATCGCGTGCCTTTTTACCGTTTGAATAGACATCTTCCTTTTTGCGTTTGATCAGCCCTGCCCGCGTCATCATCGCCGCCCCTTGTCTTTCAGAAGCATAGCCGCAGCACCGCCGACAGCGACCACAACAGCCGTTATCGGGTCCATACCACCTGCAATGGCCTGACCGGCGCCGCTCAGAGCATCTGCGATCTGAGGTGCCTCATTGATTTTAGCTAAAGAGCCAACACCAGTCACCAAAGCCGCCAGGCCAGCCCATGTGGAGCCCTCCTGCAATCGCCTGAAAAACCAATTCATAATTTTTTCCTTTCCTCTTCCAAAACAACAACACGCCTGAATAGTTCCTCAATTTTGGCCTGACCCCGACCAAGGCGGAAGAAAATCGCCGTTAACAACCCAATTTGCGACGCGCCGACAAGAACAGCGATCAGCGTTAGGATTTCCATCCCCGCCCCCGAAACCACAGCACAGCGATAACGACAGCCGCAACCGCCCACAAAACGCGAGAGCCAACCCGCTCAACTGGCCCCTCACCGTCAGGCGCTTTTGTTATCCACGACCAGCTTAAGGCCCCGGACAGCGCCCAAATCAGACCGCGCAGGACCGCACCCATCTCAGGCAACATCCCGATAAAAAACATGGTTTCCAATCTCAGACGATTTGACAGCACTTGCCGACCAGAAAGGCGCGATCCCGACCGCGTGATAGTGTGACGCCCCTCCCGTCAAATCCGGCAGATTGCCGGTTACCGCCTTGACCGCGATTTTCCATGCCTTATCAAAAATCGGGTCCCCCCGTTTGACTGCCAGAATAATTTCGCGATTAGGATCCCCTTCATTCCATGTGGAGAACTGACGATCACGTGTCGCCACTTCCACTGGGGACCGCCCCCACCATGAAACTGAACTGTTTGCCCTGTTCATAATGACGTTGGCAACGGCCTGCATTCCGGCAGCGCCTTCACCACGCGCCTCACCGTAGATTGTCCGGGCAACTATATCGATTTCATTATACTTTTTCATGATCCAGATAACTCCAAACGCCAAAACCAGCCAACCCCAAGGTTTCACAACGTCAACAACTTTGCCCGTTCCAGCGCGATCAGTGCCTCCTGTTGAGAAAGCCAGTCCCTGCCTGCCGCCGTCAACATTGCCTCGCGAATTCGACGAGCTGTTATTCGATGTTCAAGCCTCGAAATTTCAAGCTTGATGGCGCTCTTTTTGCCATCAACCTTAATTGTGAGAATTTCAGTGTCCTCTTTCGCAGACAAAAGACGCATACCGCCGCGGCCGGTTCTTACATCGAAGGAGTATATTTCGGCCATTATTTCAGCCCCCAAAGATGCACTCCGACGCCGTACATGGTGCCAGCCACAAAATATTTTAGGCCCTGAAACGCGCCGGGTTGGCCGTAAGTGCCCGTTGCCATCCAGTTTGCATTATCCGGGCCAGTTGTTCCGTACCGCCGAAAGCCAAAATAATTTAAGGTGGGATAATCACAACCGCCCGGCGCGTGACCCGAAATTTCAATTCGCCCACCGTATTTTCCCGTATATCCAATATTCCCGAGATTATAAGCTGACCCATTCAGGACCGACGATCCGGGATCAATTGTGTCATTTGCCACCGTCGCCGTTGAATAAAACAGACCGGTCCGCCAAACCGGGGCAGCCCCGTCACCCAGTTGCAACTGCGCGTAGGTCGGGTTGGCAACCGACCCGACATCATCCAGAACCAGAATAAATTTTCGATAGTCAAGACTGTCAAACCCACTGAATTCGACGCCGACGCCGGACGGAACAGCCGTCCCGATCAGTTTAGCGCTTGATCCAGCCGCCCCCTGAAAACCAGTCATACCGCCCTACTCCTCGATAATCCGCAATTGCTGGCCAGCAACATCAGAAATCGCCTGAAATTCCGCCGTACTGGTTGTCGTTGTGTAGGCGTCGCCCGCTTTCAATTCGAAATGATCCGCCGTCGCAACCCCACCGTTAATGTAAACAATTCCACTGTTTGTACTCAGTGCCTTGATGGTCAGTGATTTACGGTTTGCGTTTGCTGCAACAATCACGCCGGAAGCAATGCCGACAATCTGTTTTGTCGCAACCGATGTCCCGGACAGCGCCAAACTGACAGGGCTTGCAATAGACGAAACGGCAATAGTCCCAGTGACATTTAGCCGATCATCGGTAACCACGCCCCGCGACAACGCCAGCCGAAAATTGACCGCCCCGCCGGTTGTATTCAGCACCCGAACGTCCGAATATGCCTCTGGCACTTGCAAACTGACTGCAACCGGAAGCGGTTCAAATGACCCGCCATCTACTGAAACCTCCAATTCCGCATCGGCTTCAAGAAAGCGAATATGCGACCCGTCGAACGGATAATGCAAAACTTCGCCAGCCGCCGCCTGAAAACCATAGACCGCGTAAGGAATTCTACTCATTTTCGCCCCCAAAAAACGACCACCGATATAATGACAACGACGGTTGCCATAACCTTGACCGCAAGTTGCGTAATTTCCTTGGCATCGCTTTCAACCTGTTTTGAGAGAATTTTGTTGTTCTCAGCAACAATTCCGGCAAATTTTTCTGTAACATTCTTGACAACATTTGACGCTTCCTGAAGTCCCGTTTCCAAAACTGAGCGGCTCGCCTCAAGAACGCCAAAATCTGTAACCTGGGTTGTGACCTGAGCATTGGCACCAATGCCAATCCCGCCACTTTCGACAGCAACGCGGTTATCAGTCTGATTTGTCTCGTTGCTTGACGAAGAACTTGAAGAACTTGAGCCGCCCATGTCATCACAACCGCTTTCTCATAACGACCTCTGATTTATAGAACCCGGCAGATCGAAAATTACCGGCCCATCTCCCATCCACCAAATGAGACCGGACCGCATAACAGCCCTGATTTTTTGCCATTGTTTCAATGACCGGCATTACCAGCCGGAAGGCGCGTTTATCCGATTTAAACGCAGCCCCCGCCTGCACCACCATTTCAGAGAGCCCCCCAAACGCATCAATCCAGAGAACCGAATATCCGAGAACCTCATCGCCAAAATGCCACTGGAACAACTGCGCACGCCCTGTTTCGACCTCATTTTGCAAGTCTGAAATCGAATAGGTTGGTTCTGTACCCGTTGCACCTGTCAGAAGATGTGCAACTTCCGCAGACCACGGCACCTCAAAAGGAATTACTTGTTTTTCCATATGTACAATCCCAACAGGACGAATAGCCCGACTATGCCGACCGTCGCCAGATTTGATGTTGGCTGGCCAATCCCGGCACCGGACCCGCCAAAAAAGAAATCACCGAACGCCCCGGACGTTGCAAAACCATCGGCCATCGCCGACGATTTCTGTTGTCCGCCGTTAAACGACAGGTCAGGGACAGGCGTTGTACCGGCCGACACCGCCTAATCCTTAAAGGCAACAAAGATGGCAAGAAACAATCCGACCACACCAATGATCAGCCCCCACTTTTGATAATCAACCGGCGCACCGGTCTGATACCTGTAGATCGGCTTTGTTGAGCTTGTTACCGTCCCTTGACGCAACGCATCGGCTTTGATCCGCATACGTTCAATCTGGCGTTGCTCATATGAGCCGATCACGTCAAAGACGTTACCGACTGCATCCTTTGCACCGGACAAGATATCACCCAGAACACCGAACACGTCAGATGCACCAGACGTGTCAGGTGCAGGACCAAAAACACCGGTCAACCCGTTTTTAACGTCACTATCAATCGGCATGGATCAAGCCTTTGCCAGAGGATTTCCAACAACCTGCTCCCGAAGAACACTCAGACCGGCAGCCGCCGCATTGAAGGCCACAGTCATACGAATTTCATCGACAGCCGTCGGCAACATATTGGATTGACGTTCCCCGGCGAACTGAATATGCGTGTACCCGGCTTGTGCAACATAGCCGCCGGTTTTATGCCCCTTCATTTCCGCATCCAGATTGTGCAAATCAAGATCACCTTCGGTATAGGTTGCCTTGGCTCCCCGGTTGCGAATTTCAATCTTGTAATTGTTAATCGCCGCCGTGTTGAAGTGCAGCGACTTCAACAAACGCCCCTGTTCACCGTCAACAAGATTGGTATAGGTCTCAGACGTTGCCGCCGCAATGTCAGGATATGGACGACTGGACACCTCCAGCATTTGTCCATGAGACCTGGGTGCGCCAAGGATAGGCACCGAAAAAACTTGCAAATCCGGGTTTACAGCAGCCCCTGCCAGCGTGATTTCAACCCGCGCGGATTTTACGTCAGCCGTCCCGAAGGCCAAATTGTCCTCTTCTTCGCGCGCCAGCATTTCCGGACGTGCAAAAAAGATTGGCAGATTGCCGGTAGACCTCGGCAAGCCGTAATAGTCATTCATCATGATCAGTTCGGCAGCACTGAGATCCCAATGTTCATGACCATCACGGATGACCTTGATATTGGTCAAATCGGCTTTCAATGTTGCATCGCTGGCAAGCACCGACAGACCGCTACGATACCTAATAATCAAAGCCGCATGAGTAGGTCCGCCCGTATCAATCCGGACATTTGCCTTTTGTCCGGCCTGAACGGCAGAGACAAGATTTTGCTCAATGAGAGACATTTTCAGCCCCCCCGTTACGCGTCAAAAGCTTCACGTAGGTCTTTCAAACCGGGAATGTCATTTTTCACCCCGATCATGACCATTGCGGCAAAAATCACCATGCCGACGACGACAGGAACAGCCGCCTTAAGAACCGCACCAATTTTCATAACAAAAAACCCCGTAAGTTGAGAAACAAACATGCTCAAAATTACGGGGTTGAATGTGGCTCTGTCTCAGGCCCTAGCGATCAAACCCTAAGGATTATAGTGGTTCGCATTTTTTCCAACCGTCGATTTCATCCCAAAAAACAAATTCTCGCGGCTTCAATTCGGCAATTGTCGGTCTGGCATCCCTTGCCATCATGGTTCTTGAAACCGTTTCAACGGCGTCCTCCCCAGAAACCGAAAAACATGCAATCCGGTCAACGTTTTCACGAATGAATTTCGACATATCCTGCGGACGCTGTGTAACAGAAATTACGTTTATCCCCATTTGCCCCCCCTGCTTTACGATCTTGCCAAATCCATTCAGCTTGCGATCTGGCGGATTAGGACACCCCTCGTGAGCCTCTTCGTTGACAAACATTAATTTTTCATCCGACTTGTAACCCTTGCCTTGACGTTCGATATAAGGCGACTGTAAACGCCAGACAATTTTTGAGATTTCATGCAAGTCACTTTCTTCCCGATACGCTTCAGGTTCATAGACAACTTTGAAACCACCCCTTTGATGTGCCTGCATAAATGTCAGAAAATCCCGCAAACTACGAATGACAGTGTAGTTCGGATTTTCGATTTTGAAGGTAAGCTTAGGATCAAAGACCAAAACCCGACTTAATCCCTTGATGGTCTGAATTGTATAATAGGACTTACCCGAACGGCTTTTTCCAAAAACACACATACGCTTTCCATCACGATCACTCATCGCTTGAATCCTTTGTCGTAGCGTCGATTTCCTGTCCATGTTCGGCAGCAGACCTAAGCTGATTTTTCCGTTCCTGTAATTCGCCATAGGCACCGTAAATCGGGCTACCAAAGCCGAACCCATAGAGGACAATTTTTTCCAGCAATTCCGGGTTAGCCTTATCAACCCAAGGCCCCAAAGCACTAGCCTTAAGATCAGCATAAAGCTCATTGCAGGCTTCACGGAACATCTCATCCTCAGGATCAACCCTAAGGCTTTCGAGTTGGTATCTAGTCCCAGCCCAACCATAAGAGCGCAAAAGGAAATGATGAAGTTTTTCAGCAGGAACAAGCCGAACAATCGTTTCACGGAATTTTTCCGCGCTCGGGCTTTGCGGCAGAACCTCATCGTTGTCGCCAGAGATGACGAAGCCAGCACCGTCAAAGATAATTTCATCCAACGGCCCCCCCCGCTCACCAATCTCCGAGGTCATAACCCGTCCCCTTTTTTTCCTTAGGGTTTGATACGGAATTCAACCTAGAGGCTGTTTCCGCTTCATTCGCTAGGGTTTCACCCCTAGGGTTTACGATAGATTCGACAGGCTTTAAAATGACCCCGGAACACATTTCCCTAAGGTCTTCTGGATTGTCGATATCAGTTGGAAACTGGTCAAACTGGGTACAGGAACCACGCCCGTGTTTTTTTGGGTCATGATGATAGTAGAACCGACCCGGCTCACCGTTTTTGCTTGTGTTGTATTGCAGCAACGGAACAAAGTCGCCACACCTACATTGGATTAGATATGCGGTTTTCAATGGCATTTGGATCACCTCCAAAACAGTTTTCAGGAAGCGCAAGGTGATTTCCCCTCAGAAATCTTAAAACTCCCGACCATCCTTCCTCTTCGGCCACATCCAGAAGGTCCGGTACCAGTTTATTTTTTAGAATTCGGAACCACAAATCACGGCGAAGCAATCCAATAGCAGTATCGCCAGCATATGGACTATCCTGCATTGCCAGTTCAACGTCGGAAAGTTCTGGCTCTTCCAGATATCGTTCGCGCAAACCTCGCGACCATGTGAGATGTCTCGCACCCTTGAACGCGTGAGCATACTCACGAAAAAGAAAAAGCGCCTTGGTATCTCCTTCACCGGCATCCGCCAACAATTGCCAAGGCGACCGACCGCCTTTTTTTGAAATCTTCGTCGTCGCCTTTGCTAATTCGCAGTCTGCCCCCCATTTGCCGATATAATCCCCAACGGCATTGACGTTTTCGGCCTTCTGGAAATCAAATGCCCGACGTGACGGTGCCAACAATCCCAACCGGCGAACGATCACGGACCACCGATGAAAAAGCCACGCCTTCAAGTGAATTTTTTCCGCCGTTGTCAGACTATCAGTGAGCAAGGCAATGTGCATATGCGGGTGCCAGCCGGACGCGCCGCGAGTAGCCTCTAGTGCCTTGATAAAGTCCAATCCGAACTGAGCGCGTTTCCGCTTCCAAGGGTTACCGGAAACCATCTTTGTCCACGCCTTGGAAACGACCTTTCGCAACATTCCCGCGGCCTGAAACTCGTTGTGCGGAACCGTCAAGGTCATCATCCAGATATCACCGCCAGCCGCTCTATGTGCCTTCATAACAGCTTCAATATCAGCCCGGCGACGTTCCGCGACTTTACCGGCGCAGACAGGGCAAGCCCAAACGGACCCGCAAGTCTCAACGCCAGCCGTATACGCCCCCCGATCAACCCCAACGACAATAGCAACATCATTTCCAATTGGCTTTTTGCCGCAGGCGTGAACACGCCAGTCTTTAAGGATTTGTCCTGCTACATCCCGCAATCTGAAACGCTTTTTGCGGATAATATTGCCCCGTTTCTCCTCATCAAAAACAGGGGGGGGTAACTCTATTTGCGTAGTATCAAGGGATAGCTGGTTCATAAGGCCATTTTCCCTTTCGCCAGGTGTAACAATGGAAAATTTCCCAAGGGCACATCCGGAGAACGGATTAACCGCTCAACCGTTGCACCGATCCAGTGAGCATATGCAGGGGGAATTGCCTGAGCCAGTTCACGCCGGGTCATCCAGTCAATGCCCATCGCCTTAGACCACCTAGGAATGATATTGCGCCCCTCGCCTGATCCGTAAACACCTTCGACGATATTTGATTTTAACAGACCGTAATGCGACGACAATCTACCGGGAGCAACCGCGGGAAAATTCAATTCAAAATGCCGACGGCGAATTAAGGCCAAATCAAACATACGCCCCGTTAAAATCAAATCAGGCCGCAACGGCGCTTGCGGAACATTTTCAATGACCGTCAAGGCACCCGTCATTTTCAACCGCTCTCGAATAGCTGGTATCAGGTCCGGGTGATCAGCCTTTTTATCGGCCGGTGTGATTGCGGAAAATTTTTGACATGGTGGCGACGCCCAAATCAGATCAAAGCCCGACAAGTCAACATCGAGGGCATTTCCGGTCAAAAACCAAAATGGATAATTTCGCTGATATTTAATATCAACGCCGTAGACGTCAAAACCGGCACGGTGCAAGCCCATAGATGCACCACCGGCACCGCAAAACAGATCCAACGCCTTCAGCCGATCACTCACACCACACCGCCTTGAAAAATCTATATCCCGAGCCAACGCCTTTAAATGATCCAGTCTCAATAATTATTGATGTTGGGCATTGTTCAGCTCGCACATGAAATTGCATCAACAACGGCGTGCCCCCACCGGCAGGTGAAAAGATGATGTAAAAAAGGAAAAGCGTTTTCACTATCATCCTACATCCGATGACCATAAAACCGGGGACGGCTGTGAATTTCCCTTTTGAACCTGTCCATCCACAATTCATCATCGGACATCGTTGCAATCCGCGCTTTCTCGGCAATATGTTCCTTGATTTCAATCCAGCGCTTTTCAGGCACATCGTAGAATTTTGCATGACAAATGGCCGGGTTGCCCATCAACTCGGCAACCCGGCCCGGTCCGTGCTCTTCGCTCTCCAGTATCTCAAAAACAGGCTTTGTCCAGATCACCGGACGCCGATAATACGACAAAACCCAAAATGAAGGCGACGGCGGTTCGATGAACCGTCGCACCTCCCCTTTTAATCGCAAGTTTCGGCTCAAGCGGCGACATCCCTTGCCGTATCCCGAGACCAGAACAGACGATATTCCCCCTTTTCGCCAGTTGGCCATGACTTGAGATGCAGCATTGTCGGAAAAGATGGATCATCAAGCGACATTGAATGAAAGAGGGTTCCCGCATTTTTGCCGTTTTGAGCAATCTTCGTCCATAAAGAGCCGATATCAATAAAACCGTGTGGCGTATCGGCATAAACAGTATGCGTCGGTTTTTTCGGCTCTTTTTTCAAGTCAACGCCGGTCGGTTCAAACGCCAATTTGAGGCTTAGCTTCAAATCGACATATTGTCCCTTACCAAATCCTGTTTCGTCAAACTGTATCATGTTCATCGCTAGGTTTCCTTATAGTGGCTTCGCCAGAGGAAGGTTTTATTGTTCTGGGAGGGGCGAAATTTTAAGGTTTGGCGGATGCCGAAACACCCGCCTCCCCTCCCTAGCGCCGCCTTCGGGACCTTCCACGAACCCGAGGCGGAAGCTTTGAATTTACTATCCAGACGGGATTGCGTAGGCTCCTCTCCCGCCAAAACAAATCGGAGAAAACCCCATGCCGTTCAAATACGACGAAGGAGAAGAAATAAAGCTGGGCCAGTACGATGAAACTTTATCGCTGGGACTGTCGTATGAGGCAGCAAAATTCGGGCACCCCGGACAGGACGACACAATCATTCTGGACCACATGAAATCGAAAGAAGAGATATTGCGGGACATCGGATTTATCCTCACAGATCTTGGATATTAGACCGATACCAGATTGTTATGCGCCCGCCTGGGCTGCGATCAAACCTCTCCACTTCGGAGGGGTCGATTAACCGGTAATGACGCCCGTCATCCGTCTTCGGAACGAAGAGCTTACCGTCTGACATGATATAAATTTCGCTGTTTTCCATTTTATTCCCTTTCCTTGTATGCCCCATACCGGGCCGGAAATCTGGGGAGATAACCGGCCCGTTGAGGGAAAATCCACCTGCATAGTGGAAAAAACACTACATATCGGGGTATCCCCTAAGTGTTGTGTTTAATGTCATTATTCAAACCTGATATCGTGAGGGTTGTCAACTGGCACTATTCAAGCCTATATTTTCTGCGCGTTAGGAGGAGAGAGACCAATGCACACCATCGACGAATATTGCGATAAAGCGCGAAACCTGAACGGTTTTTCATCCGATAGGCAACTGGATAGAGCCCTAGGGTTCAAGGGCCAACCGACAAGCCAGTGGCGCACAAAAAGGGCATGGCCCGCCGATGAAACCATGATCAAACTCGCGGAACTGGCAGACGAGGACCCCGGCATTGCCCTCTTGGAGCTTAACTCTTGGCGGACCGAGGGGCCGGCAAAGTTAGGTTACCTTCGAATTCTGGAAAAATACGTCGCCATGCTGGTTTTACCGTTGTTTATGCTGACTTTTTCTTTTTCCGCCGATACGAACAAAACGGCAATAAGTCAACCCGACAATATCCATAAGTATACATTATGCGACAAAATATGTTGAAATGTTCTGCTTCATGTTCCGTCCAAACTTACATTTGAGCAATTTGTTCCCCTGCCAATACCTGACCTATCGCATCAATGTGACCAGGTCGATATTCTGTATAGGTGCCGACGCCAGGGAGATGGTATTTCTCTCGCGTGGACGACATGCCAACATCATCTCCGAATCTGGCTCGAAGTATTTTATTCTCCGATTGGAGTTGTCGGAAACAATTGGATGTCTGAAATTTTCGGCTGGCTTCATATCGCGGATGCCCGATTGGAACTTGGCCCGTCCGCCGACCAGGGTGCAGTCGGTGAATGAACCGTTGAGATGTACACCGGTAACCATTCTGTTGAGAGAGGAAAAGCAGGAGTTTACCGGGTCGAAAATCGGGCGACCTGATACTTTCCGACCGCCCTGCTCATCGACAATAAACATCGGGCGATAATCTACTAGTAGAATTTTAGATCAAATCCGGGCTTTTGCCCGACTTGCAAACAGGGTATCGAATTGTCCTGTTTTTTTGACAAGTTTTCTGGAGACGGATTTTGCGATACGACATGGATCAATTGATTGCGATTATGGAACGACTTCGGAATCCGGACGATGGCTGTCCCTGGGATGTTGAGCAATCGTTTGCCAGCATCGCGCCGCATACCATCGAGGAAGCGTATGAAGTTGCCGATGCAATCGAGCACGATGACATGGTGGGGCTCAAGGATGAACTGGGGGATTTGCTGTTTCAGGTGGTGTTCCATTCCAGGATTGCGCAAGAGCGAGGTACGTTTGATTTTGCCGATGTGGTCGCCAGTGTGTCGGAAAAGATGATCAGGCGGCATCCCCATGTGTTTGGGGACAGCCTGATTGATAATGCACACCAGCAGGCACTGGCCTGGGAGGAGATCAAGGCGGCGGAACGGGCTTCAAAAAATGCCTCTGGGAAGCCTCAGGATGACAGCGCCATGGCTGGCGTGATCAGTGCCCTGCCCGCGCTCCTGCGGGCTCAGAAGCTTCAGAAACGGGCCGCCAGAGTAGGGTTTGACTGGCCGGATACCGGGCCGGTATTTGACAAGTTGCAGGAAGAGATTGCCGAGGTCGCAGCAGAGATGACGGAAACACCGGATCGTGATCGCCTGGAAGACGAAATCGGCGATCTGTTATTCGTATGCGTTAATCTGGCCCGCAAGCTGGATATTGACGCGGAAACCGCGTTGCGCCGGGGTAATCGGAAATTCGAAAGGCGCTTTCGCCAGATGGAACGGACGGCAACCACTGCCGGCACGGCATTTTCCGGCCTGGATCTGGACCGGATGGAACAGCTCTGGACTGATGTCAAGTCAGAGGAATAACAGGTGGCGCATACTCCGGGCTGTTCGTGCCATTCCGACCCCGGTATGATTACTGCCGATGCAAACGGAATTAATCGGGATACAATGAGACCTTCAATCAAATCCGTGCTGCGACCATTACTGGTATTGATCGCCCTGGTCGGCCTCAGCAGCTGTTATATGCCCATACGATTCGATGCGGAAATCGTATTGTCCCGTCAGGGATATTACGAATTTTTTTTCGATGGATACCTCGCCAAGGTTTCGCTGTATGACGGTTTGCGAAAGGGTGAGATTTCCCGCGCAGAAGAACGCCAGCAAGCCAAACAGATTGAGGCTGACTTCACCCGCGACTCTTCAACAAAGGAATTCAAGTATTTCAAGAAGGGTCATTTCAAGGTCAACTGGCACCGCAAGGGAGATCTGACCAAGGCAAAGACAGTCACATTTGTCCGACGGAACGAGCAGATACTGTCGATCAGCTACAACCACAAGACTGGTCAGGTCAACGTTATCGGTCGGTCGATCCGCCGTGATACCAAACGGCAACTGGCAGATATTGGCCTTAATATTACCGGCGAAATTCGCGTTATCACGGACACCAATGTCATTTCGCACAATGCCACAACTGTCAAGGATCTACCCAGTCGTGGACCGCGCTATCGCGTCTATATCTGGAAAATCCAGAATATCTTTGCAGCCACCCCCAGTCTGGTGACGACCTTGCGTTGAACCCGCAGCCGACCGCCGGGCCGAATGAATAGCGCCGCGGTCGTCTGGGCAGGTATGGCAACCAGCGTCAGTCGTTCAACAGACGGATCAGGCTTGATGTGTCCCAGCGATTGCCGCCCTTGTTCTGGACGGCGGCATAAAACTGGTCAACGATGGCTGTCACGGGCAGTCGGGCACCATTGTTTTTGGCTTCTGCGAGGCAGATTCCCAAATCCTTGCGCATCCAGTCAACGGCAAAACCGAATTCAAATTCATCCCTGATCATGGTGCTGGCGCGGTTTTCCATTTGCCAGGACTGGGCGGCACCCTTGGAAATCACGTCAATCACCTTGTTGACGTCCAGGCCTGCCTTCTGGCCGAACGCAATGCCTTCCGACAGCCCCTGCACCAGACCGGCAATGCAGATCTGGTTGACCATCTTACACAGCTGGCCACTACCGACCGGACCCAGCAATGTCACGGCCTGGGCATAACACCTGGCAATCGGTTCGGCCCGATCAAATGCCGCCTGCGTTCCGCCGATCATCACCGTCAACTTGCCGTTTTCCGCGCCAGCCTGTCCTCCCGACACCGGGCCATCGAGAAATCCGACCTCCTGATCGGATGCCTTTTCTCCGATTTCCCGCGCGACGTCGGCGGACGCGGTCGTATGGTCTATGAAAACCGCGCCGCTTTTCATGCCCGCCAGAATGCCCTGTTCGCCGTATACAACGCTCCGAAGGTCGTCATCGTTGCCGACGCAGGCGCAAACCACATCGGCACCGGTAGCCGCCTCCGCGGGCGTCCGGGCCATGGAACCGCCATATTCCTGCACCCATTTTTCGGCTTTTGCTGCCGTCCTGTTATAAACCGCAACCGCATGTCCGGCCCTGGCCACGTGACCTGCCATGGGATAACCCATGACCCCCAATCCGATAAACGCTGTCTTCGTCATGTTGTGTGATTCCTTCCCTGCGTGGTATTGGCCGAAAATTCAAGTGAAACGGGCGATCAAGATGACAGTCCGATGGTCCGGCGGGCGATAGACCAGAAAAGTACCCGATTGCACACCGTCCGTCTTTAGAAAAAGCAGAAAGTCAGTTTTGATCGAATTTCTTGATCAGGTCAGCTAGCCGATCCCGGTGGACAGCCAGAAAACTCCAGTGTTCCGGGCCGAGAAAACGATGTTCCTTGAGATAGGGCAGAAGACACTGCCGGGCTCCTGTGGGTGGCATGTTGGTGAGAGAGATTTCCGGTCCGTGCGGCGTTTCCCTGTACCAGGCGGGGCAATAGAAGACATATCCCAGATTTTCCAGAAAACACCACGGGCCCATGGTTTCTGCGACGTCCTGCCGATTAAGCCAGTTTTCAAATACGATATACGGTTTGGCATCTGTCAGGGTTTTTTCTGCCCCTTGCAACATGGCAAGTTCGTGTCCTTCAACATCGATCTTCATGAACGTCGGCGATGGCAGTCCCATGTCGTCCAGTCGGGCAACCGCCACATCGACTCCGTTGCCAGCGCCACCGGGTACGATCCTGGCCCAGCCACTCTGAACGCGATCGGGCAGAACCATGATCGCAGTGTCCGTCTGATCGGATAGCCCGACCTTATGGCAGTGGATCCGATCGCCCAGTGATGTCTGATCGACAACACTTTGCAGGTCTGAATAGGTGCCCGGCATGGGTTCAAATGCATGAATTTCCCCGCGATATCCGGCGAATGCAGCAGCGTACAGCGAGATACAGCCCCAGTTGGCGCCGACGTCAAACAATACCTCGCGGTCACGCAACACCTTTTCCATGATCGCAACCAGCGGTGCCTCGAAGACAAAATCCTGATCGTAGGCATAAACCCCGGAAAACTGCAGATTCCGACCATTGAATGTAAAGGGCCTGGCACCGTCCGGCAGGGTAAGGGTCATCGTCCCCTGCCCCTGCAGGTTCAATGTGTGATAAGCGAAATCAAACAGCGCCCGCGCCGGCCGCTTGAAAAACCGCTTGCTCCAGCGTCTGCGAAATCGGTGGTAACCCATCTGCGACAATCTGACGATCAGCGGCAGGCTGTGAACAACAAATGGATTGTTGAGAGTAAATGAACGGGAATGCAGGAGACTATCGGAGTTCATATTGAAATATCGAATTTCATCAGGTGTTATCAATCTTTTATGCTGATACACTTTTAGGCTGGCTTGGCCCGATGCCTCAATACAAATCGGAACAACCTGCCCCGATTTTATCGTAATCGGATCGACATCGGCACCGTTGGACATCAACCCTTGAAACGCATATACAGTTCGACAGACAGCGTTTTCCGGTAAAAAGAAAATTCATTATGGCTCACGTTACCATCTGCACGGCATCGGATTCCAACTACTTCGGAATGCTGACCGGATTGCTGGATTCTCTTGCGGACGGAGACGTTTGCAAGGACTGGCCGGTTTCCATCCTCGACGTCGGGTTGACGTCCGAGCAGGTCGCGACCCTGAAAATCCGTGGTGCAACAGTAATTGAAGCGGGATGGGATGTTGAGTTTCCCGGCCGGGAAACCATGCCCGGATATTATCGGGCAATGAGTGCCCGCCCCTATCTTCCCCGATATTTCCCCGGCCACGATATCTATTTGTGGATGGATGCTGATGCCTGGGTACAGAATTCCGCCTATCTTGAGTATTATGTCCGTGCCGCTGAACACGGTAAAATCGCCTGTGTTCCGGAAATGGACCGGGGGTACTGGACCATGTACCGTCGCCCGAAGATGTGGGGACAGAACCAGAAGGCCTTCGCCTGGGGCTATGGCCTGCGGGCGGGCGATAAACTGGGAAGAAACCCCGTCGTCGGCGCGGGCATGTTTGCCATCAGGGGCGACGCGCCGCACTGGAAATTATGGGCAGATGCGCACCGGCAAATTCTCAACCGGCGTCGCTTCCGGAAACCCGGTATCAACAATTTTTATACGTTTTTGTCGGAACAGACAGCACTGAACCATATGATTTTTGCCGACCGGGCTCCGTCGACGTTCCTGCCAGCCTATACGCACTGGGTGTGTGGTAAGGGGGATCTGTTATTTGACCGCGACCGCAAATGGCTGGTTGAGCCGCACGAGCCGCATGAAATCATCGGAGTCGTTCATCCGGGCGGGCAGGCCATGAAAGAGCGTTTGTGGGAGATCGAAACGCTTGATGGTGAGGTCGTCAAGGCCCATCTGACCTATCGAGAATTTATGGAATTTCGAAACAGCCTGTCCTGACAGGTGGCTTTGATTCGTCTGGCTGTACAGGATTTATTCTCGCAAAAACTGCGTAAGTTTATCCCATGTCTCATGATTTCTTGTTAACATTATGGTATCATTAGATATTCCATCGCTTGGCTGATATGGTTTTCCGGTTTCGGCGATGGCGTCATACCCTCCCAGTTCACGATGGATCAACACGCCGGGGGCATGATCCCAGGGTTTCAGCTGACCGCCGTACCGGAGAAAGTTCAACTTTCCACGCGCCAGATCCATATATTCACGACCGACACATCGGTAGCGTTTGACGAGGTGGGGAATGCCAGTTTCACCCGCTTCGCGCCGTCGGTTCAATTCGTTGGTCCGGCGTCGGTTCAGTGACCCCTGCATGTCGCTCAAGGGTACCGGCGATGGCAGGTATATCCGCTGTTGACCTTCCCACACTCCCTGCCCGCGGATGGTGTGAATTGCCGTATCGTTAATCGGATCATAGATCCAGGCGGCTTCCGGTACGCCGGTCCGGCACAGCGCCACCATAACGGCAAAACAGGGTTTGCCGTCAGCAAAGTTCTGGGTTCCATCCACGGGGTCAACAATCCAGACCGGATGTTCGCTGTCAATGGACCGGATACGGCCGGGCTCTCTGGCGACACCTTCTTCGCCGACCACCAGTGATCCGGCCAGCAGTGGAGTCAATTCGTCGCTCAGACGGCGTTCCGCTTCGATGTCGGCGATTGTGACGATATCACCGGGGTTTTTTTCAGAAATGTCGTCGGGAGCAAGATGGCGGAACCGAGGCAATATCTCTTCCGCTGCGACGTTCCGGATAATATTCAGGACTTTCCACGGATCAATAACCATGCGTTCTTCTGGCCCATGCGACACAGAGATGAAAGAAAATTCGCACTAATTCTGATACAATTCGCGGTCGCGGTGATAGGCCGTGATAAAATCGTCCAGTAGTCGCGCTGCGTCCGGATTGTAATCCGCCCGTTGCAGCAGGGCGCGCGTCAGAAAAGTCGCAAACGACACTGCCTCCCCTTTTCCGCGCAATTGGAACTGTTCGGAAAATCGCATGAGTTCGTCATGCACAGTGCGTCTGGCGACCACGTTCAACTGGGATTTCACCAGATAGTTTTTACGTCGCCACTTTTTTTGCTGGATTGCCGATGCCATGGTTGGAGTATATCTACTAGTAGATATTTTGGCAAGTCTGCGGCGAACCGTGTTGATCGGGCTTGCACTCTCCGCTTGGCTCGGGCATCACGACGTTCCCTACTGATCTGGAGAAAATATCGTGGCCCCGCCCATTCTTGCCCTCCGGGGTGTTTCTGCCGGTTTTGGCGATCCCGCTCTGTTCGAAGGGCTGGACGTTCATGTCGGTCCGCGTGATCGCATTGCGCTGGTTGGGCGAAACGGGTCGGGAAAATCGACTCTGCTGAAAATTTTTGCCGGTATCCAGCAGAGTGACGGTGGTGAACGTTTCATGCAACCGGGGACTCGCGTTGCCTATCTGGGGCAGGAGGTTGACTTGTCCGGACACAAGGCGGTTGTGGACTATGTTGCCAGCCGGATTGCCGGTGGTGACGAATCCAGCCGGTACCTGGTCGATACGATCTTGTCGGAAGTGCAAATACCGGGTGCGGCAAGCCCGTCATCGTTGTCTGGCGGTGAACGGCGCCGCGTGGCGCTGGCCGGGGTATTGGTGCAGGATCCGGACGTGTTGTTTCTTGATGAACCGACCAATCACCTCGATCTTGACGCCATTGAATGGCTGGAAGACCGTCTCAATCAATTCTCGGGTGCGCTGGTGATGGTCAGTCATGACAGGGCGTTCCTGCGGCGGTTGTCGCGAGTGACCCTGTGGCTCGACCGGGGCAAGATTCACCGCCTGGAAAAGGGTTACCAGCACTTCGATGAATGGTCTGAACGGATTCTCGAACAACAGGCGGAAGATACCGCAAAACTGGACAAGTTGATTGCCGAGGAAACCCGCTGGTCCCGCGAGGGGATCAGCGCGCGGCGAACCCGAAACCAGGGGCGGTTGCGGCGGTTGTATGCTCTGCGCGACGAGCGTCAGTCCCACACTTCTGTCGAGAATATGGTCGCGCTGGAAGCGGACAGCTCTCGTACATCCGGACGGCTGGTTGCGGAAGTTTCAGATATTTCGAAGTCATTTGGTGATATTTGTCTGATCAGCGGCTTTTCGACCCGTATCATGCGGGGCGATCGGGTCGGAATTATCGGCCCCAACGGTGCTGGCAAAACGACTCTTCTGCGGATATTGACCGGCGACCTGTTGCCTGACAGCGGGTCCGTCAGGTTGGGCACAAACCTTGATATTCTGACGTTCGACCAGAACCGGTCTGACCTGGACCCGGAGGCCACACTCTGGGAATCTCTCTGTGAGTCAGGTGGCGATCAGATCGATGTGCGCGGAAAATCAAAACATATAGTCGGTTATCTGAAAGAATTTCTGTTTCACCCGGGGCAGGCACGGAGCCCCGTCAAAAGTCTGTCGGGGGGCGAAAAAAATCGCCTGTTGCTGGCCAAACATCTGGCAAAACCGTCTAATGTGATGATCCTTGATGAACCGACCAACGACCTTGATCTGGAAACGCTGGATCTATTGCAGGAAATGCTGGCCGACTATGATGGTACTGTCCTGCTGGTCAGTCATGACCGGGATTTCCTGGATCGCGTGGTGAGTTCGACCATTGTTCTGGAAGGTCATGGCAAACTACAGGAATACCCGGGAGGGTACAGTGATTATCTGCGCCAGCGCAAAGCGATTGCCCGGGACGGTGATGTATTTAGCGAAGAAAAATCGTCTTCATCGCGATCCGGAAAACCAACAAAAAAATCGCAACGCATGAGTTACAAGGACAAAAGGCTCCTGGAGGAGTTGCCGACGCGGATCGATCTGTTGCAGGCAGACATAAAACGCCTGCATGTTGAACTCGGTCGCGCTGGACAGGATGGCATCAGAATTCGGGAATTGTCAGAGGCGCTGGCAGTTGCGATGCAGGAACTGGCAACGGCAGAGGAAAATTGGCTCAGGCTGGAACTGCTTCGGGAAGAACTTCAGATATAGTCAGGGTTTGGTGAATTCGAGGTCCGTCAACCAACCGGATGGGGGGCAAATAATTGTTAATGTGAATGAATATGATTGAAAACTGGAATATTGATCTTTTCACACTCCTGAATGCGGCGCCGAATGCGCCGGGCTGGAGCATCACCATCGCCCGTCTGCTAGCTGCCTGGCCGGTGTGGGGGGCCTGTGGCATCGTGATTTTCCTGTGGGTCAGAGGGGTGCGCGATGGTCGCGCCGCCCTGGTTGCAACCGGCTTCGCGCTTTTGATCAGCCTGACCAGTGCCTTCTGTATTACCCTGTTGTGGCCGCACCCGCGACCGGCCCAACTCGAATTGGGGCAGCAGTATCTGTTTCATGTGGCCGAGCCGTCCTTTCCCAGCGATCACGTCACCTTCCTGTTGACCATTGCTTTTGGGTTCATGGCGTCATCGGTGCTGCGGTGCTGGGGCGGAATAGTCCTGATGCTGGCAGTTGGCACTGCCTGGGCCCGTGTTTACGTTGGCATTCATTTCCCATTTGACATGCTGGGCGCCCTCGGACTGGCGGTCATCAGCACGGTTATCGCGAATTTTTCCGAACCGGTATTGACCCGATATATCCTGCCGCTCATTGAAAAAATGTACAACACAGTCGTGCGCATGTTGCATTTGCCACCGTCGATCTTCCCCCGGTGACAGACGATTGGCGAGGCACAGAAAAGTTACACCAGATGTCAGTACAGTTTTCGCCGAAATCTGTCGGCATCCGCTTCATCCAATCGGACGCTGACGGCAATAGCGGTATCACTGTCAATACGATCAACCACCTCGCCATGTTCGTAGAGCCAGGCCAGCGTTGCACCATCGTCCGGGGGCACGGAAACCTGCAGCGTCTCGAATCCGGCCGTAATAGTGGAATCGATCGCCGCCAGTAATCGGTCACAACCCCGCCCGGTAATCGCCGAAACCAGAAACATCCCGCCGTCCGATAAGGTTATCTGGTTCATAATCGCCCGCTCGCGCTCGTCAGACAGCCGGTCCGACTTGTTCAGCGCTTCGACGACCGGACGGCCATCGTGTTTCAGAACGCCCAGTTCATCCAGAACATTCAGAACATCACGTCGCTGTGCTTCGGTATCCGGATGGGCGCTGTCTCGAACGTGGATGATCAGGTCGGCCTCCAGAACTTCCTCAAGTGTTGCGTGAAACGCATTGACCAGTTCGTGTGGCAGGTCCGAAACAAACCCCACCGTATCGGACAAAATGACCGAACGCCCCGATGGCAGTTGCAGTCCGCGCATGGTCGGGTCGAGTGTGGCAAACAACTGATCCCGGGCGATCACATCTGCCCCCGTCAGGCGGTTGAACAGTGTCGATTTTCCGGCATTGGTGTACCCGACAAGCGCGATAATCGGATAGGGTACCTTGCGTCGCGCCTGACGGTGCAGGTTTCGCGTGCGGGCGACATCCTTGAGTTCACGTTTTAGCCGCGTAATGCGTTGATCAATCTGACGTCGGTCGGTTTCGATCTGGGTTTCCCCCGGCCCTCCCATAAAACCGGCACCGCCCCGTTGTCGCTCAAGGTGGGTCCAACTGCGGACCAGGCGACTGCGTTGGTAGGTCTGCGCCGCAAGGTCTACCTGCAAACGCCCTTCCCGGGTTCGTGCCCGAGCACCGAATATTTCCAGGATCAGACCCGTGCGGTCGATCACCTTGCGTTTCCATGCCCGTTCCAGATTACGCTGCTGAATGGGCGTCAGTGCGGCGTCGATCACGATAACGTCGATATCATACGGGCTATCGGTCGCCAGTTCGCCGACCCGTTCGACCGCACCGCCTCCCAGCAGTGTCGCCGGACGGGGATGGCTGACGTTAAGAACCTCGCTCAGGGCCACATCAAGATCAATTGCCAGCGCCAGTCCGACACATTCTTCCAGCCGCGAAGCCGGCGTGCGGGCCGAGGGAGGATGGGAATGTAAGGCAGGATGAATGACGATGCAGCGTTCCCGCGCATCATCCGGTTGATGGCCCATGTCAGGAATACGTCAATCGGGAGTGATGCCCCGAATCGGTCTGGATCAAGCTTCGTCCTCTAGTTCTTTTTCCGGCTCAAACAGTTGAATCGGAACCGATGGCATGACCGTTGAAATGGCATGTTTATACACAAGCTGGGTGTGCCCATCCCGCCGTAGCAACACCGAAAAATTGTCAAACCATGTGACAATTCCTTGCAACTTCACACCATTTACAAGAAATACCGTGACCGGCGTTTTCTGTTTCCTGATGTGATTGAGAAAAACGTCCTGGACGTTTTGGGACCTTTCAGGTGACATTGTCGACCCCCTTTTATTTTTTCATTTCTTTCCGCATGTCGGGACGGAACTGCGAAAATATACTCATGGTTACAAATAAAATCAAATTTCCCCCCCTCGAAAAAGCGCAAGTCCCGCACTTTTTCTCAGATGCCGCCGACAGCTTACAGGCTTCGGAGCCGCTTGCATAGCGCTTGTCCACTCTGAAATCGCCAAACAGGGGGAAATTCGGCAAACTCACCCTGTTCGGGATCGTTCCGTCGCATCAAAACGGGTGTGCAACCGGCATTGATGGCACATTCCATATCTATGTCGGCATCGCCAACAAACCAGATGGCCGTAACGTCACGCTCGCCCTTGCTCTCTGTCCAGCAGGTCGGCCCTGCGGCCATCGCCAGATGAACCGGATCGACGGCCGGCTTGTCGTGCGCGGCATCATTGGCACCGACAATTCCGCCAAAGTATTTCTGCCAGCCCAGTTTTTCCGCTTCTTTGCGCAGATAATCTCCGCGTTTATTGCTGACGACGGCCAGATATATGCCCATTCCCGACAATTCTTCCAACATTGCAGATATACCACTGATTGGCTGAACCATATCAGCATGAATTTCCCCATATCGGGTGTAAAACAGATCAGCGGCCTGTTCCCATTGGTCTCCAAATAAGACCGGAAAACTTTCGCGTAGAGACTTTCGAACCCTGGTTCGTACCTGGCGCGGTGTCCAGGCAGCTTGGCCGAATGCCGTCAGCGTTGTGTTCAGCGCATCACCGATCACCATCCAACTGTCAACCAGGGTATTGTCCCAATCGAATATGATCGCTGTCGGACGCCGGGTGGATTCGTTCAATGCCATTTTTCGGTCTTTTGCGGGCCACCCTTGTCGTCAATGAAATCGACGTAAAGATCAAGCAGCCGGCTGGTCATTTCACCAACGTGCCCATTGCCGACCGATTTGCCGTTGATGCGGGTGACGGCTTTGACATGAGAAGATGAACTGGTGAGAAAAGCCTCTTTCGCCTCCAGCGCCTCCTGTTCGCTAAACGGGCGTTCAACAAATCGGACACCGGCCTGCTCCGCCGCTTCCAGTACGGCGAGGCGGGTAATTCCGTTCAGAATTGAGCCGGATACATCGCGGGTCAGCAATTCACCGGCCTTATTGACAATCCAGGCATTGGAAGACGTTCCCTCGGTGATCATTCCATCATCGTCGACCATCCATGCCTCAAAAGCTCCTGCCTCGCGTGCCTGTTGTTTGCCAAGACAGTTGGGCAACAGGGATACGGATTTGATGTCCTTGCGTTTCCAACGGATGTCCGGAATGGTAATGATCCCGATTCCCTTGTTCAGCACAGCCTTGTCCAGTGGTGCCGACTTTTTTGCGGTGACCACCATGGAACTGACACAGTCGTTCGGGAACGAATGATCCCGGCGCGCGACACCACGTGTCACCTGGATGTACACCAGCCCGTTTCTGACATGATTGCGCTGGACGATCTGATTGACGACGACCATGAATGGGCCCGGTTTCATCGGCCAGTCGATGCGTAGCTGCGTCAGTGAATGATCGAGCCGATCGAGATGGCCCTTCTCGCCGATCAGTTTTCCGCCGCGAACGGCGAAAACTTCATAGACGCCATCGGCGAACTGGTATCCCCGGTCTTCAACATGAACCACAGCTGCCGCGTGTGGAACGTATTGACCATTGACGTATGCGATACGAGACATTGTATTCCTCAATAATTGATATGAATCAAAAATATTCCAGTTGCACCGAGAACATGTTCTCGACCTTGCGAATCACCTCGGCTGCGGCAAACAGGACAACCCGGTCATTCGCCTGCACGATGGTACCGCCGCCCGGGCAGATCATCTGTCCGTCACGGACAATTGCCCCCAGCAACACACCCTGCGGCAATTTGACCTCACGAAGCGGTTTGCCGACCAGATCAGATGTTTCCAGCGCCTCCGCTTCGATCAGTTCCCCAAATCCTTCTCGCAAAGTATGAACTGCATGAATCCGGCCTCGCCGGATATGTTGTAAAATGGTTGAAACTGTTATATTTCTCGGGCTGACGACGACATCTATACCGAGAGAGCTGATCAGTGGCTCATAGGTGCTTTTGTTGATCAGGGTGATGGCACGCTGACAACCATAACGTTTGGCAAGAAGCGACGCCAATATATTGGTTTCGTCGTCATTGGTTAAGGCGACGACCGTTTCTGTTTCGGCAACATTGGCCTCTTCCAGAATTTCCTGATCCAGCACGTCGCCGCGCAAAACCATGGTTTTCTCAAGGATACTGGCAATATGTTCGGCCCGGTCCTTGGACATTTCGATGATTTTGGTTTTTACCCAGTCGTGTTCGCGCTCAATAGACTGTGCCAGCGACAGGCCGATGTTACCGCCGCCAAAAATCAGAAGGCGGCGTGCCTCACGTTCTTCGTGCCCGAACGCTGCCATGGCACGGGTCACCTGCGTGCTGTCGACGACAAAATAGACCTCATCACCGGGTTCCATCTGATCATTCGATGTCGGGACAATTGCGGTATCGTCCCGGATGATACCGACAATGACGATATTCAGGTCAGGAAACAGCTTGGTCAGTTGGCGCAGGGGGGTGTTGACAAGCGGACAATCATCTTCACACCGGACGCCCAACAGCTTGACTTTGTCATCAACCAGCGGGATCATTTCAAAGGCGCCGGGTACGCGCAATCGGCGGCTGATTGCGCGCGCAACCTCCATTTCCGGTGAAATGATAACGTCAATCGGCAGATGGTCACGGGAAAACAGGTTGGCCCACATCGGTTGCAGATAGGCTTGCTCGCGCACCCGGGCAATTTTGGTGGGGACATCGAACAGTGAATGGGCTACCTGGCAGGCCATCATGTTGACTTCATCGGAATAGGTCACGGCGATCAGCAGGTCGGCATCTTCCAATCCGGCCTTTTCCAGCACGTCCGGCCGCGACGCCTGGCCGACAACGCCGTTGACATCCAGGGTATCACTGATTTTTCGAATCAGTTCAGGTGACTGATCGACGACCGTCACATCGTTGTTTTCCAGCGCCAGATGACGGGCAATATTTGAGCCGACCTGCCCGGCTCCACAGACGATTACTTTCATCAGTCCTAGCCCTTTACTGAATTCCCAATGATTTGATTTTACGATGCAGCGCGGATCGCTCCATTCCAACAAAATCCGCCGTCTTCGAAATATTACCGCCAAACCGATTGACTTGCGCCACCAGGTATTGCCGTTCAAATATCTCCCGGGCTTCCCGTAAAGGCAATCCCATGATTTCAGTGCCACCGGAATCGGCACGCGGGACCGGTGCATCGGTACAAATTTCCGGTGGCAACATGGTCAGGCCAATGGATTCCGAAACGTCGCCCGGCGCCATAATCAAAAGCCGTTCAATAATATTTTTCAACTCGCGCACATTGCCTGGCCAGCCATAGGATTGCAGCGCTGACAGGGCGTCCTCGCTAATGACGCGCGGTGCCTGACCAACGGCGTGAGCCGCTCGCTCCATAAAGTATCTGGCCAGTGGGCCAATGTCGTCGGCATGTTCTTTCAGGGCCGGAATGTGTAGTGGAACCACGTTCAGCCGGTAATAAAGGTCTTCGCGAAACCGTCCTGCGGCGATCTCGACGGACATGTCCTGAGTGGTGGCGGCGATCACCCGCACATCAACATTCATTTCCGAGGCGCCGCCGACCCGCTGGAATACCTGATCTTGCAATACCCGTACAATCTTGCCCTGGGTCTGGATCGGCATATCGGATATTTCGTCGAGGAACAGGGTGCCGTTGTGCGCCAGTTCGAACATACCCGGCCGCACATCGGGCGTCGTACCGCCGTCGGTCAGTTCGACGCCGAATAATGTTTCCTCGACGTGCTCGGGCACCATCGTTGCACAGTTGACGACGATAAAGGGGCCATCCGCGCGTCGCGACTGGCTGTGTATCTTGCGGGCAACAATTTCCTTGCCCGATCCGGCCGGACCGGAGATGAAGACACGACTGTTGGCGGGAGCAACCTTGGCAATCGAAATATTCAGTTCCCGAATGGCGACCGAACCACCGATCAGTTCATCGGGATGACCGGATCTCAGACGCAGTTCCTGGTTTTCGCGGCGCAACCGGTCTGTTTCAAGGGCACGCTCGACCAGAAACAGCAACCGGTCTGACTTGAAAGGCTTTTCAATGAAGTCATAGGCCCCGTTCTTGATCGCCTGTACAGCGGTCTCAACGGTGCCGTGTCCACTCATCATCAGGACGGGAAGGCTGGGGTAATCACGTTTAATCTCGCGAAGGATACCAAGTCCATCAAGCTTACTGCCCTGCAGCCAAATGTCCAGCAGGACCAGACTGGGCCGACGTTTTTCGAGTTCACCGAGCGCCTGCTCACTGCTGCCGGATTCGCGGGTGGCATAACCCTCATCCTGCAGCAGTCCGGCAATCAGATTGCGAATGTCTGCCTCGTCGTCGACAATGAGAATATCGTGTTTCATGGTGTCTGAGTCTAAGCGTCCGAAGAGCCAAGAGCGAGCCCAATTTCAATATTCACCGAACTGGCACTCGAATGCGTCTTGCCGGATCCCGATGTCGGCCTGTTGCCGGTCAACGGGTGAAATGTCAGGATAATAACCGCGCCGCGTTCTTCCCGGTCGGAAATATCCAGATCACCACTGTGTTCCTCCATGATTTTTTTCACGATCGCCAGGCCGAGACCGGTTCCTTTGCTGCGCGTCGTCACATAGGGTTCGGTCAGGCGATCCTTGGGCACCGCTGGTAACCCGACACCATTGTCTGAAATGGTAATTCTGGCGACCACGGAGTCCGCTTCCGGCAACGGCTCTGAAGAGCCGTCGAGCTTGATCCCGATTGCCCCCTGGTCCGGAGGGATCAGTCCCTGTTCAATCGCGGTATTGACGGATTCAGAAGCGTTCTTCAGGATATTGGTCAGCGCCCGGGACAGTTGGGCTGCGTCACAATCAAGCCTCACCTCCTGATCCGGGAAGTCCGTCGCAAAGGTGATCATCTGATTGCGGCTTTGTTCCAGAAATAGAACCTGGCGGCAAATTTCCGTCAGATTTTCTGCTTTCACAGATGGTTCCGGCATGCGGGCGAAACTTGAGAACTCGTCAACCATCCTTCCGATGTCCTCGACCTGTCGGATGATGGTATCGGTGCAGGCCTGAAAGGTATCGGGATCGCTGGTGATTTCTGCCAGGTATTTGCGTTGCAGTCGTTCCGCCGACAGTTGAATGGGGGTCAACGGGTTTTTGATCTCGTGGGCGATGCGGCGTGCGACATCGGCCCATGCCGCCTTGCGCTGGGCGGACAGCAGATCTGTGACATCGTCGAAAGTCACCACATACCCGATTATTTCGCCTTTCAGTTTTTCGACTGCGATGCGAACGTGCAGCGTTCTCGTTTCCTGGTTGCGGATCAACTGGATTTCCGCCTGATGTTTCCGCTGAGTTTGCGTTTTTGCTGCGGCCAGAAGGTCGGCCATTTCGGGAATGACGTCCGTCAGGGGGGTGCCGATTCGCTGTTCCATATTGGTCGCCAGCAGCACCGAGGCGGAACGGTTGGGTAAATGGACATTGCCCGACTTGTCCAGGCCGATCACACCGGCCGATACGCCGGACAGCACGGTTTCCGTAAACCGGTGCCGTTCATCCAGTTCCCGGTTTGCCTCCATCAGACCGGCCCGCTGGGTTTCAAGCTGGGTTGTCATCGTATTGAAAGCATGCGTCAGGGTGCTGATTTCGTCATTATCTTTGCTGGTTTCGACCCGGACGCTGAGATCCCCCTTACTGACATCCCCGGCTGCCCGGATCAGGCGGCTGATGGGACTGGCCAACTGGTTGGATACTGTCAGGCCGACCCAGGCGGCCGCCATCAGCATCAGCAGAGCCAGCATGACAAAAATCATTACGAAGCTGATCTGGAATTTCCCACTGTTTTTTTCCAGGGTGTTGTATTCGTTGACGACGGCGTTGATGCGGTCAATATAGCGGGAAATGCGGGGATCGACGAACCGTTCGACCAGCAGGTAGGAATCGAGGAATCCGTTGAGTTTCATCAGCGCCCGAACCTGATCGGCACTGGCCGACTGAGGCACGACAATTTTGCCGCTGTCGGCGGCGGCGAACTGGGCCTTCGACACGTCGACCACCGTGTCTCCGCCAAGGCTGTATCTGGCTCGACCGAGCACCTTGCCCAGACTGTCTATCACCACCGCATTGGACAACGAACGGAAAGTCGCGTGCGAAGTCAGAATATTGTCAATGGCATAAGGGCTATTGGCCAACTTTGAAGCGTTGTAGTTCAGGTCATTGGCGATTGCCAGGGCATCGGCACGAATATTGTTCCGGTGTTCGTGCAGGTAGGCATTGGCAACTGTTCTGGATTGATTGATGGCTGTATTGATCCGCTCGGAAAACCAGGTCTGAATACCGAAATTCAGATAAAGCGCAGAAAACACGGCAACCAGGATCGCAGGAGTCACGGCAACCAGACTGAACAGCACGACCAGGCGGCCATGCAGGCCGGCACCTGCTTCACCGCGTCTGCGTTCCTGCCACAATTGGACCATTCGCCGGGCAATCACTGTGCTCAGCATGAGCAGCAGGATGCCATCGACATAGAGCAACGCGACAACCGTGCCGATGTCGTAGTTTCGCGCCAGTGTTCCGGTCATGGTGGCGGCGGTTGCAACACCTGACAGGACGGCCGCGCCAGCCAGCGTGTAGGCAAGTTTTCGGCTGTTGCCGATTCGGCTCAGCAGAGACAAGCTCCGGGACTGCCAGGTTGATGATGGCGTGCCGGTCATTTTCCGCCACGTATGACGGGAATATCGAGATCGCGGATTTTTTTGCGCAGCGTGTTACGGTTCAGCCCCAAAACATCGGCTGCCTTCACCTGATTGCCGCGTGTCGCCTGCAGGGTCGCGACAATCAGAGGGCGTTCCACTTCGCGGATTACGCGGTCGTAAAGCCCGGTGGCTGGCAGGCGGCCATCATGGGCGGAAAAATAGGTATCCATGCGTTCTTCAATGGATTTCGCCAATCCGTTGTGACCCGATGCCTGGTCCTGAGGATGAAGATCGGCAAATTCTGCTTCAATGGCATCCGCACCGATTGATTCCTGGGAATGCAGGGCGGCAAGTCGCTGTACAAGGTTTTCCAGTTCGCGGACATTGCCTGGCCAATTGTGATGTTTCAGGCGATCCAGCGCAGCCGGATCAATGGATTTCCAGGGCAACCCCTGCTCCGCCGCCCGCGTCAGAAAACAATGCACCAGCTCCGGGATATCTTCTGTACGCTCGCGCAGCGGTGGCAGCCTCACCGGTACAACATTGATCCGGAAATACAGGTCCTCACGAAACTGTCCACGCCGGATGAGCTGTTTCAGGTCGTGATGTGTCGCGGCGACGATACGAACGTCCGCCTTGATCGGGGTCCGCCCTCCCACAGATGTATACTCGCCTTCCTGAAGAACCCGCAATAACCGGGTTTGTGCCTCGATCGGCATATCACCTATTTCGTCGAGAAACAGTGTCCCGCCCTTGGCCTGTTCAAATCGGCCGACGGTGCGGTTTGCGGCGCCCGTAAAGGCCCCTTTTTCGTGGCCGAACAGTTCGCTCTCGATCAGGTCGCGAGGGATCGCCGCCATGTTGACGGCAACGAAAGGGGCCGATTTCCGTTTGCCATAGTCGTGCAGGGCACGGGCGACCAGTTCCTTCCCGGTTCCGGACTCTCCGGATATCATAACCGTCAGGTCGGTGCCCATCAGGCGCGCCAGCGTTCGGTAGATATCCTGCATCGCCGGTGATCTGCCAATCAGTGGTAGCGCTTCCTCCTGACTGATGACCCGATCCGGATCAATAATCTTCGGAGATTCAAGTCCGCGCCGAACGATGCTCGTCAATTCATTGATATCAAACGGTTTTGGAAGATATTCGAAGGCGCCGCGTTCATTTGCCTTGAGTGCAGTCAGCAACGTATTCTGGGCGCTCATTACGACAACTCGCAGGTCGGGACGCAAGCGATGAATGCGAGGTACCAGATCAAGGCCGTTTTCATCGGGCATGATCACGTCCGTGATCACCAGATCTCCCTCACCGTCGCTGATCCATTGCCACAGGGTTGCCGCGTTCGACGTTGCACGAACATCGTACCCGGCCCGGTTCAGGGCCTGGGTGACGACCGTACGAATGCTGGCGTCGTCATCGGCAACGAGAATGGTTGGCGAACTCATATGGCCTCCTGATCCCCGGTATACATGGGCAACATGACCCGGAAAGCGGTTCGTTTTCCCTTGCTGTCGCACTCGATCACGCCACCGTGGTCATCGATAATTTTGGCGACAAGAGCAAGGCCAAGACCGGTTCCCTGCGGTTTTGAGGTAACAAAGGGATCAAACAGATAAGCCCGAATGTCATCCGGAATACCGGGCCCATTGTCAATGACACTTACCCGCAATGGCAAATGAACGCGCGCCCCCTGCCCCGGTATGGCAAATCGGACGCCTTGCTGATAGGAGGTCTCAAGGGTGATTTCTCCGCCCGTATCCGGCACCTCTTCAGCGGCATTTTTGACGAGGTTGAGAAACACCTGCACCAGTTGGTCGCGATTGCCATATACCGGTGGCAGGGACGGGTCGAAAACCGCGATAATTCGAACGTTTTTGGCAAACCCGTTTTTTGCCAGTCGTTGCACACGATCCAGAACCTGATGGATATTTACGGCATCCCGTTCCAGCGGACGGGTATCTGAAAAAACGCTCATCCGGTCAACCAGATCACAAATCCGATCCGCCTCGTCGCGAATTAACCGGGTGAGTTCGCGGTCATCTTCACCCGCATTTTGTTCAAGTAATTGGGCCGCGCCCCGGATTCCGGACAGTGGGTTTTTCACTTCATGTGCCAGCATTGACGCCATCGCCGTGACCGATCGGGCCGCCCCCCGATGAGTGAGCTGGCGATCTATTTTGTCGGCGATGGAACGTTGCTGGAATGTGACCACCGTCGCTTCGGGAATTTCAGCAATCGGACTTGCCTGCACATTGATAAAATTGGTGCCAATTTTCGGCGTTTCCAGCGTAATATCGTATTCGGATACAGGACGCTTTGCTTCCTTTACTTGTGATATAATCCCGAAAACCGGGCTGTCTGAAGGAATTAATTCGGCAAGCGGTTTGCCGTACAGGGTATCGATACTGGTTCTGAAAAACTGTTCAGCCGCCGAGTTGGCAAACATAACGATGAAATCATCGTCAACGACAATCATCGCCAGGGTAATGGCGTCCAGCAAGGTGTCGCTGTCAATCTTCGATACCGGCGTCAGGTCGTGCACCGCCGCGGCCCGGTCTTTCATCAGGCGGCCATCCTGTCGAGATTCATGGCGTAGAATGCATTTATACGCGCCCTGACCATAGCCGGGTCGGTTAGCAGGTTGATCTCCGATCGATACTCCGCCGAGCCGACCAGTCCTTTCGAATACCAGCCGAGGTGTTTACGGGCGATTCGAACCCCGGCCTGAATGCCATAATGCTCAAGGATTGCGTCATAGTGCTCGAGAACGGTTCGATGCTGATCGACCAGGGGCGGGTCGGCCAGGCGGGCGCCTGTTTCCAGGTAATGGCGAACCTGATTGGGAAACCAGGGGCGACCATAGGAGCCACGCCCGATCAGGGCACCGTCGGCACCGGACTGCGACATCATCAATTCTGCATCTTCCAGCGAATAGACATCACCATTGCCGAACACCGGAATACTGACAGCCTCCTTGACCAGCCGGATATAGCGCCAGTCCGCCGATCCTTTGTAAAATTGACATCGCGTGCGGCCATGGACGGCCAGCGCCTGAATACCGCATTCTTCAGCGATTTTCGCAAGTTGCGGCGCATTGCGGGAGGAATCATCCCAGCCAGTCCGCATTTTCAGAGTGACGGGAATGTGCACCGCTCTGACGACGGCAGATAAAATTCGGCCGGCGTGGGCGACGTCCCGCATCAACGCCGACCCGGCATCACCATTGGTAACCTTTTTCACGGGGCAGCCCATGTTGATATCGATCAGGGCCGCGCCACGATCTTCGTTTAATTTGGCGGCCTCCGCCATTACGTCCGGCTCGCATCCTGCCAGTTGAACGGACATCGGGTGTTCTTCTGCACAATGGGTAGCCATTTTCAGGGTTTTTTTGGACGCGTAGACCATCGCCTTGCTGGCGATCATTTCAGATACCACAAGACCGACACCGTTTTGTTTGACAAGGCGGCGAAACGGCAAATCTGTCACGCCGGACATCGGTGCCAGAATGATCGGGCTGTCCAGCATGACTGAACCAATTTGTATCGTCATCGACGGGTTCCTTTTTGTATGCCTATTTATTAGGCAAACTGATGGCGAATTACAAGGATTTGACATCGTCTGCGAGCTGATGTGGTGATTACCCGATGATTACATCGGAAACAAATTTGACGCCGGGATACCCGAGGGTCAGTAACAGGTAGGCGATTAGCACGATTCTGGCGGCTTTGCGGCCCCGCAGACCGCTTTTGAAATGAGCGACCAGAATGCCGCCGATCACCACAAACGCCGTAATCGTCAGTATCGATTTATGATTTAAAATCAAAATATTACGGCTTTCTTCAAATTGCAGGGCCATGCCGCTCATCAGTCCGATGGCGAGCACAACCTCACTGACAGACAGCAGTCGGACGACGAGTTCGTCACAGTCGGCTACTGACGGCAGAGAACGGTTGAGCGAGGTTTGATGTTTGTTTTTGAGGGATCGTTCCTGAAAGACGGCCGCCAACGCGGCGACGGCGGCAATCGTTACGAGTCCATAGGTGCCGACCGAAACGGCAATGTGTAACCCGATCCATGGGCCGGGCATCGGGTTGGCAAGAAGCTGTGGCGGACCGACATGCCGCCAGATGGTCGCCAGTACGCCGGGAACGACCATGTAGGCGGCCAATAGCGGTGTCAGGCGCCATGCTTCCCGTGTCAAAATGGCAATGCTGGCAAACAGGATCATGCTGGCAGCGACGGTTGACCACAATGAGGTTGCAAGATCGGTGTGCCATTCTCCTGCCAGGCTGGAGACCGTCGTGGCGAACGGGCCTGCCGTGGCGACTGCAAGAGTCAGCCAGAAGATACCGTCACGTTCGTGGCGATTGCGCAAGCCGAGTGATGCCGCCGGAATCAGCGCCAGGATCGCGCTTATATTCAATAACAATCCGTTCGCCATACTGATGCCCCTGTCAGGTCCTGACGGAACATTGCGCCTGAAGGCGTACTTGGCAAGTCAAAATGAGGATAACTCTTGGCATTCACACGGGTGACAATTATGGTCCCGCCGGTCAACCAATGATACAGGACGCGGGATATGTCGGGAACCATCGCTTTGATTGTCGCCGCCGGGCGCGGGCACCGCGTTGGTGGAGAAATCCCCAAGCAGTATCGCAAACTCGGTAACCATTCGGTCCTGTACCGGACTCTGTCTACATTTTGTATGCATCCCGAAATCGATGCAGTACGCGTGGTTATTCATGCTGATGATCGTGTATTGTACGATGTCGCTGTCGGTGGGCTGGAATTGCTTGACCCGGTGTTCGGCGGACCGACACGCCAGGAGTCCGTGCGTCTGGGGTTGGCCAGTCTGCGCCCTTTGCAGCCGGACACTGTTCTTATCCATGATGCAGCACGGCCCTTCGTGGATCCGTCAATTATCTCTCGGGTGATACAGGCGCTCGGTCAATCAGCCGGTGCCATTCCGGTTGTGGCGGTCAGTGATACTCTCAAAAAATGTGAAAATGGTCAGGTATTGACCACGGTTGATCGGGCAACGCTGTGGCGGGCACAAACACCGCAAGGATTTCGGTTTCGAGAGATTATGGATGCGCATGACGAGATGGCAGACCGCAACCTGACCGACGATGCTGCGGTTGCCGAAACGGCGGGACTGTCGGTTGCAATGGTTGATGGAAATGAAAAAAATACAAAAATAACAACATCGGAAGATTTGAAAATCTGCACCAGCCATGCACCGGAGGTCGAGTTTCGCACGGGTTACGGGTTTGATGTGCATCGATTTACGGACGGCAATCACGTAATGCTGTGTGGAGTCCGGGTGCCTCATCACCTATCGCTGGACGGGCACTCCGATGCGGATGTCGGATTGCATGCGCTGACCGATGCGGTCCTGGGAGCAATTGGCGGAGGTGATATCGGCCATCATTTTCCGCCGTCGGATAATCGGTGGCGGGGTGCCACGTCGGACCAGTTTCTGGCACATGCGGCGAGCTTGCTGGCAGCCCGGGCGGGTCTGATCGTCAATGTTGACGTCACGCTCATATGCGAATCTCCGAAAATTGGGCCATACCGGACGGAAATGGTTCGGCGATTGGCAGAAATTCTTGAAATCGACCCGCAGCGAGTCAATGTTAAGGCGACAACGACCGAACGTCTCGGGTTTACCGGTCGCGGTGAAGGCATTGCTGCCCAGGCGGTTGCAACGGTTAAGTTGGGATCATTGCGTTGATCCAGGTGAGGCCGGGAGGCGGAAACGGTTTTACGCAGGTGGTTCTTTTCGATTAGTATAAATCGCATTGCTGCCGTGACGGGGAACTATTGATTTGGGAACAGGCTAGAAGTATGGGACAGGGCGAACTCGCAACTTGTGAAATCCTTCTCGTCGATCATGACCTGAATTCGCGTACCAGCGTGCGTAATATTCTTCATAATCACGGGTTTCGCGAACTGCAACAGGCAAAATCGATCTCGGAAATCCGGGCGACACTGATCAAACATATGCCTGATCTGTTGATCGGGTCGTACGACCTGAAAGACGGCGACTTTATCGAGTGTGTGCACGAAATCCGTCAGGGAAAGTTGGGGAGCAACCCGTTTCTGCCGATTATTACACTGGTCGAGGAACCGACTCCGCAGGTTGTGACCCGGGTCGTTGAATCCGGGACCGACACCGTTATTGCCAAACCGATTTCGACTTCGCAGTTGCTGGATCGCATCGACGACCTGATTGAATCCCGGAAAAAATTTATCATGTCGGATGGTTATATCGGCCCGGCCCGCAGGAAAGATGGTGGTGCGCCGGGAATTGATGCGCCGAATACGCTGAAATCGAAAGCCAAGGGCGAAAAGCTGTCTGTCACCGAGATCGAGAACATGATTAACAGTGCCATTACCAAAATGAAGACGTTGAAGGTGGATGTCGTTGGGGCGCAGGTTGCCACCCATGTTACCAGTCTGGTTCCCATGCTGGAACGTAGTGGACGCGTTGATCCGTCCATTCGTACGGAACTGCTGGCACTACTGGATATTACTGACAGTGCGAATGATGTATTGACGGGAACGCCCTACGAACATGTTCTGCTGTTATGTGATTCACTTGGAAATGTCGCGAGTGCCATTCTGGCGTCTCGCGGCGGCAACCCGGATCCAAAAAATATACGGTTGTTAAAACCCCTGTCGCAAGCGATTCAGGCGTGCTTCAGTGGCGCGGTGACAAACGTCGAGCAGGTTAATGCAATTGCTGACCAGATTGGGGCGCGATAACGTTTGCGTCCATCTGGGCAGGCTGACAACCCAGCCGGGATGTACAGATATATGGGAATCGCACAAGGTGGAAAAAGTGGATCATCGGTCAGGGTGCCCAGTCGCTCGCAGGCGGCCTGGTTGACCCGGGGTCTTGATCAGGCTGGCGGAAAATTGCCGCTGTTTGACGAATTCGGCCAGAAAGTCAGCGACCGGACAGTTCGTTCCTGCATTGCAAACGGCTGGGCCGAACCGTGGTTTGAAAATCCGATCAAGCCTGACTGGATCGTCTGTAAAATAACCCGACGTGGACGAGCCGCCCTTGATAACTGATCCAGTCGGATCTGGTAGCGCTTCAGGCCGGGAAACTACATATGAAGTTGAGGTGATTGCGAGATCGAAACGAAACGCGCTTGCACAGAAACAATGAACGATCTCAAACCAAAATATCTGATGATTTGTACCAATCGCCGTTATGGTGCGGCGGTGGCATCCTGTGCCGAACGGTTTAGCCTTGAGATGGCGACCGCTATTGAAAAAGGTGTTCGGGAACGGGGCATAGATATCAGGGTCGAACGCAGTGTGTGTCTCGGGCAATGCGCCAGGGGACCTACGTTGCGTCTGGCTCCGGGCGGTCAGTTTATTCTCGGGAAATCGCTGGATGATGTAGGGGCAATTCTTGATCAGCTGGAGGCCATATGCGGGACCTGCGATAATAATAATGATCGTTTGTTAAACTTGCTCGGGTCGTAGCACGTTAAAACCACTAATCGAATTTGTTTCAGATTCTGTGACGCGGGTCACATTGGGATAATTACCGTCGCGTTATTGTTGTTGTGTTGGAAGGATTTCATGTTTGAAATTCCTCCCTTCCCTCAAGAGCACTAACTTGTTCTTTTTCAATGACTTAGACAGGTTTTTTGAGCTAGAACAGGGGGTGACTATCAAATGAAAGTGGGCACCCGCATTAACCCCAAATTTCCGACCATATTTTGCTGAGAACGGATTTTCGGGGCGTTGAGGGTGTGTTTTCGGTCGCCGATCGGCTTGATCGGGCGGTTTTCCGGTCAAAATCTGCATTT